>Ga0335069_10004751_pt1 | contig 20039 bp, 21 predicted proteins | sample Lox_Sample_11_FD_206714 | JGI IMG/M metagenome (GOLD analysis project Ga0335069, IMG submission 206714) | Soil microbial communities from Loxahatchee National Wildlife Refuge, Florida, United States - Lox_Sample_1.1 | ecosystem: Environmental > Terrestrial > Soil > Wetlands | place: USA... | reverse complement strand
TTGTTCCGCCGGCGGGATCCGTCTCCGTTTTTATGTAATAGGGGCCCGATGCCCAGTTTATTGATGAGAAGGTTCCGGTCACTGGTACCCCGGTGCCGATCGCGACAGTCACCAGCCCGTTTAAATTCGTCTGGGGGTTGGGGCTATAGGTCTCCTGGTAAACAATGGTTCCCGTGGGAGAGCCCTGGAGGATGGTTACACGCATACCAACCGACTTGTTCGACTGCAGAACATTACCTGCATCGCGTATCACTGCCTGGTAGCTGAATTTCTGTGGTGCCTGGCCCAGGGCGCAGGGGGCAGGGCCCAGGGCAAGAAAAAGTATTATTACAATTAAATTGGACATTCCTGATAAGAAACAGCCCAGGAAGGGGAGTTTAATTTTCATAGCATTAAAATTTAGATCTTTGAAAACAATAAATTTAGATGGAAGTTAATTTGAAATACGTTTCAAATCAAATTTATTTGACCAATAAGAGCTTTGCGTTGGGCAATAAACCGGCGGCATGGAACAAGAATGACTTCCACGTGCCCCGGTTGCAGCTGAATTCAGGAAAAATTTAGGAAGAACCTGTTTTCCCCCTCAGGATTCTTTTATTAAGTAGAGCCTGTTATCCATGCACATGCCGATCAGCAGCTGAGCCCTCTTGAATGGATCATAAGGCCTGTTGAGGTTGTGATACTCAAACAGCAGGCCGACAGGGGTATTCCGGTACCGGGAAGGTATATCAGAAACCTTATTTACAGGGATCAGTTGCTCCATGGAGGAAGGGATAAATTGTCATTGCTCTGTAGTCTGAAGTACAAACAAACCTGACAGCGGGATTGTTTGAAATGATGTTTGATGTCTCATCAATTCATTCCTGCAAGAAAGAAATATAATTATCCTCCTTTTGTGATGGATCGCGCCGGGGAATTCATCATGTTTCCCTTAATCATTCCGGTCCGGCGCGCCAATTTTACTGAACCTTCGTGTTGCCGGTACCTGACTCCTCAGGGGCTGCCGAAAGGATTATTGTCTTAAGATCTTCTCCATCGGCCGGCCCCGGGCGAGCTCGTCGATGAGCTTGTCGAGATAGCGGATCTTCTGCATCAGCTTGTCACTTATATCCTCAACCCTGACGCCACAGACAACGCCTGTGATTTTTGAAGCATTACCGTTCATCAACGGGGCCTGGTTGAAAAAGGTCCTGAAATCAACATTTTTTTCCACCTGCTGACGCAATGCCTGCTGATCGTAACCCGTCAGCCAGCATATGATGGTATCGACCTCGGCCTTTGTATGGCCCTTCCTTTCAACTTTCCGGACATACAGCGGGTAGACGCTTGCAAAAGAGAGCTTAAATACTTTTTCTTCTTTCATCGCTCCAATGCATAAATCTCAATGGCAAAATTAATCCAAAACCGGATTTTTTCCCTGCATCAATGAAGATAATAAATCTGAATGCCAGGCAGAAAATGTTCTGGATATATAATAATCCGGGCTGAATTTTACAGGGTTGGGATGTGAATAAAAAAGGGTGCCGTACAGACACCCTCAACATAATTCTTTTCCCGGAACGGCCGGTATTACTTTACTTTCTTGTACAGCATGTACCATGAAGCGGCATACATCCCGTCGGTGCCTGGTTGTTCTGAAACCTGCTTTGTTCCATCGGGCGGATAAGGTACCAGCACATCATTACCGGCATGCCAGTTGACCGGTGTCAGCACCTTGTTTGATGCCGTGACCTGCAGCGCCTGAACCATGCGTATCAGCTCATCGGTGTTCCTGCCGACATTGGTCGGATAAAAATAAATTGATTGGATCACGTTGTTGGGATCGATTATGAAAACTCCCCTGACGCTCCTGGTGGAATTGGATTCCTTGTGTATCATACCGTATTCCTTTGATATTTCCACGTTAGCGTCGGCTATTATCGGGAATTTTATGGTAACCTTTCCCTTGTTGTCGAGATCGAGCGATTCGAGCGATTTTTTCCACTGATTATGGGTATCGAGCCGGTCGGTCGAAATGACAGCGATCTTAACCCCAAGCTTGTCAAACTGATCCTGCAAGCGTGCCAGCTCAACAATTTCAGATGAACAGACAGGTGTGAAATCCTGCGGATGACTGAACAGGATTTTCCAGCTCCTGCCAAAATCATCAGGGAAGGTTATGGTACCATTTGTCGACTCAGCGGTAAATGTAGGAGCGATTTCCCCTATAAGAGGAATCCGGAAGTTTCTATCTTCAGCAGATCCGTCAGACTGCTGTGAAAACAATTGTGCAGCATTGAATGCCAACACAATCAAAAACAACGACTTTTTCATAACTACTTTTTTGTTAGCATTAAATAGTGATGGATAACATCAGTCCGCCGGATTGGTTCAACGACCGTTTTGTTGACAGGAAATGACACAGTTCTGATTACCAGGCAATTTTAACATTCTCCAGCAATCAATCATTTAAAAGGTTAACCTGTTCTGATTAACGGCAGATAAACAGTAACCAGTTCAAATTTAACATTTTACCGGGACGATAACCGGTTCGTATTTTAACATTATTTAATGTTTTTAACATTCCCATTGGAATTACACGGGAGGTCAAATGTGTTTCCGGAGATCAACTGATTCGTGTCGGATAATCGTTCTGTGCTATTATTAGTCCATCCTTAAGCGTAAATACAGAGGCAATGCGTAGCCTGAAAATCTCACCTGCCTTATGTTCCCCCAATGTTTTTGCAAGGGTCCCGGTCCACTCCTGCTCGAGCATCACGGCATCCTTTTCGGCAAGACACTTTATGACCCCAAGCTTCCTGTCGGGGTAATATAAAAGCAACATAAAGGCAGCTTCCCTGAATTCTGCAAATCCACCTTTTCGCCCGGCAGGAAATCCAGGGCTTGGGAACTCGGTCCATTCAAGGTCCCTGGAGTAACAGGTATCAACCCATTCAAGGGTACCTTTATTGAAGAGATCGATACAATTCAGTATCAGCTTTTTGTCATCCGCCACAATTACTTTGCCCTTTTGTTTAGTGTAAACCTGGTAAGAACCGGCAAATGATCGGTTACTTCGGTCCTAACCGTATTTATATATTCTTTTACTTTCTTTGCCGAAGCATTACTTTCCAGTAATTCATCGAGATTAATCCAGTGGATTGCTCCCCCAACCTTGTTTAAAGCAGTGGCAAATGGTGATGTAACTACTTTAAGATCAAGAAGACTGCCGACATCTGAGCGGTTCTTATAATATAAATGACTAAAATGAGTACTATCATTAATGTTTGAAAACAGTGCTTTCTTTTTACGCTCAAGATCTCTGAATGATTGCCAGGCGGCTGCCATCGGGTCTTCGTTCCAATCACCAAGCATTATCGTATCCGCGTCTACTTTTACTGCGTCATTTTCAAGCCAGCCCGAAAGACTCTCGGCTGATTTCAGGCGTTGGGCCTGAGCCTCGCCTTTCCCGGACCTGTCCATCTGAGATTTAAGATGCAACCCGACCAGCTGAAAATCAAAACCTCGTTTATTGCTTTTAGTTGATTTGCAATAAAAATAACTCCATAGTGGAAGCCTGGGAAATACATCTGTACCAGAAGCGGTCAGAACCTGGTTTCTTCCAAAAAGTTCCCTGATATCGTCTTTTGTTCTTACCCATTCAATGTCCCACATCAGTGCTATCCTTTGCTGGCCTCCTGTTGTACCATAAGCTGTTCTGTAATTCCCTACTCCCTGTTCGGTCAAGTAGCTTGCGATGCTGTCAAGTGACTTGTCCTCAATTTCCTGAAATACGAAAATGTCACTATTAAGCACTTTAAGAACTTCTCTTATTGCCATTTCCCGTGATTTGTCGAGACTGTTGAACCACCTCAGATTCCATTGAACAATATCAAGAAAATCATCCTGATCGTAATACTTCGGATCAATTCCGCCCAGGAGGTCCGAAATATTATCGTTTTGAATTTTTGGTGTTTTTGCCATATATTATGTTTTTAGGGGTTGAAATAATACCTGGTTCTGACTCTGAACATGTGATTTTATTGAATTGTCTTATCAGCACCACACATCCACTGCACTTAAAAGGAGAATAATAAAACTGGATTTCTTTGCCTCGTTATTTAATAATCAAAGCATTATCAGGTTTTAAATCCAGAGCAACAATGTTCCTATTTAAAGTACTCATCGTCTGACTTATATCTGCATTGTAGTTCTGATGTGATATTTTATTCTGCAATGAGTTTAAGTCTTTAATAATCGAAGCTTTAGCTGAAGTCAGTTCATTCAATTGTATTCGATACAGATTCTTTACATAAGCGGTTTCATCCTTTGCTTTTTGGATCTTCTTTGAATTTAAATAGACATTAAAACAGCCAGATATTCCACATACAATAATTGCCACCCAGCATAAATTAATAAACTTTCTGGTCAGATTTTCACGGGCTGGCGGGATATTGTCAGGAAGGTTTTTAATAATTATCGCACAATAAAAAACAGCAACAACAGATATTCCGGCTACTCCAAGACTGGCTAGCTTAAACAGCAATTCAAGTACATTAGTTTCACTTTCCATAAACACCTCCCATTTTTATGAATTCAGACAGTTCAGTACATTGACTGCTACAAAGGTACGAGACAACCATACTAAAAGTCAAGTAATTGAGGATTTTTTTTTTGATTCTAGTTACCATTCCTGCTCCTGGTTAACTCATTGCCAGAATGTAATAATTTCATAACTTTAAACTATATGTGAAAGCAATCTGTCACCTGGTCATTACTAAACCCACCCCATAATGAAATCTTTAAGCAGGATTCTCCTTGCAGCTATTCTGATCTCCGGTGCAACTGTCTGCTGGGGACAGAAGAACCTGAAACCCGCGTATATTATCGGCCTGAAAAACGACACCACCAGGGGGTTTATTGATCTGAGAGGTGATATAAGAAGTTCAGGAGAGTGCCTGTTTTATGACAGCCGTGGCGGCAGCCTGCGGAGATACCTGCCGGGGGAAATTAAGGGGTATGGGTTTTTGGACGGCCGTTTCTACGTTTCACATACTGCAACTGTGAAGGAGGCCGAGAAGCAGGTCTTCCTCGAATATCTGCTTAAGGGGATTATCAGCCTTTATTATCTCAGGGAGATTGACGGGGATCATTATTATATCGAGAAGGAAGGCAAGATTTATGAGCTTACAAATGAAAAGAAAGTTGTAAAAGACAAAAATGATGAATTCGAAAGATCGTACCAGGTTCAGTCAAACCAGTTCAAGGGGGTCCTGACCTACCTGTTCTTCGGTACGAAAGAGATCATTCCCGAGGTACAGAAAGCAACCTTCGACAGGAAGTCATTGATCAAGATTTCTCTCGATTATCACAATTTAGTCTGCAAGGACAAGAGCTGTGAGGTCTTTGCAGGAAACGGAAAAACAATGTACTTCAGCATCGGACCAGCAATGAGATATGAATTCTATAACACAATTAAGTTTGGTACCACACTTGCCGGTTATAAATTCACAGCCGATCCGGAGCTCTCTGCAGGTGTAGCCATGAATTTCAGGCTGACGGCAATTAATGAAAAACTTAACCTGGGAATCAAAAGCCTTTATTCACGAGCCGGCCTGAACGGAATCAATTCGGAAAAAAACCTGGTCGAAACCACGGTAACCAAGTACCATCTTAACGATAACCGGCTTCTTAATTCAGCAGAGCTTTCATACAGGTTGCCAGGCGGTAAATTCCATCCATTTGCAGGAATAGGCTATGGGATGGGTATAGGTCTTGGCGGTCCCTCATCATTCACCACAGATGTTTATGATTCCGGTGGTTCACTCAAGAGTGAAACAATCGCCAACGGTTGTTTCAGGTTCAGGCTTGATGTCTCCGTAACCGGTGTTGCAGGTTTTTTGCAGGAGGTATCCCGGAGATCGGTTTTCGTTAATCTATTTGTGAGAGGCGGAAGGGCATTCTACAAAGAAACACTTAACCAGGTACTTACTCACAACAATTACTACAGCGCAAAAACAGTTACTGCCGGAATCGAGGCAGGGTTCCTGTTCTGAACATTTTTGTTACCTCTACGGAAAGGCTAATACTATTTCTTCACCAGCACGATCTGCTCGTTGAATTTCTTGACTACTATGCCGTAATAGTTTCTTATGTTGCTGTATTCCGAAGAAGGATACACTGCCTTCTTGAATCCATATTCGCTCTCAATGGTGATGATGTTATCAGCAACAGAATACTTCACGCTGATTTTTGCAGAAGGGTTATCGATGGCCAGTGATTCGGGTATCGTCAGTACCTTATAGCCGTCGGGTATTTTTATTGTACAATTATAGCTTTCAGTGTTTGCATAGGTAAAGTCGACCGGGTATGTCCTTGTGGTCTGCTTCAGACTGTTTTCCCTGGGATAGAAGCTAAGGAACGGTGAGATCACAAGCTTGTCATTCAGCTTTTCAATTTCCGCCTCGCCTTCAACGGAAATAATATAAGGGAAGTCGTTCCTGTCGAAATTCAGCGTAGACAATTTAAATATTGTTGTCAGCCCCGCGTTTGTGAAATGATTTCTCAGCTTAACAGTATCATTATCAAATTGCTCCTTATACCAGAAAGCGTCGTGTTCGACAGCATTGAGAACGACCTTCGTCCTGATTTTCAGTGAATCGGGGACGATCTCCATCGAAACTGCTTTATTATCGACCGATTTGTAATTCAGGTTGAGGTTTACCCAGGAAGGGGCACCCGGCTGAATCAGCAGGCCCGTCTCGTTTATGCATCGTGCAGGTATCCTGTCGTAGTTGGTGAAGTATTCAGAGGCATCGCACAGGAATGACTGATCGCTGAGCTTGACCATCACTGCGACATAATCGAAATAATGAAGGAAGGGATAGTCTGTCCTCACCCTGCCGTGATCGCGTGTACTCAGGATCACAGGTGTGGCATTAATCCCGGCATTCCTGAGAAGTGAGGTCATGAAAAGGTTCAGGTCGGCAACATTCCCCCTTTTCTGGTTCAGAAGCTCCTTGGGGCTTTCGGCTGCAGACATGGAGTAGTAATCATTCCATTTGAAATTGCTTTTAACGTAGTTGATTATCATCCTGCACTTATCAATATCGCTCTTCCCTTCTGTATTGAGATCTGACTCGAGAATTTTTTTCGCGGGTTTGTCACAGTTTCTCATGTACTTGCCAAAGTCATCCTCCCTCAGGAGGTCATCTATAAGTTTCTGCCAGGTGGAAATGATTTCGGTCCTGACGCCCCTGGGTGTAGTGAATGCAGATTCCTGGAAATCGAGCTTTATCATATAATCCTCGGGTGAGGTAATAAATGACTCGTCACGAAAAGCAGGGACATCCTTAAGGACGTAAGTATTAACCACATCGCGGAATCTTACGCCGTATCCCGTATCGGTAACACCGTCATTTGAAAGGGTGCCCCAGGTTCTCACCTCCGGATCCTGGACCGAGGTCTGAAGGTCAAACCTGCTTACCCCCTGTACAATGAATGCATACTCCCAGAATGGGATGACCCTGACAATATACCTGCTGTAGACAGTGGGTATCCTGTCCTGGAACTTCCAGGTCGGAAGGCTGAACTTGAAAGGTGATTCAAGGACATATTTGTATTCAATTATGGAACCCGGTTTTACGTTGGGTATGACAAATTTCTTCTGGTTCCACCTTGGCTTGACCTTTTCGTCAAAAACCGTGTTAAGATCGAGAATCGATTCATTGAGCCTGCCGTTTTCAAAATTATAACAATGTGCCTCGATGGATGTCACCTTTTCTGCTTCACCCTTATCGCTGACATAGTAAGGAATTCTCACTTCGGCATAGTTCTGCCCTGTCTTGTTGAAAATCTTAATTCTCCTGATCCTGGTAAACTGGACCGTGTACTCATAATCGGGGGCGTCGATGAACTTTGTATCGCCCATATCGAACAATACCACGGCCTCTGCCTCGGGGTCCCTCGGGTATTTTGTCATGCTTATCTCATCCTGGCTTATTTTTCCATATTCCCTGGTAACGTCCTGGCCGGAAAGGGTTATACACAGGAGGATCACTATCGGAGTAAAAGCTATCTTTTTCATTATTTTTTATTTAGTATAATTACAGAATTTTTTACCGATTTTTTTACCGATTCTATGAAGGAATAAAATGCTTCGTATTCGTTTCGTGAATAATTGCCCTGTTCAATAAAGAGAGACCTTACAAGCGTTACCGACTCTCCTTCTCTTACAAAGTCTGCCTTGTAGGAGCCGTACTTTGATGTGATGCTTACACCCGAAGGAATTTCCGCCAGGTAATTGCCGATATATGGCATTTCGTATTTAATCGAATCGAGTATATTTACCGGGAAGGAAATTCTCAATGGCAGCTTCCTCTGGTCCGGTTTTTCGAGTGTGAAAATGTCGAGCGGGACAGAATTTAAAACAAGGCTGTTCCCAATCTCCCTGAATGAATAGGCTGATTTGTAATCGCCGGTAATCTTTACCGATCTTGCTTCCCTGTCGGGGTGGGATATCTCGTGCCTTATTACCTCGTTCTTTAACGGAAGCTCATTGCTGAATGCCATTTTTAACTTATCCTCCTGCAATTCCGAGGAGCAGGCGAGCCAGCTTTCAAAATCATCTCCCCTGATCTCCTCCTCCAGATGAATGGTCGCGTCGCCATAGGGAATTGCCTTAACCAGGAGGACAGATTTCACAAGAAAGTCCTCCCTTGCCATCGCGGGCGTTCTGACCAGCCTGCTCGCGTTGCCATTGACAACCAGGGCATACCTGTTTTGAGTAAAGGTACCGAGGTATCCGCATGGTGCATACTGCGACGTATTTTCCAGCCAGGTGGTATCGTTATTGCCCGGAACACAGAGAATGACATGATTGAACTGGAAAGAAGGAAGATCACTTTTAATATTTACCGGGTTATCTCCTCCATAGATCAGAGTATAATAGGAATCGACACCTGCGAATCTGAGAAGTGCTTTCATATACATCGTGAGAGCCTTGCAATCGCCGTATTTGTTATTGCAGACATATGACGCAGGGTACGGTTTGAAGCCGCCTATGTCGAGCACAACGTTCACATAATGAGTATTATCCTGCATGTAATGATACAGCTTCCGGATTATCTCCTTCCTGTCGGTTATACCACTAAGCAGTGATGTGACTTTAATCTCTTCTGAAAGCGGTAGTTCGTCGAGACCGTTGTTCATTTCATCCTGCCATTTCCCCATCGAACTCCAGCTGTCGAGCCTGCCGGGAATGCCATAGATGAAGCTCTCAGGGATAACATACACATGAGGCATCAGCTCTTTATCGGGAGGGGCAAGAATCTCTTTCCGGTAGGGATGCACCCCGCTCGCTTCCCACCTGAATATATATGTGTCAGCGGTGCTGTCCTTGCTGAATTTCATTTCGCCCTGCGAGCTGATCTTCACCTTAACATCATTCGGGATCTCTACCTCAAGCGTGGCCTTTCCTGCGCTTGCCCACGAAGCCAGTAGTGGCGACCAGGCAGCGATATAAACGTACCTTTCGGTCGTTTTCCTGTACGAATAAAAAATGTAATAAGGATATTCACTGTTCCTGAGGCTGAATTCTTTTGTCATATCATCCTCATAAAAGGTGTTCTCGGAAATATCGCTGAGGGTAACTATATCTTTTTTCTGAAACTTCCTTGTTTTTGACCCGTTTTCACCCATGACATAAGCATCGAGTATCTCAATCTTCGATGATTTATTATACGGGATCCTGATATCCGAGAGCCAGTCCGACTGCCTGTCTTCCACCATGATAAGGAAAGATTTTTCCTCAACAAGCGACTTGCCGGTGAATTTCACTTTCGTGGTATAATCTATTATTTTGCCTGATCGCTGCGGGAAGGCGGGATATGAAATTCCCGTAGCCAGCAACAGGAATATTGCAGCATTTTTTATAAACTTAATAAGCCCGTACATCTCAAGATAATTTGAAAAGCAAACCCTGACTTCACAATCCTGTTCACTATACTAAATTAAGCGAAATTTTCCTGAGTCCGCAATAAAATCTTCATACCTTGTCCAAATCTATTTCATCATGCAAAATGTCGGCCGGGCAGATCTTAAATTACAATCACGTTTTCACCTGCTGCCGGCCGTTCATCAAATCGGTTGATTTAGTACCCGGTAAATTCTTACTTTAGTACAAAGAGCCAGTAATTCGTGGAAACCCGGTGGAAGTTAAATATCCAAAAGGAGACTTTGGTTACTGCTGTGACCAAATCAGGAATACTCCTTATAAATCTTGCACTGGTTGATATAACAACACACCTCTGGGGCGGTACCGGGAGAGGTGAAATCGCGCTGGTTATCGCCAATATTTCAACAATAATCATGGTCAGCAACGTCTTCTGCGGTTGAATAGAATTAAAGGAATGGGAGGAAGTTCCCTATTTATCTCTCCTGGCGAAAATATAAATCCCAAGCCACACGCCCGCATTAATACCACCGAGCTTATCCTTGTATCCGACCTGGTATTCGACATAGGGTGAAAGCCTGAACCTATTGAAATATTTATTTAATTCAATTCCTGTGGCGAATGTAAGCTGATCGCCTGCAAATCGGGGATTATCGTTGTTGCCGATCTCCCTTGCCGATTTATATCTCAGCAGGCTCAGGTACGGAGATATTTCGAACCGGTTATTGACAGGCACATGGAACGTAATATGTTCGGCCGACAGGATCATGAAAAGAAGCTTGACAATGAAATAATCAAGGTTAAGTGATTCGGAATTCATGGCAAACAACCACAGGGGAATTCCGATTAATCCCGGGCCGCCATGCCAGTAATAGTTCGCGAAAGCGAAATCAGAATCAAAGCTTACGTGCTTGCCGACAAACATTGAAATTTTAAGAGCGCCGCCAAACTGATTTCCGTTAGGTGTGTTGAAAAGAATAACCGGGGCCGCCGAAAGGGTGAAATCCCCTACATTGTGGGCCGGCAGGGTAAACCTGTTGCCCGACGATCCCGGCATTTCCTGCGCATTCGCTGCACTGATTACCAGGAACAGTGCAGTAAATACAAAGGTTATCCTAAACTGAACGGAGCGACAGCCATCTCTTGTTGCCATACCTAAATATTTTCTTTCCTTTGTGTTTACAAGGACCTCAGACTCATATGGAAAGGTTCTCATAAAATTTATCAGGTAAATAATCAACTAAACCAGGTTCCTGCTTTTTGCATAATCACTGAAGAAGTCGTAAACCAGGGTTTTTTCCTCCCGTTCCAGTCCATAAAGCTCAATCCTGACATCCTTCTTCTCCCTGCGTTTTATAAGGATGCCTTTCGATCCCAGTACAATACCATCGATCTCAGTTTCGGGAATAGTTACTTTCCTTATCCAGTTATACCAGGTTATCGTGAGGAATCCGTCAGCTGCCTCGATCTCGTACTTTCCCGAGCCCACAATTGGTGTAAAATGCATGATCCCTATAACAGCGAATACGATAGCAGTCATCCAGGCTCCTTCGGTCAGTGGATGCTTCCAGATGATAAAGGGGATAAAACATCCAAGCAACCACACGAGGCCAATGCTTTTCTTAGGATTAAATTTACCTTCCCTGAGAGTTAGCTTTTCCATAATTGTTTTTTAGGATTAAAAGAACTTTAACCTTCTGAAACATATTGATTATTTCAAAGTTAAGAAAGGGATATACCAAAGTCAATTTTATTTTAGGAAGAAGTTTACAACATGGAACACGTAGTTGGCACTGAGAAATATCCCGGACTTTCCTCAATCTGCCAATAGCCTGACCTCCTATTGAAATATATCTGAACAAAATGTACATTTGAGAAACAATCATGTAATCAAATTCAAATAACCAGACAAATATGAAGACATTCAAATTCTCCCGGCTGATCGTTTCAGTTTTATTTGCCTTTTCAATGTTAACCTTCCAGCAGAGACTTGCGGCCCAGTCGCATGTACCCGATCCTGAAGCTTTTTTTGGATTTAAGCCCGGCGCCGACAGAATGCTCTTTGACTATGAAAAGCTTATCAGCTATTTCCAGAAGCTTGATGAGGCATCGCCGAAAGTGAAGATGGAGGAGATCGGAACATCGCCGATGGGGAAGAAGATGTATGTCGTATTTATCTCATCCGAAGAGAATATCAAACGCCTCGTGGAGCTCAGGAAAATCAATGAACGGCTGGCGCTTGATCCTGATATAAAACCGGCGGAAAGGGAAAAGATGATTACCGACGGCAAAGTATTCCTTCTGTGTACGTTGTCGATGCATTCCGAGGAGGTCGGGCCGTCGCAGGCTTCTCCTCTGATAGCCTACGACCTGGCAACTACGACTGACAGGGAGAAGCTACGCTGGCTGAACGATGTGGTATTGATGGTTGTTCCCAATCACAATCCCGACGGCATGGATATGGTTGTTAATCACTACCAGAAATACAAGGGTACAAAGTACGAGGGGGGCAGCCTGCCTGCAGTGTATCATAAATACGTGGGACACGACAACAACCGCGATTTTGTCACTCTCACCCAGCAGGACACAAAAGCCATTGAGACTCTTTTCTCAAAGACCTGGTTCCCACAGGTTATGGTAGAAAAGCACCAGATGGGATCGGACGGCCCGAGGTATTATGTGCCACCTTCACACGATCCTGTCTCTGAAAATGTAGATGCTGAGCTTTGGAACTGGACCTGGATCTTCGGATCGGGCATGGCAAAGGACATGACAAATGCAGGGCTGAAAGGGGTTTCGCAGGAGTACCTGTTTGATATGTACTGGCCAGGATCAACTGAGACATGTATATGGAAAAATGTTGTTGCCCTGCTTACTGAATGCGCCAGCTCAAACCTCGCAACTCCCGTTTATTCAGATTTCAGCGAGCTCAATGTCGGGGGAAAAGGCATAGCGCAGTACAAGAAAAGCATCAACATGACCGAGCCTTGGCCGGGAGGCTGGTGGAAGCTTTCAGACATTGTACAGTACGAGATTGTGTCGACGTATTCGCTCATAAGAACCTCATCGCAGAAAAGGACCGAGTTGCTCACCTTCAGGAATGACGTATGCAGGCGCGAGGTAAACCTCGGCAAAAACCAGTCACCGTACTATTACCTTCTTCCTCTTGCTCAGCACGACCAGGGAGAGCTCGCGGATCTTGTAAACCTTCTCGACGAGCACGGGATAAGGGTTTACAGGCTGAAGGAGGATGTCAATGTGGATAACAGGCTTTTTAAAAAAGGAGATATCGTTGTCCCCCTTTCCCAGCCATTCAGGGGATTTATCAAGGAGGTGATGGAGAAGCAGACATACCCTGTAAGAAGGTATGTTCCCGGCGGCGAGGTGATAAAACCGTATGATATTGCCTCGTGGTCGCTGCCCCTTCAGAAGGGTCTTGAATCGGTAGAAATCAACAGCCCTTCGCCTGCACTGGCCGGCAGCTTTGAGGCCGTAACAATTCCGTTCACGCTCGCAACCCGGAAGGCTTCCGGATCGGCGCAGCTGTTGTTTTCGGTCAACAACAATGAAAGTTTCAAGGTAGCATTCAAAGCCCTCGGCCTCGGATTAAAAGTTTCAAGAACGGAGGAACCTGTGACCGCGGGAAAAACCATATTGCCGGAGGGCAGCTTTGTGATTCAGCCGGGCGACAAGGCAGCGGAACTGGTCAATGGGCTGGCGGTCGATCCTGTTATCCCGGGAAGTGAAGTGAAGGTGTCCTCAAAACCGCTGGCTATGCCAAGGATAGGACTCGTTGAGACAAATATGCACGACATGGATGCCGGCTGGACAAGATTCATATTTGACACCTACAACATTCCTTTCACGGTGGTTCACCCGGGTGACTTTCCGAAACTAAAGCCTGCCGAAAAATTCGATATCCTTGTCTTCCCTGACAATCCAAAATCTATACTGATGGAAGGCAAATACAAGGCTGGTGCCGATTACTATCCGACCGATTATCCGCCCGAGTACACAAAAGGCATTGGAAAGGAGGGTATGGACAACATCATGAAGTTCCTGAACGAGGGTGGCAAAATAATCTGCTGGGGCGGATCCACCGACATGTTTGCCGGCCAGCTAGCTGTAAAGATAAGCGACACCGAGACCGAAGAATTCCAGCTACCGTATAAGAATGTTGCCGAGTCCCTGGGCAAGGAAGGACTTTTTTGTCCGGGTTCAATGCTTGCAGTGACACTGTCGGCCGACAGCAAGCTTTGCCTGGGGATGAATGAAAAATCTGCAGGTTTTTTCCTGGGAAATGCTGTTCTTACCACATCCCAGCCAATTTTCGATACCGACAGGCGGGTGGCGGGGAGAATTCCCGAAACAGGGATCCTTCTCAGCGGCTATGTCGAAAAGGAAGATAAGCTGGCAAACCACCCGGCAATCGTATGGGTAAAGAAAGGCAAAGGAGAGATGGTGCTCTTTGCTCTTGATCCGATCTTCAGGGCCTCGGTGCCTGTAACCTATAAGCTGCTATTCAATGCGCTGATGTTGTAGGGGTGACGGGCGACAGGCTACAGGCAAGCGGCGGGTGGCGGGAAGCGGGCGACAGGCGACCGGCTACAGGCGACCGGCGTGCGGCAAGCGGCGGGTGGCGGGTATGTAAATATTTATTCCCTGTGAAAAAATACTTCCTTCGGGAATGGCACCGGTTGCATTTTATCAGTTACGGTCCCAAGTGTCACTGATTCGCCGCCGGTTCTTTCAAAAAAATCGATGGTAAGCGGATAATACCCTGGCTCCAGGGGTACGAGCCTGACTGATGGCCTGCTGTTGTCGTGCAGCCCGTCATTGTTCAACAGCAGACTGTTATTCAGGTACACTTTTGACCCGTCATCCGAAGTAATCCAGATATAGTAAAGACCCTGTTTTGCTATGTGGAGATATCCTTCAAACCTTACGCCGAAACTGTCTCTTTTCACCGCCATTGAAAGATCGGGTTCAGGTGTTATCCCTTTTTTCACAACTTTAAGCTTTGTGAAATCAGGCAATGAATCCCATACCCCCTCGTAGTACGAATATTTCAGTCCCGGCTTAAGATTTTTCACCGACTTAGGTCCCTTCAGGTATTCCCCTTCGGTGAAAACCCTGGTTATAGCGGGGCTCTTTGTATATATTCCTCTTACACTTTTCACCTTGAGTGTGCAGGCACAAGTTATCCTGATGGTATCGGTACAAAACGGCGAGCCGGCTGTCGGTTCCGATCCGTCGAGGGTATAATGCAGTGCAGGATTATTGTTGTCTACAATTGCGTAAGCAAACGTGCCTTTGGGAAGGATCCCCGACTCGGGGTACACATTAAAATTAGATCCGGAGTCGAAGATGAATCTTAAGCCGTCATACACACTCTTGAAAGTAACGGACCCATGATCCTCACCGGCATAGGGTACAACCTTCCATACCAGTCCGGCAGGGGCAGATTGTTTCAAAAGGCTGTCCATGGCATCAACTCCCATTCCCTTCATTCCCTCGCCTTCTCTCCCGGTGATGAAAATTGCCCTGTTCCAATTCCTGCCTTTGCCGAATTCATCGTGTGTCTTTTTGATCATCATCCTGTCCTTGTACCAGAAGCTTGGGTCGATGGCAATATAGCTGTCGAAGAGCGTAGGGTCGGTTATCAGGGTATTCATGGCAAAGACCCCGCCATAAGAATGCCCGACCAATACATTATAGCCTTCCGTTTTAAAGTTCTTCGCGACATATGGCATCAGCTCTTCGCGGAAAAAGCGTGCAAAATTATCCGCTCCTCCTCCCGTGGGTGCGCTTTTAATAGAATCGGGCAGGAAGTCGTGGTTCCTGTCAATGTTAAGGACCCCCACGATTATTGCCTTTGGCATTTTGCCGTTTGCAAAAAGAAAACGTGCCGTGGGTACAGTGTGCTGTATCCTGTCGCCCGCATCCAGAACATAAACTACGGGAAACCCTTTGGCCGACTTGTCATAGCCTTCGGGAAGGTAAATTATGATCCTGCGCGTCTGTTTCAGGATTTTGGAATCAATAGAATCATTTCTTAATGTATAGCCATCCTGGGCCTTTGCAGCCACGGAGATGATTACACAAATAAAAAGTGCCAGAGGTTTTAAGATTTTTTCCATTGGATAAATGATCGGGTAAAATATAAAATTAACTATACCGCGGATAACCGGTAACAAAGACGTAAAAAAATCTGATATGATGCACTGGTTTTTGATGGATATGAGAGTCCGTGGGAAAGAACCTGTTACCAGTAACCAGAGCTGGTTACCCGGAAATCGTTGTAACCCACGGGCGGGCATTCGGAGATGTGAACCGAATCTACATGTCCGATCCCGGGGCCCCGGTTGCACCATCCTGCAAACTTCTCAAGCTGGTCCCTTGTGCCTTCAGCCTCGATATAGACGCCTCCATCGGGCATGTTCCTTACATATCCGCAGATCCTTAAAGATTCGGCTTCCCTGAGGGCAGTCCGCCTGAAACCAACCCCCTGAACGCGTCCCCTGACAGTTATCTTGTACAGTACTTTCGGTTCTGTCATTATAATACCAGGATTACTTTTTGAAACGGTCTTTCATGAAATCAAAGGCCCCTTTCCTGAGATTGATGCCATATTCGAGGTATGCTTTCAGGCAGGCAAGGAAATTGGCCCATCCCTGGGTGTTCCCGGCCAGCCAGCGTAGTCCTGCATCATTGATATCAGCTTCCTTTTCCGTGATAGTCACAACAGTTGAATTGTTCTCACCCGATGCCAGGGTGATCCCGACCAGAGTCTTCCCGTTTTCCGTATCCCAGTAAAAGGACACATATTCATCTTTCCTGAGCGAACCTACCTTTACAGGAAACCGTATCTCAAATTCCGGGAATTTCCAGGTAATCTCCCTGCCTTCTTCCATCCTCCCCGTGCTCTCCGAAATAAAGTAGTGCGACATCTTTTCCGGATTCACAATGGCCTCGTAAACCACGCTGACAGGTTTCTGAACCTGAATTGCCGTTTCGATTGTCAGTTTCATTGTTTCCATTGTTATCCATTAACCGGTCAGATCTTATAAAGTTCACCGTTAAGATATTTCAAGCCCGAATCGCATACAACGGTAACAATTCTTTTTCCCCTCCCGATGATCCTTGCTCTCTGGATGGCTGCCCAGACATTAGCACCCGAGGTTGTCCCGCCGAATATCCCTTCCTTCCTTGCAAGCTCCCTGGCTGTTTCCATTGCATCCTCATCGGTCACCGGAATGATTTCATCCACCAGGTCCATACGCATGATTGACGGAATAAAGCCTGCACCTATCCCCTCGAGACGGTGGGTGCCGCTTTTAGGTCCTCCCGAAAGAGTCCGGACATTTGCCGGCTCGATGGCTATACAGCGGATACCGGGTATCTTCTCCTTGAAAATCTCGGCATTTCCTGAGAAACAACCACCGGTTCCCACACCCATGATAAATTCATCTATTCCCGGGCCGAGTATCCTGAGTGACTCCTCTGCCATTTCATGATAGGCCTTCCTGTTGTCAGTATTGTTAAACTGGTCGGGGCGGAACTTCCCCGACGACCTGCCGAGTTCTTTGGCCCTTGCTACGAGCGTATCTATCAGCCTGGCTGTTATTTTTCCTCCCTCGCATGGATAAATCTCAAGCCCGGCACCAAAGGCCTTCATGGTTTGAAGTTTTTCCTTTGAGAAGGCATCTGAAGTGATGAACACCGCCTTATAACCCTTCACGGCACACACCATTGATAAAGAGCTCCCCGTGCTCCCTCCCGTGTATTCAACCACAGTATCTCCGGGCTTAAGCTCACCTCTTTTTTCCGCTCCTTCAATCATTGCAAGTGCCATGCGGTCCTTCATGCTTCCGGTCGGGTTAGTGCCTTCGTATTTTACATAAACCTCGGCAGAATCTTTCCCGGGCAGGTGACTGAGCTTTATCAGCGGGGTATTACCGATTTGCAGCATTGGGATAAATGGTTCTAATTTCTTCCAAACAGTTTTCGAAAAGGAAAAGGAAAGAACTCAGGGGTTGTTTCACTGTATTGAGTATATTCTTCGCCAAACAGGTCGCGCATTTCAATGTATTCTTTCCTGATTGAGAATTTGAAAGCGATGTATGCAACAATGCTGGTGGTAATTACCAGCCAGGAGTTCAGCAGGAACGATAATCCCGGAATGATAAAAAGTATTATCGAGCAGTAGAGAGGATTCCTGCACAGGTAGAACATTCCCGAAGTGACCAGCTTTCCTCCTTTCAAACCCTTAAGAAGAGACGGCACTGTAAGGAAGTAAAGGACAAAACCTGTACTGATCAGAACAATACCTGCCGTTAAAAGGAAGGTCCCGCGAACCGGAGAAAACACAAAAACTCCATGATATCTTGACGAGAGAAAGATGGACACTGCCACCCAGGGAAGGCTTGCTGCGGCAATTACCGGGCCGGACCCGAGAAAATTCATTTTTTTCATAATGCTACCGGCAGAAGTTATTACATTTTATCCTTCAGAGACAGCTTCCTGAGAGGCTTGTTAATCCTTTCGGTGACGAACACTACAATGAGGGTCATCGCCCCGCCGAAGATCACGGAAGGAACTAGTCCCATAATCTTTGCGGCGAGGCCCGATTCAAATGCCCCAAGCTCATTAGATGAGCCGATGAAAATTGAGTTCACCGAAGCTACCCTACCCCGCATCTCATCGGGAGTGAAGAGCTGGAGAATAGTGCCTCTTATCACAACGCTGACATTATCGAAGCCACCGCTCAGAACCAGGATGACGGCTGAAAGCCAGAAATTCTTTGAAAGGGCAAAGGTTATCATGCAGAGTCCGAATCCGACAACCGAGATAAACAGAATTCTCCCGGTCTCCTTTACAGGCGGACGGAACATAAGCAGAAATGCCATAATCGTTGCTCCTATCGCAGGGCAGGCTCTAAGCAAGCCGAGCCCCTGGGGGCCAACATGAAGCACATCCGAGGCAAACACAGGGAGCATCGCAACGGCCCCTCCAAAGAGGACAGCGAACATATCAAGCGAAAACGCGCCAAGGAGCTCGGGCGTTCTGAATACGAAATTAATCCCTTCGCGTATCCTGGTAAATATCTTTTCACCTGCCACGACTTTAACCTCGTGCATTCCGGTCCTGACCCCGGCAATCATCAGCAGGGAGACCAGGAAGAGGCCCACGGAGAGGGAGTAGGCTGAAACTACACCGAAAAATCCATAAACCATACCGCCGATAGCCGGTCCCATGACTGCGGAAGCCTGCCATGTGGCACTGTTCCATGTAGCAGCATTCGCATAAAGGTTCCTCGGTACCATCTGTCCGAGAAGGGCAACCTGGGCAGGGGCCAGGATCCCCCTTGCAAAGCCGGTAATGAAAATCGTTATGAAGATCGGGTATGCACCGAACCTCCAGGAATAGAAGCCGGCATAGATACTGTAGCCAAGGAGTATTGCAGAACTGAGCAGCAGCAGCAAAAGAGTGTTCCTGACAATTGTCCTCCTGTTCCAGATATCAATGTAATGACCTGCAAACAGCGATACGCCAATCTGCGGAACAACCTCAAAGAGGCCAATCAGTCCCAGCCACAGAACATCTTTCGTAATTTCATACACCTGCCACCCGACGATCACCGACATCATCAGCGATGCCATGGTCGCACAAATCCTGTAAAGAAGGAAATACCTGAAGTTCCTTACATGCAGTACTGCAAATGCTTCACCTGAAAACAGACTCCTCATAATTAAATCTCTGTTTCCAAAAGTAGCTATTAACAGTCAATATAAAATACCGTCGAGGAGAATGGCAGGTAAATATTTAAAATGAATGAAACCGGTTACTCTTGCGGCATGAACTCACCCCCTCGGCTTGCAGGCTGGCTCCTCTAGCAAGTGACCCCCTTCCCGAACCCTTCGTTTCACCCGGGTCCGACCTTCCCCCAGGGAGGAAGGTAAAAAAGAACTATTTCACCCTTGGGGGAAACAGGAAAGGGGGTCTGATTAAACAAAAGATAATGACTGTATAAAATCTTCTAAAGCAAGTGACCCCCTTCCCGGACCCTTCGTTTCACCCGGGTCCGACCTTCCACCACGGAGGAAGG
>Ga0335069_10004750_pt1 | contig 20049 bp, 19 predicted proteins | sample Lox_Sample_11_FD_206714 | JGI IMG/M metagenome (GOLD analysis project Ga0335069, IMG submission 206714) | Soil microbial communities from Loxahatchee National Wildlife Refuge, Florida, United States - Lox_Sample_1.1 | ecosystem: Environmental > Terrestrial > Soil > Wetlands | place: USA... | reverse complement strand
AATTATGGACGAGATCACACTCCCCACTGAGATTCGCCTCAATATCGTGACTCCAGACCGCCTGGTGGCCCAGAGTCAGGTGAGCGCTGTCACCATCCCCGGCAAGAACGGTTATTTGGGAATCCTTCCCGGCCACGCCCCCCTATTGACGGAGTTGGTCCCCGGCGGGATGACGTACATCTCCGGCGGCGCAAAACACGAGTTGTGCGTGAACTGGGGTTTCGCCGAAGTCCTGAGTGACCGCGTGATCGTGCTGACGCAGACCGCGGAGCGCTCCGAGGAGATCGACCGGGCGCGTGCCGAGAAGGCAAAAGGCCGTGCCGAAGAACGTCTGAAGCGATTCGATGACCCGCAGATCGACATGGAGCGCGCGCGCGAAGCCCTGCGCCGCGCCATCGCCCGCCTGGAAACCTCCGGCACTCTGCAAGGATAGTTACCTCTCTTTGCGCCACAGCACGACGTGGTAGGAACCGAAGTCCCATTGTAAAGTCGTCGAAGGCTCCGCAATCCGCAGCGCGGACCACCGCCTCTGTGATGGTCCGCGGCACTTCCGTCGCAACCTTGATGGCTGATGTTGTGCAGTAGCATGATCGCGGTTCAAACGGAAGAAACGCGGACGACAACCCAGGCGGTCTGCGCTTGCTTCAGTTGGCGGCGAAATTCTATCTCTGAGGAGCTATAATGAGCCTATGGGAGTAGAGCTTGTAACCAGGCTGACTTATGAACAGTTTCGCCAGCTTCCCGATGACGGAAAGCGGTACGAATTGGTTCGCGGCGAGGCACACTTGAATCCAGCACCTACCACCAAGCATCAACTGGTTTCACGCCGGCTGGTTGCCAGCTTGGAGATTTACCTTTCGAAGAACCCTCTGGGCGAGATCTTATACGCGCCGCTCGATGTCCGTTTGAGCTCGGATACGGCACTACAGCCGGACATCATCTTTGTGGCCAAAGCGAACGCCGCCATCATCAAGGAAGATTATCTCGCTGGAGCTCCCGACCTCGTAGTAGAAATCCTATACCCTTCCACCACACCCCACGACCGCATCATAAAGTTGCCCATTTACGCCGAGGCGGGGGTGGGCGAAGTCTGGTTCATCGACCCGCAGGCGTCGACCGTCGAGGTCTTCAAGCTTCAAAGGAGCAAATACCTGGTCGAAGCTCCGCTGGCGGGGAACCGCTCCCTTACCTCAACTCTGTTTCCCGGGTGGGAACTGCCGCTTTCCAGCCTGTTCGATTTCCGGGGTTGGTTTTAGACGATCTTCATGTCCGTAGCTCACCAGGCGCACTTGCGCCTGCTCATCGAAAACAGCCAGCTCTGTATGCACCCATCTTTGGTGGCCGAGCTTGCCTTGGGCTTGTTGCCGGAGCGGCGAAAGACTCATGAGTATCTTGACCGCCTCACCCCCCTAAGCGCCGTGACCTTGGCCGATGTGCGCCAGATGATTGAGGCGCGAAACCTTGCCGCCAAAGGAATCGGCCTGACCGACGCCCATCTGATTGCCCCCTGCCTCGCCACTCCGGGCACCCGACTCTGGGCCCGCGACGAGAAACTCGGCAAGGTTGCTGAATCACTCGGAATTCGTGCCCATTTCCCCTAGCGTTTCCCCCTGGAACAGTATGCGACCGGGTTTCACGCTCGCACAGAGGTGGTTTGCGATCTCTGCGTTTTCGCGACGCAAGGGGCCTTCGGGATCGCAGAATTCACAAGATTGAAGTCTCCGCCAACCACGAGTCCCGTAACCCTTATCCCGTGTCCCGTGAGACGGTCACTTCTCTTGCGACTTGAGCGCCGAGCGCAGCTTGTCCGCAAGTATGCCTGAGCCGCCGGCGGGAGGAGCGTTGCGCTCCGTCCACTCGCGCACCTCCTCGGCCTCGCGCGCATCCAACACGGCCTTCGCGCTCAGGCGGATTCGCCTCCCTGAGGGATCGACTTCCAGCACGATCACCTCGACGTCCGCCCCGACCGGCAAGGCTCGCTTCAGATCGGCTTCCTTGGCGATGCCGGTTTCGCTCAGGGGGATAACACCGGTGCGTCCGGGGGCGAGGAAGACGAACACGCCGAATTTCTCGTGCCGCTCCACCTTTCCCGTCAGGCGCGCGCCCGGAACGATTCCGGGCCTGACTCCCGCAGCCGCCTCGGCCCGTGCCCAGCTCTCCTCGACTAGCGCCACTCCGATCCGTTTCTGCTCGGGATCGATGGCGAGAATCTCGAAAGTCCCCGCCATTCCGGCAGACACCTGCCCCGCCCAGCCTTTCGATCCTCCGGTGGGCATGAAGGTGGAAGCATGAGCCAGCGCCTCGACGCCCGGCTCGAGCTCCACGAACGCGCCGAACTGCGCCACGCGCGTGACCCGGCCCGGCAACCGTTGGCCGACTTTGTACACCTCTTGCACTCTCGACCAGGGGTCGGCGGAGAGCTGCTTCAACCCCAGCGAGATCTTGTGCTTATCCTCGTCCACCCGCAGGACTTTAACCGTAATCTCATCGCCCGCTTTGACCATCTCCCCCGGGGACGACACGCGGGACCATGCCATGTCAGACACGTGGAGCAACCCCTGCACACCGGCGCCGAGATCGACGAACGCCCCGAACTCGCGCACGGAGGCGACCCGGCCGCTCATGACGGCGCCGGCGACAATCTGCGCGCGGAGCTTGGCGGCGTTGGCCCGCTGGTCCTCTTCCAGCAGCGCGCGGCGGCTGACGACGACGTTTGCGCCGTCTTCCTTGTACTCGATGATGCGGAACCGGTAAACATGCCCTTCGTGCGCCGCGGCGTCCGCGCCGCGGAGGTCGATCTGGGAAATCGGGCAGAAGGCGCGGCGCTTGCCGATGCGCACCTCGTAGCCGCCCTTGACTGCCTTCTCGACCTTTCCTTCCACCGGCAGGCCGCCTTCGAAGGCGGCTTCAAACTGCCGATCGCTCGCGGCCGCTCCCGCCAGCCGGCGCGAGAGCGTCAGCCCGCCAGTCGTCGATACCACCATCGCCTGAACGATATCGCCGAGCTTGACCTCGAGTTTGCCGTCGGCGTCCTTCAGTTCGGCGATGTCCATCACCGCCTCGCCCTTGCGGCCCACGTCGACCAGCGCCACCTCCGGGCCAATGGCGACGATTTTCCCCTCCACCAACTCGCCCTGCTCGAGGCGCTTGGCCTGAACCGAAGCCTCAAACAATGCGGCAAAGTCTTCCGACTGATCACTCACAGTATGCTCCTCGTCATGATTGCGCTTCGCCCGCCGGCACTTATTCCTTTGCTTGGGCGCGAACGGACGCCCAGCGATTGTACCAGCAGGATCAAATCATAAGAAGAGCGAACTCAACTCAGGGTACTTGCGGTTGTGGCCGGCGGAGCCGTTATGGAGGGGTCTCCCGGGGAGCACTGGGGCGCCCACGTGGCGGGCCCGGCGCCGGGCGCTGGCCTCGGCCTTCCTGCGCCTGGACTGCCCCCAGCTTGGTGCACAGCGCCACTTTTTGTCTGGCGCGCGGCGTGTGCGCGGGGCTCCAGGGGCTCTGGCCCCCCCGCGCTCACGCACTGCCGAAATCGTCGTCTCAAAAAAGGGCTTTCCTACCGGTGGGGAATAGGGAAGGAAACTCCGCGTAATTCCTGCTTCCGGCAGTCATTCTGTCGGCGAATCGCTAGCCTATGGCCGCGGGCGTGCGGCCATCGCTAAAAAGAGGTTGGTTTTTGGGGGAATTGGCACACACAAGGGCAGGTGTTGGGTGCCCGGTATTTGGCACTCAGCGCTGGGACCCGCCCTCCTATCGATGGACGGGTTTGACGACCAACGTACTGCCGGGCGCTTCGATATGACCAAACTTGCGGGACAGGGCGTGCGCAGCCGTGCTGAGGCGCTGGTCCTGCAACGCCCCGGGTTACCCGACTATGTTTATGAAAAGGCAATGGGTTACGGCAACCAAGGGCCGCCATCCGAGGAAATATCGCGAAGTCAACCTATTCAAAATAAGGGAGTTAACCAGAGGCTGCAAAGAGACAAAAAGGAAAAAGATGTTAGAAATGAAGGATGAACCGACTATATCTATGAAAACACAGGGTCGAGCGACAAAGTGTCATGTTGCAGAATGTGTTTTTCACAAGGATTTTAGCGAAAATCGGGGGGGGTGTGGCCTTTTGGCGGAGGCGGAAAAGTGAGGGGCAGTTTGAATCTCAGGAAAGTGCATACTGGCGGCAGGCGTGTTTGCTGTAAGATTAACTTGAAACGACAAGTCTGGTTGGGCGCCGGGTGTCAAAGCAAGGAAGTCCAGGATGAATGTAGCACTCGCCATCTTCCTTGTACTTATCGTGACGCCAAAGGCTGAGAGGTCTTCGATATGACCGCCCCCATCCGCATGTACGCCACCTCTTGGTGCCCGGATTGCCGTCGCGCCCGGGAGTTTCTGCGGGAAAGGCAGTTGGCCTTCGAGGAGATCGATGTTGACGCCCACCCCGAGGCGGCCGAGTTCGTCAAGCAGTCGAACCATGGAAAGCGCAAAGTCCCCACGTTCGACGTAGGCGGGCGGGTCTTTCATTGTTCGCCCTTCGACGGCAAGAAGCTGGCGCGGGAATTGGGGCTGTGAGGAGCTGACAGACGACGGCTGGCAGCTTACAGCTAACAGCCGACAGCTAACAGTGAAGCCGCACCTGACCCGATGTTCTGTAGAAGATCGAAGTGGTCCTCAGTGTGGCAATACAAACTCGCTAAGGAGTTTTGATCTGCTCTTAGCTGTGAGCTGTGAGCTGTGAGGTCCTAGCTGTAAGCCGTTAGCTGTCGGCTGTGAGGTACTAGCTGTAACCTGTTAGCTGTCGGCTGTTGGCTGTTAGCTGTTTGCTGCACGCTGTCAGCTTTCAGTTGTCTGCGATCCAGTGTGACCGGCGCAAGCTTCTCCCAGAGGCACCAGAATGCAACCCGACCGTATCGTCATCGTCGAGGGCGACATCACCGAGCAAGCCGTCGACGCCATCGTGAACGCAGCCAACACTTCCCTGCTGGGCGGCGGGGGTGTGGATGGGGCGATCCATCGCGCCGCCGGGCCGGAACTATTGGAAGAATGCCGCACCTTGCATGGCTGCGCCACCGGCGACGCCAAGATCACGCGCGGCTATCGCCTTGCGGCGCGCTGGGTGATTCACACTGTGGGGCCGGTCTGGCGCGGCGGCCGTGATTTCGAGGATGAACTGCTGGCCAACTGCTACCGGCGATCGCTGGAGGTCGCCGTCCAGAACGGCGTGGGCACTGTCGCCTTTCCCGCCATCAGCACCGGAATCTACGGTTTTCCCCTGGAACGCGCCACCCGCATCGCGCTGCGGGAAACCGGCGCTTTTCTGGATATGAATCCCGGCATTGAAAAGGTCATCTTTGTGTGCTTCGATCCTCGCACGCATGGCTGCTATCAGAGGGTGCTGGAGGAGAGCCGGTAAACGAAGTTGTCTGTCTGCAGTAATCAGTTCTCAGCTTTCAGTTGTCAGCAGAGACGGGCCGGGAGGCCTGATGACTGATGACTGAGAACTGAAAACTGAATACTGACTGCTGAATACTGATGACTGACAACTTCCACCCCGGCTTGACTTCCGTATACCCTTCGGATAGTTTTGCTCGGACGCCCCTGGGCGAGACCATTCTATGAAGAAGGCATGGGGGCGATGGATCTGGCTGGCCGTAGGGGCCGCGATCATCGCCCTGATCTTTTACAACCTGAGCCGCAGTCCCGAGTGGCGCAACTTCCGCTGGGACCACTTCTGGCACTCCATGGTGGGGGCGCGGCTCGACGACCTGTTTCTGGCAGTCATCCTTGTCTACGGCACCTTCCTGATGAGGGCCATTCGCTGGCGGTTCTTCATGACCCCCATCAAGGCCGCTTCCTTGCGGGTCTTGTTCGTGGGCCAGGTCATCGGATTCAGCGCCATCTTTCTTGTCGGCCGTTTGGGCGAACTCGTGCGGCCCGCCTACATTGCCAAGAAAGAAAATGTGCCCATGAGTGGCATGATCGCGGTGTGTTTGCTCGAGCGGGTGCTTGATACCATCACCATGGTCGTGCTCTTTGCCGCCGCCCTCTACTTTGAGCCGGTCAACCCCGACACGTCCAAAGGCATGTCGGTGCTGCACGCGATGCACTACTGGGGTCACGTCCTCTTTGCCATTACCGGCTTGCTGATTCTGGGGCTGGTGCTTTTCCGCCTCAAGCCCGAGGCCATGACCTCCGGGGCCCTGCGACTGTTCCGATTTCTGCCCCTGCGTGCCCTGCGCTCCTTCACCCGCATTCTGCATTCCTTCAGCGAGGGCCTGAGCGTCATTCGCGACTGGAAAGGACTGGCCGGCAGCGTGGTGACCACCGCGCTTCTGTGGGTAATCAATACCACCGTCTTCTGGCTGGTCTTTCGGAGCGTTCATCACCGCCTGGGCCACCTGCCCTGGCTGGCCGCTGCTCTGACTCTCTTCTGCGCCGCATTGGGTTTGATTGTCCAGCTTCCCGGGGTCGGGGGGGGATACCAGGTCGGAGTCATTCTCGCCCTTACCGAAATATTCAACGTTTCAGTGGAATCGGCCACCGGCGCCAGCATTCTGGTCTGGATCGTCATGTCAGTCCCCTGTATTGCGCTGGGGTTGGTCTTCCTGATCCATGAAGGCCTGTCGATCCGCAAGCTGGAAGCGATTGCGGAGGAAGAGGAGCAAACCGTCGAATCGCAGTAGACTCGTGACTCGCCACTCGCGACTCACAGGCCACGAGTCCCGAATCGCGAGCCCCGAGTCGCGAGTCCCGAACGAGGTGAACCCCCAAAGTGAGATGTCCATTCTGCGGGCACGTCGAAGACAAGGTTGTGGATTCCCGCGAGGCCAAGGTCGGTGACACCATCCGCCGCCGCCGCCAATGCGTAAAGTGCAACCGGCGATTCACCACCTACGAACGCATCGACGAAATCCCCTACATGGTCGTGAAGAAAGATGGCCGGCGCGAGAAGTTCGATCGTCAGAAGGTGCTGGCGGGCTTACTCAAAGCTTGCGAAAAGCGTCCCGTTCCCATGGGCAAGCTGGAGATCCTGGTAAACGAGATTGAAGGCCATGTGGCGGAGTCGCCTGACCGCGAGCGCCCGGCGGCGGAACTGGGCGAGATGGTGATGTCCCGCCTCAAGAAACTCGACAAGGTCGCCTACGTGCGCTTCGCGTCCGTCTACATGGACTTCAAGGACGTGCGCGAGTTCATGGATGAGTTGAAGGACTTGCTGAAGGCCAAAGGGAAGTGAGTTTCGGGCTTCAGGATACGGAATACGGGTTACGGGATACGTAATACGGGGTACGGGTTTCGCATGCCGACGGTCAAATGGTCAGAAGCAGCCCGCCTTCCAAATCTCGAGTCGCGAATCCTGGAGCCCGTGTGACGTGTCCCGTATCCCGTATTCCGTATCCCTTAACCCGTGTCCCGATCGTATACAAATGCCCCGAAGGTTCGAAAGGTCTTGAATCCGAGCCGCTCGTAGAGACGCACGGCCCCGGCGTTGGCATCCGTCACGGTCAGCGTGACCTGCTCGTATCCGCCTTTGGCGAGGTCCTGAAACGCCGCCTCCATCATGGCCGTACCAATCCCCAGCCCCTGGAAAGACGGCCCCACTCCCACCTGGGGAATATGCGCGGTGCGCGGGCGAACGCAGGTTACGGTGAGGATTCCCGCCAGCCGTTGCGTAGGGGCGTGGACGGCCATGCGCGAGATGCGTCCCAGGAAATCGCCGCAGCCCTGGTTATGGAAGATATTCTCGACCAGCCGCGTTGATCCAACGATGGAGGTGTATTGATCGTTGATAACCGCGTCCACGTGGCGCCGGTAGGACTGGTAAAGCAGTTCTGCAGCCTCGTCGTGGAAACGCCTCTCCCAGGGAATCAGCTCAATGCCCTCCCGCATCCATGGTTTCTCCCACGCCGGTCCTGCGCCGGGCGCCATGGCTGCTCCCGGCCCGCGTCCTTGCAGGGGAAGGGTCAGGAAGCGGCGCAGAAAACTCTGGAACCGGCGCGGTTGGAAGTAAGTCTCCAGGTCCTCGCGTCCGTAGTGGGGAAGTTGCGCCTCAATGCGGCGCAGTCCGGGTGTTCCCAGCAGGGTTTCCAGAGTGTGTTCCAGCAAAGGGCGCTCCTGGCGAAGTCCCGCCAGGTCGGGATCCACGAAGAGGTCGCCGACGATCCCTTTTTCGCCGTCGTAGAAGAAGAAACAATAACCGTGAATCTTTCCATCCCCCACGAGCGCGTAACCGGAAAGGCGCCGGTCGCGCAAACAGGCGGAGATGACACGGGTCGAAGCGGCGAAGTCCCAGCGCATTCCGGCGTCCCAGGCGCGCGATTCCGCCTCAAGAAGGGCAGTGAAATCCTTGGGCTCGAATTGTCGAATATCGATGATTTCGAAATCCAAAGGGGTCCTTTTCCGCACGCGGCCTGAGAGAGGCGCTCTAGCTCGCCCATTCCAGGGGCCAGGAAGGCAAGCCATTTGATGCTGCCGGGCAGCGCCAGTATAACCCAGATTCGCCCCTGCTAGGCTTCGGAGCATGGAGGCGCCACAGCGGGTTCTTCGCGGAAACCGCACGGCAGGAATGAGCGGGTGAACTCGCGGCAGGCGTTTCCATGGATACCATCCAGGCTCCAAGCTCGGTCGAACGCGCTTGACGGACTGGCGTTGACGTTGAGGGTGCCAGTAACCGCCTTGGCTTTGTCACCGCACCCCTCTTGAATCGGCAGGCAGCCGCGGAATAGCAACAGGGCAGGCGGACCGCGCCGGGGAAGCCCTTGTAGTTTTCCATCTTATTCAAAATGAATAGATTATGCTGTTATCCGCCATTCGGACCATTTTCTTGTCACTTCGCCCCCCAAATTGCATTTGTGAGGGTGGGGTGAGGGAAATCGCTTTGGTGGCGCCGCCGCAGGACCTGGGTGCACCCAGTGCCGCCGACTGCCACGCGCCCCTCATTGGTAGCGGCGTGTCCAGCGCCGACGAGAAACGAGGCAAATCATGATTGAAGGCAAATTGAACTTGACCACAGTGGAGGGCACGGGACGCCAGTTTGTAGCCCAGTCGGGAACCGGCCACGCCTTTGTGATGGACGATGCGGACGGCCACAGCGGGCCCAAGCCCATCGAGTTCGCACTGCTGGCCCTGGGCGGCTGCACCGCCTTTGATGTCATCGGCATTCTGCGCAAGAAGCGGCAGAAGGTCACCGGCTACGAGATCGTTCTGCGCGCTGACCAGAACCCCGAGCCGCCCGCTTATTTCACCCGCGTGGAGATCAAACACCGGTTACGTGGCCAGATCGACCCGGAGGCCGTGCGGGCCGCCATTCATCTCTCGGAAACCAAGTACTGCTCCGTAGGCGCCATGATCTCGAAGACCGCCAAAATCGAGACCACCTTTGAAATCCTGCCGGAATCAACAGCAACTGTCCCCGAGGCCGCCTGACCCGCCTGTGCCGGCACGGAAGGGCAGAAAGCGTTTCCCGGGTTATTCGCAATTATCCGCGAATGCCAATCTCCTGCATCAGCTTGTTGGTTTCGCGATAGGCCTCCGCGACCCACTCGACAATCTTCTCGGGCTCAGGCGAGTACTCGAGTTCGATGCTGACGACGCCGTTGAAACCGGTTTTCTTCAGTTGCGCCAGGTAGGGCCGGAAATCCACCACGCCACGACCCGGCGGCAAATCGCCGTGCACTTTTCCGTCGCAATCGGAAAAATGTACGTGGGCAATGCGCCCTTGCAGGTTCTGGATGTTCTCCGCGGGAGTATGGGCCAGCGCCAGGTGGGAGATGTCGAGATTGGCGCGCACGGCCGGGTGATTGACATCGTGGAGATAGTTCACCATCTTGGCCAGGGTGTTGACGATGGATTGATGGAACGGCTCCAATTCAATGGCGATTTCAATGCCCAGGTTTTTGGCATAGTCGCCGCATTCCCGCACGGTCTCCACCGCCCATCTCCACTGATCGCGCGGCGCAATCACTTCCTGCTGCCAGATGTATTCACCCAGAACCAGCAGCAGATTCCTGGCTTCGAGTTCATAGACCAGCTCCAGATGCTTCTTGACGCGTTCCACGTGGAAGCGCCGGACGGGACCGTTGAAATCCGCGATCCCCAGGGCACAGCAGCAGACGCTGATGATGGGCAAACCTTCCGCACGGCAGGTGTCCTTGATCAACTTCCGCTCTTTGATGTCGATTTCAAGCGGATCGGCGAAGATATCGATGGTGTCAAAACCAATCTCCTTGGTCTTATGAATCCCCTGTGCCGTCCCTACGGGAGAGCCGAGCCAGGCGGAATTGATGAGTCCGAGTTTCATGCGTTTTCCTCCTTGATTTCCGCCGGTCGCACCGGCCGGTGCTGGTCGAGAGAACGATAGCACGCCTCGACCAGCGCAATGGTGTTGAGATTATCGCGCCCGTTGAGCACGGATTCACGGTCTTCCTCCAGGCTGCAAAGGAGTTCGCCCATCGTGCCTTCGAAGGCGTCCGGAAACCACACTTGCGGCCAGGTGGGGGAGAGCCAGCAACCGGGCTCCTGCCTGGTCGTAAAGCGAATCGTGCTGGGAACCCGTGCGGGGTAACCCGGCCAACCGATGGTTCCCTCCGCCATCCCCGCGGTTCCTTCCACGCGCCACTTAATGTAGATGTCGGCCGCTCCGCCCTCGCGGGCCGGGCCCGCCCACACGTCATCCCAGGCCGCAGCGCGCAGGCCATTCGCGTACTCCAGGATGTAGAGCACAATGCCGTCGCGGTGCGGGAAGGCGGTGCGCGGATCCTGCCGCGCGCTTGCGTACACATACTCAGGATCGCCGAAAAGGTACCGGAAGGAGTCGAGGTGATGGATGCTCATGAAGACCAATGTGACCCCGCCGTAGTCTTTCGCCCAGGGTTGCCAGTGAGGGATGGCGCGCATATCGATCGTCGCGAGGACGGGATCTCCCAAATAGCCGCGCCGCAGTACGGTCTTCAAGGCGCGGATGGAATGGTCGTAGCGCATGTTCTGATTCACGCTGAATTTCACACCTGCCCGCTCGCAGGCGAGTACCATTTCCTGCGCTTCCCGGTAGCTCGTAGCCAGCGGCTTCTGCGCCTGGATTCCGCGAATGTGCTTGTGTTGAAGCGCCGCATGCACAATGGCGGGTTGGGCAGCGGGAGGAACGGCGATGTCGAGGACCTCGATTCGATCATCGGCCAGGAGTTCCTGCCAGGTGTTATACACCCTGGGAATTCCCCTCAAGTCCGCCGTCTCGTGTGCCTGCCCGGTGTCCTTGGCAGCGATGGCCACGACATTGAAACCCGCGTTTTTGTAGGCCACCAGGTGAATATCGCGCATGATAAAGCCGGCGCCAATCGCGCCAATGCGGAAATCCCGTCTGCGCGGAAGCAGGGGGAGATGTTCAAGGTTCAAATCAACGCTCATTCCATACGCTCCGTGAGTTTGGCTTGCCTGGATACTGCCGGCGCCACAGGGTTCGGAAATGAGCCCTCTGCGAGCCTGAGTGGCCTCCGGGCAGTCGATTTTACGCCCCGCCACCCTGGAAAGCACTGCCTACTTTTTCGGCAGGTTCAAAGGCCGAGATGTTCCTCCGGTTTGCTATACTCCTGCATGCCGGGATACGAATCTCGTACGAGGAGGACTCGATGAAAGCCCAAACCTTCACGAAGGTCGTGCAGCTCTTGCTTGTTTCGCTCCTATTTGCAGGCGCCCGCGTCCCCTGGGCCCCTGCTGCGCCTCCCTTGCCGGAGGGAGCAAAGGGCCAGCAGATCACCTTTGTTCATTGCGGCACGCTCATTGACGAGGCGTCGGATCAGCCCCGGCAGAATGTGCTGATCGAAATCGCCGAGGGCAAATTCCGGTCCATCTCGAATTACCCGAACGGCTTTGCCCAACCAACTGGCGCCGCTTTCATAGACCTGCGGTCAGAGACCTGCCTGCCCGGCCTCGTGGAATCGCACACGCATATCATGTTGCAGGGCGACCAGAAGCCGGGCCAGTACGACGAGCAGATTCTGAAGTGGTCTCTTCCCTATCGCACTGTCCTCGGAACGCAAGCGGCGCGCCGGGCCCTGGAGTACGGATTCACTACGATTCGTGACCTTGAAACCGAAGGCGCTTACTACGCGGACGTCTCCATTCGCGACGCCATCAAACAGGGCATAATTCCCGGCCCCCGTATGTTCGTGGTGACGCGCGCCCTCGACGTGACAGGCGCTTATGCGCTGCTCGGCTACGATCCCGCCCTAAAGCTGCCGCACGGCGTTCAGGTGGTGGACGGGCCCGACGAGTGCCGTAAAGCGGTGCGCGAGCAGATCGCGAACGGCGCCGACTGGATCAAGATCTACGCCGACCAGCGGATTTCAATTTCCGGCGACGTTGTGCACAGCATCCCCACATTCACCCCCGAGGAGTTCCACGCCGTCGTGGATGAGACGCATCGCGAACATCACAAGGTGGCTGCCCATGCCATGGGGCTGGAGGGTGTGCATAGCGCGCTGGAGGCCGGGGCGGATACCATCGAGCACGGGGCCTACATTGCAGACGACGACCTGAAGACCATGGTGGCGCGCGGAATCTGGTACGTTCCGACCCTCTACATCTTCATTTACGCCGACGAAATCCAGCAGGCAAATGGTTTTCCAGGCTGGAAGGGCGGCACGGAGATTCACGCCGAGACCTTCCGCCGGGCGCTCAAGGCGGGTGTGAAGATTGCCTTCGGAACGGATGTGGGGGGCTTCGAGTGGACCATCAATCCGGCCAAGGAGTTCGCCCTCATGGTGAAATACGGCATGACTCCGGCGCAAGCGATACGGGCGGCTACGACTTCCGGCGCGGATCTGGTTGAGATGAAGGACCAAATCGGTTCGGTGGAAACTGGCAAACTGGCGGACCTGGTTGCGGTTTCGGGCAATCCCCTGGTCGATGTCCGCATTCTTGAGAACGTAAATTTCGTCATGAAAGAGGGCGTGGTCTACAGGTCGCCATTGTCGCCCAGCAAGTAGTAATTATCAGCAAAGCACAATAATGGCCGGACCATTTCGGCACCCGCGCCGGTCACGAGTGCAGCATATGCCCGGCCCCTTACGAATGGGCTTCTTCCAGCGCGATCGCCCGGGGGAACAGAAGATTGTTCTCGAGATGAATATGCTGGTGGAGGTCCGCTTCGAATTCCGCCAGCGCCTGGTAGAGGGCCGTGTAGCTGGCGCAGGCGTCGGCCGGAGCGGTGAAGCCCTGGCTGCCGGCCCGCAGGGCGCGCAGCGCATTGCCGGCGGAGTCGTGCTCGCGCTCCATCATGGCCACCGGATTCTGCACCGTCCCGAAAGGTGGAGGCATAATGGGCTGCTTTTGCAAGACTGCCTGCTCCATCCTCTCGATATAGGGAAAGAGGATCATCTCCTCCTTCATCAGGTGCGCCGCGAGTTCCTGCGCCAGTCCCTGGAAAGTGGAGCGCAGTTGGTTGAGTTCGGGATGGCGCTCACCGTGCACGGAGCAGACTTTATCGAAAAGAGGGTCAAGGCGTGCTATAGCCCCACGTGTGTACTGGTGATGAGTCGTCTTGATGTGGGAAATCAGGCCGGCCAGCGGCTGGCTTTGCCAATCGCCGTCCCGCAGGGGGGGCTGTCCCGATCGTTGCGCCACTTCCAATGCCTTCAGCACCTCGCCCGCCGAAACTCGAGCCGCGCGGCAAGCCTCATCCAACGTCTGCTTGCCGCCGCAGCAATAGTCGATACCCAGTTGTTCGAAAGCCCGCGCGGCGCCCGGTTCTTCCAGGGCCAATTCCCGCACCGTCTTTTCCATGGTCACGCTCATCGCTTCCTCCTGGCGGGCCAGGGTCCATGCCTTCCGGCCACGCTGCATGTTTAAATGCTAGGGAAGCGGCGGAAGCATGCCGATGACTTTTGTCACGCTGGGGGGAAAAACGTATCCCGCTCCCCGAATCGCGAGTAACGAGTCCCGTAACCCGTTTCCCGTACCGCTTGCGTCTCCCCCCGTGCTTCTAAATAATTGGAAATCCGGGAGAAATTCAGTCCAGTATAACGTTTCGTCTGTCACCGGGTTACGTAGGTAAGTGAGGAACACGCGGGTTATAGAATTATTCCTCAGGTTCGTGCGCGAATTTCCACAAAAAGTCCACTCAACGCTCATAAAACCGTTGATAATTTAAATAAACCCCGCAATTAACGGTCATTTTGTACCTGTTGGCAATTGGTCCCATTCTTGCCCCGGTGCCGAGTGTTTCTTCTGCGGAAGGCCTTTTGCTTCCCGCGACTCTAGGTAACATTTTTGTTCCGGATTGGGGTGGGGCTTGAGCCGTTTATTCCGAAATGCCGGGCACCTGATTCGTCCCGCACTGGTCCTATTGGCTGGACTGGGAGCCTTTCTGGTTCTCCGCGCCCTGGTGGTGCCCAAGGACTTTGGGAAATATGGACACTACCGCGCGGGTGCGCTCGACATGATCGCCGCCCGGCCGATTGCTTATGCCGGCCACGAACAATGTGTGATGTGTCACGACGCAGAGGGCAAAGTGCACAGCAGCGGCAAGCACGCGCGAGTGGCCTGCGAGGCGTGCCATGGACCGTTGGCCCAGCATGCGGATGACCCCGCGGCCCATGTCCCCAAGTTGCCCGATGTGGCCAACCTCTGCCGGCGTTGCCACGAAAAGGATGCCGCCAAGCCCCAAGGCTTCCCCCAAGTGGATACGGTCGCGCATTCACAGGGAATGCTTTGTGACAGTTGCCACCAACCCCATAACCCCCACCTCTGAGGGAGGAGTCTGGAACATGGATCTGAGCAGGCGAGACTTATTCAAGATCGGTGGCAAGCTGCTGGTGCTTGCCTCGGCCGGCGCCACGCTCGAGGAGATCATGGGCGCTGCTCCACCCTCGGAGGCTTACCGGGTGGCCGACCACTGGTGGGGCATGATCATCGACATCGACAAGTGCATTGGCTGCGGGAGTTGCGTCCGCGCCTGTTCGCAGGAGAATCACGTGCCCGACGGTTACTTCCGCACCTGGGTGGAGCGCTACCAGGTGGAGGAGGGAAAGCAGCCCCAGGTCGATTCCCCCAAGGGAGGCATGGACGGCTATGCGCCCGCTACGCGCGAGGATTTGAAGAGCTTCTTCGTCCCCAAGTTGTGCAACCAGTGCGCGTCTTCTCCCTGCGTGCAGGTTTGTCCGGTAGGTGCAACCTTCGTCAGCCCGGACGGCGTGGTGTTGGTTGACGAAACCTACTGCCTGGGCTGCCGTTACTGCATTCAGGCCTGCCCTTACGGGTGCCGTTACCTGCATCCGGAAAAGCAGACCGTGGACAAGTGCACGCTTTGCTATCACCGCATCACCAAGGGCCTCACCACGGCTTGTTGCGAGAACTGTCCCACCGGAGCGCGGCAGTTGGTGGATTTCAAAGACCCCAAGGACCCCGTGCACGAATTCCTGCGCCACAACAAGGTGGAGGTCCTGAAGCCCTACATGGCCACGCAGGCCAAGGTCTACTACAAGGATCTGGACGGTTCGGTGCGATAAAGGAGTGACGGAATCATGCCGGGTGTCGACGGTTTCATCTACCCCAACGAAGTGGAATTGCAGTGGAGCCTGCTCATCGTGCTCTACCCGTACATCACGGGGCTGGTGGCGGGAGCCTTCATTCTGGCGTCGCTCGAGCGAGTCTTCAAGGTGGAGGCGGTCAAGCCCACGTATCGCCTAGCGCTGCTCACCGCCCTGTCGTTTCTGTTGGTGGCGCCGCTGCCGCTGCAACTGCACCTGGGCCATCCGGAACGCTCCCTGGAAATGTACCTGACGCCTCACCGTTCCTCCGCCATGGCCATGTTCGGCTTTGTCTACCTGTGGTACCTGATGGTGGTGCTGCTGTTGGAAATCTGGCTGGAATATCGCGCCGACATCGTGCGCCTGGCGCAGAGCACGCACGGCTGGCAACGGATGGTCTACAAGCTGCTGACCTTGGGTTCGGAAAACGTAAGCCCCGAGGCGCGGCAGGTCGACGACCGGATCAGTTACATCGTGACGGTCATCGGCATCCCCTCAGCGTTTCTGTTGCACGGGTATGTGGGATTCATCTTCGGCTCGATCAAGGCGAACCCCTGGTGGTCCACTCCCCTGATGCCGGTGGTCTTCCTCTTCTCGGCAATGGTTTCCGGCATCGCGGCGGTCCTGGTTTTGTACATGGCATTCATGAAAGCCAAGCGCATGCCGCTCGACATGAACTGCCTCGACACCATTGCCAAATACCTCTTCTACACCTTTGTCATTGATTTCTCGCTGGAAATGCTGGACCTGCTGCATCGCACTTACGAGGCCGACGAGTCTTTTCGCACCCTCGACTTCATGGTGCACACGCGCTTGTGGGGTCCGCACGTGATCCTCCAGATCTGTTGCGGGACGCTGTTGCCCCTGGCGATTCTGGCCGTCAACCAACTCTGGAGATTCTCGGAAGCGCGCCGCAAGGCGATGTATCTCACCGCGTCCCTGCTCACCCTGATCGGCATCTTTGCCATGCGCTGGAACGTGGTGATCGGCGGCCAACTGTTCTCCAAGAGTTTCCTCGGGTATACGACTTACAAGGTCGAGTTCGCAGCCAAGGAAGGGTTGCTCCCAGCCATAGGGCTGATGGTGTTGCCCTTCATCATTGTCATCGTCCTGGTCAAGCTGCTGCCGCCCTGGGCGGAAGCAGGGGCACGCCATGGCCTGCCCGTACAGGCTGCCCCCTTGGGCGGCGGAGAAAATTAGCCAGATCGAAGGGTGCTGCCATGTCACCGGCAGAGTTGGACGAACTGCGCCAGCAGGTTCGCAATCTCGCAGACCGGGTTGCTCGCCTGGAAGCGGGGTTGGCGAAACCTCCGGATACCGCGCCGACCCTCGCCGAAAGTAAGTGCCCGATTGTGCCCGCAAGTCTGGTTCAGCCCCCCTACGCATCCCTCGCCGTAGAGCCCGAGGGTTTGCCCCGGACGGCGGAAGCCCGGGACGCTTCCCCCACCCCGGTTCCCGTCTCCCCTCCCCTTCTGCCCGTGCTGGGCGCCGCGACGCTAGGCTTGGCCGGAGCCTATCTCCTGCGGGCGGTCGCCGAATCCGGCGTGCTGCCTCCCCGGCTTATCTTCGGGGCGGGGACTTTATACGCGGTGGCGTGGTTGCTCGCGGCGGCGCGCCCCCGCGCCGAACGCCGCATCGTCACGATCCTTTACAGTCTTACGGCCGCAATGATTCTCTCGCCCCTGGTCTGGGAAGCCACGGCGCGCTTCCATATGATATCGCCGGGGCAGGCGGGAGTGATTCTGGTGGCGTTCACCCTGATTGGCCTGGCCGTGTCGTGGCGCCAGAACCTGGTGGCCGTCGCCACGCTCTCCATCCTGGCCAGCATCGGGACGGCGGGCGCGCTGCTGATTTCCACCTACGACGCGCTGCCCTGCACGTTCGTCTTCCTGGCGATTGCCGCGGCGGTGGAAACCTGCGCCTGCCTGGACCGCTGGCTGGGCGAGCGCTGGCTGGCCGCCGCCACCGCCGATCTCTCCGTGCTGCTGGCCACCTGGCTGGTCACCAATCCGCGCGGGCTGCCGGAAAGCTACGCCCCCATTCCCGCCGCCGGATTGTTCGCCGCGCAAATGGCCCTGCTGGTTATTTACCTGGCGAGCGTCATCAGCCGGACGCTCCTGCGCGGCCGCACCTTCACCAACTTCGAGACAGTACAGTGCGCGCTGGCTTTCCTGATCGGACTGGGCGGCGCCATCCGCCTTGCCTCCGAGGGCTCGCACCTCACTCCCGCCGTCGCGGGGTTCGCACTCCTCTGCGGAGCGGCGTGCTACGCCGTGGCGTTCAAGGTCCTGGCCCGGCATGGCCTGCACGGCCGCAACTTCTACACCTACTCCACCTTTGGAATCCTGCTGGTCCTGATCGGCTGCCGCATGCTGCTGGATGACCAAGCGGCGGCCCTGGCATGGTCCTTGCTGGCGCTGGCGTGCATCGGCGCGGGTGGATTCTGGGGCCGATTCACGCTGGAGGTGCACGGCGGCATTTACCTGCTGCTGGCCTTGCTGCTCTCCGGAGCCCTGCACCAGGCCGCTACGAATCTGCTGGGGACCGGTTTCGGGCTGGAGTCGATCCCACCGGCGCTGTGGGGCGGCGCGGCCGCGGCTGGAGGCTGTTATCTGCTGGCGGTATGGTCGGCGCGCTCGGCGGACGGCGGGTGGAACTTCCACGCCTTCCGCGTCGGCATGGCCGCTGTGCTGGTCTGGCTGGTGCTGGGTCTTTCCGCCGGAAGTCTGACCGGCCTTTACCACGGCGCATTCTCACTTGCCGCCGGCGACTCGTATTGCGCCACGCTGCGGACGGGCGCCATAGTGGGCGTCACCCTGCTGCTGGCGTACGCGAGTTCCCGCTTCGGCTTCCGCGACCTCGCGCAACTGGTTTATCCCCTCATGATTCTGGGCGGGTATCGCCTGCTCGCCGATGACCTGCACCAGGACCGCAAGACCGCGTTGTTCCTCTCCCTGCTGCTCTACGGAGCCGCGCTGATGGCCCTCCCCCGCCTCCGCCGCCCCCACGCCACCTCCCTGCCCTGAGAAAAGCTCGCACTTGCCTTCTGGCCATGAAGATCCTCATCTTCTCGACGAACCCGCCGATAGACGAAGCGGGGGAGTGTCGGGGGCACTGCGAGGGGGCGGGAAAATCAAGTCCGGGGTCCGAGGTCCGGAGTCCGGGGTCGGCGCGAGTTTGGGCTGCGCCACTCGCGCACCACTCGCCGCTCGTAACTCACCACTCGCCACTCGTCAGTGACTTCCCGTGCCCTGGGTTTGTTCCCGTATCCCGTGTCCCGTGTCCCGTACCCCGGTTCTCCCGCCACTCGCCATTTTTAACTGTCTTCGTGTGCAGCGGCTGGTCCGCGTGAGCGCGATGTAGGGCCGAACAGCGTTCGGCCCGGGCCCAGCGCTGCTGGGCCCTACGTCCGGCGGCTGGTTGGCGCGAGCGCGCGAGGAAGAGCCGCACGGGAATGTACAGAAAGTGTCCGTGTGCGGCGCCCGCTGCAAAAGGGTATGGGGTAATCCCTCGTTTGTAGCGCGGGTGTACCCACCCGCGAGCCGGGGCCGTGACCCGGTGCCGGGGAGGCAAGGGACGACGCCGCGTGAAGCTCAGAATCCTGATGGATGGCCACAGGAAATAGGAAATATCGTGTCCCGGATTCTCCTGCCACCCGCGTTTGGTTCACACCGGCCTTGATTATGTGGAATATGAAGAGGGGCGATTTTAGTGCATTTTGCAACCAGTTGCTGCTCGGACAACGGGGTCAGAGGGATTCGGCTGGCGATCGAGGTCGAAAATGTGCTAAATGTGTGTACAAGGAGTACACAATATGGAAACGCTCAAGGTCGGGATACGTGAATTCCGGGAGAAGCTCGCGGATTACCTCGAATCAGGCGCGCCTTTGGCCATCACGCGGCACGGTGTGACGCTCGGCTTCTACATTCCAGCACAGAAACGCAGCCGCAGAGCAGAGCTCGAAGCTATGCGTGCGGCGGCGAAAGACTTGGACGAGATGATCGCCTCCTGGGGCGCCAGCGAGGACGAGCTGATGGAGGAATACAAGGGAATTCGCCGCACTGCGCGCGAGAAGAGGCGGAATGCCCAATAGAGCGCTGGTCGTTGACGCCAACATTCTGGTGAGGGCGGTTTTGGGCAAGCGGGTGCGCGCGGTGATCGAGGCGCATGCGGAAGAAGTGTCGTTTTTCGTCCCGGAAGCTGCGTACTTCGAGGCAGAGGAACACTTGCCAACGCTCTTCGTCAAGCACGGGGGTAACCCGGAGAAGGCGCTCTCGGTTCTGCGCTGCTTGCGAAGCCTGATGGTTCCAATCGGAAACGACGTTTATGGCGAATTCGAGACTGAAGCCCGCCAGCGGCTGACTGCACAGGATCCGGAAGGCTGGCCGATTCTGGCCTCCGCGTTGGCAGTTGGACCTCGGTGATCACCTACGAACCGGCCATATATGATCACCTGAAATCCGGCCATGTGAATTCGTCGTGCCGGGGTGGTTCTACCTAACGCTTAGGAGTCGAGTCTTTGCAA
>Ga0335069_10004749_pt1 | contig 20049 bp, 19 predicted proteins | sample Lox_Sample_11_FD_206714 | JGI IMG/M metagenome (GOLD analysis project Ga0335069, IMG submission 206714) | Soil microbial communities from Loxahatchee National Wildlife Refuge, Florida, United States - Lox_Sample_1.1 | ecosystem: Environmental > Terrestrial > Soil > Wetlands | place: USA... | reverse complement strand
GTGATCTCGGTCGTCATAAAGTCACGGACCAGCATGTATCCCACCTCCGACAATAGCCATGCTACACGGTGCTCAGTTTGCCTGGTGGTGAAATCGGCACATCATCTGGTTGCCTGTTGGCCGGGACATTGATCTCCCAGAAGCCGGGCGGGTCAACAAACTCGAAGCCTACCTCAAAAGCCGCCTGACTCGTTCCCAGAGCGGTCCAAACCACTCGCCCGCGAGTGGAGCGCTGCTTGGAACGCATACGAATGTCGAGAGTTGTCCCCACAGGGAATCTCTGGCGGCAACGGATCAGTCCGCCGTGCAGGCTAACGACCAGCGTTTCCACCGGTTCCCACTCAGAAGTGGGCGGGGCACCTACAGGACTTACCAGCAGAGGTACCCTCATGACAATCCGTTGACTTCGACGCCGGCAGGTCCGTCCCGCTGAAGCACTTTCCATGCATACCCCCGGGAAGCGCTTTCGGCCGAGAAACTCCCTCGTATTCAAGGTCATAATAACACATGGCCTTGCACTTGCAAGCGCCCGGCGCTGGGTAGTGTTCTAATCTGGCGTGGAGCGCCGGGCTTCACAGGCTGCGGAAAAACGAGTAGCAGCGGGTTCATCCCGCCGCGCGAGGATTGAAGCGATTGAAGTTGTGGTGACGAAAAGTCAGGGCGGGGTGTGCGACACAGAATTTGCGGTGTGAACCGTGGCGCGGGGTCCTGCCCGCGTCCGGCACTGTAGCGGCGGTCTATGACCGCCGTCTGTTCGGCGTTCATAGAGCGCCGCTACAATAATTCCGGTTACGCTGGGGCGGGCCGCCCGTGCTACTGGTGAGACGGCGGCGACTCCAACTTCCGTGTCGCGCACCCTCCCTCAGCACCCGGCGTTGACGGTCGGGCGCGATGCCGCTACAATTAACTATCCGGGCTCTTGCGGGAAAGAAAGTTCTCCATCCTGTTTTAAGCCCCACCTCCATTAGCATGAAGGACTGATTATGAACGCGAATGATCTCCGACCCGGCATGATCATCAAGCACAACAATGAGCTTTTTTCTATCCATAAGGCGGAGCATCGTACGCCTGGTAACCTCCGCGCTTTCGTTCAGGCCCGCATGCGGAACCTCCGCACGGGTGCCTTGGCTGACCACCGGTTCCGCTCCGAGGACACGGTTGAGAAGGCTGTCATCGACGAAGTCGAAATGCAGTATCTCTATGCCGATGGTGATTCGTACTATTTCATGAATACTGCGAACTTCGAGCAGATTGCCCTGCACAAAGAAACCGTGGGTGACCGTGCTGCGTATCTAGTTGCCGAAGTGATGCTGAAGGTGGACTTTTTTGAGGGCCGTCCCGTTGATATCCAGCTTCCCGCCACCGTGGACCTCAAGGTGATTGAGACCGAACCGGGCATCAAGGGTGGTTCGGCGACCAACGTTACGAAGCCCGCCAAAATGGAAACCGGATTGGTTGTGCAAGTGCCCCCATTTATCGGTGAGGGCGAGAAGATCCGCGTGGATACTGCGGACGGGAGCTACGTCGAAAGAGCCAATTAATCGGGTGATCGGTTGATCGGTGATCAGGTGAGCATAAGCCCCGTCGCGTGCGGTGGCCTTGCGTTCACCCGATCACCCGATCTTCTGCTCTCCCGACTCAGAACGGGATTTCGTGGTCGGTCTCGAGGGTGAGACCGGATGGTGTGAGGTGGTAAATGGCCTCGTGCCGGGGCGGCTTGCGTTTGGCCGTGACTTCCCGAACGTACTCCTCTTCCTTCAGGTAGCGGATTACAACCTTCCGATTGTCGACGTCCATCTTCCCGTCGTAGACGTCGTGCGTTTCCCACAGTGGCTTCAAGTTCTGCCCATCAAAAGAATAGAGAATAGCTGAAAACCGGGGCTGGCTCTTTCCGAGCCGGAAACCGTAGGTGAAGAATCGGAGGTCGTCCCAGCCCTGCGCGGGGAGGACTTCGTAATGGAGGTCCGTCCGGGGGACAAAATTGGTGACCGCAGCCAGGCGACTCTTGCCAGCGCGGTTCTCGAAGATCATCACCACATTCTCGCGATCGAAATCATTCCAGCCCAGCGTGTAGCCGGCGCCAAGGACGATGCTTCCTTTCCAGGGTGTTGCGAACACCATCGGCTGGCCGAAGACCGGATAGTGGAGCAGGGAAAAAACGTTCTCCAATTCGCGCCGCACTTCAACGTCGCTCGGCGTGCGATTGCTCATCCATCCCGTCATGTGGTCCACCACGAGTTTCTGGATTTCACTCGTGATGGGCGTAGCGTCTTCGAGCATCACGCCGGGCAACTGCTTGGCCAGCGAGTTGATGTGGTCCGGCAGACCGGGAGGAGGTGGCGGTGTCTTCTTCTTCGCTTCCGCCAAGCCCGCGCTGAGCACTCCTGCCAAAAGAAATAGCCCTAGGGAATAAGGAACTCTGTGTTCTTGCGTCGATGAACGGAACATGACGTGTCGCCTCACGTTGGCATAGCCAGCAGAACCTTGAACGCGGACGTGCGTTCCAGGTACTCAGAAGCTTCAAGACCCATTTCCAGCGGAAATACCTTGCTCACCAGTTGCTCGACGGTTACGTGCCCGTGCCGCAGCAGCTCAAGCGCAGGAGCGAAAAGTCCGCAGCGAGAGCCGAGCAGGGTGATTTCATCCACCACCAGTTTTGTAGAATCAAAGTGCGGGGCGCCTTCAAACGTGGATTTCATCACTACGGTGCCGCGCGGCTCCACCAACCGCAGGGCCTCATCAAGACCGCGCGGCGAGCCGGTCGCCTCGACGGTCACCGGGAAACTGGCGGGAGCGAGTTTCTGCTCCTTCTCATCTACCACGGGGATGCCGAGACCCCGCGCTGCGTCTAGTTTCCATTCATGGTGGCCGAGCAGCGTAACGTCGGCGCCGGCGTGTCTCAGGACTTGCGCGGTCAGGATGCCCAGCCGGCCGTCTCCGATGATGGCCACCCGCGTTCCTGGCGCCAGCGGCATCTGCTCCAGGATCTCTGCGGCGGCTGCCACCGGTTCTGTGAACGTCGCCGCTTGGTCCGGGATCTCCTCCGGAACCCGGTGGAGGTTCGCGAGCGGAAGCGTCAGAAACTCCGCAAAAGCGCCGTCGTGCCCCAAAATACCGAGAACTTGTCGCCGGGGGCAATGGCGTCCCAGGCCCCGCGCACACCATTCGCATTCGCCGCACGCCAGGTTGATTTCTCCTACCACACGCTCGCCTAGCCATTGCGGGTCGGGGCTTTCGACGACCCGTCCCACGAACTCGTGCCCCGGAATGCCGTGATAGCCCGCGTAGCCTTTCAGAATTTCCCGGTCGGTGCCGCAGATGCCTGCCAGCGCCACTTGAATCAGCGCTTCGCCCGCGGCAGGCCGGGGCTTGGGGACATCACGTAAGGTGAGTTTGCCGTCAAAGAAAAGAGCTTTCATAGTGGCCACCGCAGGCCCTGGAGTTTGATGATGATTGTACGGGCTTAAGTTATCTCCTCGAACGCGCGGGCAATCTCATTTTCCTCGTTTTCGAAAACCGTGCGCAAGTCGAGAATCAATCGATTTTCTTCCACGCGCGCCAGGATCGCAGGCTGGCGGCGGCGCAGCACTTCCTCCAGATCCCGAGCGCTGTACCGCGCGTGAGCAACCGCTACGACCTGGGTGGCGAGCGTCTGGCCCGGCGTTGACCCGCCTCCCGCCACGGACTCGCCCTCGCGCAAGACAGCGGCAAAGTCGGGCCTGGCTGCGATTCTCTCCGCCAATCGCGCGGCCCGGGGAGCAATCTCTTTCGGCGTGAGCTGTATCATCCGCAGCGCGGGGATTTCCGCAATCCGCCCTTGCACGTATAGCGCGGCCGTGGCTTCCAGCGCGGCGATGGTCAGCTTATCGACGCGCAACGCGCGGAAGAGCGGATTTTTGCGAATCCGTTCCAGCGGTGCGGATTTGCCTGCGAGGATTCCCGCCTGCGGACCGCCCAGGAGCTTGTCGCCGCTAAACGTCGCGACATCAACTCCAGCTTCGAGACTTACCTGGGCAGGGGGCTCATCCCGTACTCCCCAGGGAGCCATATCGACCAGACAGCCGCTGCCCAGATCTTCCATCACCAGCAGATTGCGTTGCCGGCCCAGTTCGATGAGCTCGTCCAAGCGGGGCCGCTCCGTGAAACCTACGACGCGAAAGTTGCTGGGATGAACGCGCAGCAGCAGGCGCGTGCGCTCGTTGATGGCCTCGGCGTAGTCGCCAAGGCGCGTGCGGTTGGTGGTGCCCACCTCGCGCAACGTGGCGCCGCTTTTCGCACAGATGTCGGGAATGCGGAACGACCCGCCAATCTCGATCAGTTCGCCGCGCGAGACGATGACTTCACCGTCCCCGGCAAGCGTGTTTAGCGTCAGGAAGACCGCGGCAGCGTTGTTATTGACGACCAGCGTGCGTTCGGCGCCCAAGAGCGAACTAAACAAACGGTCCGTGTGAGCGTCGCGCCTGCCCCGTTTGCCGCTGTCGAGGTCGTATTCAAGATTGGAATATCCCGCGGCGGTTTCCGCAAGGTGGCGGAGTGCTTCCGGAGCCAGCGGCGCACGCCCCAGATTGGTGTGGAGAATCACGCCGGTGGCGTTAATCACCGGCTGGAGCGAGAACCGCGTAGCCACTCGCGCGGCCGCTAGAATCTGCTTTTCCAGGTTCTCGATAGAGACTTCCGCCGGGAGTCCGCCCAGAATCTGTTGGCGCAGGCCTTCGAGGACCTGCCGCGTGGATTCAGCGGCCAGGCGATGGCCAACGCGCCCGGCGAGTTCGCGGACAGAAGCGCGGCTCAGCATCTCCTCCACGGCGGGAATTTGCCGCAGCAGGCTGGCGCGATCGGTCGCGGAGTGAGTCTTGTCCACATTCATGGCGGTGCCTTGACATTGCAGCACAGTCGCTGGGGACCGTCAACTTTCCAATTGACGGCGCTTGTTTCAACGGGAGTATAATTTTGGCGCTTAATCTCGCCTTGAGGCGCCATTGTGACCGTCGACGAAGAACTTAACAAACTGGAAGATGATATTCGCCGCCTCAAGGTTGAGTACGAGGTGTATTTCAACGGCAGTGCTCCGCGTCCTCCCCACGACACGTTGTACCGCGTTGAGACCGTCGTCAAGCGCTATTCTTCTGACCAATCCAAGCTGAATTTTGGCCAGCGCTATCGGTTTACCTCGTTGGTTCAGAAGTTTGCTGTCAATAGCCAGCTCTGGCGGCGCAAGCTGCAGGAGAAAGAAGAGGGGCGCAGCTTGACCGGAGCGCAGAAGCGTCCTTCGGAAGAGCGCGGGCAGGCCGATGGTGTGGTGAGCGTCGTGTGCGCCAATCCGGCGGATGAACCTGAAAAGGTCACCGAGCTCCTGCGTGCGATGCAGGATGCGAGACGGCGCGTCCGGGAAAGCGCCGAGAATTTGGATGCCGCTGCTTTCCAGAAACTCATCGCGGACAGGACGAGGCAGATCAAGGCGAAGTTGGGTTGCGAGAGAGTGTTGTTTACGGTCTCGATTGAAGGGGGCAAGGTCAAGTTCAAGGCCGCCAAAGCGGATTGAGGGTTTAGGTGGTGTCTTGATTTGAAGGTAGCGCTGCCCTTTAGGGCGGCACTTGCCGGGCTGAAGAGGCTGCGGAAAGAACCGAAACGAAGTTTGCCCTGAAAGGGCGCAAGTCAGTAGCCGGGGGCAACGCCCCCGGAACGCGCCACGTTTCGGAGGCTGACCCTGAAAGGGTCATATGGTCGTAGGTAGCTGTAAACCAGGAGGCATCGACCCCTTCAGGGTCGGTTGCGCTGGGGAACGGTTTTCCGGGGGTGTTGCCCCCGGCTACTCCATGCGTCCCCTGCGGGGACAAAGGCTGCGGCCCTGGTCGAGTTTTTCTGCAGCCTCTAAAGCCCGGCGCTACGCCTGGAATTACGACGCTACCGACGGTTTGGACTGCCTCGCCCGGGATTCTCGCCTCCGCTCAGAGTGCCGGGGCGCTTGAAATCTCACGTGCGCGATGTGCCGGCAGTCTGTGCGTCTCGGCGGACGAGGGAAGATGCCGGGTGGAAGAGCGACCGCAGGCGGTTCTTCAATCGCAATCCGGTAATCCCAAATGGACAATGAAGGAGCTTTCATGCGGAAGATTTCCCGAGCACTGATCAGTGTGAGTGACAAGACTGGCGTGGCCGAGTTGGCCGCTGGACTTGCTGCGCTGGGGGTTGAACTGCTCTCGACCGGAGGAACCGCCAAGCTTCTCCGCGAGCAAGGCTTGAAAGTCCGCGACGTATCGGAACTGACGGGATTCCCGGAGATGCTGGACGGGCGAGTGAAAACGCTTCATCCCAAGGTTCACGGCGGCCTGCTGGCCATCCGGTCGAACGCGCGGCACCAGGCCCAGGTCAAGGAGCATGGCATCGAGTACATTGACTTGGTCGCGGTCAACCTTTATCCCTTCGAAAAGACGGCGGCAAAGCCCGGCGTGACGCCGGAAGAACTGATCGAGAACATCGATATCGGCGGGCCGTCGATGATCCGCTCGGCAGCGAAGAATTTCGAGGACGTGACCGTGCTGGTGGACGCTGCAGACTACGCTCCCGTTCTCGATGAACTCCAGAACAACGGCGGCAGTGTGTCGCGAGAGACGCGGGCGCGGCTGGCGAAGAAAGCTTTCGCGACGACCGCGGCATACGACGGCGCCATCTCCACGACCTTGCAGAAGCTGGAGGGCGGGGAATTTCCCGAAAGGCTGCACCTGAACTACCGGAAGCTGACGGACCTGCGCTACGGTGAAAACCCGCACCAGAAGGCGGCGCTATATATCAACCCTGCCGTCGGCGGGAAGGGCTTGGCTGCGGCGCCCCAACTTCAGGGCAAGGAACTCTCCTACAACAACCTGGTAGATTTGGAAGCGGCCTGGCGGATTGTGCGCGAGTTCGACGAGCCCGCGACCGTCATCATCAAGCATACGAACCCTTGCGGCGCAGCGACCGGCTCGACGCTCGCCGAAAGCTATCGGCGCGCCCTAGAGGTTGACCCGGTTTCCGCTTATGGGTCGGTGATTGCCTTCAATCGCCCGTTGGACGGGCCTGCCGCCGAGGAGTTGGCGAAGTTGTTTGTGGAGGCCGTGGTGGCGCCGGGCTTTGATCCCGCCGCGCGCGAACTGTTGGCTGGCAAAAAGAACCTGCGTCTCCTTGATATGTCGGCGACCGCCGGGGACGACTACGGGCTCCAATTCAAAGTCGTGGGCGGAGGACTGCTCGTCCAGACACCGGATGTGTTGCCGGCGCAGCCGGCCGAGTGGAAATGTGCTACCGAACGGCAGCCGATCCCGGAGGAGATGCAAGCCTTGGTCTTCGGGTGGCGAGTGGTCAAGCACGTTAAGTCCAACGCAATCGTCTATGCTCGCGCGGGGCTCTTGGTCGGAGTGGGTGCGGGACAGATGAGCCGGGTGGATTCCGTCAAGCTGGGAGCGACCAAGGCACGCGAGTTAAAGCACTCGCTCGAAGGTACCGTGCTGGCTTCGGATGCCTTCTTTCCATTTCCGGATGGAGTGGAAGAAGCGGCGCAAGCGGGCGTCACCGCTATCGTACAGCCCGGTGGGTCGGTCCGCGATAAGGAAGTCATCGCCGCCGCGAACGCGCACGGCCTGGCGATGATGATGACGGGCGTGCGGCACTTTTCGCACTAGCCAGTAGACGGTAGACGGCATACCGGGTAACGGGGTCGCGCCCTGTCTACCGTCTACTCTATGCTGTCTACTAGCTCTTCGGCGCGTAGTAGCCGTCGCGAGTGACAATCTTGTACTTTACGTTCTTGCCTTTCTGATTGACGATCCGCAAGGGATTTCCCTGATCATCCACCAAGTCAATCTTGAGTTTGTGGAACTTTCCGTCCTTCGCGGGGTTGGTGGGGACAAAACCGAGGCTGTATTGCGTGCGGAGTTGTTGGGCGATCTGCTGGTAGTCGGAAGGCAGTTCTTGCTCGAAGCGCGGGAAGAAGGCCTGTCCGCCGGAGTAACTGGCGATCGTCTTGAGGGCGTTTTCCGCCTGGAGAGTGGTGATCGTGTCACCCCGGGTGCTGCGCACCGTGATGTATTCCGTGAGGCCGATGGGGTAAATGGCCGTGTCGGAGGCCTTCACGATCTTCAGAATCTGGTCGTAGGTCAGCTTGCTGAAGCTATCTTCGCCGCTGCAAACCGCTACGATGGCCTTCCGCCCATGAATCTCTTTCATCCGATCCAAAACGAAAGACAGGGCGTCGTAGAGGCAATATTCCGAGAAACCCGGAATGCGCAGCGTGTCCAACGCGCCTCGAACTTCCATCCGGTCCTGCGTGAAGTCCTGGAGGATCTGTGGCTTCAGATCATAGGAGACAACCGCGACCCAGTCTTTGGGGTGGATCACCTGCAGGAAGTCGTAGGAGTACCGTAGTGCCAGAACCAGGTAGGGCCACCAGCGGTTGCTGAACTCGATGAGCATGCAAATGGTCATCGGCGCGTCGCCGGTTCCGAAGTTCGTGACCGCCTGCGGGACGCCGTCGTCGTAAACCTGAAAGTTCTTCTTCTGCAGGCTCGGGATCGGGTTCCCGTTGTTGTCGACCACCATCACGTCCACGTTGACTAGGTTCGTGGCGGTGGAAAGGGTGTAGATTTCGTTGGGATTGATCTTCTCCGGCTTCTTCTCGGGTTGCACCGGAGCCGGCTGGGTCTTCTTGGGAGCCAGTACGTCACCCACGTCGGGTTGCGGGCCGGGGCCGGATTGCTGATCAGATTGCGACTGCGCGGGAGACGCGGTGAGCACGCCGCTCTTGATAAGCGCCAAGCTCAGCAGCGTGACGGCTCCCACCGCGAAGACGAGAATTGTTCTACCTTTGTGTTCCCGCATAGATCACGCTCCGCCCTGCCCGAGTTGAACATCTGTATGATGCCACTCACCCCTGGTAGGGTCAACCGCACGTGGAGAAAAGGCGGGCGAGCGGGCCTCCTGCTTTCAAAGAGGATGGAGGACCATTGCGGAGGCCGCGAAACCAGTATCTCCGCACGGTACTACACCTAGTACTTCGGTACTATTGCGGCAGTCCTAGCCGTGTCTTACCCTCGTACCGTAATTCAGCGTAGTGTGCATTGCCGACGGACTTCACGGGGTTTTCTGCGGTGTGAGTCAAGTAGGACAGAAAGCCCGTGTTTGCAGAGATCGGACAAAAGGGAGAAGTGTAGAGAAAAGCATTGACTTCGCTTTCTTAGTGTCATAGGCTCTTCCTCGTTATTAGCGTTATTTCTATGTCTAATATGAGGAGAGCCATGAAGAACTTCTTCCTGAGTTTCTCGCTAGCACTGCTCGTTGTGTTGAGTGGCGTTTCGATTCGGCAGAGCGTGGCCGGTATTGGTGGAGCACCGATGCCAGTACCGACAACGAAAGCACATGCTTCAGTCATGCTTGGTATCGGTGGAGCGCCGATGCCAGTACCGACAAAGCCTAGGTAACCGCGGCGCGAGTCTTTCGAGCGGCGCGGGGGCTGAGTGGCTTTTGCGTCGCTTATGAGCGAACAAATCCTCATCCACGGTCTGCGGTACGCAACGTATGGTATCGAGGCGGTGGTGTGTGTGCTCCTCGTCAGAAGCGGCAGGTGGGGCCGGCTTAAAGGCGTGTGGTTTTATGTCTCCGCGCTCTTGCTCCTGGATGGTTTGGGGCGGGAGGCGGTTCTTAACTACTTCGGTCTGGCCTCCCACGAATACCGCTATTTTTACTGGTTGACCGATGTCGCGCTTGCCCTGGGCGCGTTTCTGCTGATTTGCAGCTTCTTCCGGCGTGCCTGCGCTCAGGAAGAGAAGCTGTGGCGGTTTGCCCGTTCGCTGCTCATCTTTTCCTTCGTCATTGTTCTCGCCATATCGATCCTATTTATCACCCGCAATTATACGCACCTGTTCACGGACTTCATCATTGAGTTCAGTCAAAACCTCTACTTCACTTGCTTGGTGCTGGACACCCTGCTTTACGTGATGATTCAGCAACTCTCGCTTGATGATGATGAATTAGGCCTTTTGGTGTGCGGATTCGGTGTCCAGTTCGCCGGTGAAGCTGCCTGCTTTGCGCTTCTGCACTTGACCTTCGGTGACAGCTTTTCGACGAGTCTTCTCGTGCTATCGAGCCCAGTGTGTACGTTCGGAATGCTAGCGATATGGGCTTACGCAGTCACGAAGAAGCCGCAAACGGTTCCCTCCCGCTTCCAGCCCCGGAAGGTGGAAGCTTTGGCGGGTGCTAGGGTCGGCTCGTAGGCCCAGTCAGGGTGATTTATGTTCATGGCCGCATTGATCTTGATCCTATCGACAGGCCTTTTCTTCTTCTATCTCCAGGCTGTGTGCCAGAAGATCCTGCGCCGCCGGTTCGAAGAAAACTACTTCCAGTCGATCGTCAATGCTAACAGCTTGGAGTTCCCGTCAATCCGCAAGGCGCTTGAAGAACTTGGTGCACCTATCGAATATGCGCGGCTCACGATGACCCTCAAGTGCGATTTCCTGGCTCTTACCTATCTGCTCAAGAACGCCGCCAACGTCAACCAGCGCTACAGTTATGAAGAGCGCCTTTTGATCTTCTACTTCAAGTGGGTCTTTGCGGCGTTGGTGACACGCCACTGCCTGAAGTTGCGCGAGACCGCGGCCGCCCTAAGGCTCACCTCGATTCTTGAGTACTTTGCGAACGTGGTGGGTGAACGCGTCAACACCGTTCGCTTTGGTAACCTCACCGCTTCAGACTACCTCCTGAATATCTAATTCTCCCTTCTCCTAATAGTCTGGGGATGAAGCCGCAAGACGGCTTCCTCCCTCTGTCTGTCCGCCTTTCTCGGTAGTGTCCTAATCTGGCGTGTAGCGCCGGGCTTCAGCCCGGCAACTGCCGCCCTGAAGGGCGGCGCTACGGTCAAATTAGGACACTACCCCTTTTTCAAGGGTGTTGACCCCACCCCAATACAGGTGTATGACTCATACCATCGAAGTCGTCTGCCCCTGGGGCAGGAAGGGTTGGGCGGGTATGGTTAGGACCGTCCTGCGTGTCATCGCCCTTATCCTGTGCGCCATCACCGGTCTCTGGGCCCTGGCCCATGGGATTGCCCTGATTGCCTTGTTCCCTCGTTTCCCTTACAACGATCGGCTCCAGTACCTCCTGGAAGTGTGTGTTTCGATTACCGGGGGAATCTCCGTGCTTTCCGTCGCGGTCGAGCAGCTCTATTGCTGGCGCACCCATCGCAAGGAAGGGGGGTTGATGTGAAGCCAGTCCGAAGAGGCAACGGCCCCCCCCTGGTTCACCTCGCCCCCTTGGCCGGGATTATTCATGATTTGCTTGGGTGATGGAGGATGGGAAAGAGGTTTCACACAGAGACCACGGAGTTGGGGCACCGAGAGCAGGGAAGGGTTTCGAGACTCCTTCTGTGCACTCTGTGACCGGGATCTGGCGTGGCTCCGATGCTAATCGGCTCAATGGCCCCGTGCGAAAGCTTCTCTTTCCTCGCTCTTCGCGTGGGGGAGTGGTTCCCGGCGCCCTTAGGCTGGCAATAGATCGCAAAAGCAGAAGCGATCCCGCCGGACGACGTCGCCGCGCGTGCAGGGGATGGGCTTCGTAAAGACAGGCCCGGCGCAGACGAAGGAGTGGAATTCTCCGTTCTCGCCGCAGGGATCGGCGTGGGCAGGAAGGTCCCGCAGGAAAGCCTCATCGAAAGGCCGTCCCGCGAACGACGCATCGAGAACCCCCGTATCGACACAAACGATGATCGCTTTGAACCCTGCTTGGATGAAGGACCGGGCAAGTTCGTGTGAATCCCGTTTCCAGATGGGGAAGAGCCCTTTCATGCCGGCCTGGGCGAGGTTCCGCTCCCGGTACAGCTTGAGGTCTTCCAGAAAGATGTCTCCGAATGCCACCGTATTGATTCCCTCGCGTATTCCTGCCTCGAGGAGCGTGCGCAAGCGAGATTCGTAGATCCCATTTGTGGCGTCCTTAGGAATGAGGACCTTGTGAAGCGGCAGGCCCAGAGCTGCCGCTTGGCGCTCCAGCAGTTCCCGGCGCACGCCATGCATGCTGATCCGGTCGTAGTCCTCGGTGACGGTGGTCAGCAGTGCGGCCACGGAGTAGTCTCCCGCCTTTTGAATCTCATAGAGAGCCATGGCGCTGTCTTTGCCGCCGCTCCAGGAAAGAAGAGTTTTTGCTGGCATTACTTACCTCCCGAGAGTGCAAGGAATCGGGTGATCCGATGAGCGAAGGCTGCGGTGGACCGCTTCGCTCTCCGCGCACCGGATCTCCGATCATTCGTTTTCTCTGCGTCTCAGCGCTTCTGCGGTGGACGGGCTCCTATCGCGCCGCGAAAGTGAACTTCACCCCTGCCAGGAAGTTCAGCGGCAGGGCCGGATATCCCAATACTTCTTCGTACTTTCGATCCAGGAGGTTGTTGAGCCGGCCGTAGATTTCCACGCCGTGTGCGACGCGATAGGAAAAGCCTCCATCGGCGCGGATGTAGCTAGGATTTGTAAACAAGCAGGGAAGTCCCATTGTGCACGCGTAGGTGCCGAGGTTCGGCTCGATGTCGAGCATCGGTCCGCGCACATAGGCGCCGGTATTGAGCATTAGACGGCCCCGCCTCCACGTGACGTTGTAGCCCCCGGAATTTCGTGGCCGGCGGAACAACTCTTGCCCGGCGTGGAAGGGAGCCAGTGCGAGCGAAGAGCCGGTCAGCGCCAGGATCTGCACGTCGTCCAGCGTATATTCCGCCGAGATTTGCAGCGACCGAGTGGGGTGCACCTGGAACGAAACCTCGACGCCCTGCGCGCGGGAATTTCCCAGGTTGTCCGAGACAAAGGTGCTGAGATTGGTCAGTGACCCGCCCAGCGTCACGATCTGGTCTTGAAAATGGTTGTTGAAATAGGTTGCATCGAACACGGCCTTCCCGCCGAAGAAGCGTTGCTCGAGGCCTGCATCGAAGCTGACGCTCCTCTCGGGCTTGAGATCGGGATTGTTCGTGAAGGCCAGTTCGAGACCATCAGGCGCCCGGATGCCGGTGCCAAAGCTTCCGTGCAGGCGAGTCCCGTCCAGGCGGCCGCCGCGTGCGTCGCGCAACATGTAGACGGCGGAAACGCGCGGGTTTGCTTTGACGACAGAACTCGCCGGAAGCAACGGCCGGCCGGCGGGATCGTCGGCGGGCAGAGCGCGTGTCCGTATGTCATCCACGCGAACCCCGGCGATCAGGTAGACGCGGCGGGTGGGGCTCCAGCGGTTCTCTGCAAAGTAGGCCAGGCTGGTGCGCGGCAGCAGGAACGGCGTGCCGCTGGCATCCGTCACATAGGTGTCTTTGAACTGCTCGCGATTGTACTCAAAGCCGCCGACCAGGAAATCCCGGCGGGAAACGGTCACTTCACTGCGCGTGTTGAGCACAGCCCGCAGATTGCGCGAATAGGAATCTCCGTAGGGAGAGCGAAAGTAGGAGTCGTTCGTGACCAGGTTCGCGGACGCGACCTGCCGGAAGCGCGAGGTGACTTCCAGCGAGTAAATGCCCCCGTACCCGAACAGGTTCTGCTTGTCGCGGGAGATGCGATCGATGCCCGCAAAAAAGCCATCGGGGTCGGATCCGTACGGGCCGGGCGCTCCGGCGTCATTGGCGTTGCCGAAGAAATGGAAGTCGACGCGTTGCCGGGCGTTGCCGTGATAGCCCAGGCTCAATATGGCCGACTGGTCGCGGTAATTGTCGTTCGGAACCGTGCCGCCGGAATCGAGCCGCGATAGATCGTATCCCCAACTCAGTCCCCGGGTAAGCCCGGCGCCGCTCGTGGCGAATCTCCGTGTGGTGAAGTTCCCGCCCTCTGCTTGCACGGTGAAATGCGGCGATCCTTGGCCCTGCTCGGTCACGATATTAATGACCCCGGTCACGGCGTTCGAGCCATATAGGGCGCTTTCGGGACCGCGGGTGAGTTCGACGCGCTCGACGCCGTCCGCGGGCAAGGACGCAAAATCGAAGTCGCCTCCAAATTGATTCAACGGCATGCCGTCGACCATCACCAGGTTGTAATTGGAGTCACCGCCGCGGATGAAGACTCCCGTGACCCCTCCGCGCCGGCCTGCCTGATTGGCTTCCACCCCCGGAATGCCATTGAGGATCTCAAGCAAGTTCTCCGAGGCGCGGTCGCTGATCTCCTGGTTGGTTACAACCGATACGGTGGAGCCCACTTCGGAGGCCACCGCCGCCCCCAGCGAAGCGGAGACGACCACGTTCTGCTGGACGGCGCTCAGTCTGAGATGTAAATCGAGCGGAGACGACGGAGAGCCGTTAACTTCTACCTGTACAGGAGCCGAAGCAAGCCCGGGGGCCGTGGCCCGGACCTCGAACTTGCCGCTGGCGATGTTCGGGAACTCGAACTTTCCTTCCGTGTTTGTGGTGACTTCCGATACCACCGCCAAGGAGCGCAGGACAGTGACGTGGGCGGCCGGAACGGGACTGCCGCTCGGGTCCAGGACCCTGCCGGCGAGTGTGCCTGCGTAAACGGTAGCGGCCGCAAAGAACGTGAGCAGCCAAAGGCTCGCCACGCCCGCCATCGCCCTCCAAAACCTGCGTGGAGCACGGCGCTCGAGCCGTGAGGTCTGCGTCAGGAGCAGGACGTCGGGTACTTGCGGCCGAGACTGGCGGCCCGGGTGGGAATAGGGGTACTCAGAAGGGGTTTGACTCTGCAAACCCCCGCTACTCAGATTGGATCGTAACAAAGGAGACTCCTTCTCCCCGCTCGCACGGCGGGGCAGACGGAAGGAGTCCGCGAAGGAGTGGGCAAAACTACGAAAGCCTTCTTCTCCCCTGAGGAGGGATCAGAAGGCTTGATCTTTCCCCGGGACTCTTTCCGTCGAAGAGTTAGGTTGAGCTATGGTTCCTGGGCAGGTCTCCTGGCTTTCGGGTCGTCGCCGCATCCTCAGCCTTCCCATTCTGCGTGGGCAGAACAGTGGCTGGCATCAATGCCTGGGAGGATGGGGCTCGCCGATCACAGTGGCGGGACCGCAGCCGATTTTCACGGCCTTCCCTTTTCCCGTCGTCCTGACGGGACACCGCAGGAACAAGTTGTCAAAGAGCCAACAACGCCAACGAAGCTAACACCCGCGAAGGATGGCTGTCAAGGTTTTGGGGATTGGGTAGTGGGCTGTTTTGAATTATTTCGTCCGATTCAGTCTTTGCCGCAGGGTCTCCACCACCAGACCGACCAACGCGTACGTAGCTGCATTCGCAAGAAGAACCCAATAAAGACGAAGCGGGTAAAAACTAAAAAGCGTAATTGGGCAAGTCAACCGGACGAGAGTCACAATCGGGTCGGCAGAGGTCATCGCTGGAGGTGTGGTTGCGAAGGCATAAAGTGCCCAGCAGCCCGCCACGAGAAAGCCCACACCCGCCCACATACCAATCCGGTATTTCATGGTGCCGCTCCTGCTGTTCTCTGGTTTAAGAGTCTCACCAATTTTTCCAAACTCCAAACACCACAGCCCACTGCTGAATTTTGAATCCTCGATTCGGTTAAGAACGTGGGGAATCGCGGCAGACAGCGTGGAGTCGGCGGTGGCTTCTTTCCCTCAGAGTCTCAATTCACCCACCGCCCGTGGCGATCTTTCTTTTCCTGGTGGCGCATGTAGACTTCGAATTTCCTCCGCAGCCGCGCCCGCCGCCATTCGTCGTAGTTGAAGTGCCAGCGGAAGGGAAGAGTGAATCCGCGCAGATAGAGGTATCCGAACAGCATTCCGCCCAGATGCGCCACGTGGCTTACACCGGAGCCGGGCCCGCTGAGCGAACTGAAGAACTCGATTGCTCCCATAATCGCCACGAACCACTTGGCCTTGATCGGGATGATCATGTAGAGGTAGATCGGGCGGTCGGGGAAGAGCATTCCGTACGCCAGCAACAGGCCATAAATTGCACCGGAGCAACCGATCGTGGCTGTGGGGATACCGGGATGCAATATCCCGCTCAAAAGCACGTCGAAGACTCCAGCGCCGATGCCGGTCAGGAAGTAGTAGAAGACGAACTTCTTTCCACCCCACACGCTCTCCAGGTCCGAGCCGAACATCCACAGCGCGAACATGTTGAAGATGATGTGGAACCACCCGCCGTGCAGGAACAGGTAGGTGACCAGTTCCCAGAGATAGAGCCGGTGAATCACGTCGTCCGGCCTAAGCGCCAACCAGGCAAACGGGTAGGCAAGGTACTGCCAACTGAAGATCTGCACGGGGATATAGGTGAGGACGAAAACCGCACTCGTGAAGACAATCAGCCGCTTCACCATGCGCGTGAGCGGTGGCCCAAAGGAATAGGAGACCTGCCGGTAGTAGGGGCACATCAGTAAAAGCGTACCATAAGAAACGGCGCTGGGGAGCAGGGATTAGCCTGGCTTTCTCACCACGGTTGGACGCAAGTGAAAGGGCAGAGCTTCAGGATATGCAGAAAGGCTCCGCCGCCCTGTCATCTCGAGGAGGCGACGGGGCGTGAGGCTCCCGTAGCGTTCGGCGGACCGTGGGTGCGGCCGACATTGCCTTCCATGTCGGCGACTGATGACGATGTTGCACGGAGGCGCATGCCTAACAGGCAATGTACGCGCCTCCCGCCGCCCGGCGCTACACCTCAAACTAGGACAGCGCCGGGCAGGGCCGCGTCCCACCCGGGGCAACGCCGAAGAGTATTACATGATCGCTGTTGGAGGCGCGGGCTCGTCGGGGCTGCCCGCGTTCGAGAGCGGTACACCTGCCATGACGACAATCAGGGCGATCAGCGCGATCACGGCGGCCCACAGAGGCGGGACCCACGAGAATAGAGAGACGTTTCGGCCCGATCCGACAAGCCCCGCGATGACCAGCCCGCAAAGGGCTTCACCGGCAATCAATCCCGAGGCGGTCAGCACGCCGGCATTGTCCACTCGCGCCCGCTGCGCCTCGTTGAGCGGCCTGCGGTCGCGCAGCTTGTCGGTGACCCAGCGGATGATGCCGCCCACGAAGATGGCGGAGGTGGTCCCCAAGGGCAGATACATGCCGACGGAGAAGAGCATGACGCTTTTCACTTCGATCATGATCAGCGCGAAGCCCATCAAGATTCCGACGATGACCAGCGGCCACGCCATGTCACCGCCCACGATGCCTTTCGCGAGCATCGCCATCAATCCCGCTTGCGGAGCGGACAGCGCGGGGCTGCCGAAGTGATACGCCTTGTCCAGCACGGCCAGCGGAACGAAGAGCACGAGCGAAGCCGCCACGATGCCGAGAAGGTCGCCCACCTGCATTTTTGCGGGCGTGCCGCCCAGAATGTGTCCCACCTTGAGATCCTGGAGCATCTCGCCGGCTACGGCGGACGACACGCAAATGACGGCGGCGACACCGAGCACGGCTGCGACTCCGCCAGTGCCGGAAACGCCGAGAGCTACCATCAGCAGGGCCGCGACCACAAGCGTGCACAGGGTCAAGCCCGAGACGGGATTATTTGATGATCCGATCATCCCGACCAGATTTCCCGACACCGCGGCGAAGAAGAATCCGAGCACGACCATAACCAGCGCCGCAACCACGGCCCCTGCCACGACTTTGGAAACGGTGAGATTTCCTGCTCTTTGGATGAAAAAGTAGTAGAGCGCGATCATCGCCAGCAGCACCACGCCGACGCCGGCGAAGACCACTTTGGCGTTCAGGTCGCGGTCGGTGCGGCTGCCGCTGGCTTGGGCGGCTGCGGACTTTTTCAGGTCCGTAATTGCCCGCGCCATACCCGCCGCCAGTTGCTTGCGCATTTTGAACAAGGTGTAGGAGGCACCGACTAACATTCCGCCTACCGCGATCGGACGCACCACCGAGAAATAGATGGCTTGCGCGAGTAGCGTCCACGAGAGCGGTTCGCCGCCGTGGGAAGCCTGGATCGAAGGGCCAAGGACAAACGTCAGAAGCGGAACGAGTAATCCCCAGGCCAGCACGCCACCCGCAAAGTTCAGCGACGCCAACCGAGGTCCGATGATGTAGCCAACGCCGAGGTAGGCCGGGCTGACGTCCGGGGCCGTGAAGATCGTGGCTCCTCCTGTCACGGTGGTTGCCACGTTGGGGTTGGTGCTGGTGCGCAGGAGCAGCTTCTTACCCAAGGCGCTGATCTTGACCGCGAAGGTGTTATTCGCGGAGAAGGCATTCACCGCACCGAGCAGGTACAGGAAGCCGCCGAAACCCATATTGGCGAACAATATCTTGGCCGCCCTCGAGCCTTGCTGCCCCGCCTTGTGGATTTCCGAAGCGGCCACCGATTCCGGAAACGGCAGTTCGGCATCCTCGACCATGACGCGCCGGAGCAGCGTGACAAACAGAATCCCCAGCGTCCCGCCGATCACCATGAGCGCCACGCAGTTCCAGTATTTGTCGCGCGTGAGTCCTGGCCACAACCCCGCCATCACAAACGCGGGGATCGTGAAGACCGCCCCTGCCGCCACCGACTCGCCGATGGAGCCGACGGTCCGCGAAATGTTCTCCTCGAGCAGAGAGCCTTTCATGAGCCGCAGCAGCGCCATGCCGATCACGGCGGCAGGATACGTCGCTGCAATAGTCATCCCCGCCTTCAACCCGAGGTAGGCGTTCGCCGAGCCCAGGATCGCGGTCATGACGAGCCCGATCAGCAAGGCGCGCAGCGTGAATTCCTTCATCTCAACGGTTTCGGGAACGTACGGTTTGTACTTCTTGACGTTACTCGCGGGATCGGAAGAGGAAGGGCTGCTCATGGATGTGTTCCTGTTAAGACCTCAAATCAGGCGCCCAGCTTGGCGCGCACACTTGCACTGACGCGCTTGCCATCCGCGTTCTTGCCGGCGAGTTTCGCCATCGCGGCTTTCATGGTCTTGCCAAGGTCCTTGGGCGTGCTGGCGCCGATTTCGGCGATGGCGGCAACAACGGCTGCTTCGATCTCCTCGTCGCTTGCGGCAGCGGGCAGATAGGCTTCGACGATCTTGATCTCGGCCGCTTCTTTCTCGGCCAGATCGTCTCTTCCACCTTTGCGGAAGGCCTCAACAGACTCGTGGCGCTGCTTGGCAAGAGTGCGCAGAACCGCCAGGGCCTCGGCGTCGTCGAGGGCTTTGCCCAGTTCCACTTTCTTGTTCATCAACGCGGCCTTCATCATGCGCAGAACGGAGAGCTTGAGGGCTTCCTGCGCCTTGAGAGCTGCCACCAGATCGTGTTCGACTTTCTCAACAATAGACATAGTGATTCTTCCTTCCGAAATTTCAACGTGACTATATCACGTCCTGTTGCCACTTTTCGTGAGCCTTCGCCATTTCGGGCTCAGGATCGACGCCGAGAGCGTCGGCCACGCGATTGATGTAGTTGAAGTAGGCGATGACCTCAACCGCATCGAGGATGTCACGGTCGCTCAAACCCTGCTGGCGCAGAGGCTCCAAGTGCCGAGGTTCGAGCGCCTGCGGCGAGCGGGTTACCATCTCGGCGAATTGGCACAAGACCTTCTGCCGTGGGGAAAGTTGCGCGCGATGGTAGTCGTGCTTGACATGCTCTGCCAGCTTCTCGTCGTCGGATACAGCACGGAGATCCTCCCCGTGCGCTTCGATTCAATAGAAGCACCGGTTGGCCCAGGAGACGACGGTCGCCAGCATTTCGCGCTCGGTTCGCGACAAGCCCGAGGGGCCGAACATCGTCGCACGATACATATGCATCGAAGCGCGCAGCGCGGCCGGATTCAGGCTCTGCACCTTCAGGATGTTGAAAACCTTTCCCGCGCGCTCGTGCGCCGCGTCGTATTCCTGCTTGAGTTCCCCCGCCGCGTCCTGGGGCTCAACGACTTTGATCCAGGCCATAGGCATCCCTCCTTATGAGGGTGAAAGTCCCTTTGCTTATCGTATGGGGAGAGGCGGCCTGATGCAATGGCGAGGGAGAGGGAACCGTATTGTAGGGGCGCACGGCCGTGCGCCCTGGGGCGAATGCCATTCGCCCCTACAGCCGGGAGAAACGCCCGCCGGTACGCGGCGCTGAAGGGGGCTGACGGTCCGGCGCGCCCGTGCCCTTAAGGTACACATTAGTAGTCTTGACATATTTACCATAATGATATACGCTAGG
>Ga0335069_10004748_pt1 | contig 20049 bp, 24 predicted proteins | sample Lox_Sample_11_FD_206714 | JGI IMG/M metagenome (GOLD analysis project Ga0335069, IMG submission 206714) | Soil microbial communities from Loxahatchee National Wildlife Refuge, Florida, United States - Lox_Sample_1.1 | ecosystem: Environmental > Terrestrial > Soil > Wetlands | place: USA... | reverse complement strand
AATCGTGGAGCGCAGCCTTGAGCTAACTGACTATGAGAGCGTGATGGCGGGGTTGCCGAAGGGCGACCAGCGGATCGCCAATCTGCGCAAGGTGATGGAAATCGCCCGCAGCTTCGATACCCATCGCTTTTTCACCTTTCGCGATTTTGTCAGTTACCTGACTCGACTGGTCGAAGAAGAGCCGTACGAACCCCAGGCACAGATCCCGGGAGAAGACGATGATGTCGTCCGCCTGATGACGGTCCATCAGGCGAAAGGGCTCGAATTTCCGATCGTCGTAATCGCTGACGCAGGCCGTAGACCGCCGTCTAACAGTGCCACTCCCCTCCTCGATCCGGAAAACGGGCTGCTGATGTGCGCGACCGACGGGAGCGGCTACGACGAGATTCCGAACGCCGCCGTGAAACGATATCGCGATCGGTTAAAGGATGAAGAAGAAGCCGAGAGTGCCCGAATCCTTTACGTCGCGCTGACTCGTGCGCGGGACCGCCTGATTATCAGTGAAGGCCCGACCAAGGACGGATGGTCCAAATATCTCCGCGGGTTTATCGGCAATGAAGCTCTGGCGGCGCCGGCGACGAAAGAGACCTTGCGGACCGCTGAAAATGGAGCCCAAATCCTCATTCGCCCGCCAGTCACTGTCGACCTCTCGGCAGGGCTACCGAGAGCCGCCGATTATACCGCGAGCGATGCCGAGACGCCGATCCATCCCGCGCCTCCGGCGCGGTTTGTATCGGTTGGCGAGCGCGTGATCAGCCCGACGGCTCTCGCCGACTTTGATCGCTGTCCGCGACAATACTGGTTACGCCACGGGCTAAGACTTCCGGAGCTTTATCCAGGAGAGAACGGCGGAGAAGCCGGCGCGCTGGCGATGGGCTCCGTCGCGCATGAGGTGCTGGAGCGGATTCAATTCGGGCTTGATGGTGAGCCGGCGCGAACCGGTATAGCGCAACTCGCGCAAGTGATCGGCGCGCGTGCCGGATTGAGCGAGCGACAGTGCGAAGAAATCGCGCAGGATCTGGAGAGTTATGCTCGCATGGTCGATCATCACGAACAGATACTCGGGCGCGAGATACCTTTCATGTTGAATGCTGCACCGGGACTTTTTATCCGGGGGCAGATCGATCTTGTGCTGCGCACTCGGGAAGGGATTGTCGTTCGCGATTACAAATACGCCTCCAAAAGCGACGCCGCCCGGTACCAGATCCAGCTGGAATGCTATGCGCTGGCGGTCGCCGAGAACTTCCCCACCGATCAGCTGGCCGCGCAAATCGCGACCCTGCGAGGAGAACCTTCGTTGATCGAGTTAGCTCTGGCATCGGTGTCGGCGATTCGGAGCAAACTCGCCGCATTAGGGGAACATCTGGCCGAGGCCGCAAGAATGTCAGTTTATCCGAAGAAGCCGAAAAATGAGGGTATCTGCAAAGGGTTGCGGTGCGGCTATATCGACCGATGCTGGAAGAGTAGTTGACTTCTCGCTGGAGCGGATAGAGCCTGTTAGTCGGCTGACGAGGAGTCCGGAGGCATGGTTGTAAAGCGTTTTTTCCTGATTATAGCGCTGCTTTTGGCGGTGCTTATCGGCCTGCGGTATCCGGTGCTGGCTCAACAGAGCGCGGATATGGGTGGCGGCGCCGATCAGGCTCAGCAATCCGGGGACAACTCTGATTCGCAGGCCGGCTCCGATAATTCCGGTGACAATGACCCCAACGCCGAGCAGGATCAGGACCAGAATCAGGATCAAGACCAGGATCAGAATCAGCAGGATCAGGACAGTGGAGACAACGGCAACGATCAGGCAGACGCCGGGGATAGCTCAGCCAAGTGATCAGACTTTGAGTTGCGGTTCGCCAGAGGTCGCGTAGATTCAGTGGCGTCCCCACGAATAAAGGTTGCACAGGTAAGTACCCTCGCTGAATTCGAGCAATTCGCACGCCTGCCTTACGAGATTTATGCCGCCCGCGATGCGTGGTGGCCACCGGATATCCAGAACGAAGTCGATCTACTGATCGGCCGCTCGCTAATCGCCTCTCACCTCACTCTTGCGCCGTTCTGCGTATGGCGCGACGGCAAACTGGTAGCGCGAGTCAGTGCGGTCGTAAATCACCGCTATAACCATCACTGGAATGAAAAGGTCGGACAGTTGATTCACTTCGAAGCGCTGAACGACATCGACGATGCCGTGGCCATGCTGTTCGAGGAAGCACTGGAATGGCTGCGCACGCGTGAGATGAAATCCGTGCGGAGCGGTTTCGCCGCCTTTCTGGATTATCCATACGCGATCGACGGCTATCACGACCTGCCCTCGTTTCTGCTGCGGGGCAATCCTGAGTGCTACCATCGGTACTTCAAGAACGCCGGCTTCTATACCGAGAAGGGGCAAATCGATTACACCGCGCCGCTCACCACAGAGGTGCTCGATCGCTACGCGGCGATGCAAAGTGCGGTCGAGCGCTCCGGCATAGTAATGAAAAGCTGGCGTGAGTTCGGCTTCCTTGCTGCAGTCGATGCGTGGACGGACGTGATCAATGCGGCCTTCGATCGGCATTGGGGATGGAACCCGATCACGCATGAAGAGATTCGTCCGGTGCTGATACCGTTGCAGCAGACCGCCGTGGCGGATCTTTCGATTATTGCCGAGATCGATGAGAACCCGGTCGGTGCAGTCTTCTCGGTACCGGACCTGAGTACCCTGCTGGCCCATCTGCGGCCCGGCGTCCGCTTGCGTCCTGAACGGGGCGGCGGCACGCGCGGTGCGCTGGTGAATATCGGCGTGCTCGAAGCGGCCCGATCACGTGGCATAGCACAGACGATGGCGGCGCGCTCCTTCGCTGCGATGGCGCGGAATCGGATGAAGTTCGCAGGCTATACCTTGGTGCTCGATGATAACTGGGCGTCGCGACGCACTGCCGAGAGTCTGGGCGCCCGAGTCACCGGCAACTTCGTAACTTATCGCCGCGATTTTTAGGCCGAAAGCCACCGGAGGTCGCGATGGCGGAAGAACCGAAAACGAAATCATCCGGAAAAGTCAGCAGACGTACCTTCCTTAAGCAGGCGGGCGCAAGCGCGGCAGCGGCGGCAGTCGCAACGATCTATCGACCTGAGGGAGCGATTGGGGCTCCGCCGGATGCAAAGCCGAATGCGGTGCTCGAACCGGGGATCGTCGAGCGTCTTGGTCCCGGACCCTCCAGGATAGAGCTAAAGATCAATGGGCGCGCCCTGAGCGCAGAGATTGAGCCGCGTGCCACCCTGCTCGATTTCCTGCGCGATCACGTACAACTAACTGGACCCAAGCTTGTCTGCGATCGCGGAGCCTGCGGCGCCTGCACGATCCATCTGGATGGAAAGCCAATGACTGCATGCATGATTTTGGCGGTCGAAGCCCGCGGCCACGAGATCACCACGATCGAGGGAGTCGGGACGCCCGCCAACCTGCATCCGGTACAGGCGGCCTTCGTCGAATTCGACGCGCTCCAATGCGGCTTCTGTACACCGGGCATGATCATGTCGGTAGTTGCGGCGCTCGAACGTAATCCGCATATGGAAATCGCGGAGATCAAGAAAGCGGTCGCCGGCAATATCTGCCGATGCGGTACCTATCCGCATGTCTTCGAAGCGGCTCTGGCGGCAGCGCAGAAGATGACATCGTCGGCTCGTCGACGCGGTTGATCATGAGCTATCGGGTCAAGCTGAAGCTCGGCTTCCAGGACGATCTGCGCGAGGTCACGATCGTCCTTCCAGATGACGAGCCGCCGCCGTGGGGTTGGGGCGAAGATCTGGCCCTTGTCGGCAAGCCGACCCCCCGCCTCGACGGACCCGCCAAGGCCACCGGCACCGCACACTATACCTACGACATTAATCTGCCCGGAATGCTGCACGGCGCAATCTTGCGATGTCCCTATCCGCACGCCCGGGTACGCAACGTCGATCTTTCCGCGGCGCGCAAGTTCGGAGGAGTGCGCGCAACTATAGAACGCCCGGAGAAAACGATCCGGTTTGCCGGACAGGAAATTGCAGCCGTCGCAGCCACAGATCTGCTGACAGCACTTGAGGCGCTTGGCTTGATTCGGGTGGATTATGAATCCTTGCCCTTTGTCGTGGATATAGAAGAGGCGAGAGCCTCTAAGGCTCCACAGGTCTTTGCGGGCACTCCAAATGAATCGACGCCTGCGGTCTTCGAAAGCGGTAATCCGGCACGCGGCTACGAGGAGGCTACGGCCTCGCACGAAGCCCTCTACACCACGCAGGTTCAGACCCATGTTTCGCTGGAAACGCACGGGGCTGTGGCCGAGTGGCAAGGCGACGAACTGACTGTGTGGTGTTCGACGCAGGGAATTTTTGCCGTACGCGAGGATTTGGCGCTGGCGCTCAACCTGAGCGCCTCGAAGATCCGAGTGATTACTGAGTTCCTGGGCGGCGGCTTCGGATCGAAACTGCATCTGGGACCCGAAGTATTGATTGCGGCGCAGTTGGCACGCGAAGCCGGAGCGCCTGTGAAGATCATGCTGGCGCGCGATGCTGAGCATCTGGCTACCGGGAATCGACCAAGTTCGCGACAGCGAGTTCGGATAGGAGCGAACGCAGAGGGTAAACTTACGATGCTCGAACTGGACCAGCATGGCACCGGCGGCATCGGCGCCGGTAGTGGCAGTTCGGGACCATACCGATCGCTCTATCGATGCGAGAATATTCGCACAGTCGAACGGAACGTCTTTGTGAATGCGGGACCCTCATCCCCAATGCGCGCTCCCGGATGGCCACAAGGATGCTTTGCGCTGGAAATGGCGATCGATGAATTGGCGCGGAAGGCAGGACACGATCGACTGGCCTTTCGCAGGCAAAACAATTCGAACCCGGTACGAGAACTCGAATACGATCTTGGGGCCAAGGCCTTTGAGTGGGATCGTAAGAGCCATAGAGTGCCGTCACGAGGAGCCTACCGGCGCGGTATCGGAGTTGCGTCAGCGGCCTGGCATGGACTGGGAGCGACAGGGCCGCAAGCGCAGGTAATCGCCTACCGCGATGGCCACACCGAAGTAAGAATCGGCACCCAGGATATCGGAACGGGGACTAGAACAATCCTCGCGATGGTTGCCGCCGAGGAACTCGGCCTACCGATCGAAAAGGTGACCGCGTCGATAGGCGATACCAAGTACCCCTACTCAGTTCCCTCGGGCGGAAGCATGACGGCGCCTTCCGACACGCCAGCGGTGCGCCAAGCCGCCTGGCACCTCAAGCAAAAGCTCTTACGACTCGCGGCCCCGATCCTCAAGGCAGAAAGCGCCGACCTCGAAACCCACGAGGGTGCGATTCGGATGAAATCCGATCCTTCGCGACGGGTCGCTTTCGCCGAACTCTGTCGACGGCTGCCCGGCGACTCGATCATGGCTACCGGCGAGCATATCCCGCTTTATGACGGTTACCGCGGGGATCAGGCGGGATGCCAGTTCGCCGAGGTCGAAGTGGATATCGAGACCGGTATCGTCCGGGTTATCGAAGTGGTCGCCATTCATGACGCGGGACGAATAATCGATCCACTAACGGCGCGCAGCCAGGTTAACGGCGGAGTCATCATGGGAGTTGGGTTTGCACTGTTCGAGGAGCGGCGACTTGATCCGCAAATCGGGCTCATGATGAACCCGACCATGGATGACTACAAATTGCCTGGGCCTTTGGACATCCCCGCTATCAAAGTGCTCTTTGTCGAAGTTGCTAATGGAATGACTAACACGGGCGTGTTGGGCCTCGGGGAAGCAGCTCATGTGGCCACCCCTGCGGCGATAGCTTGCGCTGTCTATGACGCGATTGGGGTACCGGTGCGCTCGCTGCCGATCACGCCAGATCGCGTGCTCGCCGCGATGGGGTCAATCTGATGAATCGCTTCGCGGTCATAACGCCCAAGGATCTGGCCGGTGCGAGCAAGCTCCTGACCGAGCCGGATCGCCACGCACTAGCAGGTGGGATCGATTTGCTCGATCGCATGAAGCAGGGAATCGATCATCCGGAGGAGCTTATTAGCCTCAAGGCCTCAGACGTATCAGATAAGATTCATCAGGATAGGGCTGGGATGACTCGTATTGGCGCGCTGACTACGCTCGCCGACATAGAGACTAATCCCGCAATTCGCGCGCAATACCCTGCCCTTGCTCAATCGGCCGGAGAGGCGGCAACACCGCAGATCCGAAATCGGGCGACTGCGGGAGGCAACCTGCTGCAACGGCCGCGATGCTGGTATTACCGGAACCCCGATGTACCCTGCCTGAAAAAGGGCGGATCGCGCTGTTACGCCGTGACCGGACTCAATCGCTATCACGCAATTCTCGGTGGTGGTCCTTCGTTTATCGTCCATCCGTCGAATCTTGCACCAGCACTGATCGCTCTAGGTGCGACAGTCGTCCTGAGTGGTCCGACCGGTACCCGACGGGTCGAGCTCGAACTTTTTTTTGTACCACCGCGAGTCGATCCGCGTCGCGAGAATGTACTTGAGCCCGGAGAGATCTTAACTGAGATTATCCTTCCCGCCACTCCAAGAGGCTCGAATAGTGTTTATCTGGAGGCTCGGGAAAAACAGAGCTTCGATTGGCCATTAGCCAGTGCAGCGGTCTTTCTCACGCCTACATCGTCTGGAGTGATCCAGAGCGCTCGTATCGTTCTCGGTGCAGTTGCGCCGATTCCCTGGCGATCACCGCAAGCCGAGGAGGCGATTCGTGGACATCGCGTGGACGCTGCGGTCGCATCACGCGCGGCAGAGGCTGCACTGAAACCGGCGGCGCCACTCAGCGACAACCGCTATAAGGTTCCGATCGCAAAGACATTGTTGCGTCGCGCGATCCTGCTCGCTGCGGGCGTGAGAGAGGAGACTTAGCCGTATGACGACCAATAACGCCAGCTACTGTCTCCTGTTAAGCACCAAGACGGGTTACTTTCGTTCACCTGAAGGTGTGCGACTAATCAATCCCGATAGCACCACAGGCTGCTATACCTGTCTCCTTACTCAACGTCCCTATGGACCCGATGAACGGCCCGTCACGCCGCAAAGCTGCGGAAGCGAACGCGAATGCTTTCGCTCCGACCAGTAACTATCCAGCGGCTCAGGCCACGACATTTATCAGCGGCATCTTGCCGAGACTGCTTCCAATATAAACAAGCGCTTGTTGCTGAAGATTAAGTTCCTGAACGCGCGCTGACGCCTTAACAATATCGAGATCGGTCGCGCTGCTGATCGTGCTAGTCAGACTCAAATTGTTGCTGTTACCGGCGTTAACTTCGTTCAAGGCGAGATTCGACGCAGCACCAATCTGGCTGCGGGTCTGCGCGATCTGCGCGACGCTGGCGTTGAGCTGCGTCAGAGTGGCCGAGACCCCGGCCTGATTACCGGAGTTAAGCGCCGTTTGGAGTGCGCTTAGAGCACCAATCAGCCCGTAGTCGGATCACCGAAGATCGCCTGTCCGTTGAAGGTAAGCTGGATGGACGTGCCGTCGCTGAGCTTGATCGAGTTCGATCCAGTATCGCCCTGAGAGTTGCCGACGCTATCGTACGGCGCGGTCTGAACCTGATTGCCTGCAAAGACGTAGGTTCCTCCGTACTGAAAATTGGCTGCGCCAATGACTTGGCTAAGCAGACCGCCGACCTCCTGACCGAGCGAGGCCATCTGGGACGCGGTCAACGTCCCATTCGCGCCTTGGGTTGCATCCTGAATTGCGGTCGTGAGCGCATCACTGGCGGCCGAAAGAGAGCCGTCTATGCTATTCAGCCGCGTCTGGGCTGCAGTCGCCAGGGAAACGTCGTTGGTAACGGCCGCTTGCTGTTGGCTGAAGAGTTCGCTGACAGCGAAGGCTACAGGATCATCGGAGGCGCGATTGGCGCTCTTTCCTGTTGCCAGTTGCCAGTTGCGCCTCCAGCGATTGCAAGGTCTCGGTCGAATTGTCGAGGGCGGAAGTAAGCGTATTGAAGAGCGTTAAATCGGCGACACCCATTATCGCACTCCTATCTACTGGCTAATCGATTGGATGAGAAAATTGGTCATATCGTTGGCAGCCTGAACGGCACGTCCGGCTGCCTCGAGAGCGTTTTGGAACTGCACCAGATTCGCGAGCTGCTCATTGAGCGAAACTCCGGTAATCGAGCTTTTGAACGATTGGAGAGAGTCCAACGTCGTCGAGGCCCGAGTCTGATTCGCGTCGGCGCTGCTGACGGTTCTACCGAAATCGGAGGCGATAGCACTGAAAGCCTGCGCAAGAGTCGATCCGGGGTAACTCGTGTCGAGTCCGATAGCCGTAGCGAGACCGGCCAGACTTGTCGCGTTGGAGCCGTCGCCGGGGAGACCCGTCGCGGTCGCGGACGCCGCGAGGTTCTGCTCGTTGATAGCCCGATTGATCACGATCGGCGCGCCCGCCGAGCCCGGAATCAGGAAGAGTTGGTTGCCCGTCGATCCGTCCAGACCGTAGCCGGACTGATGAACGGTGTTGACGGCAGACGCTACCGACGTGGCCAGTTGGTTCAGGTTACTTTGCGCCTGCAAGTTATTCGTGACACCTGCAAATACACCTCCGAGCTGCCCGCCAACCTACGTCGTTGTAATCGGTAGATTTCCTTGTGGGAGAGTCACCTGTAGTCCCAGATTGGTGCCGGAACCGGTGGTGCTAAGAGTCAGGGCACTGCTACCGGAGACGAGTGGCATACCGTTGATGGTGACGTTGCCGGAGACGTCCGCCATCGCGCCGGTAAGCCTAGCCAATTGTCCGACCAGAGCCGTTGGCCAGATGGATATCTGCGGCGCAGAGCGCGATCACTGGGGCCTGGCTCTCGATCCGACCCAGCGGGATCAATGAACCTGGTTTGAGGGCCCGCACCTTCTTCAACGAGAGTTCGGTTGCGCCGAGCGATGCGTGCAGCGAAATTGATGCATCGCGGAGGAAAGCTAGAGCCTTCTCCCTACCATCATCACTTTTGAACTCTGGAACCCGGTCTCCGTCCGATTGCGCGCTGAGTTCTAGTGCCCTCCGCCATGGCAAACCTAAGATCAGTGTACCTCCACGCCCATTGAGGCTCAGTCGCCCCGCGATAGTAAGGAAAGCCTCGTCTGAAGCGAACGTCTCCTGATTAGCCCCATCTTCACCCTCGCGCGTCGCGATCAGCCTGAACCCTGTGTCCTCGGTCGACCTGGTCGCTACCGGTGTTCTGCGCTGGGTGCCGCTACGCACTAGCAGTCATGCCGACCGAGCCGAGCGGAGGGCGGCGAGTATTTCGCTCGTGCGGCGAGCCAGCCGCAGATAGAGGCAACTGCAGCGTTGCGATACCGTTGGCAGGATCGGCCAGGCCGCTACCAAACTCTCCGGTCAGGACCGCGAGATGCGATCCCGGCGCGACGGCCAAGCCACTTGTGCCTGCCGCGAGAGGAGCAAATTTCGGGGAAGACCTGGAACTGGTTGGGCGCCGACCAGCTTCTCGGTGCCCCCGCGACATAGGTCGCCTGCGAGAGATCCGCAAGGAACACTTCCCCGGTGAACTCAACGCTCGAGAGCGCGATTCCGGTGGTGCAGTCTTCTTTGGCGGACTCCAGCTCAACCGTGCCGGTTGCATTGTCGTGGATCGCTCCGGTTGCACCAGTGATCAACTCATAGGTGCCGAGTTCGTTCGGCGAGAGGATAAGATCGCGGTTCGGATCATACGCGATATCCTCCGAGATACCCGACGGCGAGGTGACCGGGGCACTGAAGGTGTTGGTCGCCAGATCCAGGTTTTAGTACGCGTCCAGACCGCTCACTGTTCCCTCGGTGATGAAGGCACGGTTTGAGTTCGAGTCGATAACGATACCGCAGTTTTGGCACGTTCCTCCTGAGAAGCCGGCGGTCCCGGTCGCTCCGCTCGTGAGCGTACTCGTCACCGATGAACCGTTAATCAGATAAACGTCCGTGTTGTTGGCAACGCAGACGGATTGGCCGGTCGTTTCGTTGGACGAGCATGAATTGACCGGCTGCGCCGTTATCACAGTCGCTTTGGTGTGGAGCCCTTCGATCGGGACCAGCTGAACATTCAGCATCCGCTCCGCCAGCCGCTTCTTCAGCTCGTCGATTAACCCGCCGGTTGCGAACACCGTCGCTGGATCCCGCCCCGCCAGAAGCTGCTCCAACACCTCATCCCCAATCCCACCTTCCTTGTTTGCCGCCATACCTTCCTCCGCCCTCCCAAGGGCTCATTCTATGGCTCACAAACACGAAATTTCCGACACCCTCGGTCAACGACACAGCTACTTCGCCGTCGGCGTCAGCATCAGCGTCGCCCGAATCGATCGTGAGCGTTCCTGTAATCGAGCCTGTGACGTTCGGATTGAACTTGACCTTAACCTTGCACTCCCATGCGGTTTGATGGTGGTCGGGCATTTGGTGATGAAACTGTAGTCCGTGCTACCCGTCTCAGCCAGTGTGAGTGTGAGAGGCTCGCCGCTGTCGTTCCGCATTTCGAGATCCTCGGTGGTCGAACGCCCCACTCTTTGATCGCCAAAGTTGATGGTCGACTGCTTCACCGTGATCACGTCAGGCGCCGTGTCCGGGGTAGGAGTCGCGGTCGAATGACGATGGCCTGCCGCCCGAGCGTTTCCCGCAGTTGGCAAAGCGGCCAAAAGTGGCCCCAGCCAGAAAGCTGCCATCCATCGCGGTCGCGTCGTTCGGTAATTCTTCATGCCGATCCTTTCTCCGTTCCTGACGTCAAACCGCGATACTTTCGTCGAGGTGTTCCACGCCCAAAGCAATCGCGTGAGTATGCGTCGCGGTTATCTTCTTCGGCGCACCAAATTCACTCAACGAGCGCTCGTGAGGATCGATTGGAAAGAATTGTGAGAGAAAAACGGAAGCTTCGGATTCCTCTGTATTAGACGGACGCGGTCAAAGTTAACCCGACTAAAAAAGCGCCGCGGTAATCAACCGGCTAGTTGATACCGCGGCTTCTCGGATCGAGGCAAAGGCGGGAAGCTTCGATACCCTATTTTTGAGCTTCTGCTGAAGGCGGTCGGCGAAAGCCCATATCAAGCAGTCCTGCCTGATGAACGGCAACCACCATCTTCTCTTTGAACTTCGCTTTGGCTTGCGCTCGCGCGTCTAAGGCGGTCCCGGCTCGCACCTGAAGCTGCGTCCCATCTGCGAACTCGACGATAAACACCATACTAAGACGACCTTCCTGGCTGAGCGATCCATTTCGCTCGCCCGATCGATAACTTACTCCACCGACGAAGATCGTCAATTAAACGCGGTTAATTTAGCCCACCCTTATAGAGCTATAATTGGTTATTTTTAGCTAAAACAGCTAAATCGCCGATTGGTTCATAACCAGAACCAAGCCTCGCAATTGACGCTACTTCCCGAACTCAAGCAGGCCGCAGATCAGCAACCTTGGCCATCAGCTCGACCGCCTCATCCGAGGCTGCACGTAGCAAAAGGCCAGTGGCCCCTGAATCGGCCCAGGCGCGATAGCGCTCCTTGATACGATCCGGCGAACCCACCAAAGCGCGCAGATCGCAGAGATCGTCTGGCACCGCCGCCGCGGCCTCTTCCTTGCGCCCAGCCAGGTAGAGCTCCTGAATCCGCTCAGCTGCTTCAGGGAAGCCCTGCTGCTTCATCAGGTCGTTATGAAAGTTCTTGTTGCGCGCCCCCATGCCGCCGGCGTACAGCGCGATATCAGGCTTCATCTTCGCGAAAGCCGCCTTAACATCACGATCGATAATGACCGTCGTCATTGGGTAAATCTCGAACTTGTCGAGGGACTTGCCACCTCCGGCACGCTTGAAGCCGTGCTCGAGCCAGGGCCGATAGCGCGGCATCGACCCGGGGACGAAGCCGAGGGGCAACCAGCCATCGCAAACTTCGGCGCATAGCTTAACTACCGACTCATTCTCGGCGCCGAGCATAATCGGGATATTCGGATTCATGTGCAGAATCGAGCGCAGCGGCTTGGCCAATCCGCTCGACCCCGGACCTTTATACGGCAGCGAGATTTCGCGCCCTTCGTGAGTCACGGGCCGTTCGCGCCTGAAGACCTTACGCATGATCGCCACGTAATCGCGCAGGCGGTAGTAGGGTTTGCCCCAGGGCTGCCCGTACCATCCTTCGACAATCTGGGGGCCCGAAACGCCCAATCCAACGATCATGCGATTACCGCCCGCCATCGCATCGATAGTCGCTGCGGTCATTGCAGCGTTGGCCGGCGTTCGTGCAGCCAGCTGAAGGACTCCGCTACCGAGGCGGATTCGTTTGGTCACCGCTGCGAGGTAAGCCAAGGGGCTGAAGGCGTCGGAGCCGTAGCTTTCAGCAGTCCAGACTGAGTCGTAACCAAGCTGCTCAGCACGCACGATACGGTCGATTGGAAGGCGCATGTCCGCGCCGGAGTAGCCGATTGTCAGTCCGAGTTTCATCTTCTTCTCGCTACCTCGTTTGCATTGGACGCCGCAGAACTCAGGCGCTCATCATTTTAATCGCTTGAGAGGCGGCTGCGCGATAGACCGGGGCCGGCGTAATTGCATCTTCGCGCAAACAGGCTTCGGTAAACTTGATTACGTGCTCATCACCGTTAGCAACAGCTTGCTCAATCAGATTGTCGCGTGATTCGCCCGGCGATGTCACCGAATCCGAGGGCGCCCTCGATCCGAACGCTGCATAAAGCGCACATTGGGCCTGCCACAAGTACGGCAGGAGCATCCGCGTCGATACGTCACTGATATGAGCGACCATCGATCGAACTGCGGCCGCGCTGGTCACGCTATGAATAAAGACAATCGTAGTCAGAACGTCGTGAGCGTTGGCCAGATAGACACCGGCGAAGGTCTGCGTCAATTGCGATATGACGGTACCGGGATTCTCGTCGAGTGTGGCGCGACCGATAACGGTTCGAAAGCTCGGATCCTCGTCCAGCGCGGTGAGTGCCGAAGTGATCGTCCCGGCAAAGCGCCTGCGTTCGACGGGCACCAGTGCGATGCCTTTGACTGCTTGTTGGGGTTCCGATGCTCTTTGGGCCGACAGATCCGTGGGCAAACTCTGGTAGGTTGCAGCCCAGTAGGCGATACCGCGCGCCAGTTCGTCGATTCGAGTCGGCGTAAGCGCTTCGTCCAAAGCACGGACGGCATGCCCCACCCTGATAACGCCATGCGTCGCTGCTGCTGATATTCCCGGCGCCAGGCGTGGTACCCATCGCTCAAGCACGGCCTGCCACGCGGAGTCTCGCAACTCTTCGGCGATTAGTTCGTACCAATCGGCAAAACGTTCCTCGTGTGCGAGCACTGCTTGCCAGTCATTCGGAGCGATCGGATCGACGCGCGGGGGCATCGGCAACAACCCAGTGCGATAACGTTCGACCCATGCCGGGACCGCATCGCCACGCCCCATCGCGCACAGCGCCTCGGCCGCCATCGGCGCATGATTGGTCAGGCCGTTACGCAACTCTGGTCCCGCATTGCGCATCGACGCGAGGGCGTCGTCCAGAGTCGCGTATTGACCCATCGTAAGCATCCCGTATCAGTGGTCGTTAAGCTTTCTGCCAAGGCAGCGGCATCGCCTGATGGTCGGCGTGCTGCACCGCAACCGGGGCCATCGCGAGCGCCGCGATAATCTTCATCGGCGTGCTGCCGCTATTCACGATCTGATGAACCGCGTCGGTAGGAATAATCAGCGTCGAGTTCGGTCCAAAACGCGTCTCTTCTCCGTGGATAGTGAGTGTGCCCGATCCTTCCAGTACCACGATCGCCTCTTCGCAATCGTGGCGATGGACCGGCGTCCCGGCGCCCGGTTCGATCGTCTGACCCCATACTTCCAGATGACGCATCCCGTGCTCAGGACCAGCCAATGTGCGATGGTTCAAGCCGGGCAGATTAAAAGCAGCAAGCGTGTTGTTGTTCAGTACTGGCATCGTCAAATCTCCTGCTCCAGTGGCTCTGACATTGTATCGATTCTGTTGCAAGAGTGGCGATGCGTACCAGCGAGCCGCGTCAGGCTGAACCGCGATGGCGCAACAAAAACTCGATCACTAGCCGATTGAAGGCTTCGGGCTGTTCGATGTTGCTCAGATGGCCCGCGCGTTCGATCACGACCATCTCCGAACCTTTGATCCGCTGCGCCATCGCGCGCGAAGTCTCAGGAGGCGTAAGCGCATCCTCATCACCAACTACGATCAGTGTCGGCACCGTGATGCTTTCCAGATCGGGAGGTCGGTCGTAATTCACCGAACCGCTTACCGTGTTGATGTAAGACTCCTTGTGCAGCGCCGAGATACTCGCGACCAGCCGCTCGAAGCATCCGGGGCGAGGCGCCTTGCTGATCAAGGTTTTCGCCACCACCGGCGCGATATCGCGCGGCTCTTTCCCGGCGAGGAGAGGTTCCTGACGCAGGCGAATGAACTCGCTGCGTTGTTCTGCCGTAAGATGCGAGAAACCGGGTAACGAATCGCACAGGGTCAGAGTCGCTACGCGGTCCGGAAAGCGTCCGATACAGTCGAGCGCTATAACGCCACCCATCGAGAGTCCCACCAGATGGGCGCGCGGTGTCGCCAAATGATCGATCAGGCGTATCAGGTCGTCGGCAAAATGCGCGAAGTTAAGCGGGCCTTCGTAATCGTCGCTGTCGCCGTAGCCGCGCCCGTCCCACGAGACGGCGTGAAAGTGCTCGCCGAAGGATGGAAGCTGATCGTGCCAGTTGGTGCGATTCCCGCCGATCCCGTGAAGAAACACAACCAACTCCCCGGTTCCACAGTGATCGTACGCAAGCCTAGGCGTACCGGGCACGAAAGAGATCGTCCATGCACCCATGATTGTCACTCAACCAAAGAACTTGATCAGCTTCTCGGCCAGTTCATCCGGACGTTCCTCAGGGATGAAATGGCCACAATCGATTGGCTCTCCGATTACGTCGGTCGCCCAATTTTTCCAGACATCGAGGACCGCCCTGCTGCGATGCGTTCCGAGTCCGCCCCACAGCGCCAACATCGGCGCAGCTATCTTGCGGCCGGCCTTGCGATCAGCCTCGTCGTACTCGCAATCGCAGCTGATACCCGCGCGATAATCTTCGCACGACGCGTGAATCACGGCGGGATCGCGAAACGCCTCGCGATAGTTCGCCATCGCTTCCGGCGTAAAGGCTCCCTGCGTCCCGCACCACGATCCCAGCGTATGCTTCAGATAGAAATCGGGATCGTGACCGATCATGGTTTCGGGAAACGGCGCAGGCTGCGCCAGAAAATACCAGTGATAAGCCGCCCGAGAGCTCAGCCGATTCATCCGCTCGAACTGCTCCAGCGTCGGGATAATATCGAGCGTCGCCAACCGTCGAACTCGCTCCGGATGGTCCAGCGCTAGCCGGTACGTCACCCGGCCACCCCGATCGTGTCCAGCTATGTCGAACCGCGCGAAGCCCAACGCGGCCATCACTTCCACCATATCGAACGCCATCGCCCGCTTCGAATAAGGAATGTGATCCGCATCGGTCGGTGGCTTGCTACTCGCGCCGTAACCCCGCAGATCGGGAATAACCAGCGTGAAATGCTTTACCAAAGCCGGAGCGACCTTGTGCCAGATCGCATGAGTCTGAGGATATCCGTGCAACAGCAGCAGCGGTGATCCGCTGCCGCCCTGCACGATAGCTATCTCAGCTCCCGAAGTCTTGATGCGTTTGCGCTCGAATCCTTCGAACATCGAAAGGTGCTCCAGAGCCTAAAATCATTCTGAGGGAAGCGAAGAATCTCGCGGATGGCGCGTCGCCGCAATCCGATACCCGGGATGCAGACGAGATTCTTCGTCACTACGCTCCTATAATGACTTGATAAGCTGATGTCATAGAACGCTCTTACGGCCGATCGATCTTGTGCTTGCCGTAATATGGCAGCATCGTCTCTTCGCTTTTCGCCTCAGGAGCCTTCTCCCCGACCTTTGGCGGCTTGCCACCACTGAAGACGGAATACATCGCGAGTGTGCCCGGTTCGATCACCTCGGGGTCAGTCATGATATTCACGCAGGCAGCGCGGCCACTGTTGAGGGCACGCTTCATCGCGGGACCTATCTCCGCTCCCGTCTCGACGAACTCAGCATGTGCGCCAAGACCAGCCGCCGCACGTTCGTAGTGCACGACGCCCAGTTCCGTTGCGATCGTATTGCCGGGTCCCCATGCCAGATCCTGACCGTGCTTAGACATACCCCACTGCATGTCGTTATTGATGACCACGGTGATGCCGAGGTTGTGACGCACCGCCGTATCAAATTCGGCAAAGTTCAGACCGACCGATCCGTCGCCGATAACGCATACGACCTGCCGCTGCGGATGAGCCGCTTTGGCGGCCATCGCAAACGGAATTCCGATACCGAGACAGCCTAGATAACCGTGGCTGAGGAAACTGCCCGGCTGTCGTGCCCGATACGCATTGGCGATCCATGCTGCAGTCTCGCCACCGTCAGCCGCGATAATCGCATCGGGTTCCAGCGACGCGACCACATCGCGGGCCATCCGCGCCGGATGGATGGGGCGCTCGGTCTTGACCGCCTCATCCCATCTCTTACGCTGGCCTGCGCGCATGTTCGTGAGCTGCTCGATCCAGCCTTCGTGACCTGGGAACTTTGTCCCGCGAACGGCGGCTGTCGCCTGACGGAGGAATTCGCCGCAATCCGCCGCGATACCCAGTTCGATACTGCGACCGCGACCGATCTCTTCAGGCTCGATATCCACCTGGATCACCCGCGCATCGTTGGGAATCAAGCTATTGCGCCCGCCCGTCGTCATGCCGATACGCGTCCCCAGCATCAGCACAACGTCGGCGCTCTTGTTGCCACGTCGTTGATGAGCTGCTGGATGGATCGCGCCGAAGGCACCGAAACACATCGGATGGTCTTCCGAGATAGCGCCACGGGCCTTCGCGTTGGCCATCACCGGAATATGCGTCAGCTCCGCGAACTCGACCAACTCCTTCGCAGCCTGTGCGAACCATACGCCACCACCGGCGAGAATTGCGGGACGCTCGGCTTCCTGGAGCCATTGCAACGCCTGCGCAAGGCCGGCGCTGCTTGGCCCTGCTGGTGACTTCGGTTTGTAGTTCTCGGGAAAAACGACCTTCTCCTCTTCCGCGCGGGCGAAGAGAACGTCGATCGGAACCTCGAGAAAGACTGGCCCGGGGCGTCCGGAGACTGCCTGACGGAAAGCCATCGCAACGAACTCTGGTATCCGTTCAGCGTGGACTACTGAACGTGCCCACTTGGTGATGGGACGCATCAGCGCAACCTGGTCGATCCCGCCTTGTAACGGCAGGAGCTCGTCGTCGAGCAGCGGGCTACGACCACCGATCAGCACCATCGGAATCGCATCGAGGTAAGCGTTCGCAACTCCTGTGACGGCGTCGGTAACACCCGGCCCTGCGGTCACCATCGCAACGCCGGGCCGCCCGGTCGTGCGCGCCCAGCCGTCGGCCATATGCGCCGCGGCCTGCTCATGCCGCGTATCGATCACGCGAAAGTCGTGATCGCGACACGCGCGGAAAATCGCGTCCAGATGACCACCGTGCAGAGCGAAGACCTCGCGGACACCTTCACGCTCCAGCGCCCGCACCAACATTTCACCGCCATTGATTCGTGCCATACAGAGCGCTTTACCAAATTAGAGGCATCTGTATAAAGCGGCGCGCGCACGACGCGGAAATGAGACAGGGCGAACAGGTCGTCGCCCTGCTCGCCCTTGAGGAGAGATTCCCTACGACCGTCTGGTTACTTGGTAGAGATTTGAAGAGTGCCAGTCAGGCCCGCGTGATCGGATGGCCGGTAAGGTGCCGCGCTAGCCTCCGAGTTAATCAGTTCAGTACTTTTCGCGGTAACGCCGTTCTTAGTCAGGATTAAGTCGATCCGTTCGTAAAGATTCGTGACGGCATTACCGAGGTCCGCATCCTGGCAGCAGGTGTTACCTTCAAGGGCTGGATTCGTCTCCGACCAGGCATCGTCGAAGCCCGCACTGATTAGATCGCCATAGGTCGGGGTCGTATCGGGACCAGTGCCACTCGCGCTAGAATTGTAATCTCCGATCATCACGATCGGCAGTGCGGTGGCTGCGGGCCCCGCGAGGAGTTCCGCACCTTGAGCTTCCTGAACCGCGCTGCTGTAAGTCTCCAAATGGGTAGTGATTAGCCGGAAAGTCTTGCCTCGGACCTTGACGTCGGCCGAGATCCAGCTGCGCGGCACACTGATTGTACCCAGGCCGGGAACTGGAAGACTCAGCAATGCGGTATATGTCTGTGACCTGACATTCGCGATCTTCAAATCGGCTGCGGGAAGATAGGTCCGCGCGATCAGCGCGTCACGATCAAGCAGGCGGACCCACGAAGTGTAGGTGTAGTTCAGCGGTACCGACTGATCGAGATCGTCGTGAGAAGTGACCACCGCATAATGAGCGCCGTCCGCGGCGAGTCTCTTCATAATCGAGTCGAGGAAATCGTACTGCACAGCTGATGCGTCCGGCGTCGAACCAGTGGACCATCGGGCAACTTCCTGCATCCCGACAAAGGTTGGCGCAACTTGCGCTATCTCGTCGGCGATTTCGTTGGCGCGCTTGGGAATATCACTGGCCTGAACCTCCGACCATACCGTGCTGGCTGCCGCGATGCGAGGTGAGAAGCGGCACCAGGTCCGCTCCAAAGTAGAGGTTTTGGGTCATGACATCGGTGATACGATTTTTGTTCTGACCTGCCAGCGCTGGTCCTCCCGCGATCGTCAATCCGGCTATTGCCAGCATCCCCAACAAACACGGTCGCTTCATAACGAATCCTCCCTTTTTGATGCGAACCAGCTACCTATAAGCCAAAAGCATGCCGCCAAAAGCTCGCTCCATCGAAAGGATTCTTTCCAGCCAGCGTTTCGATCGGCGCCAATCGTTTCCAAAGGGAGCGTACACCTCCAAGGCTTCCTGGGGTTGTGTTTTGAAGCTGCTGAGCGCTATGGCCTTAGGAAAGTTTTTCCGGGAAGGACAAAGGGATCTCATCGATGGCAGGAATACTGGAAGGAAAAGTTTCGCTTATCACCGGGGCGAGTTCGGGAATCGGGCGCGCAACGGCGCAGATCTTCGCGCGCGAGGGGGCCATCCTCGTTCTCGCCGACGTGGTCGAAGCCGGCGGCAACGAGACTTTGAAAATGATCAAAGATGCGGGCGCGGACGGCTTCTTCATGAAGTGCAACGTCGGTGATGAAAACGACGTCAACGCGTTGGTCGATGCAGCCGTGTCGCGTTACGGCCGACTCGACTGCGCGTTTAACAACGCCGGTATAGCCGGGGCGGGACGCCTGACGCACGAGTATTCACTCGAAGAATGGAACCGGGTCATATCGATTAATCTGACCGGCGTATGGCTCTGTATGCGCGCCGAGATCAGGCAGATGCTCAAGCAGGGCAGCGGCGTGATCATCAATACTTCTTCGATCATGGGACTGACGGGCGCGATTCGTGTACCGGCCTATACCGCGGCCAAGCACGGCGTCGCCGGCATCACGAAAGCGGCCGCGCTCGAATACGCGCGGCATGGTATCCGGATCAACGCCGTCTGCCCTGCGCCAATCTACACACCGATGATCATGAGCGCCTTCGAGAAGCGGCCGGACATGGAACAGCGCTACACCCGATCGGAACCGATGAAGCGGCTCGGCCAGCCCGAGGAAATCGGCGAGGCGGTCGCATGGCTATGCTCGGATAAAGCCTCCTATATCACCGGCCTACCGATGCCCGTCGATGGCGGCTACATGGCGCAGTAATCTCGGTCAGGGGGTGCTCTCCGCGCCCCCCTTTTTTACACGACATAAACCCGCCACTTTGCCAACCTATCCCTACGCTGGGGCGGGGTTGATGAGCGGGGAAAAGAAACTAACCAAAAGGCCGATGCGGATTATCCTTCCGCTGATGCTATGGCTCGGGATTATTCTCTTCGCTCGCGGCTTCATACCGGGGTTGCGAGGTCGCGCGATCCGCAACGACTTCGCGATCTACTACGTTTCCGCGCTCGAACTCCGCGAAGGTATCAACCCTTACACGACCGAGTTCAGCTCTACTGCCCATC
>Ga0335069_10004747_pt1 | contig 20049 bp, 15 predicted proteins | sample Lox_Sample_11_FD_206714 | JGI IMG/M metagenome (GOLD analysis project Ga0335069, IMG submission 206714) | Soil microbial communities from Loxahatchee National Wildlife Refuge, Florida, United States - Lox_Sample_1.1 | ecosystem: Environmental > Terrestrial > Soil > Wetlands | place: USA... | reverse complement strand
ACACGTGGGTGACGATCAAGGGCGGGGCGCTGGCGGCCACCACGCGGAGCTGGCAGAGCAGCGATTTCACTGGCAACAAGCTGCCGACACAGTTGGACGGGGTGGGCGTGACGGTGAACGGGGAGGCAGCTCCGGTGTACTTTATCAGCCCGGCGCAGATCAATTTCCTGATGCCGGCGGATATGGTGGCTGGACCGGTTCAGATTCAGACGACCAACAACGGGCTGACCAGCGCCACGGTGACGACGACGCTGGCCAGCGTAGCGCCGGCGTTCTTCACGCTGGGCACCGCGGACGCGCAGGGGAATCTGAATATCGCGGCGGAGCACGCGGACGGATCGGTGGGCGGGCCGGCGAACCTGATCGCTGGGCTCACCACGACTCCGTTCAAAGCGGGCGAGACGATCGTGCTGTTCGCGACGGGATTGGGGACTACGAATCCGGGAGTACCCAACGGGCTGGCGATCAGCGCGCCGTTGCCGCTGCTGGTCACGCCGACGGTGATGATGGGCGGGGTCAGCGCGCAGGTGACGTTCGCCGGATTGGTGGGCGCGGGGTTGTACCAGGTGAACGCGACGATTCCGAGCGGGATCAAGCCGGGGACGGGGGCCACGACGAGCGTGCCGGTGGTGCTGCAGATGGGGGCGGCACAGTCGCAGAACGGGGCGGTGATCGCGGTGGTGAATTCGGGGCAGTAGGAACGAAGACCCGTGGGGCGGGCCTCCGGCCCACCCGCACGGGGACCGGCTCAAGCCGGTCCCACAGGAGCAGGTGAAATCCAAAAGGGCGGACGTTTCGTAAGAGCCTGTGTAGGGCGATTTCGAAAAGGAGGGTTTCACATGCGATTTCCTGCACGCGGGACACTTGTGTCTCTCGTTGCCATGACGGCGTCGTTCGCGGCCAGCCACCGCAACGGTCCGCTGCTGCTGGAGGACCAGACGGCGAATCTCAACGACTTCTATGTCTTCCGCAGCTACGAGCAGGGCCGGAGCGACCGGCTCGTGATGAGCATGAGCGTCCAGGGGTTCCAGATCCCGGACAACGGGCCGAGCTATTACAAGTTCTCGCCCAGCGTCCTGTACCGGTTCAACATCAACAACTCGCGGGGGCTCGACGGGGCGCCGGATCTACAGATCGATTTCCAGTTCACGGACACCTACCGCACCAACCCGACGTTTGTTTCGTACTTCGGGAAGATCGACTCGATCGACAGCGCGGGGATTTTTCTCTACGAGACGTACAGCATCGTGATCCGCGATCTGAAACAGAACAAGATCATCGCGGTTTACGACAAAGACGTGAATGGACACGCGCTTTCGGTGGCGCCGCCCAATCTGGGGCCGAATTCGACCCCCAACTACGAGGCCAAGCTGGGCGCGCCGAGCGTGTTCACGCTGGCCAACGGGATGCGGGTGTTCGCCGGGCCGCGCGACGACGCCTTCTACTTCGACAGCGGCGCCACGTTCGACACGCTGAATTTCCGGACGCCGGCGCCGGTGCTCTCGGGCAGCGCCGACACGGGGCAGGGGGCGGCCGCGCCCGCCGCGGTGGACGGATTCGCGGGATACAACATCAGCCTGATCGCGGTGGAAATGCCGATCACGATGGTCACCGCCAACGGGTCGATGCCGGCCAGTGCGAGCGATCCGAACGCCAAAGTCGGCGCGTGGGCGACCACGCTGCGCCAGCTTGTGACGGTGCGGCCGAGTCCAGACGATCCGCTGAACTTCGGCGACTGGCGGCAGGTGGATCGCGTGGGGAACCCGCTCACGGTGGAGGCACTGATTCCACTGCCCATGAAGGATCGCTGGAACCGCAGCCAGCCGGTGGACGACCAGCAATGGGCGGCATACATCGGCGACCCGTTCTTTGCGACCGGGATTCTGAAGGGCGTGTACAGCCTGCCGGTGCCGCCGGCGCCCCGCAAGGACCTGCTGGGCGTGTTCGTGCCGGATATCACACGGGTGGACCTGACGATCGCGCCGACTCCGATAGCGAGCCAGAACCGTCTGGGACCGCTGGGCGGCGACAATGCGGGCTGGCCTTTCGGCGGGCGGCGTCCGGTGGACGACGTCGTGGACATCGGGTTCCGCGCGCTGGCCGGCGTGCTGGTGCCGGGGTTCACGAACGCGCCGCCATTGGGCGATGGCGTGAACTCGAACGACGTTCCGCTGCTGGACCACTTCCCGTTCCATGCGCCGCCTCACGCGGGGTATGCGCACAGTCAGATCGACGGGACGAACGGGAGGGGGAAGGCGACGGGGAATTAGAAGGCCAGAAGCCAGAATTCAGAAGTCAGAAGTCAGAATTCAGAATGAAGGGGCGAGGAGGTACGGGGCGGGCTTGGGCTCGCCCCGTAGCGAAGACGATGAAGACAGTGATTCTTTTGTTGGTTGCGGGGACGGGCTGGGGTCAGTCCGGCAATGGGAAGTTGGGCGATTTGCTGACGGAGCGGGGGCTGTATGAGGCCACGGCGCGGATGAAGACGGACGAGCGGATCGCTATGTTCGAGGCGCTGGGGAAAGCCAAGCCGGACGATCTTCATTACCAGTGCCAAATGGCGGCCACCTATTTGCAAAAGATGCGCGAGACGATGGACCCGGAATATCTGAACCGGGCGGCCAAGATCGTCGAGAATGTGCTGGCGGCGGATCGGAAGAATTATGAGGCACTGCGGCTGCGAAGCGCGATCGGGCTGGAGCGGCACGATTTTCCGAAGGTGGCGGCGGAGTCGCGCGAACTGATCGAGGCGGCGCCGGACGATCCCTGGAATTGGGGGACGCTGGGCGACGCGCTGATGGAGCTGGGCGAGTACAGCGCCGCGGCGGACGCTTACCAGACCATGGTGCGGCTGCGGCCTGACATGGCGAGCTACAATCGCGCGGCGTATTACCGGTTTGTCGCGGGTGACGCGGCCGGGGCGCGGGAGATCATGAAACGCGCGATCGAGAGCGGCAGCCGATCGCCGGAGAACATCGCGTGGTGCCTGGTGGACCTGGGCAACATGGATCTCAAGACCGGCAACGAGGACGAAGCGTTGCGGTCGTTCGAAGCGGCGCTCAAGCTGTTTCCCGGATATCATCCGGCGTACGGCGGACTGGGCAAGTGGTATGCGCAGCGCGGAGAGACGGCACGCGCGATCGAGAATTACCTGAAGGCGCAGCAGGCGGTGCCGCTGCCGGAATACGCGGCGGCGCTGGAGGATTTATACCGCGCGTCGGGCAAGGCGGAAGAGGCGCGCAGGCAGGCGGCGCGGCTGGAGGTGATTGAACGCGTGGATCGCGCGGCGGGATTTCCCGCGAACCGTAACCTGGCCATGGCATATGCCGATCACGGGCGGAATCTGGACCGGGCGCTGGCCATGATTCGCGAAGAGATGAAGACGCGGCACGACGTGTACGAGTACGATGCGCTGGCGTGGGTGTTGTACCAGAAGCAGCAGTACGCGGAGGCGAAGGAGGCCAGCGATAAGGCGCTCGAGCTGGGGACGCCGGAGCCGGGGTTCCGGCGGCACGCGGCGATGATCGCGCAGGCGCTGGAGGAGGCGAAAAAATGACCGCCGCCACGGTGACATTATTGATCGCGACCCTGTTGGACGATAAGGGAACTGTGGCGCAGCGCAACGACGCGTGCTACGGGCTTCGCGGTAGTCGATCGCCGGAGGTCGTGGCAGCGCTGCGCCATGCCATGACCGATCCGGCAGTCCGCACGTGCGCGGCGCGGGACTTGCGCGAGGCGGGCGCGGTGGACGAATTGGTGGATGCGCTGGGCAGCGCGGATGCCGAGACGCGGATCGCGGCGGCGCACGAGCTGGGAGAGTTGCGGGAGCCCAAGGCGCTGGAGGCGCTGGGTGCAGCGGCGCTGGATGCGAATCCGCTGGTGCGCGCGGCCGCGGCTGGGGCGCTGGGCGGCTACGAGGGCAGGGCGGCGCTGACTTTCCTGTTGCGCGCGGGAGCGCTGGAGCAGGCGGCCCGGTTCCGGGATCCGGCGGTGCTGCCGCTGGCGCGAAGCACGCTGGCGACGGGCGACGCCGCGGGCAAGCTGATCGCCATGAGCGTGCTCATGGATCTCGGCGATGCTACCGACCTGCCGAAGCTGCGCGAGATCGCGGCCAAACCGGAGGTGTTGGAGTCGCGAGGGCGTGGATTCGGGTTCATGCCGGCAATCGATTTGGCGCGCGTGGCGAAAAACACGATGGCGGCGATCGAGGCCAGGTAATCAGGAGCGGGTCCGCCGGTAACGGTACCCGGCGAGGATCAACGCTCCGCCGACCAATAAATAGGTGGCGGGCTCAGGCGCGGCCGGCGGAGCCGCTCCGGCGGGAAGATCCACCGCGGCGACCACGGCGCTGAGAGCGTCGCCGAAGCCGGCGTCGAGCGTGATGTGCAGGGTATTCGATCCGGGCGTGAGGAACGAAGTGATGTCAAACGTCACGATATCGGTGAGGCTGCCGTTGGAGACGCCCGCGCCCGGCGCCCTCGGCGAGAGGCCTTGGAAAATGCCGCCGGTTGCCAGGGTGGTGCCGTTGATCCGCAGCGTACCGTCGTCGCTGGAGCTGAAGTTCTGACCGTCGGATACGTAGAGCACCAGATTCGCGGTACCGCTGGTGTAGTTGATTCCGGGGAGCGTGAAGTCCCAGCCGGCGGGGTCGTAGCTGTTGGCGAAGTTCGTATTGAATACCGTTTGTGAGTAAGTAATTACATTCGCATGTATGGGAGTGCACGCCAGGACTGTAAGCAACGCCGCAGCAGATCCCGATTTCATCATGAATATCATGAATCTCCTCCGTGATCGACGGCGATATCATCGACATTACCGGCTCCGAATAACCGGCGTCCAGAGGTAATCAAAAGGATTCGTCGCGCAGGGTACAGGACCGAAAGGCGAGGTGTGAAGTTCAGGTGATGGGTGCGTGCCGACAGTAAGCAGGATCACGCGCCGGCTTGGGCACGGACCCTGCGCGACAGGGCAGCGATGGCGTCCATCATGGCCTTGCGGGCTTCGCCGAAAGCCTTGACATCGGGCGGCCCGCTCTTGAGATAGTTCAGAACGATGGCTTCGGCGGCCACGAACTCTTCGGCTATGTCGGCGACCTGAGCGGCGATGGAAGCTGGAATGGCGCAGACGCCGTTGGCGTCGGCGTGGATGAGGTCGCCGGCACGGATGGTAAGACCGCCCACGCGAACGGTGCAATGCAGGTCGACGATGTGGCTGGAGCCATGCGAGCAGATGGCGCCATTGGAGAAGGCCGGGAAGCCGAGGCGCCGCACCTGGTCGAGGTCGCGCGCGGCGCCGCTGGTGATCAGGCCTGCCGCGCCGAAGGATTGGTAAGTGGTGCACATGATCTCACCAAAAGTGGCGGCGACGGGCGGGTCGTCGAGATCTTCGAAGACGACGATCGCCGGGCCGGGCAATTCGGCGAAACGGGCCACTTGTTGATCGAGCGAACCGTAGACATCGCCCGCGGCGGGGGGTTCGGCGCAGCGCATGGTGGCGGTGGAGGCATATCCGACCATGGGGGGCATCTCGGGAAAGCAGGCACGGATGCGCGCGTCCATGTAGCCGGCTGAGCGGGGGCGGACGTTGAAGACCTCGATGGCGTTGGAGATGGTGGGCGTATCGAACTGCGCCAGGCGCTGGAGATCAATGGACATTACGGGCAGATTGTAGCAGGGGGCTGGTGGGAAGGACCACTCCAAGCAGAAGGTCTGAGAAGGTCTGGAGCCGGCTTGCCGTTGGCCGAGACGCGAATCGGCGGCCGGGGCACGGTCGGGAACCTGCCTCGCGCGCTAAAATCGAATCCATAATTTCATGCTGATCATCCCGACGTATAACGAGCGGGAGAATGTTGCCCCTCTGGTGTGCCGCGTACGCAAGGCTGCAGCCAATGAGCCGATTCTGTTCGCCGACGACAATTCTCCTGACGGCACGGCCGACGAGATCCGGCGGGTTCAGGCAGGCGATCCGCTGGTGCATCTTCTGGCACGTCCCGGGAAGGACGGCTACGGGTCGGCGTGCCGGGCGGCCATGAAGAGAGCGCTGAACGAGAAACTCGACGACCACGTGATTCAGTTCGACGCCGATCTCTCCCACCCGCCGGAAATGCTGCCGCGCATGATCGAGATGCTGAAGACTCACGACGTGGTGATTGGATCGCGGTACATTCCGGGAGGCGGCAGCCTGAACTGGAGCCTGGCGCGGAGGACGCTCAGCTTCGGAGCGAACGTGTACGCGCGCCTGCTGACCGGAGTGCCGGTACACGACATGACGGCCGGGTTTGTCGGCTATCGGGCGGAAGTGCTGCGCAAGGTCGATTTGGACGCAATCGCCTCGAACGGGTACGCGTTTCTGATGGAGATGAAGTTCACGCTGCATCGGATGGGCGCAAGGTTCGGCGAGTTTCCGATTATCTTCGCGGAACGCGAGGCGGGCAAATCCAAGTTCAACCGGCGGGTGATGGCGGAAGGAGCCAGGTTTCCGCCGAAGGCGCTGCTGCGGAGAATGGCTACTTAAGCGGAGTTACCGCAGGGCGGCGCTGGGGGACGCCTGCTCGAGCGGGTTCGGCAGATGGCGTTCGGCGTAGTAGCCGGGGCGGACGCGCTCGACGATCTGCGCGACGGGGCGCTCCAGCACGCGGAAGTAGGGCTGCGGATAGATGCCGATCCAAAGGGACCAGGCCATCAGCGGGGCGAAGATGGCGATCTCGCGGAAGGAGAGATCCTTCAGGAGCTGGTTCTTTTCCTTGAGGTCGCCGAACATGGTGCGCTGGAAGAGCCACAGCAGATACGCAGCGCCGAGCGCGATTCCCACGGCCGCCCAGAACGCCCAGTTGAAGCTCCACTGGTAGGCGCCGCCGAGGATGGTGACTTCGCCGATGAAGCCGTTCAAGGGCGGCATGCCCATCGAGCTCAGGGCGGCGAAGAGAAAGACGATGGTAAAGACGGGCATGACCTTCAAGAGGCCGCCGTATTCGCTGATCTCGCGCGTGTGGCGCCGCTCGTAGACGATGCCGACGATCAGGAAGAGCATGCCGGTGGAAATGCCGTGGTTGATCTGCTGGATGATCGAGCCGGCGATACCCGCCGGGTTCATGGCGAAGATGCCCAGCGTGCAGAATCCGAGGTGGCTGACGCTGGAGTAGGCAACGAGCTTTTTCCAATCCTTCTGCATGAGGCAGGCGAGTGCGCCGTAGACGATGGCGATCATGGAGAGAATCCCCATGGCGTTGACGATGGTCGGATTCTTGGCGGAATCGGGCAGGAGCGGGAGGGAGAAGCGGAGAAATCCGTAGGTGCCCATTTTCAGCAGGACGCTGGCGAGCACGACGCTGCCGGCGGTGGGGGCTTCTGTGTGTGCGTCGGGGAGCCAGGTATGGAACGGGAACATGGGAACCTTGACGGCGAATCCGACGAAGAAGGCCCAGAAGACCCACCAGCCGATGGCTGGAGAGAGCTGCGTGCGCATCAGGTCCGAAATATCGAAGCTGTAGGCCTGGTATTGCGTGTAGTGCTGGAAGTAGAGGGTGAGGATGCCGAGGAGCATGAGCACGCTGCCGATCGAGGTGTAGATCATGAACTTGATGGCAGCGTAGGCGCGGCGGGCGCCGCCCCAGATGGCGATGATGAAGTACATGGGGACCAGCACGAGCTCCCAGAAGACGAAGAAGAGCAGGAAGTCGAGCGACATGAAGACGCCGAGCATGGCGGTCTGGAGGAGGAGGAAGAAAGCGTAGTATTCCTTGAGGCGCTCCTGGACGGCGTTCCAGCTCGAGAGGATGGCGAGGAAACCGATGACGGTGGTGAGCATTACCAGGAGCAGGCCGAGCCCGTCGATGCCGAGGTGGTAGGATGCGCCGAGCGAGGGAATCCAGGACGCTCTTTCGACGAACTGGAAGTCTTTGGTGTGGTCGAAATTGAAGACCAGCGGGAGGGAGACCAAGAATCCGATGAACGCCGAGATGTTGGCCCAGAGCTTCACTGCCCGCGGGTTCGAGGAAGGAATGAAGAGCAGGACCAGCATGGCCACAAGGGGCGTGAAAAGGACGATCGACAGGATGTGATCCATAGGGTTGCGGAAACCCATGGTATCACCAGTCGGGGGATGGGTTGGGGACGCTTTGGGCATCGGTCGATGGAATGCAGTAGCTTGATCCATGCGAGGCAAGAGCGTGGCGATCTGTTGGATTTCCGAGGGTTACACAGCGCGGGGCGGCGGCGAAAGGCCGCTTGGCAGCCGGGTGGCTCGTGGCATTCTGCCGCGCTGGCGGGTCGTTTTGCCGCTGGTGCTGCTGGCCGGTGTGTTACAGGCACAGAAACGGCCGATGATCACGGCCAGGATCGACGAGACGCGGCTGCATACGCTGGCGGGCAACACGCATCCGCAGGCCAACGCGCAGAACGACCGGGGACGGGTCGCCGATAGCTTCGCGATGGAACATGTGCTTCTGCTATTGAACCGGCCGGCGGAACAGGAGCAGGCGCTGGGCGGCTTTATCGACGGGTTGCACGCGGCCGGATCCTCGAATTACCACAAGTGGCTCACGCCCGCCCAATTCAGCCAGGCGTACGGGCCCGCGCAGCAGGACATCGACGCCGTCACGGGCTGGCTGAAGGCGCAGGGATTCACGGTGAACGAGGTGTACCCGAGTGGGATGGTGGTGGATTTTTCGGGCAACGCGGGCCAGGTGCGGACGGCGCTGCACACGGAGATTCACCATTTGGATGTGGGCGGAGAGCAGCACATCGGGAACATGAGCGATCCGCAGATTCCGGCGGCCTTGGCCCCGGCGGTGCGCGGCCTCGTGTCGCTGCACGATTTCGCGCCGCACGCCATGCGCAAGCATGCGGATCTGACCAGCGGCACGGGTTCTCGCACGATCTGGGCGCTGACGCCGGCGGACCTGGCGACGATCTACAATTTCAATCCGCTGTTTGCGGCCGGGATTACCGGCAAGGGGCAGACGATCGCGGTAATCGAGGACAGCAACCTCTATAACGACGCCGACTGGAGCACGTTCCGCAGCACGTTCGGGCTGACGCAGTACGCCGCAGGGTCGTTGACGACGGTGCATCCGGGGACGAACTGCGTGGATCCGGGGGTTCCGGTGCGCGGCTCTTCGGCGGGCGACGACGGAGAGGCCACGCTGGACGCGGAGTGGGCCAGCGCGGCGGCGCCGGAGGCGGCAATCGTGGTGGCCTCGTGCGGCAGCACGCGCGCGACGTTCGGCGGGCTGATCGCGCTGGAGAACCTGATCAACTCAGCCAATCCGCCCTCGGTCATCAGCATCAGCTACGGGAACTGCGAGGCGGAGAACGGCGCGACGGGGAACGCGGCTTTCAACGCGGCGTACCAGCAGGCGGTGACGGAGGGAATCTCGATTTTTGTTTCCGCGGGCGACGAAGGCGGCGCGAGCTGCGACGCGGGGGCGAGCGGGGCGACACACGGGATCGGAGTCAGCGGGTGGGCATCGACGCCGTACAACGTGGCGGTGGGCGGCACGGATTTTTCGGATACTTATGACCATTCGAACGCGACTTACTGGAACTCGAGTAATAGCTCGAATTACTCATCCGCCAAGTCCTATATCCCGGAGATTCCGTGGAACGATTCGTGCGCCGGCGCGCTATTGACGAATTACTTCGGGTTCAGCACGCCTTATGGCACCAGCGGCTTCTGCGCGAGCCAGGAGGCCAGCCAGAACGGGTTACAGGCGGTGGCGGCGGGAAGCGGAGGCCCGAGCGGGTGCGCCACCGGCACGCCGGCGGCGGCCGGAATCGTAGGCGGGACGTGCCGGGGGTATGCAAAACCGGCGTGGCAGAACGGAGTTCCGGGGATGCCTAACGACGGCGTGCGCGACATTCCGGACGTTTCGCTGTTTGCGGGTGACGGGCTGTGGGGGCACTACTATGTCACCTGTTGGTCGAATGTCAGGGGCGGCGGCGCGGCATGTACGGGCGATCCGAGCAGGTGGGGCGGCGCGGGCGGGACATCCTTTGCCGCGCCGATCATGGCGGGAATCCAGGCGCTGGTGAATCAGCGGGCGGGCGGCGCGCAGGGGAATCCGAACTACGTGTATTATCAGCTTGCAGCGCAGGCCTATGGGGGAGGCGCGGCGGGCTGCGATTCGTCGAGCGGCAATGCCACGGCCGGAAGCTGCATTTTTTACAACATCACGCAGGGAGATATCGACGTGAATTGTGCCGGCACGGCCAATTGCTATGGCGCGGCAGGCGGGTTCGGGCGGGGCGGACGCGGAGGCTTCGGAGGTGCGATTGCGAACGGAGCGCTTTCGACGTCTACGCAGAGTTACTCACCGGCCTATGGCACGGGCGCAGGGTGGAACTTCGCGACCGGGATCGGGTCGGTGAACGCGTATAACTTGGTAATGAATTGGATTTCCGACATTAATTAGGCCGCCGATGAACCCCGATGAACGCAGATAAGTTGGATTGATTATCGGCGTTTATCTGCGTTTATCTGTGGCCAATGTAGAGACCTTCCTTACGAAACCCGGTCTCGATAAGTTACGTCCCAATTAGCGTAGCTCGCTGTGGTTTCGGAGACTTACAAGGAGATTTTTCAAGTGAGACAAGTGTGTCGTTACTTACCTCTAGCTTCTCTTTTGCTGCTGTGCGTGCCGATGGCAAAAGCACAGAGTACGTTTGACGTCAATCTCGGTTTCGGATCGGCCCACGTCGGTTCCAACGGGTCGGGCATAGACAACGGGAATTCGCTGTTGAACGCGTTCGGCCCTTGCACACCATCGTCGGGCGACGTGAATTGCCAGGCCACGCCCGGGCTGAGCGGTTTTTTTCTGGGCTTCGGCGGAGACATCATGCTGAACAAGCGATTCGGGATGGGAGCCGAGGTCAACCTGCAGCCGGCGAAGAGCGATTACGGGCCGCTGCAATACCGGCAGACCTTCTACGACTTCAACGGCATTTACGCGCCGATCAATCAGAAGCACGTGATGCTCGAGTTCCAGGGCGGAATCGGCGGGGCGAAGACGGGCTTCTACTATTCGCAGAACTCGTGCGTGGGCACGGCGGTCTGCTCGAATTACACGCAGGCGGTGGGGAATTCGAATCACTTCCAGGTGCACGCCGGCGTGGGAGTACAGATCTTCCTGACGCAACACCTCTTTATCCGGCCGCAGTTCGATTACCACTATGTAACGAATTTCACCGAGCAATTCGGCAGCAGCTCCGTGCCGCAGGGGACGATCTGGGTCGGGTATAGCTTCGGCGACAGGTAGGGCCGCTGCGCGAACCCCTCGCTGCGCGAGGTGGGCGGACGACAAAAAACGATCGTCCGCCCCACACGGCTTCACATTTGTAGGGTAAAATCCTTATGCCCTATGAGTGACGCGCCCATGCCCGACGCGCTGAATCCCGGCCGGCGGCTTGGTCCGTACGAGATTCAGTCGCGGCTGGGGACCGGGGGAATGGGCGCCGTCTACCTGGCCTTCGATTCCCGCCTGAACCGGTTGGTCGCTCTCAAGGTGCTGAATGCAGAGCAGTTGGACGAACCGGCAGCGCAGGGGAAACTGGCTCGGGAGGCGCAGGCGGCGAGTGCCCTAAACCATCCCAACATTGTCACCATTTACGAGATCGGGTCGGAGGCGGGCGTCGATTTCATCGCCATGGAGTGGATCGAGGGCGAAACGCTCTCGAGGCTGATCGGCCGCAAACCCGCGCTGCGCGACATCCTGGGGCTGGCGATTCAGATTGCGGACGCACTGGCCGCCGCGCACGCGGCGGGGATCGTTCACCGCGATCTCAAGCCCGGCAACGTCATGGTAACCGGCCGGCGGCTGGCGAAGGTGCTGGACTTCGGCATCGCCAAATTCACACCCGAAGGAAGTCCGGAAACCCGCGCGACGGTGACCATGCCGCGGCAGGCCGTGGTCGCGGGGACATGGGCCTACATGTCGCCCGAACAGGCAGAGGGCAAGCACATCGACGCGCGCTCGGATATTTTCTCGTTCGGGTGCGTGCTCTACGAGATGCTGACCCGTCACCGGGCTTTCCAGGGGGAGACGGAAGTGGGCACGCTGGCGGCGGTGGTTGCCAAGGACCCGCCGCCGCTTGCCGAGCTGTTTCCCGGCGTTCCCAAGGGAATCGAACGGGTTGTCGACGGGTGCCTGAAGAAGGACCGGCTGGAGCGGTGGCAGTCGATGGCCGACGTGAAGCTCCTGCTGGAGGGCGCCTTGGCCGATCTGGACCTGGCACTCCCGCAGCGCGAACGCGGCTGGAGCGCGCGGACGGCGTGGGCTTTGGCCGGGCTGGTGGTGGCGGTGGCGGGCGCCGGCGCCTGGCAATGGCTGCGGCCGGCGCCCAAGCCGATGCGAGCGCCGCTATACCGCCGCGTGACAACGGGAAGCGGGCTGAGCGCGTTCCCGGCGCTTTCCAAGGACGGAAACCTGCTGGCGTTCGCCAGCGACCAGGGCGGCGGGAACCTGGATATTTATGTGCGGCAGATCGGCGGGCGGGAACCCATCCGGCTGACCGACGACCCGGCGGACGACAGCGAGCCTAGTATCTCGCCCGACAGCGCGCGGATTGCGTTTCGCAGCGAGCGCGACGGGGGCGGCATCTATGTTGCTCCGGCGCTGGGGGGCGAAGCGGTTTTGCTGGCCCAGCACGGCCGCGGCCCGCACTATTCGCCGGACGGCCATTGGATCGCTTATTGGGAGGGCCGGGAGACACAGGCGGTGCTGCCGGGCACGGCGCGGGTATTTGTCATGGAATCCGGCGGAGGCCAGCCGCGGCAGGTTGGCACGGACCTGGCGGTGGCGCTGCATCCCCTGTGGTCACCGCCGGGAGATTCGCTGCTGGTCCTGGGCCGCAAGGATACCCAGGATTCGATCGACTGGTGGATCGTTCCGGTTGCCACCCAGGGTCCATCGAAGAAAACGGGGATGTTGGCGGCCCTTACCGCGCAGGGGCTGAGGCGGGCGTACTGGCAGACGGTGGACGCGCCGCTGGAATGGCGTAGCACGGGCGTGCTGTTTCCGGCGGGCACCGGGGAGTCGCTCAACCTATGGGAGATGCCGGTCAACGGCGGGCCGGCGACACCGGTGACGCTGGGTCCCGGATATCACGCGCACGCGTCCAGCGCAGGCGCCAGGCTAGCCTTCAGCAACCTGGATTGGAGGCCACGGATTGTCACGATTCCGCTGGGGGATGCCGACCGGGGAACCGCGGCGGGGGCGACCCGCGCCTTTCCCGCCGAGAACCAGACGGATTCCACCAGCCCCGCGCTTTCCGCCGATGGGCGGTATATGGTCTATCGCAGCCTGGACCTGGGCCGCTGGTCGGTGCGGGTGTCCGATACCGTGACGGGGCGCGATGTGGCGCTGGTGGCCGGGCAGAGGGCGCAATTCAATCCGAGGATTTCGGGCGACGGCAGCGTGGTCGCGTACAGCGACGGTGCCCTGAATATTTTCTCGATCAGGCGGGCCGGCGGATCGGCAGAGGAGGTCTGCAAGGGCTGTGGGACCACGATGGGGATATCGCCGGATGGCCGGCGGATCGCGTACGAGCTGCCGACGTCGGAGGACCTGACCTACTTCGACGCGGCGCGGAAGGCCAGCGTGAAGGTGGCCGAACGTCCGTCCGACACGGTGCTGACCGCCGGCCGCTTTTCGCCCGACGGGAAGTGGATGGCGTTCCACGCGCGCGGGCGAAGCACCACGTCGCAGGTTTTCGTGGTGCGGCTCGACGACGCGTTGCCGGCGCCGCGCGAGCGCTGGATCGCCATTACCGACGGACAGAACGAGGACATGGAGCCGGCGTGGTCGCCGTCGGGATCGCTTCTGTATTACCTTTCCGACCGTGACGGATTCCGTTGCATCTGGGCGCGGCGCCTGGATCCGGAGACGCACCAGCCGGCCGGGGAACCGTTCGAGGTGGCGGCGTTTCATACGGCGCGGGCATCCCTCAAGCGATTGCCGGGGACGACCGGGCTGATCGGACTGACGGCGGTTCCGGGGCGGCTGGTGTTTGCGATGGGGGAACTGACGGGCAACGTGTGGCTGGAAGAACGGCCGTGACCGGCATCAGCGTGGTCATTGTGACCCGCAACGAGGGTCCGGAACTGCGGCTCACGGTGGAGAATCTGCGGGACACGATGCCGGGGCGGTCGGAGATCGTAATCGTGGACGACGGCTCGACCGACGGCTCGACGGCGCGCTACCGGCGGCGAATCCGGGCTGACGGGCTGGGGGTGGCGCGGGCGCGGAATCTGGGGGCGGCGCACGCCAAGGGCGATCTCCTGGTGTTCGCGGACGCGCACATCCGGTTGGACCGCGGGTGGTGGAAACCGCTGGCGCAGGTGCTGGAGGATCCCAAGGTGGGGGCGGCGGCGCCGGCGGTGACGCACCTGCCGGCGATCGCGGAATGCGGGTACGGGCTGCGGTTTACCGGGCCGGATCTGGACGCCTGCTGGCTGCACACGCAGCCGGACGGGCCGGCTTCCGCGCCGATCGTTCCGGGGTGCTGCCTGGCGCTGAGGCGGAAGACGTTTGCAGCGATTCGCGGGTGGGATGCGGGATTGCGGCACCGCGGCGGCACGGACAACGAAATGTCGATCCGGCTGTGGCTGTTGGGCTACGAGGCGATGGTGGTTCCCGAGGTTGCCGTGCGCCACCTGTTCCGCACATCGTCGCCCTACCCGGTGGGGTGGCCGGAGTACCTGCACAACCGGCTGCGGCTGGCGTTTGCGCACCTCAAGCCGGCGAGGATTGGGAAGGTGGTGAAGGCGCTCGACCGGCACCAGGCGTTCGGGGAGGCGATGGCGCTGGTGGTGGAGGGCGGCATTTCGAGCCGGCGCCAGGAAATGATGGCGCGCCGCAGGCGGACGGATGACGAATACTTCGAGAGGTTCGGCATGCGATGGTGAAAGACGAGCATTCGCCTTATCAGGGCCACTGTGCATGGTTCACGCAGCGGTCGGCGTACCCGTTGAGGGACGCGCATCCGGAGCGGCTGGAGCCGTTCTGGGCGCTGCGGCGGGAACGGAAGGCGGGTGAGCACGGGATCGACTGGAAATGCGCCGGACCGCTCAATATCGCCGGACGGGTGACGGCGCTGATTGCGCACCCCTCAGATCCGAAAAAACTCTATGCGGGCGCGGCGGCGGGCGGGGTGTGGCGCAGCGCCGACGGCGGGCGGCACTGGGAGAACTGCTGGCCGGAGTGGATCAATCCGCATATCGGCGCGCTGGCGTTCGACCCGAGAAATCCGGCCACCATATACTGCGGCACCGGCGAGGCCAACGTGTCGCCGGACGCTTATCCGGGAAGCGGGGTCGCGGTGACGCGCGACGGCGGCGATCATTGGGACCTGATCGCGGATGCCGGCAACGAATCTTTGCCGAGGCGGATCGGGGCAATCTGTCCCGACCCGCACAAGCCGGGGCGGATCTACATCGGCGGGATCAACCTGGAGGAGACGCAGTTTGCCGGCCTGTACTGGTCCGAGGACGGCGGCAAGACCTGGCATCGGGAGAACTTCTTCTCGCTGAATAGCTACTGGTGCCATGACATCGTCCTGCACCCGGACGGATCGTTGTACGCCGCGCTCTACCTGGGGGGCGCGCAGACCGGCGTCTGGCGGAAAGATGCCGCCGGGTGGAAGCGGCTGGGAAAAGGCATGCCCGGAGGCGACCACATGAGCCGGATCAGCCTCGCGCCTGCCCCGTCGAACCCGGACGTGATCTATGCGCTGGTGGGGGCACGCGCGGGCAAGCTGGTGCTGGGCGTGTATCGCAGCCGCGACCGGGGAGAATCCTGGGAGAACATCAGCGGCAACGAGTTCGTCAATGAAAACCAGTCGCGGTACAACAATACCATCGCGGTGCACCCTTCGAATCCTGACGTCGTGGTGTGCGGGGTGACGGACGTTCACGTCTCGCGGGACGGCGGAGGACATTGGGTGCGGGCCAGCCAGTGGGATGCGGATCCGGCCGCGCCGGTCTACGCGCACGCCGATCAGCATGCGCTGGTGCTGCCGGGCGGAGATTTGGTTTATGCGGCGGGGGACGGCGGGGTGTTTGCGAGCGAGGACCTGGGCCAAAGCTGGACGCCGCGGATGGGGGGCATGAGCACCGTCATGTTCTACAACATCGACGTCTCTCCGGTGAACGGCCGGGTGATGTGCGGCGGCACCCAGGACAACGGGACCCTGCTCAGCGGGCTGGGGCACCAGCCTGGAGAGTGGACGCGGGTTCTGTTCGGCGACGGCGCCTGGACTGCTTTCCACCCGCGGGAAGCCACCCACGTCTACGGGTCGACTTCAGCGATCCGCATTCACCGGCACACGGCCGGGGAACACTGGGCGCCGGAGACGTGGCTGGACAAGACGCCGAAGGATCTCACCCCGGAGGAGCATGCCCAGGTGGCGATTGCGGTCATGGTCATCGATCATGAGCACCCGTCCACGCTCTGGTTCGGGTCGCGGCGGCTGTGGCGGACCATGGATGACGCGCAGACGTGGCAGCCGGCGTCGCCGGTATTTGACGGGTCGGCGATTACGGCGATCGAGATTCCGCCGGCGGCGCCGGACCAGGTTTGGGTGGGGACGATGAGCGGCGGGATCTTCCGCAGCCTGGACCGGGGGGCCAACTGGAGCGGAGACCTGTCAGGGCCCGAGGTTCCGGCGCGGTACATCTCGCGGATCGAGGCGCACCCCCGGTCGGCTGCCAGGCTGGTGGTCACGGTGGCGGGCACCGGGGTGGTTTCGCGGATGGTCCCGATTCACACCGAGCGGAGCGCTTACGGCGTGGCGGCGGCGAAGGAGGATTCGCTCAAGCACGTGTTTTATTCGGAGGATGCGGGGATCACGTGGCGGCCGATCGATTCGGTGGACATGCCGGATGTCGCCTATCACGCGGCGGTTTTCGAGACTCACGAGCCGTTTCGGCTGTTTGTAGCGAACGATTGCGGGGTGTGGATGACGAGCGACCTGGAGAAGTGGGCGGACGTTTCGGCGGGGCTGCCGAATTCGATCGTGAACGACCTGGTTTATCACCACAAGGACCGGGCGCTGATCGCGGCGACCTACGGGCGGGGGGTGTGGCGGGCGGCGGTGAGGTAGGCTTGGGGCAGGCCAAGACGGGGCAGGCCGGAAACCTGCCCCACGAGGCCAAAAACAGCTTTAACCGAACTTGGTTTGGGTATAAGATTAGGTGACCCTTAACGGGAATGTTCATTCACCAGATGAGGAGAACCTGATGGCGAAGAAGAAAGCCGCCAAGAAACCAGCGAAGAAGGCTGTTAAGAAGGCCGTTAAGAAAGCCGTTAAGAAAGCCGTTAAGAAAGCCGTCAAGAAGGCCCCTGCCAAGAAGGCCGCGAAGAAAGCCGTAAAGAAGGCGCCTGCCAAGAAGCCGGCTCGCTACAAGCCGGTGAAGAAGACTCCTCCTCCGCCGCCACCGGGGACGCTTCCTGTAATGGAAGGGATGGACCAGCCGGGGCCGACGCCGCCGGTCCTATAGTCAGCGTCCGCCGTTACTCATCTTACGGGCGATCAGGAACGCCAGTTCCATCGACTGCTCGTAGTTCAAGCGCGGGTCGACCTCGCTTTCGTAGGCCCGCGCAAGATCTTCTTCACTCGGGCCGCGCGCTCCGCCGACGCACTCGGTGACATTTTCGCCGGTCAGCTCGATGTGGACCCCGCCGAGGTGCTGTCCCATCGCGGCGTGGATGTCGAAGGCCTGCTCTACTTCTCCGTAGATATCCTCAAACCTGCGAGTCTTGACGCCGGCAGCGGTCGTCTGGGTGTTGCCGTGCATCGGATCGGCGATCCAGACCACCTTGCCGCCTTCGGCGCGGACGTGCTCGATCAGCGGGGGTAGCTCGGCGGCGATGCGGCCGGCGCCGAACCGGTGGATGAAGGTGAGGCGTCCGGCCTGGCGGCCGGGGTCGAGGAGATCGAGCCAGCGGGCGACGTGGTCGCGACCGGTGCCGGGGCCGATCTTGATCCCGATGGGGTTTTCGATCCCGCGGAGGTACTCGATATGGGCGCCGGAGGGATGGTTGGTGCGCAGGCCGACCCAGGGGAAGTGGGTGAGCAGGTTGAAATAGCCGGGGCGGCGCGGCACGCGGCGGGTTTGGGCGGATTCGTAGCCGAGGTGCAGGGCCTCGTGGGAGGTGAAGAAATCGATGCGGTCGGTGTCGCCCGCACGCACGCCGAGGACGTGTTCGACGAACTGGAGCGAGTCCCTGATGGTCTGCACCATGCGGTGATATTCGGGGGCATGGGGAGAGTGCTGGACCCAGTCGAGGTCGAAGTATTCGGGGTGGTGGAGGTCGGCGAACCCGCCTTTCACCAGGGCGCGCACGAAATTGAGCGTGAGGGCGGCGCGCTCGTAGCCGCGCAGGAGCAGTTGGGGGTCGGGACGGCGGCCATGGGGGGTGAAGTCGGCGCGGTTGATGTTGTCGCCGCGGTAGGAGGGGAGGCTCACGCCGTCGCGCGACTCCTCGTTAGCGGAGCGCGGCTTGGCGTATTGGCCGGCGAAGCGTCCGATGCGGATTACGGGGCGGCGCGCGCCGATTACCAGGACGAGGGACATCTGGAGGAGGACCTTCAGGGTGTTGGTGATGCGGGCGGATGTGCAATCGATGAAGCGCTCGGCGCAATCGCCACCCTGGAGGACGAACTGGCGGCCGTCCGCGGCCTCGGCAAGCTGGTTGCGCAGCTTGAGCACCTCCCAACTGGTGACCAGGGGAGGGAGGCAGCGCAGCTCGGCCAGGACGTGGTCCAGCTCGGCCGGGTCGGGGTATTCGGGCTGTTGGAAGGCAGGCTTATCCTTCCAGGACTCGGGGGCCCACATGGAATCCACGAGAATAGCATGGGGGTGGGGATGCACGACGAAAGGCGAGGGCAAGTGTCAGAATAAGAGCATGAAACCGAGGTTGATGTGCACGCTGATTGGTCTCGCGGGCGGGCTGGCCTTCGGGCAGGCGTTATCGCCGGACCGTCTGGAGGCGCATGGAGTCAGGATCGACGCCGTGACCTATCGCGGGCGAGCAGCGGTGCGGGTGACGGACGCCGATCCTTCGGCTCCCGACGGGGTGAAGCGGCTGGCGATTGTCGGCGGAACTTCGTTTCAGGACGGAACCATCGAGGTCGCGCTGAGCGGGGACACGGCACCGGACGCGGATGTGGGCCTGCGCGGATTCGTGGGAATCGCGTTCCGCGTGGCGGCGCAGGGCGACCAGTACGAGTGCATTTACCTGCGGCCCAAGAACGGGCGGGCACAGGATCAATTGCAGCGGAACCATTCGACGCAATACATCTCGGTCCCGGGATTTCCGTGGCAGAAGCTGCGGTCGGAGACGCCGGGGAAGTACGAGTCGTATGTGGACCTGGTGCCGGGGCAGTGGACCAAGGTGAAGATCCAGGTGTCGGGGGCGAATGGGCGGTTGTTCGTGGATCATGCTGCCGAGCCGGTGCTGGTGGTGAACGACTTGAAGCAGAAGCCCGTGAAGGGTCCCGTGGCGTTGTGGGTGGGTCCGGGGACGATTGCGCACTTCGCGGACTTGAAGCTGACGCAATAGGGGCGGGGGACCGGGCAGTCCGGGAGTACTGCCCGGCGTTCGACAGCGGTGGCGCCCTCCGAGCATCCACCGGGGCGGCTGTGTCACTTATCGGCTGGTGCGGGGAGGAAGTTTAGGGTCATTCGCGCCGACGAAACCGGAGTAGACAGAAGTTTGCACGATCTGGTACACTACGTGCTGAACCCAAGAAAACTCTCTCAGTGGGAGGTTCGTTTGCCTTTTTTCGGGACGAACCGCTTGCACCAATGAGGCAAAATGGCACGCAAACCAGGCAAACACTACGACGCTGCGCGGAAACAGGTTGAATCCAGGGAGTACATGCTGGAGGAAGCCATTCCGCTCATCAAGAAAATCAAATTCGCCAAGTTCGACGAGACCGTAGAAATCCACATGCGTCTCGGTGTCGACCCGAAGCACGCGGACCAGATGGTGCGCGGCACGGTGGTCATGCCCAACGGGCTGGGCAAATCCAAAAAGGTGCTGGTCATCGC
>Ga0335069_10004745_pt1 | contig 20059 bp, 18 predicted proteins | sample Lox_Sample_11_FD_206714 | JGI IMG/M metagenome (GOLD analysis project Ga0335069, IMG submission 206714) | Soil microbial communities from Loxahatchee National Wildlife Refuge, Florida, United States - Lox_Sample_1.1 | ecosystem: Environmental > Terrestrial > Soil > Wetlands | place: USA... | reverse complement strand
GGCTGATCTGGCGGTCATTGCGGTGCGGGCTGGACTTGTATCAGCTGTTGTCAGTGAATGTGGCGAGGCGGGTATCAAGAGCGCTGTGATTATCTCCACCGGTTTTGGGGAGACGGGGGATACAGGCCGTGAGCTGGAAGGGGAGCTTCTGGCCGCCAGCCGCCGATTCGGTATAAAGCTGCTGGGTCCCGGGTCTCTCGGCATCATCAGGCCTTCCATCGGCTTGAATGCATCCCTTATCAACGTAGACCCTGAGCCGGGCGGTATTGCTTTCATCTCACAGAGCGGTGAACTCGGGGACACCGTTATGGAATGGGCACGGGATGCCCATATCGGGTTCAGTTTTTTTGTTTCACTCGGCAGGATGGTTGATCTCGACTTCGGCGATCTCATCGACTTCCTGGGAGAAGATTACGAAACGAGAAGCATAGTGCTCGATATGGAGCAGGTGGTGAATGCCCGACAATTTATGAGCGCTGCACGAGGTTTCGCGCGTGCAAAACCGATCATTGTTCTGAAACCGGGGCGGTATAAGGCCTCCCGCAAACCGACCGATCCCCCGCTGGAAATGGATGACCTCGTCTACGACGCAGCCTTCAGGCGGGTAGGGCTCCTCAGGATAAAGGAAGCCGGCGACTTGTTCGATGTAGCCCGGGTGCTCGACGCAGCCCGACTGCCCGCAGGACCCCGGCTCGCTATTATCACCAATGGTGTTACCGTAGGGCTCATGGCAAAGGACGTGCTGCTGGAGCAGGGAGGAGAACTGGCTCAACTCTCGGAATATTGTGTGCGGGAGTTGGATGAGAGTTTGCCTGGCTGGAACAAAGAAAATCCCGTCGTCCTGCCCGTGGACGCCGATCTCGAGCCGTACGAGAGGGCAATACGCTGTTGCCTTAAAGATGCCGGTGTCGATGCCCTGCTCGTGATACACCTGCCCCGCGCCCTGGTGACGCCTCTGGCGCTGGCCGAAGCCCTGGCGGCCATGGTCAAGAATGTGTCAAAGCCCATGTTGGCCGCAATGATGGGCGGCCGTTCGAGCAGAGAGGGTGCTGAGTTGCTCATAGCGAGCAACATACCGACCTACGGAACTCCTGAAGAGGCCGTCAAGGCCTATCTTCGTATGTACCGCCATAAGAGAAACCTTGAACTCCTGTATGAGACCCCGGAGGAACTTCCTCTCACCGAATCCTCTCCCAAGTATCGCTTTAAGGCGCTGCTGCGCAGGGAAACTGCTGATGGGGCAGGAATGCTGACGGCCGAACAGTCTTTCGAACTCCTCCGGGATTATTCGATTCTTGTTTTGCCATCTTACACGGTGACGGATAAGCAGCAGGCCCTCGGCAAAGCCGAAGAGCTGGGTTATCCTGTTATTCTGAAGCACAGCCCCGGTCCATCGTCCCGTGCCGGGGGGAGGCGTGTTCTGGGCGTTGCTTCCGAAGATGGTCTTCGCTCCGCGTTCGATGCGCTGCTGCGAGACGTGGAGGATGACGGGGAGGGAGGGCTCGCGTCGATAACGATTCAGAAAATGACCGCTAATGTCGAGTATCAGTTGATCGTGCGAGCGGAGCGGCACAAGGATTTCGGGGCTGTCATGCTCTTCGGAACAGCGGGTTTGGGCTACGAGCTTTTTCATGATTACTCTGTTGCCCTGCCTCCTTTGAATCAGACGCTTGCCCATAGGCTCATTGAAGAAACAAAGGCATACGAAATGTTACAGGGCTATCGCGGAAGACGACCCGCAGACATGAAGCAATTAGAACAGATACTCGTGAGCATCTCAAACCTGATAGTTGACTTCCCGGAAGTTACGTCCCTCCACATAGATCCGATGGTTGTTTCTGAGGGCAGCATTTTTGTGGTGGCTGCAGATATCAGTGTGGCAGCAGTTCCAACTTCCGGAACTTCGCTGTATCCGCATCTGGTAATCACTCCTTACCCGAGCCGCTATAACACGCAATGGACACTACGGGATGGAACCGAACTTGTCGCACGATCCATCAGACCTGAGGATGAGCCGTTAGTGCACGAGATGCTCACCACGGTTTCCGCAACTTCGTTGAAGCAGCGATTCTTCAGCCCCATCAAGAACTGGACGCACGATACGCTGGTCAGGTTTTGTAATATAGACTACGAGAGGGAGGTGGCGATTGTCGTAATGCCCAGAGACCAAAAAAGAATCATCGGCACCGTACGGCTTATTATACAGCCTGACCTCAGTAGTGGAGAGTTTGCAGTGATGGTGCACGATAGATTTCAGGGCAGAGGCCTCGGGCAGAAACTGCTCAATCTTGTGATAGGTATAGCCTACGAAAAGGGGCTTGAAGAGGTTGAGGCGATTGTGCTCACAGACAACGACCGGATGCTTGCCTTAGCAAAGAAACTGGGATTTAAACGAAAGGCCCTGCCGGAAGGGATAAGCCGGATCGTGCTCCGCCTGTCGGAAGAACAGGTTGCAGCCACGTAAGGTTCAGGACGATCGAGAAAGGCGGATACGGAATTTTTCCACGAAATGATCCGGGTTGTATGACAACTTGGCCTCTCTCAGGCCGGGCTCTCCCAGATCCTGCTCCCTGTTCACCCAGGGTACGTTCTGCCATTGCTTTTCGCAGAACTGCTGGTTAATCATCGCATACAGACCGCGAATATCCATGTTAGCCTTTTCGATATGAACCACCACGCTCTCCTTGTTAAGAAGCTCGCCGATCGTGAAAGCCTCGACCTTGCCATGTATGAGAATGACCGCGCCTGCCACATTCAGTCCCTCAAAATTGGCTAAGGCTTCCCTGATGGCCTCCCACTCGCTTGACAGGCTCAGGTCGTCCTCGCAGCGGCGCACGTCGCACCAGACATCCATCAGGTCCAGGCATGCGTTCTTGTGGACGCCGTTGAGGGCCTCGTAAGTAAAACCGTAGGAGCGGAGAAAATAATTGATATGGTTTCTCTTGGCCCTGTAGTTACCTCCCTGCAACTGGATCAGGTCTTCGGTCCGGTACACATAGTCAAAATGATCGCGTAGGGGCTCAATGACAAAGTCGGGATTTCCCTGCAGCTCTGCGACGAGCCGTTGATCGGCCCTCTCAATGGCAGCTCTGTGGACGCCCCTGGCCTCGTGAAGCCAGTTCAGGAGCTTGACCACAACGGCATGCCGGTTCGGCGGTCCTATAGGCGTAAGCACGTAGGGCTCTCCATTGGGATCGGACCCGAGAACAATGAGCCAGTCCTCGTACAAGGACCAGAGAAAATTGTAATGATTTCTCCATATGAAGAGGTTGGTGAAGGTCAGCTCTGAATTTGTTGGCTGATAGTTCCACAGCCTGTCGTGAATCAGGTCACGATCGCCGAGCTCGACCGGTTTGAATTCCGGGAATTCTGGACTTGTGCTCATCGAGGTTTTTCATTATACACATTCCTGCGTTCTTCTGCCACTGAAGGAGAGAGATTTCGCGCGAAGTGCACACCTCTTTCCGGTCCGGATGACCTTATCTGTTTACAGATCGAACCGGGTATGATAGCGTGTCTCGAAGTGACAACTGCAGAGGAGGGATGGCATGGTGTTGAAGGATAAAGTGGCGATCATTACCGGCGGCGGGAAGGGTATCGGCAGGGCTATCGCGCTCGGCTTTGCAGAAGAGGGGGCAGCGGTGGTAGTTTCGGGGCGTACCCCGTCTGTTCTTGAGGACGTGGCGCGGATGATCAGGGAGAAGGGTGGGCAGGCTCACACGATAGAGACTGACGTGAGCGACGAGCAGCAGGTGGAGCGGATGGTTGCCCAGACCCTGAGCACGTTCGGGAGGATTGATATACTGGTCAATAATGCCGGTATAATGGGTCCCACGGCCAACGTGGTCGATATGGAGCTCGCAGACTGGAACGAGACTTTGGCAATTAACCTAACAGGAAGCTTGCTCGCATGTAAGCACGTGCTCCGGCACATGATACCCAGAAATGCGGGAGCCATCGTCAATATCGGATCAGAACGCGGCAGGACCGGGGACGGAAAATCAGGCTCTCCCATGAGGACGCCTTACTCCTGCTCCAAAGCAGGCATGATCGCGCTGACAGAGTCTCTTTCGGTGGAAGTTGGCAGGTATAATATCCGCGTGAATTGCGTAACGCCCGGCCCTGTCAAGGGCGAGCGCATCATCAACGTGCTGAAGGCTAAATCGAACGTGACCGGCGAGAACGTCGATGAGCTTTGGAATAAGCTGGTTGAACCCTTTTCTTTGAGGAGGGCAGCCGAGGAAGAAGAAGTAGCTGCCGCAGCCGTCTTCCTCGCATCCGACAAGGCGAGCGGCATTACGGGGCAAACGTTATCTGTAACGTGCGGTCAACGCGTACTATTCTAGTCACCGGGGTTGTGGGTCTTAATTGTCGAGTGGCGCCGCCATGTCTCGACATATTTGTCGGTCATGCCAAGGAGCCTGGAATAGAGTCAAATAATTACAATAACTTGTGCTAGAGGAATTCGGTACGATTATTGCTCAGTGTGCGATATAGTGTATCAGTGAGGAGGATGATATGAAAAAGGTTGTCTTGATTACGCTGTGTTTCGCGGGGGTAGTATGGTTGGCCTGCCCCGGATCTGGCTACGCCCACGGCGGGTCGTACTACGGCTGGTATGTGCCCGGAGCTTTTCTCGGAGGTATGCTCTTCGGCGCTGCTATCTCCCGTCCGTATCCGGCACCGCCGCCTGCATACGGCTATCCCGCGCCCGCACCCGCTTATGCGTACCCGGCTCCTGTGTATGCGTATCCCTACTACGGGCCGCGCTATTACTGGGGACCTCGTTATTATGGTGGTTACGGGTACCGAGGGGGTTACTACGGCGGACGAGGCTATTACTGGCACAGGTGATAAGGCAGTGTGTACGGGGGTGGGGCAGTATTCTCTCTGCCCCCTAATAATTAACCAAAAAGTAATATCGTATTACAATTAAGTATTTTCAGATTCAAATAGCTGAATAAACCATTGTATTTGGTAATTGCACCTGGCTCCCCGGGCGTCTTCGTGCTTAGTGCTCGCCGGGTTCATAATGCAGCCGCGTTTTCTTCTTCAGCCGGCCGAACTTGGTGTATTCATCGGGGCCGTTGAAAGACGGGCAATAGAGTTCAATGTCTGCCGTATCGGAAAAAATCAGCGAATCGTTCTCCCTCTGCGTAACATGAGCGTGGAGCCAGAGCCGGTAATTACCCATCGTGAAGGTCAACACGTTCCCGTTGAGGGAGACAAAGTCTGAGCGGCGTTTCAGCCTGGAGATGGTGAGGACGAGGCACGCCCGGTAATTGTGCCTTGCCCACGTGTCGGAGGCCTCCTGAACGTAGGTCTTATCCTCTTTGCTCAGCGAGAAGCCTTTGGAGGCGACGACATCTTCGATGGTCTTGAAAGGGTGGGTGTGAAAATCACCGAGGAACTCATACTGCGGCCAAAAGGAAGTCACTATATCCTTTTTCAGGGTAAAGGCTTCAGGGTAAGGGCGGCAGAAGGATTTGCCAAACTCAGCCGATATGTCCATTGAAACCAGGTCCACGCTATAGAGGGTTCTCCCGTCGGCCTGTGTAACCTCGTGGCCCCACACGAGACCGAAGGTCTCTGTCATTGCCTCCTTGTGCCGCCTGCCCGCCTTGCGGTAAATGGTATAGGCCTCCAGCCCGTGAAGGCACATCTGAATGGCCGCACTTTCGGAGACCCTGATAACGTACCCTTTTTCGTTGAAATCTAAGCCCATACGATCTTCCCTCGATCCTCTCTGCTTTATTCTAACACAGGGAAGACGCTTCGGCTACCCCCGCTCCTCGGGCAAAGGCATGACCGGACACTATACCACGAGAGGACAGGGATAGGAAAATTCGCTGATTCGGTCGCGGCAGTCGCTAGATGTGTGTACCGATGGTGAAAATGCAGAAGTCTCTCTGGCCCAGACGTTCAGCTTTGGTCGACTTTCCTGAGGCGACAGCGATGATCTGTTCGAATATGCGCTGGCCTGCGTCTTTAAGTGTCTCGCTGCCTTTGAGCACGCGGCTTACGTCTACATCAATCGCATCTCTCATAGTCCGGTATAATTCTCCGTTCGCGGTGAGTTTGATCACCGGCGCAATCGGAGACCCTATGGGGGTGCCGCGGCCCGTGGTGAACACAACGATCTGCGCGCCGCCCGCCACCATGCCCGTGAGCTGCTCGATGTCGTGGGCAGGGGTATCCATGAAAACAAGCCCTTTCCTCGTCGGTGCGAACGCATAGGGGATCGCTTCCTCCAGGGGTGCTGTGCCGGCCTTATAGATACATCCGAGGGACTTTTCTTCGAGGGTTGTGATGCCCCCTGCGATATTGCCGGGGGAAGGGTTAGCCTCCCTGATATTCTGCCCCGAATCGATCGCCTGTTTCTCCCACCATGCAGTGGCTTCGATCACCTTTCTGCCGACATCCAGCGTTCTGGCCCGTCTGGCGATAATATGCTCTGCGCCGATCAGTTCCGGGGTCTCGGAAAGGATCACGGTGCCTCCCGCAGCGATAAGAAGATCGCTCGCCACACCGAGCGCCGGGTTGGAGGCAAGCCCCGACGTGTAATCGGACCCCCCGCACTCCGTCCCAAGGATCAGCTCATTGAGCGGTATCGGCTCGCGCGCAGCCCGTGCCGCCTCCGCGAGCATTGCCCTGACGAATCGTCTTCCTGATGCGGTTGTCTTTCGTGGCCCGCCACTCGACTGAATCTCTATGAACTCAACCCTCTTACCGCTTTCGGAGATCGCCTCTGCAACCTCGCGTGCGGGCACGCTCTCGCAGCCCAGCCCGACCACCAGCACTGCGAAAACGTTAGGGTTAGTGCCAAACCCAACGAGAACTCTCTTGGTTTGCTCGCGGTCAGCACCTATCTGGCCGCAGCCGAGGATATTGGGCAGATAGGCCGCGCCCTTAAGGTTGCGCGTGATCGCATCCGCAACATGCTGTGAGCAGCCCACGCTGGGAATCACAAGAACATGGTTTCTTGTGCCGGCCTTTCCGTCTGATCTGCGATATCCCTGGAACGTCATAACCCTTCTTCCGCTTTCTTTTCGTGGCTTCTGATATTGTGGACATGTGCGTGTTCACCGGGCAGGATCCGTACGACTGCTATACCTATTGGCTCGCCATACTTGACCACATACTCTCCCGCGCCGATCTCGCATAGCGCGAATTTGTGGCCTGCCGGAACGGTCGAGGGAAGAGTAATCCGCTCGGTTCGAGCCTGATGCTCGATCGAAAGAGTGGTGCCGGCCTCTATCGATTCGAGAGCCGTAGCCACGTTGTCTTTTTCGCTGATAATGATCGCTTTACATTTCAAGGCCGCTCCAAAAACCGGGTGCCCACGGCACTCAGGCCATTATCGGAACTATGAGTCCTCCCGCAGGAAAAATGGCCACGCGGGCACGGGGAAAAGCGCCCTTCATTCGGGCCAGCCCCTCATCCAATGAGGATGCGTGCTCCATCCCCATCACCGTAGCCTCTTGTTGGGAGACTTCCTGCGAGACAAGTATTACGCGCATTTCGGGTCGTATGAACACGTTGGTCATGGCCATGTTGTAGTCCATGGGCTTTTCAGGAAGAAAAGCCTCTCCTTTTTCCAGCGACGTTCGAATGTACTCGGCAGGTTTGTTGCCGGAGGCCTCCCGTATTCGATTGAGAGAGTTGAGAAATTCCGGAGGTATCGGCTCGGCGAGCGGCGCAAAGAGTAGTACGCCACCCCCCTCTCTGGTGACCATGGAGGCTGGCATAAGGCCCTTGAAGAGCTGGTTGCCGTGAATGTGCGGAAAAACCGATGCAATGGTTAGATCCACCTTATCGGTGAATGTATGTCCCAATTCGGCGAAACAGATCTCTACGGCCCTCGCAAAGGCGTTGGCCGGATTGCCGGCTGTTATGCTGGTGATGGAGCCGCTGGCATCGTACACGCAGTTTACAGAAAGATGCAGTCCTGCCGCAACGGCCACTTCAGCGATTTCTTCATGGAAGGGGTTACCTTTGGTCACACCTACCGCCGCTCTGGGATGGAGCACATTCTTCGGATGGTGCACTTTGATGGAGTCGAAATCGGACACTCCTGGAAAGACTATTTTCGGACCGCCTCCGAAACCGGCCATCGGGTGAGGCAGGATGGAGCTGATACCGATTCTCAGATCAGCCTGAGCCACGGCAGGATTGATCTTGACCACTCTGTTGGTGCCCGCAATGGGAACAGGGACAAGATCACTCTGCCAGGCATTGTGCTGAACCACCCGGCGCGAGGAAAGTATCACTTTGCTCAGTCGTTTTTCAAGCTGTTCTTCAGTCAGCCGAGGATGCGTGCCGAGCGCGACAACTATGGTCACGTTCGCCGGCGCATAGCCCCGTTCGTCAAGGTAAGGTAAGAGAATTCCCAGAATTTCGGTAACCGGCGTCGGACGAGTAAGATCATCGACGATGATGGCAACTTTTTTGGAAGGTGATGCCGACTCTTTCAGCTGCGGCACATCATCTATCCGGACAAGCGCCTCCCTGAGCATCTGCTCTACTGAAGGCGCGTTCTTACTCCTCTCTTTCGGTCGCACAAAATGAACACAGGCCCATTCGTCGGGCAGCGTGAACATAACCCTGTTTTCCTTATCGCTCTGCAGATAATACTGATCTTTCATGTTCGCCATGCATTCCTCCTGCGAGGCAGAATTGCCCCCGGTTTCAAACAACGGTGCAATTAACCTTATTTTTGGTAGCACCGCGTGTAGCCCGTGTCAAGAAAAATCAATTTCTAGGTTCTGCGGTGCTGGAGCACTTCCGGGTTGAGCAGATTGGGCGGGACTTTGCCCTCCAGTCCGGCGGAGAGGTTTTCCGCGGCGAGCGACGCCATCCTGGTTCGCGTTTCCAGCGTTGCGCTTCCCACGTGCGGCAGGAGTATTACATTCTCCAGTTCCATCAATCCGCTCTCGAGTACCGGTTCGTTTTCGTACACGTCGAGGCCGGCGCCTGCGATTATGTTCGACCGAAGAGCCTTTACGAGCGCTTTCTCATCGACAACCGGTCCCCGTGCCGCATTAATCAGACAGGCCGTCGGCTTCATGAGGGCGAGTTCGCTTTGGCTGATGAGATGGCGGGTTTCCTCGTTCAGGGAGACGTGAAGGCTGACAAAGTCCGCCTCTTTCAAGAGACGCTCAAGGTTTGCGTATTCTGCGTTCAATTCCTGCTCTCGCTCTCCGGCGATCTTCTGCAGGTCGTTATAAAGGATGCGCATGCGAAATCCTCTGGCCCTTTCTGCTACGGCCTGCCCGATGCGGCCGAAGCCCACTATGCCAAGAGTTTTGCCACTCACCTCGCGCCCCAGAAAGAGCATGGGTGCCCAGAACTTGAACTCACCGCGCCTTACCAGCTTATCGAGCTCCACGATGCGCCGGGACAGTGCCAGGACTAGGGCGAAGGTTAGATCGGCGGTGGCGTCGGTGAGCACATCCGGCGTGTTCGAAACCGGGATTCCCCTGGCAGTGGCGGCTCCCAAATCCACGTTGTCGTAGCCAACCGCCATTTGCGCTATCATCCGGAGCCGCGGTGTGCGGTCGAGCAGTTCGCTGTTGATGATATCTCCGACGAGTGAAATCAGACCGTCCTTGTCCGCCAGTGCGCGCAGAACGCGCTCTCTCTCCATCGGTCTGTCCTGAGTGTTTGCCTCGACGTCGAAGCGCTGCCTTAATGAACGCAGCACATCATCCGGAATGCGGCCGGTGACAAGTATTTTTTCTCTGTTCCTTCGATGCGCCACTCAGTATTGGTAACACGGCCGGGCAGCAGGCTGCAAGGCTTTTTGATCAGTCTTCTCTGGCCGGCCCAAGGACGCTCACAGCCCTGATCCTGTCGGCCGAGGTGTCCTGAAGGTCAAATGAGACCTGATAGTTTTTTTCATGCAAGGGGCACATCAGACGCGAGGTGATCCTGATGACACTTGGCTGCTCGCCTTTTTTTCCTTTTCTGGCAGTGATCAGTGTCTTGGCCCTTTCAACCTGGAGCCTGTATCTGTGATGACCCTTGCAGTGAGGGCATACCTGCACCTGGATAGTTTCTTCACTCATGGTTTTAAGAATTATCGGTCAGGCAGCGGTTCTCATTAGCTAGAGGGCCTCGACATTGTATGAGTGGAACAGACTCGAGAAACCTCTTTGCAGCACGCGAGACATCGCCGATGCGGACCGGAATGCGATGTCTGATGGCACAAAAAAAGGGAGAGAATAGATCCCTCCCTTTTTTTGCACTGCGGTAAACGTGCTTACTTGCCAGGCGCAGGAGCGGGCGCAGGCGCAGGCGCAGGAGCTTCTTTCTTCTCTTCCTTCGGAGCTGCCTTCTTCTCTTTCTTCGGAGCCTTCTTCTTCGGAGCCTTCTTCTCCTTAGCCGGCTCTTTCTTCTCCATCTTCTCCGGTGCTGCCGGTTTCTCAGGTGCCGCTGCCGGTGCCTGCGCGAAGCCGGTGGCTGCGAATGCAACCGCAATCACTACTGCGAACACGAACATCAATGCCTTCTTCATTCTTCCCTACCTCCGTTGTGTTATTTAATACTTCCTGAGAACCTCTAGATGCATCAGCTATGCCACAGTTCGTTAATGAGAGAGAATGCGTTTTTCCGAAGCAAAATTAGGGGCTTGACGCGAGCAGCGTTCAGAATTTCCGAGCATTTTGTGCGATTGCGGCGCGGGCAGTCGTATTTTTCCGACGCGCAAAAGCATATGGTCGGATTTTTCCGACTGGCAAGAACAAACAGCGATGCTTTGCAGATCCGTAGCTGTCGCGGTATGCGTGCGTTAGATTCTGCTTGAGAGCCCGCCTGGCGACCGGAATATCAACCCGGGCCTACGTTATAAGTCCGGTATTACGCACCTCGAAAAAACCTGCGCGGTTCACAGCATGCCTCGACGCAGGTTTTTCTTGCAAAAAAATTAAAAAATCTGTATCATGCTCGTGCAGCGGAGCGAACAAGCTACACGTTGACGTGTAGAGAGACCAAGGGCGTTCTTTACGAGGACGCCCTTTTTTTATTTATTCCACGCTGCAGCATGACGCGTCTTTCGTTACGGGAATGACGGGCGGCGCGAAGCAGTTCTTTCCACTACTTCGGGAGGAGGAGAATCATGATCAATACCGGTGATACCGCGTGGGTACTCGTCTGTACAGGGCTCGTCATGCTCATGACCCCGGGACTTGCCTTTTTCTACGGCGGCATGGTGCGGCGAAAGAATATTCTTGGCATTCTGATGCAGTGCTTTACCGTGCTGTGCATATTGTCGCTGCAATGGATTCTATTCGGCTACAGCCTTTCATTTGCGCCATCAAAAGGCTTCTTCGGCAGTTTGAGCTGGTTCGGTTTGAACGGTGTCGGCTTCAAGCCTTACGCAGATTACGCAGCTACGATTCCGCATGAGCTGTTCATGCTTTTCCAGGCCATGTTCGCTATCATTACACCTGCTCTCATCATCGGTGCCTTTGCCGAACGAATGAAATTTTCGGCGTTCTTGCTTTTTACGGTACTCTGGGCCACCTTTGTGTATGACCCGGTTTGCCACTGGGTCTGGGGTGCCGGAGGCTGGTTGAAGGAGCTGGGTGTGCTCGATTTCGCAGGAGGCTCGGTCGTCCACATCAACGCAGGTATCGCTGCTCTCGTGACCGCGCTCATGATCGGGAGGAGAAAGGGGTACGAAAATAAGCCTGTGCCGCCCCACAACCTTCCCTTTACGGTTCTCGGCACAGCGCTCCTGTGGTTCGGCTGGTTCGGCTTCAATGCAGGCAGCGCACTGGCCGCAAATGAATTGGCGGTGCACGCCTTTCTCGTGACACACACCGCAGCAGCGAGCGCGGGTGCCACATGGGCACTCCTTGAGTGGGTTTTTAATGGGAAACCGACTATATTCGGCACCATTACCGGCTCAATAGCAGGTCTTGCGACCATCACTCCCGCATCCGGCTTCGTCACCGCAGGAGCCGCGTCTGCGATAGGGTGCGCGGCAAGCGTTGTCTGCTTCATTGCTGTTGCCGAGATAAAGCCGCGTCTTGGTTACGATGATTCCCTCGACGCTTTTGGCGTGCACGGTGTTGGTGGCATGCTTGGTACACTTGCTGTGGGGCTTTTCGCGTCGAAGGCAATTAATCCCGCAGGTGCCGACGGATTACTGTACGGCAATCCCCGCCAGCTCCTCGTGCAGTTCACGGCTGTGGCAGTGGTTACGGTCTACAGCCTCGTCGTGACCTACCTTATCATGAAATTTGTGAACGTGCTGGTAAAGGTCAGGGTGCCTGATCGAGAGGAGATTATGGGGCTTGACCTAACCCAGCATCATGAACACGCGTATACCCTGTTAGAATAGCGATGGCTATAAGTGAGCAGTAAGCAGTGAGCAGTTATAGTCAAACGTGAGGGCTGAGCGGACGTAAACTAGTGGGCAGTGGGGAGTTGGCGGGATGGTTACCAAAAGGGCAGCGCGTTTACTTGTAAATAGAGTTACCCAGAGACTGGGTCTGCACGAAGAAGTGTAAGCCATCGATGGCGCTTTCTCACGAGAGCGCCATTTTTATTGCAAGGGGTGAGACGAAGGCGTCTCTGTTCCACGCTGGAACAGCGACGCCTTCTTTATTTCAAGGGAATGGGAAGGAGGAACAATCATGATTAATGCAGGTGATACGGCATGGGTTCTCATCTCTACAGGCCTGGTAATGCTCATGACCCCGGGACTGGCCTTTTTTTACGGAGGCATGGTACGCCGAAAGAATGTGCTGGGTGTACTGATGCAATGTTTTACGATTCTCTGTGTCCTCAGTCTCCAGTGGGTGCTCTTCGGCTACAGTCTTTCGTTCGCACCGGGTAAAGGGTTTTGGGGAGGCCTCCAATGGGTGGGGCTTGCGGGAGTCGGTGCAGATGCGTTCAAGGACTACGCTCCCACCATACCACACACGGCCTTCATGATCTTTCAGGCAATGTTCGCTATCATCACGCCAGCCCTCATCATCGGGGCGTTTGCGGAGAGAATGAAGTTTTCGGCATTCCTCCTCTTCACCTTGCTCTGGGCGACCTTCATCTATGATCCTGTTGCCCATTGGGTCTGGGGTGTTGGCGGCTGGCTCAAGGAGCTTGGCGCGCTTGATTTTGCAGGCGGTACGGTCGTGCACATCAATGCGGGCATCGCCGCCTTGGGAACCGCGCTCTTTATAGGCAAGAGAAAGGGGTACGACAAAGCCCCGGTTCCTCCGCACAATCTGCCCCATACGGTTCTCGGCACAGCGCTTTTGTGGTTTGGCTGGTTCGGCTTCAATGCGGGCAGCGCACTGGCGGCGAACGGTCTGGCAGTAAATGCCTTCGTCGTGACTAATACGGCCGCCGCAACTGCCGGGTTGACGTGGGCGGTCATTGAGTGGATCACGAACGGAAAACCGACCATCTTCGGTACCGCAACCGGCGCGGTCGGAGGGCTTGTTGCCATTACGCCCGCCGCCGGCTTTGTGGGGCCGATGTCGGCGATCATCATCGGCATCTTTGTGAGTGTGATCTGCTTCATAGCCGTAGCAGTGGTTAAGCCGAAGCTCGGATACGACGATTCTCTGGACGCGTTCGGTGTGCACTGTGTCGGCGGCATCTGGGGAGCGCTGGCAACAGGGCTTTTTGCGAGCAAGCTTATCAACCCGGATGGTGCTGACGGTCTCTTTTTCGGCAATCCTAAGCAGTTCCTTATACAGTTGCTTGCAGTGGCAATTACGCTGGCCTACAGTTTTGTTGGCACCATGATTATTTACAAGGTTGTTGACTGGATCATGGGCATGAGGGTACAAGAGAAGGACGAGATAATGGGACTCGACCTGACACAGCACCATGAACACGCTTACACTATACTTGAATAGGGGGAAGGGTATGAAACTGATTATTGCTATCATAAAACCGGATAGGCTGGAGGCCGTGAAGCAGGAACTCTACAAAGCAGAGGTAAATCTCATCACGGTCAGCGAGGTGCTTGGCCACGGACGCCAGATGGGTATCACCGAAGTGTACCGGGGCGTTAAAGAGATGGGCAATCTGTTGCGCAAGGTGCAACTCCTCATCGCAGTAAATGATAATTTTGTGGAGTCCACCATCAATGCTATCCTGAACGGAGGCAGAACGGGTGAGATCGGCGACGGTAAGGTTTTCGTACTGCCGCTCGAAGAGTGTATCCGCATCAGGACAGGAGAGAAGGGAGGCACAGCCATAGGATAGGAAGTGCGCCTATCGCGACATCGGGTCATTCGCCCGCGGGCACTAGAACGAAAAGCCCTAGATGCCCGGAGAGCTAGGCCCGATGTTTACTCTTATCACTTGAAATTTAGGAATGTTCTGTGTAAGTATAGTTTGTATTTCGGTACATTGGCGTACCAGCTTCCCCTCACCGACTCCGAGGGACTCCTTATTATCGTTCCGAACAGCGACGTTCAGACAGGACTAGTGTAGAAACACGCGCTTGTCCGCCCCCACAAGAGGAGAGGCGCGACTTCACACAAATACGTAGGGTCGTTACAGTGTGATCATACACTTTAAGGAGGAGCCATGGACAAAAACCCGGAAAAAAAGAACAAGACAATACGTTGGAATGGCGGCATAACCGGAAAAGATCTACAGAATGTGGGGAAGCTGATAAAGGATAATAAGATCGAGATCGTTGACTTGAAGTTCAATGATCTGCCCGGGCTGTGGCAACATTTTTCTATTCCAGCATCCGAATTGACCGAGATCGATGATCCCGTACAGTCCATCTGGGAAGAGGGGATCGGCTTTGACGGGTCCTCGATCAGGGGTTTTCAGAAAATCAACGAGTCAGACATGATCCTGCTGCCCGACCCGACTACCGCTGTGGTCGATCCGGTCTGTGAGGTGCCCACGCTCAGTGTCTTGTGTGACATTTACGATCCGATTACCAAGAAGCCCTACACCCGCGACCCGCGCTACGTTGCAAAAAAAGCAGAAGAGTTCCTGAAGACAACTGGTTTTGCCGATCAGAGTTTCTTCGGTCCGGAGCAGGAGTTTTTCATCTTTGACGATATCCGCTTCGATCAGACGGAGAATGCGGGCTACTACTTCATCGATTCCATCGAAGGCGAATGGAATTCGGGCCGCGACGAAAAGCCGAACCTCGGGTATAAGCCTCGCTACAAAGAGGGTTACTTCCCTGTGCCGCCGCATGACTCGCTCCAGGACCTGAGGAGCAAAATTATCCTGACCATGATCAAGGCGGGGATAAAGGTCGAAGTGCATCACCACGAAGTTGCAACTGCCGGGCAGTGTGAGATCGACATGAAATTCGGTCCTCTGGTTAAAATGGCAGATCAGTGTCTCATGTACAAGTATATCGTGAAGAACGTGTCTAAAAAGAATAATATGGTGGCGACTTTCATGCCCAAGCCTCTCTTTGGTGACAACGGCTCAGGTATGCACACCCACATCTCACTCTGGAATAAAGGTACCAATATCTTCTACGACGCAGCTGGATATGCGGGCATCAGCAAACTGGGCAAATATGCGATTGGGGGCCTTCTGAAACACGCGTCCGCCCTGCTTGCCTTCTGTGCTCCGACTACAAACTCATACAAGAGACTCGTGCCGGGATACGAAGCGCCGGTCAACCTGGTCTACTCGGCACGTAATCGCTCGGCCGCTGTCAGAATTCCGATGTATTCGGACAACCCGAAGGCTAAACGGCTTGAATTCAGGCCGCCGGACTGCACCTGCAACCCTTATCTCGCGTTCCCTGCCATCATGATGGCCTGTGTTGACGGTATAATAAACAAAATAGATCCCGGAAAACCGACTGACGTAGACACCTATCACATGGATCCGGAAGAATTTGCAAAGATTCCGACAGTGCCCGGCTCCCTGGAAGCCGCAATCGGTGCACTGGAGAAGGATCATGAGTTCCTGCTCAGGGGCAACGTCTTTACACAGGATGTGATCGATGTGTGGGTCGAATATAAGAGGGAGAACGAGATAGACCCGATCCGCTTGCGGCCGCATCCCTACGAATTCCATCTGTACTTTGACATGTAGGGTTACGCAGGAGATCAGCTCCCGGCTGCTAACGCCGACGAGGTAGTGCGTTCTGCCCGGGAGGCGCGTGTTCTTTATTGGAGTCAAACATGGACAAGTCTGTCTTGATCGTGAAGCATGTGGAACAGGAAGGTCCCGGCCTGCTTGGAAAGTCATTTGAAGAGGCAGGCTGGAGGCTCGTGCCTGTAGAGCTTGGCCGTGGAGAATCGCTGCCGGAGCGTCTGGATGGCTTCGCGGCAGTCATTGCACTCGGGGGGCCGATGAACGTATATGAAGAAGAGGCTTACCCCTTTCTTAAAAAGGAAGATGTGCTGATAAAGGAGGTACTCAGGGCTGAGATACCCTTTCTGGGTATCTGCCTCGGTGCCCAACTCCTGGCCAAAGCCTGCGGCGCCCGCGTGATGAAAGCGGCCCAGAAGGAATTGGGATGGTACACGGTCACATTAACAAAAGAAGCGAGGCAGGACAGGCTCTTCAAACAGGTAGAGAGCCCCCTGACCGTTTTTCAGTGGCATGAAGATACGTTTGATATTCCCGATAGTGGCGTGCTGCTTGGAACATCTGTGATTGTCCGGAATCAGGCTTTCAGGATGGGGAGTTGCGCCTACGGTTTGCAGTTCCACATCGAAGTTTCTCTGGACATGATTGAAGATTGGATGAAGGGCGAGAAAGATGTTGATGTGCACAATATTCTCCGCCAGGGCGCCATCGTTAAGCGAGCCCTCGACGAACAGGCAGCGACCATCTTCGGCAATTTCAGGCGTCTGGCCGAATCAGCGACCCGGCTAAAACGGGTGACACAGCTCTTTCTCGACAGGAAGCCTGAAAGTTTTCGGACTCTCTGGTGGGACGAGAAAGGGAAAGTTCTTGTCCCGGGAGAAGCCCTGAGTTCCTTAGTATAAGGAGCTTGACAAAGGATTTGCGGGTTTGTTAAGATAACGCTTCGGCACGAAGGCGTGCACGCAAACGACAGGGGCGTCCATCGGGCGCCCCTTTTTTCCCGTGCGTTAGGATACCTATGGAAAAGGAATTCAACTTCGCCATTTTTTTCTGTCAGCGGCTTGATCCTGAGCAGGACGTGAACCGGCGGGCTCTTGAAAAGGAGCTTGGCTCGCGGATAAAATTCTTTACCCTTCCCTGTTCAGGTAGAATAGAGTCACTTCATCTGATGCGTGCCCTTGAGGCCGGAGCAGATAAAGTCTATCTTGTTACGTGCCCTGTAGGAGCCTGCCGCTATAAGGAAGGCAATACGAGGGCAAAAAAGAGAGTGGAATTTGCCCGCAAGCTCATAGAAGAGATCGGTCTCGAGCCTGAGCGTTTTGAACTGATCCATGCCTCCTCACCTTTTCCGAACACCATTGATGACATAGCCCGCATGCTGATCAGCAGGGAAAAGGGGCTGACTCAATCACCGCTCAATGCCAGAGAGACGAAAGAAGCAGCGCGCAACACTCCGTGACACGACATGTGAGTATGTAGTTGCGCAGCATAGGAGTCGTATATGATTACTGCAGAAAGAAAGCCTCTTCCGGAAATTAAGGAAAGCATCTCCCCTTACAAGAAATTATTGATCGTTGGCTGTGGTACGTGTGTTGCCGAATGCGCCTCGGGAGGAGAGAAGGAAGTTGCTCTTCTTGCATCAGCGCTGCGCATGGACGCGAAGAAAGAGGGGCGGCGTGTGGAGATACGCGAAATTACGCTCGATCGTCAGTGTGTCTATGAATTCATCGACCAGCTCACCGCATTGATCGATCAGTGTGACGCGATTCTTTCCCTGGGCTGCGGCGCCGGTGTGCAGGCAATCGCCGAGATTTTTCCGAAGATCCACATCGTTCCGGCGCTCAACACGACCTTCATCGGCCAGACACGGGAGGCGGGCCTGTGGGTTGAGAACTGCCGGGCCTGTGGCGATTGCAAGCTGGACAGGTTCGCAGATGTCTGTCCGATAACGCGCTGCGCGAAGAGCCTGTTCAATGGTCCTTGCGGCGGCTCAAAGGGAGGATACTGTGAGGTTGATCCCGAGACGCCGTGCGCATGGCACTTGATAGTGACGCGGTTGGAAGAGAGCAATCGTCTCGATAAACTGGGCTCTGTGCAACCACCTGCCAATTGGTCGAAGAAAGAGGGCAAGGGCCCGAGGAAAATCGTGCGGGAGGATCAGAGAAATTGAAACCGGAGAGCCGACTTAGAAAAATACTGGCTGCAGGCCAGTTCGCCGTCACTGCCGAGTGCGGGCCGCCCAAAGGGGCGGATCCCGAAGCGGTGCGCAAAAAGGGAAACCTGCTCAAAAACTGTGTGGACAGCGTCAATGTAACGGATAACCAGACAGGTGTGGTGCGTTTATCGAGTCTTGCTTCATGCGCTATCCTCAGAGAGGAGGGACTCGACCCGGTGCTCCAGATGGTGACGCGTGACAGGAACCGGATCGCCCTGCAATCAGACGTGCTCGGCGCGTCAGCACTGGGCATCAGAAACATTCTCTGTCTCTCAGGCGATCACCAGTCTTTCGGCAACCAGCCGGAGGCAAAAGGCGTCTTTGACATTGACTCAACCCAGTTCATTCACCTTGTGCGCCAGATGAGGGACGAGGGCACCATCCTCGGCGGAGACAAACTGACGCTGCCTCCGGAACTCTTTATCGGGGCTGTGGAGAATCCTTTTGCGGACCCCCGTTCATACCGCGCACGCCGGCTCGGGAAGAAAGTTAGCGCGGGCGCCGAGTTCATCCAGACGCAGTGCATCTACAACCTGCCTTACTTCAAGGAGTGGATGCAGCAGGTAAGGGATCTCGGTGTCGACTCGAAGGTCTATATTCTTGGCGGTGTAACACCGCTCAAGTCCGTAAGGATGGCGGAATACATGGCAAACAACGTGGCCGGTATAGATATTCCTGCGGAGATCATTGACCGGCTCAAGGGTGTCCCCTCAAAAGATCAGAAAAAAGAGGGTCTCAAAATCTGCGTAGAAACTATTGCTGAGCTGCGGGAGATCAAAGGGATTCACGGTGTTCACATCATGGCTATCGAATGGGAAGAGGCCGTAGCAGAAATCGTGGAAGGAGCGAAACTCCTGCCGCGTCCTGTTTTATGAATGCAAGGAGCACGCGATGCCGCCGAAATATCAGATACACACCGCGTCTGTGCCTAACAGGTTCAGGGCTGTAACGCGATCCGGCGTGATAGCCTGGGAAGAGGGATGCCTTAAGTGCGCCCGCTGTGTGAAAAAGGAATGCGTCTACAATGTGTACGGAACGCGCTCGCTGGACGAGCGCCAGATGCTCGATTCCCTGGACAGCGCCTGCCAGGATTGCTTTCGCTGCGTGCAGAACTGCCCTGCCAGGCTGATCCAGAAGGGCGTGAATCCGACCTATCGCACAATCGGCGACCATTACTGGACGCCAGAGATTCTTGGGAATCTCTGGGCGCAGGCTGAAACAGGCAAAATTCCTGTGTCTGGCGCGGGATACGGCGGACTCTTCGCCGGACCCGGTTTTGACGCCATGTGGACTGATATGTCGGAGATTGTGAGACCGACTCGCGACGGAATCCACGGCAGGGAATATATCAGCACCACGGTCGACCTCGGCAGAAAGATGATGGCCTTGCAGTTCGATGACCAGGGCCAGCCTGCTCACCCGATCCCTCCCCTTGTCGAAATACCGGTTCCTTTCATATTTGACCTGCTTCCCTTTTCGCCCCCGAGGAAACGCATATTAAGAGCTTTGTTGCGGGCAGCAACCGAGTTGGGGACATTTGTCGTGATAAAGGAATCTGAGTGGCTCCCGATCTACGAGGGCTTTCTCCCGAATACAATCCTGCTCTTGGACCGCGGCCCCGACGCAGGCAGCCGTCGCCTGGACGGTCATTTGCTTGAGCGGGTGCGGACCGTAGAAATACCGGACAGCCCTGCCATTCTTGAATGGCAACGGATACTGAAGGAGCAGAAGCCGGACCTCCTCGTCGCCATTCGCATGCCGCTTACGCCGACCGCGGGTGCTCGCATAGCAGAACTGACC
>Ga0335069_10004744_pt1 | contig 20060 bp, 19 predicted proteins | sample Lox_Sample_11_FD_206714 | JGI IMG/M metagenome (GOLD analysis project Ga0335069, IMG submission 206714) | Soil microbial communities from Loxahatchee National Wildlife Refuge, Florida, United States - Lox_Sample_1.1 | ecosystem: Environmental > Terrestrial > Soil > Wetlands | place: USA... | reverse complement strand
CGCGATCAACTGGCTGGGAAATGGATTGCCTTCGTAGGGCCAGGTATGTCCCTCGCCCCAAAAGCCGTACATCATGGTGTCCATGAACTCGACCTGGGGATGACCGTTGAGCTCGGCGGCCAGCAGTTCGTTCAACTCGCGGAATGCGGACTGGTATGCCGGGTGATCGTAGCGGGGCACGCGGTTGTCCTTCTTATAGCGCGTTTCCGTGGGGTTGCCCTTCCACTCGCCTTTGAGTTTTACGTAGGGAACCTTGTCGAGGAGAAAGTCCGGCATCCCTGGACCGGGTACGTCGGGATTCTCCAGCTGAACACGGAAGCCGATAGGTTTGTTGTAGCGGCGAGCGAGGTCGAACGCGGTCGTCCACCAGGACGGAAAATCGAGGCGGCCGGGTTGCTTCTGCACCTCGCGCCAGTTGGGACGTAGATACACCTTTTGCACGAATGGCAGCTTGACCAGGTCTTCGAGAGTGCGTTCCTCGCTCTGGCCGGGAATTTTGAGTGGCCCGGTATCGTCGGAGAGATACACGATGAGACCCATTCCGTAATTGCTGACGATCTCCTTCGACGGCGAAGTGATCATGGAGACGTCGCTGTCGGGAACGATGGCGCACGGACCGTATTGAGGGAACGGTCCTTGATAAAGGCGGTCGAGAACCAGAGGCCCGGAACCCCAGTCGTACTTGTCCCAGTTGTGCTCGGGGATGGCGGCGTGGGCGTGGGGTTTGAGAACACTTGCGGCGAGTCCGGTTGCAGCGGCGGACTTCAGGAAAGTGCGGCGGTTCATGGATGCTCCGGTGGTCGCGACTTGCGTTCGCGCGACACCGGGAATGGTACAACAGGATCGAAAGAATACGAAAGGGTAAGTAAGCATTCGTAAGAAGGCCGGACTTGCGAGGTGAACCGAGGCGGTTGCTCAGGCCGGGGCGTTATCGCAGGATCCAGATCACGGGAATGAGTCCGGCCAAGGAGAGGCCGGTGAGCAGACAAAAACTCTGCAAGCCCGTTTTGCGATCGGAAAATCCGTAGGCGTAACACGCTTTGGCAAGATTGTTACTGGTCGCGGCAATGGTGATGGCGACGGCTCCGACTTTTACGGCAAGGCTCTGCCCGGCGGTTTGCGTGATTCCGAGAATGAAGGGGTCGACATCGGCCAGGCCCATGATCCCACCGAGTACGTAGACGCCCTTCTGGCCGAGATAGGTGATCGCCAGATGGGTGAGGATGACCATCGAGACAAAGAGTGAAGCGAATACCAGAGCGGCACGCAGTTCGAGCGGGTTTCCCGGTTGTAATTTTCTCGCGCCGTTATGACCATCCGCGTCAGGGATGTGCGACCAAAGCAATCCGGCCAGTATGGCCAGGCCCGCGAGCATAACAAAGGGAAGGCCCAAAACCACAACCAGCCAGCGGTTGAAGATCGCGACAAGAAGGGACAAGCGTAAGTACATCATGCCGGAGGCGATCAGGGTTCCTCCCGCGAACAGATGTGGCCGTTGCTCCGATCTCGATCGCCGGGCCAGCGAGATGGTTGTGATGGTGGAAGAATAGGCTCCGCCCAGTAAGGCGGAAAGGAGCACACCGTTCCGGCCCTGGGTCAACTTGAGCAGCAGGTAACTGCCGTAGGAGACGGTGCTGACTGCGACCACGACCAACCAGGTCTTGAACGGATTGATTTCAAATTGGGTGAAGGGCACTCGCGGAAGCACGGGGAGAATGACCGCGGTCAGAAGAAGGAATTTGGTGAAGGTAAAAATCTCATCGGGTGGAACGCGCTGGGTCAGGCCCTCAAGCGTGGTTTTGAGGACCAGCAAGAACATGCTGATCACGGTGATGGTGGTAGCGATCCAAAGTTGTCCATGACAGACAAGGGCACCCAGCAGGTACGTGCCGAGAGCCGAAACCTCGGTGGTCACTCCGGAATTGTTTTCAGAGGAAAGCTTGTGGGTGTATGACACGACCAATAGCGCGCCCACGACGGCGAAACCGAGGGCAACAACAATCAATTGGCTGCCCGCGAGGAAGGCCATCACGTAGCCGATCAATCCGATGAGGGGGAAAGTTCGGACGCCACCGAAGGAATACCGTTCCGGGTTGACCTTGCGCTCTTCTCTTTCCAGACCAATTAAGAAGGAGAGAAACAATACCAGCAGGATCTTGGTTCCCTCGGCCGGGAAGAGCCGGAAAATGTCCTCATTCATAAATTCTCCGTCCTCCTCTCACCCATAGATCTCTGGTATGAAGGTCTGATCCTGCATTGGAGTGCGGACGTACTTTGTCCGGTCGAGGGGCGGCAACTTCAACGGTTTCGGAGTGAGATCCTTATAAGGAATAAGACTCAGGAGGTGGTGGATCACGTTGAGGCGAGCTTTTTTCTTGTTTTCGGCGTCCACCACAAACCAAGGAGCCTGCTTGATGTCTGTGTGCGCAAACATCTCGTCTTTGGCGCGTGAATACTCCACCCAGCGCCGCCGGGACTCGAGGTCCATGGCGCTCAATTTCCATCGTTTGGTGACGTCGTTGCGCCGCTCCTGGAAGCGGCGTTCCTGTTCCTCATCGCTCACGGAGAACCAATACTTCACCAAGATGATTCCTGAGCGAACCAACATTCGTTCGAACTCGGGGCAGCTTTGCAGAAACTCGGCATATTCGTTCTCGCTGCAAAATCCCATCACATGCTCGACCCCGGCCCGGTTGTACCAACTGCGATCGAAGAGAACGATTTCTCCACTAGCAGGAAGATGTGCAACATAGCGTTGGAAGTACCACTGGGATTTTTCCCGGTCGGTAGGCGTGCCCAGCGCTGTGACGCGACAGATACGAGGATTAAGGCACTCTGTGATTCTCTTGATGGCTCCGCCCTTACCCGCCGCGTCGCGTCCCTCGAACAGCACAACGACGCGCAAACCCTGATGCCGCACCCATTCCTGTAGTTTCACCAGTTCGATTTGCAAGTTGCGCAATTCTTTTTTGTAATGACAATCCTCTCCGAGCACAAAATGCGCGGGGTCCGTGCTTCTTCCGTTGTGCCGATGTGTGTGGTTCCCGTTTTTTTTCATGGGACGGTCCCTTTCCAGTCGCGTCGGTCAGAAGCGGGGCGTGACGAACTCCCTCTTTAGGTCGCAAACAAGGAGCTGCTTCATCCTCAATCGGCAATCACGAGAAGTGGATTGGCTAAACGGAGAGAATTGGCGGTTACATAAGTACTGCCGCTTGTGAATTCGGCCAACGGGTCGACGCGATCGTTGCGAAAGTCAACAACACTTGACGACGAGGGCGAGACGCCAGCGCGACAGCCGGCGAGGACGCCAGCGCTACCATTTTGGGTGCGGTTCTCGTAGTATCGTTCGGGTGCATAGTTACTTTTTTGAAACTTAGGGGCTATTCGGGGGCATTCGTCATGGAGGAGTTCTTTTGTCCGGTCAATTTGACAGCGGACATTATTGGCGGCAAGTGGAAGCCACTGATCATCTTTTACCTGGAAAGTGGAACGCTTCGCTTTGGGCAACTGCAGAAGCTCATCCCCGGGATGACGAAAAAGATGTTGACGCAGCATTTGCGGGAACTGGAGCGAGATGGAATTATTAATCGCAAGGTGTACGCGGTGGTGCCTCCCAAGGTGGAATATTCGTTGACTAAGCACGGCTGCAGTTTGAAACCGATCCTGAAACAAATGTCCGCGTGGGGAACCAAGCACCGGGCGCGCTACGGAATTCCGAAAGGCCGCACACAAAAAGTAGCGGTAGTGGCCAGGCGCGCATCTACAGCAGTTGGGGAAACTGCAGCAATCCAACCCCTTAAATAACCGCATTTTTAGAGGATGGCATGGCAATTAGAGGATTAGTGTCGCAATACGATGATGTTTGGTTGATTGATGGAGTGCGTACTCCGTTTGCGGAGTACAACACTGTGCTTGGTTTGGTGTCGCCGATTGATTTGGGAATCAAGGCCGCGCGCGAGGTATTTCGGCGAGCCGGAGTGTCGCCTGAATCGGTTGACACTGTCATCGCCGGTAACATGGCCCAGGCAAGCTTTGATGCCTACATGTTGCCGCGCCACATTGGACTGTACTCGGGTGTTCCGATCGAAGTGCCGGCGCATTTGGTCCAGCGAGTGTGTGGAACCGGAATGGAGGCGATTGTCCAGGCCGGAGATCTGATCAAGCTGGGGAAGATCGACCTGGCTTTGGTGGTGGGCACCGAGTCGATGTCGCGAAATCCGATCGCGGCGTACACGCACCGGAGCGGCTTCCGCATGGGGCAGGTAGAGTTCAAGGATTTCCTGTGGGAGGCGTTGCTTGATCCGGCGTGCAATTTGAGCATGGGCGGAACTGCTGAGGCGCTCGCCAAGCGGAACAAGGTTACACGCGAGGATGCGGACCGATTTGCGGCGGAGAGCTTCGCGCGGGCTGTGGCTGCACAGAAGGCCTGCTTCCTGAGTGGAGAGATCGCGCCGATTACGAATGAGGCGTTCGAATGCGAAGGATATAAGCCGCGCGGAATCCGTTTACCGAAGAAGGTGGAATCGTTCGGCGAAGACACGCATATCCGGGCGTCGACGTACGAGGTATTGGCAAAGCTGCCGCCTGCGTTTGGTGGCGTGCAGACGGGAGGCAACAGCTCGGGGATTGTGGATGGCGCTGCCGCGACTTTAGTGGCTTCGGGCAAATTTGTGCGTGATAACGGTAAGCAGCCGCTGAGCCGAGTGGTTGCAGGAGCGTCAGTCGGAGTTCCGCCGGAGATCATGGGCATTGGCCCGGTTCCTGCAATTAACGCGGTGCTGGATGCAGCGGGGCTAAAACTTGATCAGATCGATCGCGTCGAGATCAACGAGGCGTTCGCGGCGCAGACATTGGCTTGCGCACGTGAGCTGAATCTTGATCCGACAAAGCTAAATGTGAATGGAGGGGCGATCGCTATTGGGCATCCGTTGGCGGCGACGGGCGTGCGTCTGGCGGTCACGGTGTCGCGCGAATTGAAGCGGTCCAAGGGGCGTTACGGAATCGCTTCAGCGTGCATTGGCGGCGGGCAAGGGATCGCGGTGCTGGTGGAAAATTCACCGAACTAAGCTCACGCTGGCCAGAGACTCAAGGCAGTCTTGCTTAAAATCTGCTGCCTGGTTTCTTCGGTCAGCGGGAGTGCCTTAAAATCCTCGAGATTCTTCTTGATCTCCGGCACGCCAGGGCCAGGCCAATCGGTGCCGAACATAGTCTTGTGGGCGATCTCGTCGATACGCGGAAAATATTTCAGCAGAGTCTTGGGCGGAATGCCGCTGATGTCCAGATAGACATTGGGGTGGCGGCGAAGCAGGAAAAATGCCGTGTGCATCCAGAGCGGACGTCCGCCGTGAGCAAGAATGATCTTCAGCTTGGGGAAATCGACGGCAACATCGTCGATGTAAATGGGATCACCGTAGCGGTTGCGGGCGCCGACAAAAATGGACGTTCCGGTGTGAAACATGACCGGAATGCCATTGGCCTCGGCGGCACGATAAATCACTTCCAATTCCTTCACACCATGCTGGTAGTCGTTGGGAAAAAGCAACTGGTGCGGAGGATGAATCTTGATCATGCGGATATTCAGCCGCAGGATCTGTTCGACGTCGGCCAGAATGTTTCCTGTGTGCCGCGGGTGAAGGCCGCCGCATGAGAGCAGCCGCTTGGGATCTTCTTTGGTGTAGTCGGCAATGAACTGATTCACGCCACTGGTGAAGCCCATCACTTCCGGCGCGACATAATTAATGAGGACTGCGCGATCGATGCCGGCGGCGTCCAGGTGCTTGAGAAATGCCTTAGGAGAGCGGCAGAATTCGGCGATCTGGTCGAAGTTCGGCCGCTTTTTCTTCATGACTTCAAGAGCTCGGGCATGAAACATCTCAAGCGGCTGAATATGAATGTGGCAATCGGTGATCAATGAATGAGGCCTCGCCGTCAGCTCGAAACAAGAATTCAATATCCTAACTGATTTGAGGGTAAGAAATGAGATGGCCGGAAGCGTTGAGTCAAAACAATAAAGATCGAAGGCGTGCTTCTTAACATCAACTCATTTTCGGTACGACTTAGCTGGCTAACCGTCTCTTATGAAAATGCGACTCACAACTGTTTTGTTGCTGATGTTCAGCGGATTGCTGAAGGCCCAAGTGGCTTCGTCCGCGTCTTCTCTGCCTCCGGATGATCGTTTTAAAGCCGATGTTCTGTTGATTGTCGCCCACCCGGATGACGAGACCGGTGTGTCGGGTTACCTGGCGGAATTGCTGGACCAGCATAAGAAGGTTGAGGTGGTTTATCTGACGCATGGCGAAGCCGGACATAACAATATGGGGGCGGAGCGGGCGGCATCGCTGGGCGCGGCGCGCGAGATGGAGGTGCGGCATTCGCTCGCGACTTTAGGCATCGATAACGTCTGGTTTCTGGATGGAAAAGACACTCCCAGTCAAAATGTATTGCAGTCGTTGGCCCGCTGGCAGCATGGATTGGCACTCGAGGAAGTGGTCCGCATGGTTCGTTTCACGCGACCGGAGGTCATCATCACGTGGATGCCGGGCTTTTTCATGGGTGAAAATCATGGCGACCATCAGGCGTCAGGGGTGCTTGCAACCGAAGCATTTGATTTGGCGGGCGATCCGGGAGTGTTTCCGTCGCAACTCGCTATGCCGGTAAAGGTCAACGAAACGCTCTTAGAGGGGCTCCGTCCCTGGCAAGTCAAAAAGATTTACTACTACTCGGATGCCAGCGACCAGAACCGCTTCAAGAACACAGGGCCGGTGTACGAGACGACGGGAATCTCACCGAGTCGCAACATGCCTTATTGGCGAATGGCGATGAACGCTTTTACTTTTCACCTGACGCAATATCGCTCGTATATCGAACGTCTGGAGAAGAAATCAGCGTCCGAGCAACAAAGCGATTGGGGCGATCCAGTGCAGCTGACATTTGGAAAGTCGAATGTAGGTGGAACTCCCGCGGGAGATGTGTTCGAGGGAATAACCGCGGGGCCAATCGCTTTCGCGCGAAACGTGCCGGGAGCTTTGCCACAAACGCAGACGTTAGAACTCGCCGGGCCGTGGGGATTTTATGAGGTGTTCCGGAGCGAGCATAACCTGGGAAATCTTCCGAAAGCCACAGTTCCTGAGATTGCAATCGCCCACGGTGCAACCTTGCAAGTTCCGCTTAATCTGAGAAACCTGACGGATTCGGCAGTGAGCATGTTGTTTTCAGTTAGTGTTCCTGCCGGATGGAAGGTGAAGGATTACACTTCGAAGTTTTCGCTAAGCCCGGGAGAGCTCCAGCCTGTCCTGGTAGCGATCGATACGCCGACAGCGGAAGAAAAAGAAACCCAAGAGATCAGCTGCCGAGTAGAAAAGGACGGAAAGATACTCAGCGAAGTAAAACTCCACGTTCGGCTCCGTTCGGGCGGCCTGCCGCAATAGACAGTTTTAGAGACTTGCGGCCTAGTCCCCGGTAGGGCCAAAAGACCTCAAAACTACCTTTCGTAGTTGACTTCCAAATCAAACTTTCCTAGCATGGCTCGCAGTCTGTGCGCCGTTCTGATTTCTGCATAATTCAGCAGCCCAACAGGTTCGACACACAATTCAGGAGGATACATGCAAGCAGTGCGTCAGAAGATGTCCAGAACAATACTAGCCGTGATAGTTTCCGTTACATTTGCGGGAACGTTGATGGCAGAATCGGTTCAAACCCACCCTACTGTCACGTACGCGCAGCCACATACACTGGCGACCCCAGTCCGGGATATGGCAAGCGCGCCTTCGCATAACGCCAGCAAGGTAATGCCGGAACACGATCGTCCGCCGGTCGTACACACAACCAACCTTCCCGACACCGCGATTCAGGAAGTTGATCTTCCGCAAGTGAAGACGCAAAACCTGCTCAGCTTTGATGGCATCACTGACTCGCAGGGTGGGGGCTATGTGCCTCCGGACACCAATGCGTCGGTCGGCGACACCCAGGTTGTGGAAACGGTCAACGTTGCCTTCGCAGTTTATGCGAAGAGCGACGGGCATCAGCTCATGGCTCCGAAAAGCATCGGGACTCTATACAGTGGGCTGGGAACTCCGTGCGCCAATTCCAACTTGAGCGATCCGGTCGTGAATTATGACAAGATGGCCAATCGCTGGGTCATCACCATGATTGCCTTCAACAATAATTTCTCTTCGAACGCGGCTTGCGTGGCGGTCTCGAAGACCGATGACGCGACCGGTACCTACACTGCCTACTCGTTCTCCTACAAGAACGTACTGCCGGATTACCCGAAGGTTGGCGTATGGCCGGATGCGTACTACATCACCACTGACAGCTTCCCGAATGGCGGCGGATTCAGCGGCGCGGAGAGCTGCGCACTGAACCGCACAGCGATGTTGGCCGGACAAACTGCAACCTCCGTTTGCTTCCAGCGGAATGCTGCAGACTTTGCTTTGCTGCCTTCCGATCTGGACGGAGCCACGTTGCCGCCATCGGGCGCACCGAACTTCCAAATGGATGAGGCGAGTTCCACCAGCTTGAACCTGTACAAATTCCACGTTGATTTCGTGAACACCAACAACTCTACGTTCACCGGCCCGACCAAGCTGACGGTTTCAGCCTACAGCGATGCTTGCAGCGGCGGCGCCTGCATTCCGCAACCCAGCCCCGGTGAAATTTTGGACTCGCTGGCCGGCCGATTGATGTACCGCCTGCCCTACCGAAATTACGGCGATCACGAGGCCATGGTGGCTTGCCACTCGATCCGGCCTTCGAAGGGATCGGCGCAATCGGCAGCGCGTTGGTACGAAATCCGCAACCCCAATTCCAGCCCGACAGTGTTCCAGCAAGGCAGCGCGCAGCATACATCGATCAGCGCGTGGATGGGCAGCATTGCCATGGACAAGGTTGGCGATATCGCCATGGGTGTAAGCGGCTCAAGCTCGGCACAGAAACCGCTCATTGCCTATGTCGGCCGCGTCCCCGGCGATCCCGCTGGCGCGATGGAGTCACCGAAGATTGTGGTTTCCGGTGGTGGAGTGCAGACGAATAGCTTCAACCGCTGGGGAGATTACAGCAGCATGGCAATCGACCCGTCGGATGACTGCACCTTCTGGTACACGCAGGAATACTACAAGTCAACCGGCAGCTTCAACTTCAGCACACACATGAACTCGTTCAAGTTCACGACTTGCAAATAAGTTCGTGTGATTCACATATGAGGCCGTCCGAAAGGGCGGCCTTTTTTTTGGGCAAGTGGAATTTGCGCTACTCAGTAACTCGGGACCACCAATTTCCGCACTCAATTTCGCTGGGAGAGAAGGAAAGAGTCTTATCTGATTTCTGGACCCACATGTACGCGTGTTCTGCACGGCCGTTGACGCTGGCCTGCACGATGACGCCGCTCCCGCCACTCGGACTAAAAGAGCAATCCACGGTGAAGGATTTGACCAAGCCCCACTCGCCACCCGGTCCCCAGTCGCGATAGAACTCGTTGAACTGATAACTGGAATATTGCGCCGGATGCTGCTTCCAATTGGGATCGCGGAACCAGATCGCGTAGGCGGTTTCGTAGTCCTGCTTTTGGAGTGCAGTAAAGAATTGCTGCACCACGGAACGCTCGCGATAGGCTCGAAAGTGATACGCAATCCAGGCGAGCACCAACACTAGAACAATTACTGCGCCGATGCGGGTGGTGCGGCGGCGATCGCGGGCCGGGTCATATTGCTTGGCATCGAGCAGGGTCATACCTGCCTTAAGAATAACGGAAACCGGGCGAACCGGGTGATCTGATCATCGGGCAGTCGATAACCGGGCTAAAGCGTTCTCTTAAAGAGCGGCGTGGCGATAGCCAGAGTTACAACTCCGAAAATCGAGAGATAGATCATGTCTGGAACAATCGCGCCGAGTCCGGTTTCCTTCAGCAGCAAGCATTTCAAGCCATGCACCGCATAGGTGAATGGGTCGGCCTTGGCGATGGCGCGCAGCCACCAGGGAAATGCCTGGACGGGATAGATTGAACCGCTGGGGAAAAACAGAAGCGTGTTCAGGATTCCAAAGATCGCGCGCGGCACCAGCGGGTCTTCCACTCGGACCATCAACAGGAACATCATGGTGTTGAAGGCCAGTGACGTCAGCAAAATCATGATCATCAGCCCGAGGATGGTAATAGGATTAAATACCGTACCTACCCCGGCCAGTAAGGATCCAACCAACGTGATGACCACCCCGGTCAATACCGCCTTGATGGCACCGGCGCCGTTCAAGCCGAAGACCAACTCGGTTTTGGTGATTGGGGTTACCAAGTAGCCTTCGTGAACACCGCGAGCCTTGTCGTCGATGTAGAGCATGCCGCCACCGATCATGACTGAAACAAACATAGCCAGTGTGATCGAGCCGGGCAGCAGATACTTCATATACTCGATGTAGGGATAGAGTTCGACAATCTGCAGCACAGTTTGCTGCAGAATGCGGGGAGAGACAGTGGGTTCATTCAATGCCTGGGTGATCCCGTTCAGTTCTTCCTCCAGGGCTGCGCTCATGAAATTGTCACTGTTGTCGACAACCAGGGCGATTTGCGGCTGGTCCTGCTCGTACACGCGGCGGGAGTACTGCGGAGGAATAATGACTGCGCCCTGGATTTTGCCGTTGCGCACGTCTTCCATGGCGGCTTTGGGGTCGTTGTAGTACACGGGCTCGAAAGTGCGCATGTTGGCGCGCACGGAGTCGAAAGCCTCGCGAATTTTCAGCGCCTGGGTTCCGCCGTCCTGATCGACGAGTCCGAGTTTCGCGTCCCGAATCTTGCCGCCAAAGGCGTTACCCAGAACGATGAGTTGCACCAAGGGGAAGATCATCGACGCCATCATCAGCGCCGGGGAGCGGAAGAACTTGCGCATTTCGCGCTCGATAATTGCCATCATTCGATTCATGGCTGCAATCCTGGCCGGGTCGGCATGACGAATGCATAGGCTTTCTGCAGTTCGTCTCTCAACTGACGCCCGGTGTAGTGAACGAAGACGTCGTCCAAAGTTGTGTTCTGAACGGACAGCGATTTGACCCCGACGCCTGACTTGACGGCGGTCTCGACGAGTTCAGTCGTTGTCTGGGAGCCATTGCCAGTCAGGACGCGATACATGCCGGCGCCCTCGTGCTGGACAGAGGTTACATCGGTCATTTTCTTCAGACGGTCTTCCCAGTCGGGCGGGGCATTTTCGAACTGCGCTTCGATGACGTTCGAGCCGGGCACGCTAGCCTTAAGAGCCGGAGGAGTATCGAGAGCCACCAGCTTTCCATGGTCGACGATTGCAATGCGGTCACAGAGGCGATCAGCTTCGTCCATGTAGTGGGTGGTAATCAAAATGGTGAGATCGCGGTGACTTTTTATGTTGGTGAGCATTTCCCAGACTGCGACGCGGGAGACTGGGTCGAGGCCGGTCGTGGGCTCGTCGAGAAAGAAGATGCGCGGGCTGTGGACGAGGCCGCGAGCGATTTCGAGCCGGCGTCGCATACCACCAGATAGAGTCTTGGTTTGTGCATCCCGCCACTTGGTCAGGTCGACGAGTTGCAGCAGTTCGTCGATTGCGGCTTTGCGTTTCCTGGCGGGAACGTCGTAAAGCTTGGCGTAGATGTTCAGGTTCTCTTCGATGGTGAGATCGAGATCGCTGGTAAGGGCTTGCGGAATGACCCCCATGGCGCGGCGGGCGGCGTCGGGATCCTTCTGGACATTATGGCCAGCAATGCAGGCGGTTCCCGCAGTAATGGGAATGAGCGTGGTCATCATGCGAATCAGAGTGGACTTGCCGGCGCCATTCGGGCCGAGCAGGCCGAAGATTTCACCTTCCTTCACCTGAAAAGACACGCCGTCGACCGCAGTGAAGTCGCCATACTTCTTGACGATGTTGTTAACTTCGATTGCGTTGGCCCGGTTCTGGTGGGTGTCAGGCGCCGATTTGCCATTGGCAGCGGTCATCATGGATGCGTCTCCGCCGCGACCTTTTCGTTTGCGCCCTTCAACTGCTCAGGGGAAACCAGCACTTCAGCCGTCATGCCAGGAACGTATGCCCCTTTAGGATTGTCGAGGCGAACTTTGAGAACGATGGTACGAATGTCGCGCTTGCGGCGATTGACATCGCGTTGGGTGGCGAAATCGGCTTCGGCGGCCTTGAAGAACACCTTGCCGGAGGTCATGGTGCCGCCGGGCAGACGGACACGCAGAGTGTCACCGAGGCCAATGTGGTCGGAGTCAGTTTCAGGGATCGCCGCGCGTACCCAAGTATCGGTGAGGTCGACAATGGTGACAATCGGCTGGCCGGGATTCAGCACTTCGCCTTCGCGGGCAGCACGGACAGAGACGGTTCCGGTGACGGGAGCATAGACTTTCGTGTAGCCGAGACGGACCTCCGCCTGTTTCAACATGTCTTCGGCGTTACTAAGTTGGGCGCGAGTGGATTCGACCGTCCGCTGAGCGGCATGGGCGTTGTGCGTGTTGGCCACGGCAGTGTTGAGATCGGCTTCAGCGGCGCTTACCTGCTGCTGCAGGGACTGAACGGTTGCCTTCTGCGCGGCAAGATTGGTCTCTGCCTGCACCTTGTCTTGATCGGAGGCGACACCCTGGTTTGCCAGCTCGATGGTTCGCCGACTGTCGCTCTGGGTGCGTTCCAGAGTGGCTTCCGCTTGCAATAGCTGAGCACGGGTTGACTGCAAGCGTGCTTGCGCGTTGGCAACGCTGCTGGTGGTTGATCCCTGGGTCGCCTCGAGGGTGGATTGGGTTTCGGCAACTTTGTACTTCATGCTGTCGATGGTCGCGGCGGCGGCGTGGGCTTGGGCTTCCAGCTCAGCCGGGTCCAGCACGGCGATCAGGTCGCCTTGCTTGACCGGAGTGCCCTCGTCGACAAGCAATTTCGCAAGCCGTCCGTTGATCTGCGGGCTTACGACGACTTGATTGGAGTCCACGGTGCCGATCAAAACCAGATCGCGATTGCTGGGGGTTGAGATGAAGTAGTAGCCCAGCGAGATTGCGGTGATCACGCTCAACAGAATGATGAATTTATTACGTACGCTCATTTGCGCGAGACCTCTTTTTTGGGGTGCTGAAACAGCGCGGCCGAGATGAAATCCAAGACAGCGGCCCGTCGCGTGGAAACCAAGTCGGGATCGAGTGGGTCCTTGCCGGTCATGATTCGCATCACTGGAGCGTTGGTGAAGTAAAAAACGATGACCGAGATCATGGTGGGAACGAACTGCATGGGATCGACCGGACGGAAGTCGCCGGCAGCGATGCCCTCTTTCAGTAGCCGGGAGAGTTGTCCGAACAGCGGATGAAAATATTGCTTCACGATGCGCTGCAAATGCGGAGAACTACCGCGGCTGGCGCGCATCATCTCGCTCTGCACGATGCGGGGATAGAACGGGTGGCCCGCGATGTAGTCAAAATGTGCCTGCGCATACGCCAGGATCGCTTCGCGCGGGGGCAGGTCTTGGGAGAAGCAGGCTTGTACGGCCAGGTGCAGCCCTCCGAATACCTGATCGAGCACAGCGGCGTACAGGGCTTCTTTGTCTTTGAAGTAGTAATAGAGCAGGGCTTTGTTCACACGCGCGGCGCGGGCGATAGCATCGGTGCGGGCGCCGGCGACGCCTTCGCGGGAGAACTCAAGAATTGCGGCCTTCAGAATTGCGGAGCGGCTTTGCTCGGGCCGGCCGCGGGTACCGAGACGGGATCGAACGGTGACAGAACTCATATTTAATTAACCAGTTAGTTAGATTATAGCACAGGCGTCAAGGATTCGACTTCCCGCGACACTGCGGCGTTTTCCAAGGTTCCCGGCAAGACAGGTATTTATTTTGTGGCGATCCGCCCCGAAACGGGCCTTCCCCGGTGTCCATAGAAGCAAGCACACGAGGAGGGCGTATGTTTGCTGATTCCATGTTCGACTCTGCGTCGTCGCTGCATGTTCGTCGCGGCTGGACGACGCTCGCTTCCTTTGGCCTCCAGGCATTGATCGTGGGAATGCTTTTGATCATGCCTCTCTTCTACACCCAAGCGCTGCCACGGCTGGCATTGTTGGGGCAAGTCACGGCACCTGCTCCGCCTCCGGGACCGCCACCGCCGGCGGGAGCATTCCATCACCAAGCCCGACCGATGAGCAACATGCTGAACAACGAGCTGCTAGCTCCGCAGCGAATTCCGACTGAAATTTTGCGAATTGATGAGTCGGATGCGCCGCCTGCGCCGGACATAAGTTGCGCGACCTGCGTGGCGGGAAGTACGGAACGTATTTTGGTTTCGAATGCCATCGGTATCGGGATCGCTCCACTGCCACCCCTTCCCCCGGTGGCCGTGGTTCATCCGGTGCGCGTTTCGCACATGATGGAGGGAAATTTGATTCATCGAGTACAGCCGACGTATCCGCCGCTGGCCAGACAAGCGCGCATTCAAGGGACGGTTGTGCTGCAGGCGGTGATCAGCCGCGAAGGGAAGATCGAAAATCTGCAATTGATCAGCGGACATCCCATGCTGGTCAGCGCAGCGATGGAGGCGGTGCGCCAGTGGCGTTATCGGCCGTATTACCTGAACGAGCAGGCGGTCGAGGTGGAGACGACTGTCACCGTCAATTTTGTTTTGGGAGGAAGCTGACGCACTATTTGCCCGGCCGGTCGTAATCCCGCAGTAACGTGGGTGCCTGGGAGTGCATGGCTATAATCAAGATTAATGGCCACGACTGAACTGGCGAAGCGAGTGGCGACTCGGCCCACATGGGCGGAAGTGTCGCTGGGAATACTGCGGCAGAACTTCCGGATTGTCCAGAAACATGTGGGCGATGGGGTCACGATCTGCGCGGTGGTCAAGGCAGACGCCTACGGCCACGGAGCAGTTGAGTGCGCACGCGCATTAGAAGAAGAGGGTGCGCGGTGGTTCGGCGTTACTTCGCTCGATGAAGCGATTCCTCTGCGGGGAGCAGGAATTCACACCCGCATCCTGCTGATGACGGGTTTCTGGCGTGGCGAAGAAGAAGAGATCGTCCATCTCAAGCTGACCCCGACGGTGTGGGAGATCGAGCAGATCGCGCTGCTGGAGAAAGCGGCCTCGCACTTGGATGCGCGGCATCCCATCCACCTGAAAGTTGATACGGGCATGGGTCGGCTTGGAGTTGCGCCGGAAGATTTGCCGGAACTTTGTGCGGTGCTAAAGGCTTCGAAACACCTGGTTGTAGAGGGACTGTCGACGCACCTGGCGTCTTCTGAAGTGCTGGATGCGCCGTCGGTCGAGCAGCAACTCAAGGCGTTGGACGAGGTCAGCCGGTTCCTGGAGAACGAAGGCATTCATCCGCCACTGGTGCATGCCGCAAACACTGGAGCAGTTATCTCGCGGCGTGAATCATGGAACACGATGGTCCGGCCGGGCGCGGCCCTTTACGGTTACTACATGCCCTTCGAACGCGCCGGGCGCGAGGTGAGCGGGAAAGGCTTGCGGCTTTCTGTGAAGCCTGCACTCACGTGGAAGACTCGAGTCCTCTCGTTGCGAGACGTCAAGGCGAACCAGGCGCTGGGTTACGGCGGAACTTATGTGACGAAGGCTGCGGCACGAATCGCGGTGCTTCCGGTCGGATACGCGGACGGATTCAATCGCGCGCTGTCATCGCGCGGGCGGGTAATTGTCGGCGAACAATACGCGCCGATCGTGGGACGCATTTCGATGGACCTCACGCTGGTTGACGTGACGGGATTGCCGGATGTCGCAGTGGGAGACGAGGTCATTCTTCTCGGCGCGAAGGATGGCTTGAGCGTTGACGCTCGCGAGCATGCGGCGCTGGCGAATACGATCTTGTATGAAATTCTGTGCGGAATCTCTAAACGAGTACCGAGACGGCACCTGCCTTAGCCGTGCGGCTGTTTCGTTTTTCCCATCTCGCTGAACAATTCATGAAGCTTGTTGGTGATTTGATCGTATTCCTGCCGCTGGGTAGGAGTCAGGCCGACAAAAGTCTCGGTCTTCAATAGACCGACTTGCTTTTCCAGCAAGCGATCGATCTCGGCTGCCAAGTCCTGAGTCCGATCGCCGTGAACCGGAAGAACAGTTCTGTCGTACTTCATTGCTGCTAACCCACGGCCAGCATAGCCGCGCCGGATGGGGCCAGATGTCATGCGGTTGTCAAATTCTTGCGAGATTAACCGCAGTTCGACGTCGCCATTGGCTGACGGATGAAGGGCGCTGGATGCGGATGGGCGCGATTCGCTGTGCAGGGAGAGCCTGCACATTGAACGGTGCGTTATCTTTGTAATATGCCCTCGCGTTACGCGCAGCGAATGTACGATTGGGAAACCCGGCTCACCTCGGTCGATAACAACCGGGTAGTGCGCCCTTTGGAGTGGGGGGTGGAGTGGACACGCGAGTGGCCTTGCCGCAACGGCTTCGTTCCGGGACAAAGTTCGCAAGACAGCGAGCGCTATTTCCACGAGTACAACCGCCGGATTCTGGGGGCCAGTGACGAGTTTTTTGGCTACGAGAGACCTTCGGATTTTCGGCTGGAACGCAGGGAAGTGAAGGTATTCAGCACACGGGAAGTTCCGGATGAGGAACTGGAGCAGAAGGTCCGGGGGACGTATGCGCGGTTTCTACGCTTCACGTCGCCGGTGCAAACTCCGTTTCCAGAAAACAATCTGGCGAACGCGCGCTGGTTTCCGACTCGAGGCAAGCGAGCCGTGGTACTGCTGCCGCACTGGAACTCGGATGCGATTGCGTACACGAGCCTGTGCTCGGTGCTGAATGTGCTGGGTATTTCGGTTTTGCGGCTGACCATGCCGTATCACGACATCCGCATGCCGGCGGAGATCAAGCGGGCCGATTACGCGGTGTCGGCAAATATTGGGCGCACGCTGGATGCATGCCGGCAGGGCGTCATCGATGTTCGTTGCTGCCTGGATTGGCTTGAGTCGCAGGGATACAACCGGCTGGGCGTGGTGGGGACGAGTTTAGGTTCGTGTTACGCGTTTCTGGCGGCGGCGCATGATCCGCGAATTCGCGTGGCGGCATTCAATCATGCCTCGACGTACTTTGCAGACGTGGTTTGGCACGGGCAATCGACTCGCCACATCAGGCAAGGAATTGAGGAACACGTTGATGTCGACAGGCTGCGCAGCCTATGGAGTGCGGTCAGTCCAATGTCGTACTTCGAGCAGTTTTCGCGTTGGCCGCGAAAGTCGCTGGTTATTTATGCAAAGTACGACATGACGTTCTTGCCAGAGTTCTCGCTGGAAGTGATTCGCGAGTTCGAACGGCATGGACTGGATCACAAAGTGGTGGCCCTGCCCTGTGGGCACTACACGACCGGAGAAACGCCGTTCAAATACATGGATGGCTGGCACATCGCGTCGTTCCTGCGAACTGCGTTCGAGAGCTGAGTCCGGCGTTTTCCGTCTTCGATAGAGTGGGTCCGCACTGCCCTTCATGGCCATTTCAGCTAAGATGAATAGGTTCCGCTGCCATGGAAACCTCCCGCACACACGAGCCGCCTGAAGCCAGCCGCGGCGGATTCACGATCAGTACCGATCGAAGCAAGTTGGATCTTGACGTCATTCACAGCTTTCTGCGGGAGAGCTATTGGGCCAGGGGAATTCCACAAGAGATCGTTGCGCGTTCGATCGAAAATTCGCTGTGCTTCGGAGTGTTCGCCAGCGGCAAGCAGGTTGGCTTCGCCCGTGTCATTTCCGATTACGCGACGTATGCCTACATCGCAGACGTTTTCATTCTTGAATCCTATCGTGGGCACGGCCTGGGAAAGTGGCTGATGGAGCAAATCTTGTCGCATCCGCAGCTGCAGGGCCTGCGCCGCTGGAGTTTGTGCACTCGCGATGCGCACGGGCTGTATGAGAAAGCCGGATTTACGGCTCCGAGATCGCCGCAGAACTATATGGAGCGCGCGGAACCCGAGGTCTATCAACGCGCTCGACCGCAGGAAATTCATTCGGAGAGATAAATATGAGCAACGCCAGGTTCATGTCGCGCCCGTTATTTGAAGTGGATCCCGAAGTGGCTGCAGCGATCGACAACGAAGTCCGGCGCCAGCACGAAGGATTGGAACTGATCGCGTCGGAGAATTTTGTCAGCGAAGCGGTTCTTGAAGCCATGGGCTCGGTGTTTACGAACAAGTACGCCGAGGGGTATCCGGGAAAGCGATACTACGGCGGATGCGAGTATGCCGACATTGTTGAGAACTTGGCGCGCGACCGCGCGAAACAGCTATTCGGCGCGGAGAATGCCAACGTGCAGCCGCATGCGGGATCGCAGGCGAATATGGCGGCTTACGCGGCGATCATCCAGCCGGGCGACACGGTTCTCGGCTTGAATCTGGCGCATGGTGGACACCTTACTCATGGGCATCATCTGAATTTTTCAGGCAAGACTTACAAGATTGTTCCGTACGGCGTCACTAAAGAGACGGAAACGATCGATTACGACGATCTGGAAAAGTTGGCGGAGAAAGAGCACCCGAAGTTGATCATCGGCGGGGGCAGCGCGTATCCGCGGATTATCGATTTTGCCCGCATGCGGAAGATCGCGGACAAAGTTGGGGCACTGTTCGTTGTCGATATGGCGCACTTTGCCGGACTTGTGGCGGGAGGCGTGCATCCTTCTCCAGTGCCGCATGCGCACATCGTCACTTCGACGACGCACAAGACGCTGCGCGGGCCACGCGCGGGAATGATTCTCTCGAAGCAGGAATTTGCCGCCGCCATCGACAAGGTTGTGTTCCCGGGCATGCAGGGAGGGCCGCTGGTCCACATCATTGCGGCGAAGGCTGTGTGCTTCCACGAAGCGATGCAACCGGCGTTCCGAGACTATGCGAGCCAGGTCGTGAAGAACGCCAAGGTGCTGGCGGAGACGCTGGCGGCAGAAGGGTTCCGCATCATTTCGGGAGGAACCGATACTCACCTCATGCTGATCGACGTCTTTGCCAAAGGCATGCTGGGAAGCGAGGCGGAGAAGGCGCTCGGTGAGGCCGGCATCACGGTCAATAAGAATGCGATCCCGTTTGACACGAACCCACCTTTGAAGCCCAGCGGCATTCGTATTGGCACGCCCGCGCTGACGACGCGTGGCATGAAAGAGAACGAGATGCGCCAGGTGGGACGCTGGATTTCAGACGTGCTGCACCATCGAACGGACAGTGCGGCGCTAAGCAAGGTCCGTAAGCAAGTAATGGAACTGGCGGAGATGTTTCCGCTGTATCCGGAACGCCGTGCCCGGGCACACGCGGAAGTCAGGGCCTAGAGGATCTAGGCCTTTTTCAAAAGAGGAATTCCGGGCGAGACCAGTCCGAGCTTATGCAGTTTCTGCTCGATATTCTTGCGATCGTTTTCCGCCGAAGCTGCTCCCAGGCGCTTACGAAGTTTGAGGACTTTTTCCTTGCGGGTACGGCGTCGGCGAATTTCTGGGCGCCGGCTGGGTGCTGACATGTCTGACTCCTGTAAGTAGATTGCGCGGCGAACGACAGCAGCCGCCCGGTTATTGTAATTGGAAGACGCAGTGCGCGTAAAACCGCGGGATTTCTCTCATCGTGCTTTTCTGCTTTGTTTCTCCTAACACCAACAAATGTCCGGAAACGGCCCAAATTATTGGTGGCCGATAACGTCCAGTTTAAATCCGCATGAATGCGACAATCAGGCTCAATCGGCAGCGGGGAAGGATTTTCATGAGGAATTTTGGGGCTTCTGCAGTACTCGGGGTCGTCGCTCTTGCGATTGCGCTTGGCGCGCGTGCTGCTGGTCAGAGTGTAAATAACGGTGACAGCTCGTCAGACCTCGACCGGTCCATCAAGCCGGGAGATGACTTCTATCGCTACGCCAATGGTGGCTGGCTGAAGACGGCGGTCGTGCCTGAGGGGCAGACAAGTCTGACAACCAGCACGATGCTGATCGCAAAAAACGCTCAGCGGGTTCGCGAATTGATTCAGGAGGCGGCGGCTTCTCAGTCTGCCAAGGGCAGCACAGCACAGAAAGTGGGCGACTACTACGCCAGCTTCATGGATGAGGCCACCATCGAGGCGAAGGGAATGAAGCCGCTTGCCGATGAAATGTCTGCAATC
>Ga0335069_10004743_pt1 | contig 20066 bp, 15 predicted proteins | sample Lox_Sample_11_FD_206714 | JGI IMG/M metagenome (GOLD analysis project Ga0335069, IMG submission 206714) | Soil microbial communities from Loxahatchee National Wildlife Refuge, Florida, United States - Lox_Sample_1.1 | ecosystem: Environmental > Terrestrial > Soil > Wetlands | place: USA... | reverse complement strand
TCGCATCCAGCGAGAACCAGCCGTGCGACAGGCTGTTCGACCCGGACAGCAGACCCGGGATCGTCATCGACTGATCCGGCACTTCGTAGGTCACGGGGAACGTGCTTGCCTTGTTCGAGAAGTTCGATGTGACGTGGCAGGCTTCGCAGTTCTTGACCGTGAAGTTCGGGAACGTGCTCTCGATGTAGGTCGCGTAGTGCTTGGCGGCCACCGGGTCGGTGAAGTTGACGCTGCCAACCGAGTTGGCACCGAAGCCCTGGAACGAGTGGATGCCGTGCACGTAGCTGTCGATGGACCGCGACTGCATCTCCAGCGTCACCGCGCCCGAGGTCGGGACGTGGCAGCTGCGGCAGAGCACGATGTTGCCGGCGTACTGGCCGCCGTGGAACGTCGGGCCGAGCGCGTCATGGCACTTGTTGCACTTCGCGATGTCGACGATGGCATTCGTGCCCTGGAAGTAGTTGGACACGAAGGTCAGCGCGCCGGTGGTCGTGGCCGGCGCCGTCAGGTCGACCGTCTGGGACGGCACGTTGAGTGCCACGACGGTGCCGCCGACGGTCAGCGCGGGCTGGACCGAGATTTCCGCCTTCTTGAGCCGGCCGGCGGCGATCTCCGCCGGAATGGTGCCGGTCGTGTGGGCGGGCGGGATCCAGGCCGCGACGTCGAGCTGTACTTCCCACTTGCCGTCGGTGCGTGTGACCTGCGTGAACAGCGGGTTCGTCGAACCGACGGTCCATTCCATCGTGCAGCCGCTCGGTCCGCCGCCGCGGCCCGGGCAGGCCGCGGTCGGCGTGCGCCCGTCCGCGGTGTGACGGCTGATCAGGAAGTCCTTCGTGTCGTAGCCGTAGAAGGACACGGCCAGCGTCGGCACTATCGTCGCCGCGATGGCGGCGGTGCCCGGCGCGGTGAAGGTCGGCTCGAACACGACGTCGAGCAGGCAGCCGCTCGTGCTGGCGGCGGTGCAGGTGCCCGTCAGCGTGGCGCTGTCGATCCGGGCGCCGTACTGGGCCGAGTACCGGGTCCCGGTGCCGTCGTAGATCGCCGCGTCGTAGCCCGAGTGGATCTGGGCAAATGTCGGGGCAACGGCTGCCGCTGTCGAGTGACAGGTCGTGCAGTCGGTCGCGAGACCGGCGGCGAAGGTGTTGTGGAACGTCGTGTTGCTCGCGGTCCACAGCGCCTGCAGCGCCGGGGCACGGCCGGCCTCGGTCGGGTACGTCGGACTGTTGTCCGTGACCGGGTGGCAGCTGGTGCAGGTCGCCGCCTGGAAGAACGAGTCGGCGCGCACGTTGGCGAGCTTGCTGCCCGGGACGTCCGGTCCCGTGTGGCAGGTCGAGCAGTTCGCCATCGACTGCGGGAACTGGAACTCCATCGCGTGCGACATGTGCACGTCGTTCATGACGTTCGCGGTGTAGACGTAGTCCGTCGCCGCGATGGGCTTGCCGGTCGCCCAGCCGAGCGGGTCGTTGACCTCCTGCTGCCAGCCCTTGTCGGAGCCGGCACGGTTGTCGTAGTGGCAGGCCTTGCACGGCGCGAAGGTCGGTACCGTCGCGTTCGCGACCGACGGGACCGCGACGCCGTTGCCGACGATCGCCTCGCGGTAGCCGTGCTTGCGGTACGGCGTGCCGTGGCACGCCTGGCAGGCGGCGACATCGGCGTTGGAGACGTAGGTGCTGGCGTTGGTCGCCTGCGCGGTGCCGAAGGCGAGCGCCGCGCTCGACATGTTGGCGTACAGCTGATAGTGCGTCGCGGGCGTGTAGCTCTCGACGTTCAGCAGGTCCTTGGCGATGTAGCCGTAGACCTCGGCGCCATCGAAGGGCGCAACCGCCGCGGTCGGGTCATAGGCGAAGCCCGTGACCGTCAGCACGTAGGTGCCCGGGGTCGCGGTGGCGACCACCTTGCTCGCGGCCATCGACACCGAGTTCAGGAACTGGCGCGTCGAGCTGTTGTACTGCACCGCGTAGAAGGTCTTCTGCAGCAGCGACGGCAGGCCGTTCGCATCGACGTACGGCAGGCCGTTGTTGGTGATCGTGAAGGTCAGGGCCACGGTGTAGGTCGCGGGCGGCCCCGCAACCGGCGTGCTCACGACGCTGACGAACTTCATGACCAGCGCCGAGGGATCCACGTACTGGTTGTAGATCGCCTGGTGGTTCTGCGAGCCGACGCTCGGGTGACAGGTGTCACACGACTCGGGCTTCGTCGACGCCACAACGTCGGAACCGGGGCCCGGAGGGCCGGCCGGGCCGGTGGCGCCTGTCGCGCCGGTGGCGCCCGTCGCGCCGGTAGCGCCCGCGGGACCGGTGCTGCCTGTGCACGCGGCCATGCCCACCGCCAGCGCGGTCAGGGCGATCAGCGGGACCACGGCCTGCGTGATCCTGCGAAGTGATGTGAATCTCATGGTGGCTCCCTGGACTGTCCGATGCCGTCCCAACACTTCGTCTCGATCCGGACGATCGAAGCGAAAAAGTTTGGGGGGATCGTAAGCACTTCGGCCGTCCTCAGAACGTCGGTCCGGCCCCGCTGCCCGCCTCGGTTTACCGAGGCTTCGCTGCGCACTGCGACGCGGCAACGCGAGTCATGTGGCGATTCGGTAGGGACGTAGCGCTTTGCGACTCGGGGCTTGCCACCGCTGGGCAACGAGACGGACCGGCGCGTGTCGAACGCGCGCCGCCGGCAGACGCGTTTCCCGGTGAGGACGGTGCCGCGCGCCAGCGGCTGGCGCCCGACCTCGCGCCGCGCGCTGGCGTCGCGCCGGGCACTCGCGGCCGGTTCACAGGACGGCGCGCGCTCGCGGGCCTGAGCGGGCGGCGCGCGCTGCGCGCGGCAGCCGGCGGGCCGCAACGGCGCGCCGCGGATCGCGACAAGGAGGAGGGGCGGCCCGCGCGCCACGCGGCGCACGCGGCGGAGACGGCAGCGGCGCCGGCGGCGCGGTGCTATTCGACGTTCTGGACCTGCTCGCGCATCTGCTCGATCAGCACCTTCATGTCGACCGCGGCGCGGCACAGGCCGGCGGGTTCTCGCAGCACGCGGGCATCGACATGGAGCCTGGCCAGCGCCAGAAGCTCGAACGGCTGTGCCGCCACATCAGCCGCCCGCCGGTGGCCGTGGACCGCCTGGCACTCACCGCATCAGGGCAGGTGCGTTACACCCTGAAGACGCCGTACCGAGATGGCACTACGCACATCGTGCTGGAGCCACTGGATCTGATGGCGTGTCTGGCCGCGCTGGTGCCACCGCCCCGGATGCATCTGACGCGGTATCACGGGGTGTTCGCACCACACAGCAGGCTGCGCGCGGCCGTGACGCCGGCGGGTCGAGGCAGGGGCAAGAAGCCGCAGGCTGAAGAGGGCGCCGACAAGCCTGTCACGCCACTACACGTGGCCATGAGCTGGGCACGACGACTGAAGCGGGTGTTCAGGGTGGAGATTGAGGCCTGTGCTCGCTGCGGCGGGAAGCTCAAGGTCATTGCCAGCATCGAGGAGCCAGCGGTCATCGCGAAGATCCTGGCGCACCTTGAGCGCACGGCCCCGGATCAATGCCAGTCCGAGCTGCCGCTCGGGGCGCGGGCGCCTCCGGCGCAGTCCAGTCTGCTTTGAGTTCGTAGGGTGGGCGTCTCTGATGCTGTCGGCTGAAGCGGCGGCATGGGTCGGCGTGTGCCCGGCTTGCCCGGGCCGGCGTGGGGCAGGGCGGAATTCAGAGAAACGGCAGGGATCTGCGGCCCCGGAGGGGTTCCTGGTCGCGGTGCTTGGCGGGCAGGGCCTGACGAAAGCAGACTTGAGTCTCCGGGGCTGCCTACATAAGGCCGGTTACACGAACTGGACTTGCCTGCGGGGATGGATTGAACTTCCTATCCGCGCACACCCGCAGCGCGCCGAAGTATCGCCTTTACGCCCTGCCCGGCGGCCCGCCGGCACGGCCCGGCATGGTGCGCGTCAACGAAGGCGGTGTGGCCATCGAACTCGAAGTGTGGTCCATGCCGGTGGAGCACTTCGGCAGCTTCACCGCCGGCATCCCGGCACCGCTGGGCATCGGCAAGGTGAAGCTGGCGGACGGCTCGCAGGTCAGCGGGTTCGTGTGCGAGAGTCAGGCCGCACAACACGCCAGGGACATCAGTGACCTTGGCGGTTGGCGGCGGTATCTCTCGGAGCAATCAGCCTAGTCGGGAATGACGCGTGTGTATCGCCCCGCCTCACTGCGCCACAACGCGATGTTGCCCACCGCTCAGGAAATCGCCTGAAACCACAAAAGGTACCGGGTTGCTGCCAAAGGCCGAGAGACCATTGCTGAGCGTGTCCACGACAGGCATGTCGCGGGGCGAACAGCCGGCGCTGAAATCGTAAGTGACGTTGCCTGCGGATGCGTTGGTAATCGTGTAGCAGGCATGCTCCAGACCCGGCGCAATCGCGATGTTGGTAGTAACCTGACTTGCATACACATTCAGCACGGCGTTATCGCCGTCTTCGCTGAAATACACGGTGAAGCCCAGTTGCGCAGGCCCGGTCCAGGCGCCGATCAGCGTTCCATCGACCGAGCGTACCGGCTTGAGCACGACCGCGATATGCGCGCCACTGCCATCGTTATTGAGCAGGTCGGCAGTGAGCGTCGTGCCGCTCTTCGTGAGCGTTCCCGACAACAGCGCGCCGCTGTCGTTGACGCCGCAGTCGTTGTTGGTGTCCACGACGGCATTCACGAACGCAAAGGCGTTGGTAGTCGAATTCCAGCGGTAGACCCCGTACTCCACGCCATTACAGGTGGGGTCGTCCTTCTCGAGACTGGCCAGGATGTAGGTGCCATCGGAGAAAAAGGTAACCACAACCGGAGTGGCCAGACCATCCACCGCAATCCGGTAGGTGCCGGTCAGCGGGTTAAAGGTGTTATCCACGCAGGCCACCTGAATGTTGGAGACATTGGCCGGAGCCGTGTTTGGAATCACGCCGGCCGCGTTGACGATGGTGCACGTTTGCCCAGTTGGCTGGGTCTTGATGGAGACACCATAGAGGGTGTTGACGGGCAAGGCACTGATCGCCGTGAAGGTGGTGGCGCCCGAAGACACGGCGATATCGCTGTTGTTCAGAACGCTCAGCACCAGCCCGGAGGCATGCAGATTGCTGATCGAGCCCCCTACCGAATAGGTAGACCCGAGTGCGGCGCAGGTCACCGCCACGTTAGTGACGGGGCTGCTAGCCATTATGCCGTTGGCGGTGACATTGGTGACACAGTACTGCCCGGTGGGCTGCTGCCAGACGCTGACCGAGTAGGGATTGCCGGTGGCCACGCTGGTCGCAAATGTATAGCCGCCGGTGGCGTTGACCGTCAGCTCGTCGCCGCCATTGTTGCGAAGTATCAGTCCCGTGGGGGTCGAGCCGCTGACCGTTCCACCCACCGTGAACGCCGACACCGCTGAACAGGCGATCGCGATGTTGGTGACATTGGCCGAGCCGACAATGCCGCTGGGGTTGGCGACGGAGCAAGTCAGTCCGGCCGGCTGCGCCACCACTGCGACGATATAGGGTGCCCCGGTGGCGACGCCGGTGGCGATGGTCTGCGTGGTTGCGCCTGAGGCAACGGCGATATTGCCCGTGCCGTTGCTACGCAGCACCAGGCCGGAAGCACTAAGACCGGAGATGGTTGCACTGACTGAATAGACGGCGGAGGGAAAGGTCGTCGGAATGATGCGAGATGTGGGGCCGTAAATTGGCGGCACCGGACCCGCCGGGGCCGTGACCGAATCGCCGCTTACCGCAAAAGTGACCGGCACGGTGACGCCTGAATAGCCGACGGGGCCGGAGGTATCCACCCCTTTTACGTCGTCGATTACCGTACAGGTCGAAGAAAAATTGGTGGTGAACGTTCCGGCCGCCGTGGTCCCGGTCATGGTGTAGCAGCCATCTTCGATACCGGGGAATGCGGCGCCATTCTGCACAATGGACTTCGTGGTCACGGATATCAGCTTGCCGCTGCCCGCCGTCGGCGCGGAAAACACGGCGAATCCCTGGTTATCGCCCCAGCTGCCCACCAGCGAACTGGCGGTCGAAGCCACGGGAATGAATCTCAGCGTCTCGTGCGGTCCGTAGCCATCGGTAGTGATCCATGACAGCGTGCCGTCAGAATTCCTGGTCGCGGTACCGGTACTGCCCGGTTCGAAACCGCAATCGCCGGTGGTATCCAGCACGCGATTCACGATGGTCAGCACCTGCGTGGTCTGATTCCAGTTGTAGACCCCGTAGTTGACGCCATTGCCGTTGTTGGCGGCGCAAGTCGAGTCATCATTGCGAATGCCGGCAATCCAGGTGCCGTCGGCATTGAAAGTAATGAAATAGCGGCCCGATGATGTGTTGATTGCGCTGGTGTCAAGCTGGTACGTACCCGAGAGGGCTGCCGTGGTGTTGTTGATGCAGGCCACCGCGGGCGCCGAGACGCCGCTGATCGTGGCAGCCGTGGCCGTGACAACCCCGGTCGAATTGAGGATGGTGCAGGTTTGCCCGGTGGGTTGCGTCTTGATGTGCACCACATAGAACGGCGCGAGGCCCAGCGACGCAGACGACCCGTAGTTGAAATTCGAGCTGGCGGCCGCCACAGACAGATCGTTCGACTGATTGAGCTGCAGCACCAGACCTGAGCCGGTCAGGCCGGTGACCGATCCGGTAATGCTGAAATTTGCGCAGGCCAGACTCACATTGGTGACGCTGGCGCTGGCAATCGTGCCGAAGTTGGAGGCCAGCGTGCAGGTCTGCCCGGTCGGCAGTCCACCGAAAACCACAACGTAGGTAGTACCGGTAGCCAGGGGCGCGCCGCTGAAGGTGAACGTTCCCGAGCTACTGACCGTCAGTGTGGCAGTCGGCGTAGTGCCGCCACCGGTATACAGCGCTAACGAAGCGCTACCGGACAAACCGCTGGCCGTGCCGCCGACCGTGTAGATGTTGCCGGTACAAGCGATGGTCACATTGGCGATGTTGGCGCTGCCCATGGTGCCGGTGGCACTGCCCGGCGTGCATATCTGGCCGGTGGGCTGCGTCAGCACGGTCACGCTGTAGGCCGTGCCGGCGGTGATTCCCGTCGTAAACGTGAACGCGCCCGAAGCATTCACCGTCAGATTGTTGCCGCCATTCAGCTGCAGCACCACGCTGCCGGCCAGTCCGCTGACCGTGCCGCCGACGGTGTAGGTCGTGGTCCCTCCACCACCACCTCCGCCGCCTGAGCCGCCCGAGTCACCGCCTCCACCGCAAGCACCGAGCGCCAAGGCCGAAAGAAGCACCGCCAGGAGCCTGACATCGCTGCAGCGCCGCATGGGTGTATCCCTTGTTTTTCGTCCTGTTGTTGTTCGACGAGTGGCTGGCCGCGATGTCAGCGGACTGACAAGGCAGCGTGGCTTTGAAGATTTTACGTGATCATGCGGGCACTGCCCACATGGAATTTTGGCAATGAAAATCAGGGGGCTTTGTCGGTCTGGCCACCAGCGCCAGTTACACGTCTGTGTCAGGCCACCGAGTCCCAGTACTCCTCAATACGGCGGCGCTGCGCAGCGTCGGGCAGCACGCCGCGACCGGCCTGCCGGTTGTCATCAATGTGACTCGTCTTGGTGTGCTTCCCGAGATCACACAGGTCACCGCCGGGTGCGAGGCGACGTGCTTCAGCATCAGCTGCGCCCAGCTGGTGACGCCGATCTCGGCCGCGAACGGCGGCAGCGGCTTGCCCGACACGGTGCTGAGATTGCGGCCGCCGCGTCCGCCCAGCGGAACGTTCACGACCGCAGCAGTCTTGCGCTCCAGCGCCAGCGGCAGCACGGTCTGCTCGGCATCGCGCTCGGCGATCTAATAATTTACCTGCACGAAGTCGAGAAGGATGTTGCCGATGAAAGTATTGCTGCCCCTGACCATGGTCGCCACGCTGTGTGCGGCTCCGGCCTTCGCCGAGTGCACGGCGACGGCCGAGGAGCCAGCGGTCATCGCGAAGATCCTGGCGCACCTTGAGCGCACGGCCCCGGATCAATGTCAGTCCGATTGCCGGCGAATCGATAGCGCAACGTCCACGACGCGCCATCGCGCGTCTGCTTGCGCAAATACAGCCCATCGCCATCACTGAGCAACATCGACTTGCCCGACTTCTGCGCCCGCTCGACCGCGAGCGCCGTGAGTTTCGTGGGTGGCATTTCGCCCCCTTGCTCGTCGATTGCCAGCTACGCGTCTAGCTACAAACCAGCTACAAATCCAGCTGCAAGTTTAGCCCGGAGCGGGTTGGACGATAGTGGACGTTTCCGGGATAAAACCCTGGAAACTCACGCAGTTAAAACAACTTTGGCGGAAGTCCGCGGAAGCCCCCGGACCCTACTCAATGTTCTGGACCTGCTCGCGCATCTGCTCGATCAGCACCTTCATGTCGACCGCGGCGCGGGTGGTCTCGGCGTCCTGCGACTTCGACGACAGCGTGTTCGCCTCGCGGTTGAACTCCTGCATCAGGAAGTCGAGGCGCCGGCCCGCCGGCTCCTGGCCCGCGAGCGCCTTGCCGACCTCGGCGACGTGGCTGCCGAGCCGGTCCAGCTCCTCGTCGACGTCGCTGCGCGCGAGCGCGAGCGCGATCTCCTGCTCGAGGCGCTCGCGGTTGACCTCGCCCGGCAGCACCAGCTGCGCGAGGCGCTCCTCGAGGCGGGCGCGGATCCGCGCGTGCACCTCCGGGAGCCTCGCGCGCACCGCCGCGACCAGCGCCGTGATCTGCTGGCAGCGCGACTCGAGCATCGCGGCGATGCGCTCGCCCTCGCTGGCGCGGCTCGCGGTCAGCGCCTCGAGCGCGGCGGCGAGCGCGGCCTGCGCCGCGGACAGCAGCGGGCTCGCGTCGCGCTCGCTGTCCCTGAGCACGCCGGGCCAGCGCATCAGGTCGAGCGCGGTCGGCGACTCGATCGTGCCGCCCTTGGCGGTGGCGCGGCGCGAGACCTCGTGGCTGCGCGCGATCAGCTCGTCGAGGAAGGCCTCGTCGATCTCGAGCGTGACGCGGCTGTCGGCCGACGGACGGTACTGCAGCGTCGCATCGACCTTGCCGCGGCGCACCGCGGCCGCGATCGCCTGGCGGAACTCGCCCTCGGCAAAGCGCAGCTCCTCCGGCAGCCGCACGCTGGTCTCGAGGTAGCGGTGGTTGACCGTCCGGACCTCCCAGATCAGGGTGCCGAACTCGCCCGCGCGCTCGCGGCGCGCGAAGCCTGTCATGCTGCGGATCATCGCGTTCCGTGTGCTATAAGACGCGCGCACACTGTAGCAGCCCCGGCCCGGACCGGGGCAGGGAAACGGCGCTTGCAGATCGAGTATGCGGAGCTGAGCCTGGTCGGCCACCGCGAGGACAACCAGGACCGGGTCGGAGTCGCCGCCGGCGAGCACGCCGCGTTCGTGATCGCCGTCGACGGCATGGGCGGCCACTCCAACGGCGCCAAGGCCGCCGAGACCGCGCTGACCTCGCTGTCGGCGAGCTTCTGGCAGACGCCGCAGCCGATCTTCGATCCGCTCGGCTTCCTGCACCTCGCGCTCGGCCGGGCCCACGAGGACGTGGTCGCGCTCGGCAAGACGCTGCCGCTCGACCAGCGGCCGCGCGCCACCTGCGCGCTGTGCCTGGTGCAGGAGGGCGCGGCCTTCTGGGCGCACGTCGGCGACAGCCGCGTCTACCAGATCAGGAACGGCGAGGTCGTCGCCCGCACCCGCGACCACAGCCACGTCGAGCAGCTGCTGCGCGACGGCGTGATCACCGAGGCCGAGGCGCACGGCCACCCGATGCGCAACTTCGTCGAGTGCTGCCTCGGCGGCGACCCGATGCTGACCGAGATGTCGATCGGCCGGCGCCAGGCGCTGAAGCGCGGCGACCTGATCCTGACCTGCAGCGACGGGCTGTGGGCCAACCTGCGCGACGCCGAGATCGCCGCGCCCTGGCGCTCGACCGCGAGCCTGCGCGGGATCCTCGCCGAACTGTGCGCCAGGGCCGTGCAGGCCTCGGCGCCGCACAGCGACAACACCTCCGCGGCCGTGCTGCGCTGGGTCGCCTGACGCGCCGTGCCGGAGACTGCAATGCGCCCGAGTGGCCGTAACCCAGACCAGCTGCGCGCGGTGCGCTTCACGCGCCGCTTCACCCGCCACGCCGAGGGCTCGGTGCTGGTCGAGTTCGGAGACACCAAGGTGCTGTGCACCGCGACCATCGAGAACGGCGTGCCCGGCTTCCTGCGCAACAGCGGCCAGGGCTGGATCACGGCCGAGTACGGCATGCTGCCGCGCTCGACCCACACGCGCAGCGCCCGCGAGGCGGCGCGCGGCAAGCAGAGCGGGCGCACGCAGGAGATCCAGCGCCTCATCGGCCGCAGCCTGCGCTCGGTGGTGGACATGAAGGCGCTCGGCGAGCGCACCGTCACGATCGACTGCGACGTGCTGCAGGCCGACGGCGGCACGCGCACCGCCGCCATCACCGGCGGCTTCGTCGCGCTCGCCGACGCGATCGCGACGCTGGTCAGGCGCCACGACCTGGCGGCGAGTCCGCTGCACGGCCAGGTGGCCGCGGTCTCGGTCGGCATCGTCGGCGGCACGCCGCTGCTCGACCTCGACTACAAGGAGGACTCGGAGGCCGAGACCGACATGAACGTGGTCATGAACGGCGGCGGCGCCTTCGTCGAGGTGCAGGGCACGGCCGAGGGCCACGCCTTCCGCCGCCACGAGCTCGACCAGCTGCTGAACCTCGCCGCGACCGGCATCGGCGAGCTCCTCGCGCTCCAGCAGCAGGCGCTCGCCGCCGGCCCCTAGCGATGGCCGCGCCCCTGCCGCGGCTGGTGGTCGCGAGCGGCAACCCGGGCAAGCTCGGCGAGCTGCGCGCGCTGGCCGCCGCGCTCGCCACCGAGATCGTGTCGCAGCGCGAGCTCGGCGTCGCCGCGGTCGCCGAGACCGAGGACTCGTTCCTCGGCAACGCGCTCCTCAAGGCGCGCCACGCGGCGCGCGCCACGGGCGCCGCTGCGCTCGCCGACGACTCGGGTCTGGAGGTGGACGCGCTCGGCGGCGCGCCCGGGGTCCACTCCGCGCGCTACGCGGGCGAGGGCGCGAGCGACGCCGACAACAACCGCCGGCTGCTCGCCGCGCTCGCCGGCGTCGCGCCGCCATGGCCTGCACGCTACCGCGCGGTGCTGGTGCTGGTGCGCGGGCCCGACGATCCCGCGCCGCTGGTCGCCGAGGGCCGCTGGGAGGGGCGCATCGCGGCCGCGCCGCGCGGCGCCGCCGGATTCGGCTACGACCCGCTGTTCATCCCGGCGGGCGAAGAGCGCACCGTGGCCGAGCTCGGGCCCGCCGAGAAGAACCGCCGCTCGCACCGCGCGCAGGCGCTCGCGGCGCTGCTCGCCGCCTGGCGCTCGCAGCCATGAGCGGCGCGCCGCCGCTCGCGCTCTACGTGCACCTGCCGTGGTGCGTGCGCAAGTGTCCCTACTGCGACTTCAACTCGCACGTGCACAAGGGCGCGCTGCCCGAGGCCGAGTACGTCCAGGCGCTGCTCGCCGACCTCGCGGCGGACGCGGTCGCGGTCGCGGGGCGGCGCGTCGAGACGGTGTTCTTCGGCGGCGGCACCCCGAGCCTGTTCACGCCCGAGAGCCTGGCGGCGTTCCTCGCGGGCGTGCGCGCGCGCGTCGCGCTCGCGCCGGAGGCCGAGGTCACGCTCGAGGCCAACCCGGGCACCATCGAGCACGGCCGGTTCGAGGGCTACCGCGAGGCCGGCATCAACCGCATCTCGCTCGGCGCGCAGAGCTTCGGCGCGCGCCAGCTGGAGCTCCTCGGCCGCATCCACGCCGCCGCCGACACCGCCCGCGCGGTCGGCGAGCTCAGGACCGCCGGGCTCGCGAACTTCAACCTCGACCTCATGTATGCGCTCCCGGAGCAGACGCTCGAGGGCGCGCTCGCGGACGTCGCGACCGCGCTCGCGCTGCGGCCGCCGCACCTGTCGCACTACCAGCTGACGCTCGAGCCGGGCACCGCGTTCCACGCGCGCCCGCCGCAGCTGCCCGACGAGGACCTCGCGGCGGCGATCCAGGAGGCGACGCACGCAGAGCTGGCGGCGGCGGGCCTGCGCCAGTACGAGGTGTCCGCCTGGTCGCAGCCCGGCGCCGAGTGCCGCCACAACCTCAACTACTGGCGCTTCGGCGACTACCTCGGCATCGGCGCCGGTGCGCACGGCAAGCGGACCGGGCCCGACGGCGCCATCGTGCGCAGCGAGAAGGCCAAGCAGCCGCGCGAGTACCTCGCGCGGGCCGGCCGCGGCGAGCCGCTCGGCAGCGAGAGCGAGGTGGCGCCCGCGGCCCGGCCCTTCGAGTACCTCCTGAACGCGCTGCGCCTCAGCGAGGGCTTCGCGGTCGAGGACTTCGAGGCGCGCACCGGGGTCCCGATCGCGGCGGTGGAGCGCGAGTTCGCGGTGGCGCTCGGCCGGGGCCTCCTCGAGGCGACGGCCGCGGGCTTTCGTCCGACGCCGCTCGGCCAGCGGTTCCTGAACGACCTGCAGGCGCTCTTCCTGCCCGGCCGGCACTGACGGTGCCCCTGAATCGGCCCTGCGGGGCGCCCCGGCTCCCGTGACCGGGGTATTGCAGGCGCTTGACAAACGCCGCTTTATGTCGGGTCCGGCAACCGGTGCGGCCCGACTTGTGCACACGGCGCGGCGGCTTCCGGCAAAAGTGTGGACTAACGCACGATTCCTGTCGTGCAACGTCAAAAGACGTGGCCTAAGCATTTGATTTTAAAGGCGCATTTTGGGTGTTTACTTTTTAACCAAAACGACATGAAAGGCGTTTTTTTGCTTTTATGGCCACTGGGCAGAGACTTCATCCACACAGTTATCCACAGGAACTGTGGATAAGGCGGCACTGTCTTCAGGATGAGTTCGTTACGGGCCTGACTTGAGGCCGTCATGTGGCAAGGCGCGCTAACTGCCTCAGTCAGACCCGAATTTTGGAGCCGCCGCCTTTGATCGGCGGCCCCCGCCAGGGTCGGGTCGCACCGCGCCTTGCGACGGCGGTCCCGCGGACCTATACTGCGCGGCCATTTTTTCAGACCTCAAGCCGCGAGCATTGCCATGAAGGCCGGCATCCATCCCGACTACAAGACGATCACCGTGACCTGCAGCTGCGGGAACACCTTCCAGACCGGCTCGACGCTGGGCCACGATCTGCAGGTGGAAGTGTGCTCCGCCTGCCACCCGTTCTACACGGGCAAGCAGAAGATCGTCGACACCGGCGGTCGCGTCGACCGCTTCCGCAAGAAGTACGCGGCCCAGCCCGCGCGCTGAAGCGCCCCCCCCGCAGCGGTCCGAAGTCAACGCCCGGCCTGGCCGGGCGTTGTCGTATGCGCGCCGCCGACGCGGCGCCCGCCCGGCCGCGGCCCGGCCCGGGGCGTGCCCGGAACGGCTAAGCTCGGGCCGGGTGCCACCGATGCATGACCTCCTGATCCCGGCGCGCCGCGCCCTCTGTGCGTTCTGCCTCGGCGCGTTGTTCGCCGCGGCCTCCGCCGCCGCGGCCGACGCGCCCGCAGCGCCGCCGGCCGCGAGCCCGGCGGGCGCAAGCCCCGCCGCCGCGCCGGCCGCGCCATCCGCGCCATCCGGCCCGACGCTGTCGAAGGCCGACAAGGCCGAGGTCGAGCAGGGCCAGAAGATGCACGCCGAGATCGTGCAGTCGATGGGCATCTACAACAACCCCGAGCTGCAGGAATACGTCGGCATGGTGGGCCGCAAGGTCGCCCAGCAGAGCAACCGGCCGAACCTGCCGTACACGTTCACGGTGGTCGACGACGAGGAGGTCAACGCCTTCGCGACGATGGGCGGGTTCGTCTACATCACGCGCGGCATCCTGCCGTACCTGTCGAGCGAGGCCGAGCTCGCCGCGGTGCTCGGCCACGAGATCGGCCACATCACCGCCAAGCACATGGCGCGCCAGAAGACCCAGAGCACGGTGTCCGACATCGCCTCGATCGCGACCGCGATCCTGACCCGCCAGCCGGCGCTCGCCGGGCTCACCAACGTCGCCGGCGAGGCGATGATCCGCGGCTACGGGCGCGACATGGAGCTCGAGGCCGACCGGCTCGGTGCCGAGTACCTGGCGCGCACCGGCTACGACCCGCAGGCGATGATCCGCGTGATCGGCACGCTCAAGGACCAGGAGCGCTTCGAGGTGGTCTCGGCCCGCCAGGAGGGCCGCGAGCCGCACATCTACCATGGCCTGTTCGCGACCCATCCGGACAACGACACGCGCCTCAAGGAAGCCGTGCAGTCGGCAAAGGGCTTCGCCGGCCACGCCGCCGGCAGCACCGAGAACACGATGGACTTCCTCAGGCGCCTCGACGGCGTCGCCTGGGGCACGAGCGCGGAGCAGGGCGTGGTGCGCGGCTCGCGCATGTACCACGCGGGCATGGGCTTCACGGTCGCGTTCCCGAGCGGCTGGAACGTCGAGAACGGCCCGTCACAGATCGTCGCCCAGTCGAAGGCCAAGGACTCGGTGCTGATGGTCGAGACGGCGCCGATCCCGCCGAAGCTCCCCGAGCCGCGCGGCTTCGCGGTCCAGGGGCTGCTCGGCGGGCACGCGCCGCGCGAGGGCCAGGACCTCGAGATCAACGGCCTGCCGGCCTATACCGCAGTCGTCTCCGGCGCGCACACGCCCTTCGGCACCAAGCCCGCGCGCCTCGTGGTCGTGAAGTACGCGAACCAGTACTTCGTGTTCATCGGCGCGAGCAGGAGCGCGGGCACCGTGCCGGACGGCGACCGCCTGTTCCTGTCCTCCGCCGAGACCTTCCGGCGGCTGCGGGGCGATGAGCTCGAGCGCGCCGAGCCCGACCGCATCCGCATCATCGAGGCCGCGGACGGCATGACGATGAACTCGCTGGCCGCCGGCTCGCCGCTCAAGCGCTATCCGGTCGAGCAGCTGCGGCTCTTCAACCGCCTCTACCCGAAGGGCGAGCCGACGCCGGGGCAGCTGCTCAAGGTGGTTCGGTAATCCGCGACCTCGCCGCGGCCCGCCCGTATCTGTTTGATTCCAGGGCCGCGGCCGCCGTTCCGGCCGCATCCGGATGCGATCCGTTGCCTTGATTCTTGCGCTGCAGCGTGACAGTCTGGCCGGACCCACGGGGCGCTCCGATGACGACCAGAAAGTTCACGCTGACCGACGTCTCGACCGGCAAGACGAGCACGCTCGAGGCGCTGTCGCCCACCGTCGGCTCGGACGTCCTCAACATCGCGCCGCTCGGCAAGGACCACGGCGTCTTCACCTTCGACCCCGGCTTCATGGCGACCGCCGCCTGCGAGTCGAAGATCACCTACATCGACGGCGACAAGGGCGTGCTGCTGTACCGCGGCTACCCGGTCGAGCAGCTGGCGGCCAGGAGCTCGTTCATCGAGGTCGCCTACCTGCTGATCTACGGCGAGCTGCCGACGGCGATCGCGCTCCAGGAGTTCAAGCACAGCATCACGCGCCACACGATGCTGAACGAGTCGCTGCTGCGCTTCTACAACGGCTTCCACTACGACGCGCACCCGATGGCGCAGGTCTCGGCGGTGGTCGCCTCGATGGCCGGCTTCTACCACGACTCGCTCGACATCCATAACCCGCGGCACCGCGAGATCTTCGCGCACCGGATCATCGCCAAGATCCCGACGATCGCGGCGGCCGCCTACAAGCACATGCTCGGCCAGCCGTTCATCTACCCGCAGAACTCGCTCGACTACTGCTCGAACCTCCTCAACATGTTCTTCTCGGTGCCGTCCGAGCCGTACGTGGTCGAGCCGGTCGCAGCCAAGGCGCTCGACCTGCTGCTGATCCTGCACGCCGACCACGAGCAGAACGCGAGCACCTCGACCGTGCGCCTCGCCGGCAGCACCGGCACGAACCCGTACGCGGCGATCTCGGCCGGCGTCGCCGCGCTCTGGGGCCCGTCGCACGGCGGCGCCAACGAGGCGGTGCTGCAGATGCTCGAGGAGATCGGCACCGCCGACGCGATCCCGAAGTTCCTGGCCCGGGTCAAGGACAAGAACGAGACCACCAAGCTGATGGGCTTCGGCCACCGGGTGTACAAGAACTTCGACCCGCGCGCCAAGATCATCCGCGAGGCCTGCCACCAGGTGCTCGAGAAGGTCGGCCGCCCCGACAACCCGCTGTTCGAGCTCGCGCTCAGGCTCGAGGAAATCGCGCTCAGCGACGACTACTTCGTGTCGCGCAAGCTGTACCCGAACGTCGACTTCTACTCCGGCATCATCTACAGCGCGATCGGCATCCCGCGCGACATGTTCACCGTGATGTTCGCGATCGCGCGCACCGCCGGCTGGGTCGCGCACTGGCAGGAGCTGATCTCGGACCCGACCATGAAGATCGGCCGGCCGCGCCAGCTGTACACCGGCCCGGCGGCCCGCGACTACGTCGCGATCGCCTCCCGCTGACCGACTTTCGTCGTACGGACAAGGCGTAATCGCGGCAATCCCCGCGCCGGTGCAGACTCGGCCGGTGCCGCGCGCCGCGCGGCCGAGGGGGTAATCCAATGGCCGCATCGCCCTACCGGGACGCCTACCGGCGCTCGCTGACCGACCCCGCCGGCTTCTGGGCCGACGCCGCCCGCGCCATCGACTGGGAGCGGCGCTGGGACCGCGTGCTCGACGACTCGCGGGCGCCGCTCTACCGCTGGTTCAGCGGCGGGCGCCTCAACACCTGCCACAACGCGCTCGACCGCCACGTCGCGGCCGGCCGCGGCGAGCAGGCGGCGCTCATCTACGACAGCCCGGTCACCGGCAGCGTGCGGCGCTTCAGCTACGCCGAGCTGACCGCGGCGGTCGCGCGCTTCGCGGGCGTGCTCGTCGCCCTGGGCGTCGGCCGCGGCGAGCGCGTGATCATCTACATGCCGATGGTGCCGGAGGCGGTGATCGCGATGCTCGCCTGCGCCCGCATCGGTGCCGTGCACTCGGTCGTGTTCGGCGGCTTCGCGCCGGCGGAGCTCGCCAAGCGCATCGACGACGCGCGGCCGGTGGTGGTGGTCTCGGCCTCGTGCGGCATCGAGGGCCAGCGCGTGATCCCCTACAAGCCGCTCCTTGACCAGGCGCTCGAGCTCGCGACGCACGCGGTCAGTCGCTGCGTGATCCTGGCGCGACCCGAGGCCGTCGCCGAACTGAAACCCGGCCGCGACCTCGACTGGCAGGCCGCGGTCGCCGCGGCGAGCCCCGCGCCGTGCGTCGCGGTGGAGGCGACGGATCCGCTCTACATCCTCTATACCTCCGGCACCACCGGCAAGCCGAAGGGCGTGGTGCGCGACCACGGCGGGCACGCGGTCGCGCTCGTCTACTCGATGAGCGCGGTCTACGACGTGCGGCCGGGCGACGTCTACTGGGCGGCCTCCGACGTCGGCTGGGTCGTCGGCCACTCCTACATCGTCTACGCGCCGCTGCTGACGGGCTGCACGACGATCCTCTACGAGGGCAAGCCGGTCGGCACGCCCGATGCCGGCGCCTTCTGGCGCGTGGTCGCCGAGCACCGGGTCAACGCGCTGTTCACCGCGCCGACGGCGTTCCGCGCGATCAAGAAGGAGGACCCCGACGGCCGGCTGCTCGCCGGCCACGACCTGTCGAGCCTGAGGACGCTGTTCCTCGCCGGCGAGCGCTGCGACCCGGACACGGTGCTGTGGGCCGAGGCACGCCTCAAGGTGCCGGTGATCGACCACTGGTGGCAGACCGAGACCGGCTGGCCGGTGGCCGCGAACTGCCGCGGCCTCGAGCCGATGACCGTGAAGCCCGGCTCGGCGAGCGTCGCGGTGCCGGGCTACGACGTGCAGGTGCTCGACGACGCAGGCGCACCGGTCGCGGCGGGCACGATCGGCAACATCGTGATCAAGCTGCCGCTGCCGCCCGGGACGCTGCCGACGCTGTGGCACAACGACGCCGGCTACCGCGAGGCCTACCTCAGCCGCTACCCCGGCTACTACCTGACCGGCGACGCCGGCTTCGTCGACGCCGACGGCTACCTGTCGATCATGTCGCGCATCGACGACGTCATCAACGTCGCCGGCCACCGCCTCTCGACCGGCGCGATGGAGGAGGTGCTGGCCGGCCACCCGGACGTCGCCGAGTGCGCGGTGATCGGCGCGGCCGATGCGCTCAAGGGCCAGCTGCCGGTCGGCCTCGTGGTGCTCAAGGCCGGGGTCGGCCGGCCGCACGAGACGATCGTCGCCGAGCTCATCGAGCGCGTCCGCCGCGAGATCGGCGCGGTGGCGGCGCTGAAGCACGTCACCGTGGTGGCGCGGCTGCCGAAGACGCGCTCCGGCAAGGTGCTGCGCGCGACGATGCGCGCGATCGCCGACGCGCGCGATTACAATGTGCCGGCGACGATCGACGATCCGCGGATCCTCGACGAGGTGACGGTGGCGCTCAAGGCACTGGGGTACGGGACGGGCGGCTAGCCCACCGCCGCCGGCCGGGGGGCGGCGGCGCACCCGGCCGGGCCGCGCGCCCGGCCCGCGCGGGCGTCCACCTCCAGGGACGAGGGGCCCGCGAGCGCGTGCGACCTGCCAACCTCAAAGCGATCGGCCTGATGCTGGTCGGCGTGTTCGTGTTCTCGCTGATGGATGCGGGGCTGAAGCGCCTGTCGACCGGCTACCCGGCGATCGAGGTCACGACGCTGCGCGCGGCGGCCTCGCTGCCCTTCCTGCTCGCCTGGATCGCCTGGACCCGCGCCTGGCACCGGCTCAGGGTCAGCAACCCGGCGCTCTACCTGGTGCGCGCCGCGCTCGGCATCCTGATGCTGGTCACGTTCGTGTACTCGGTCTCGGTGCAGCCGCTCAGCGACTCGTACGCGGTGTTCATGAGCGCGCCGCTGATGGTCGCGGCGCTGTCGCGCGTCGTGCTCGGCGAGCGCGTGCCGGCGAAGCGCTGGCTCGCGATCGCCGTCGGCCTCGCGGGCGTCGTCATCGCGCTCAAGCCGCGCGGCACCGGCTTCGTCTCGGCCGGCGGGCTCGCGGCCGCGGCGAGCGCGGTCTGCTATGCGCTCTCGGTGCTGTCGATCCGCGTGCTCGGCCGCACCGACTCCAACCAGGCGATGGTGCTCTGGTACGTGCTGGTGCTGGCGCTCGCCTCGGCTGGCCTCGCCGCGCCCGGCTGGCAGCCGGTGGCCGCCGGCCACTGGCCGCTGATCGCGCTCATCGGCATCACCGGCGCGGCCGGCCAGTTCCTGTTCACCGCGGCGTTTCGGCTGGCGCCGCCGTCGACGGTGGCGCCGTTCGAGTACACCGCGCTGATCTGGGGCCTGGCGCTCGACTTCGCGGTGTTCGGGCTGGTGCCGCTGCCGCGCGTGCTCATCGGCGGCAGCATCGTGATCGGCGCGGGCGTCTACCTGATCTGGGACGAGCACCGCGTCGCCGCCGACCCGCTCGCCGCCGCCGAGCGCTAGCAGAGAGGCGCAGTCCGATCAATCACACCGAAGACGGGCGGCGCGCCGCGCGCCAGGTGGCATGATCGGAGCCTCGGGGAAGTGGGCGAAGCGAGGTAGACCCATGGACGCCGGCAGCGCCTTCATCGCGGCGCGCGACCAGCTGATCGCGCACGGCCGGGACTACGCGGGCGCCCGGGCGGCGTTCCGCTGGCCCGAGCTCACGCACTTCAACTGGGCGCGCGACTACGTCGACCGGATCGCCGCGGGCAACCCGCGGCCGGCGCTCAAGGTCATCGACGACGCCGGCCTCGACCTCGAGCTCTCCTACGCCGAGCTCGCGCGCCGCTCGCACCAGGTCGCGAACTTCCTGGCGGCGCACGGCGTGCGGCCCGGCGACCGCGTGCTGGTCATGCTCGGCAACGTCGTGCCGCTGTGGGAGACGATGCTCGCTGCGATCCGGCTCGGCGCGGTGCTGATCCCGGCGACGACGCTGCTGCAGCACGACGACCTCGCCGACCGGCTCGAGCGCGGCCGGGTGCGGGCGGTCGTCGCCGATGCCGCGCTCGCCGGCCGCTTCGACGGCCTCGCCGGGGCGCCGATCCGGATCGCGGTCGGCGGCGCGCCGCGCGGCTGGGCGTCCTTCGACGACAGCCGCCAGGCGCCGCAGGTGCACGTGCCGGCGGCGCCG
>Ga0335069_10004742_pt1 | contig 20068 bp, 15 predicted proteins | sample Lox_Sample_11_FD_206714 | JGI IMG/M metagenome (GOLD analysis project Ga0335069, IMG submission 206714) | Soil microbial communities from Loxahatchee National Wildlife Refuge, Florida, United States - Lox_Sample_1.1 | ecosystem: Environmental > Terrestrial > Soil > Wetlands | place: USA... | reverse complement strand
CAATCGAGCGCCGCCGTCTCGAGCGGACCGAGCGCAATGTCGCCGTGAACGGGATCGCGGATCAGCATCACGCGGCCATGAAGCGTTTCAACGCGAAGGCGCTCCCGCTGGTCTCCGCATCTTGGCGCCTCTGTGCTGGATTCTCGCCTACGCGAAGCGAATCGGCAGGCGACCCAGCACGCGGAACAGAGAGCGGCCCCATTCCAGCTCGGCGGTGGCGAGCTCCATGCGGCGCACGCGGCGCACCAGCGTCCCGATCGCGACCTGGGCTTCCATGCGGGCGAGGTGGGCGCCGAGACAGAAGTGGGTGCCACCGCCGAAGGCCAGATGCGGGTTGTCGGCGCGGCTGACGTCGAAGCGGTCGGGATTCGCAAAGCGCGCCGGGTCGCGGTTGGCCGCGAACAGCATCGCCCACACCTGGCTGTCGCGCGGGATCACCGTGCCGCCGAACTCGGTGTCGGCGCGCAGGTAGCGCGGAGTCAGCATGATCGGACCGTCGAAGCGCAGGCATTCCTCGACCGCGCTGCCGACCAGCTCGGGCCGAGCCTGCAGCAGGGCGAGCTGGTCGGGATGGCGCAACAGCGCCAGCACCCCGTTGCCGATCAGGCCGATGGTGGTTTCGAAGCCGGCGATGAGGAGACCGATGCTCTGCGAGATCAACTCGCTGCTGCTGAGCCGATCGCCGGCGTCCTCGGCACGGATGAGGTCGCTCAGGATGTCGTCGGTGAGATGGCGCCGCCGTTCGGCGATCAGCGACTCGAAGTAGGCGCGCAACTCGCGGGCGGCGCTCAGCCCGCGCTCGAGCACGTCGGGCGGCGCGAGCATGAACGCCAGCAGGTGGGTGGCGTGCGCGGTCCACTCGGTGAAGCGGTCGCGGTCGGCGAGCGGCACGCCCATCATCTCGCAGATCATCGTCGACGGCACCGGCAAGGCGAGGTCGGCGATCACGTCCATCTCCCCGCGCGCCACCACGCCGTCGAGGAGCGTGTCGGCGATCGTCTGCGCACGGGCGCGCAGCCGCTCGATCGCGCGCGGCGTGAACGCCTTGCTCACCAGCTTGCGCAGCCGGGTGTGATTGGGGGGATCCTGCTGCAGCATGAACTCGGCCGGCCCTCCGTTGGGCACCAGGTTCTCGCCCGGAAAGGTGCCGTCGGCCATGCGCACGCCGGTCGGCACCTGGGTCAACAACCGCACGCAGTCGTCGTAGCGGCTCAGTCGCCACACCCCGATCGGGGTCTCGTTGACCGGGTCCACCTCGCGCAGGTGCCGGAGGTAGGGATGCGGATCGGCGCGAAACCCCGGGTCGAGCGGGTTGGCACCGCACCACGGATCGTCCACGGCGATGGGAGCTGTCATGGGGTCGAGCCCTAGCACATCCACCCATCCGGAGTGAGCGCCGGAGGGCGCGCACCAGGTGCGGGGCGGCGCTTTGACCGGTGCGGCCGGGATCGCATAGACGGAGGTGGTCGCTCCGGCTCACATGTCCGACCCGTTCTGCGAAGTCTCGAGCATCGACTATCCGATCATCGACGCCGACGCGCACGTGTACGAGCCGCCCGCGGTATGGCAGGACCGCGTGCCGGCGCGCCTGCGCGCGCGGGCCCCCAAGGTGACGCGCACCGACGAAGGCGACGTGTGGTCGTTCGGCGACGGCGAGCGCGTGCGTCCGGTCGGGCTCATGGCGGCGGCCGGGTCGAGCTACCTCGGCTTTCGGCCGGCCGGCCTCACCTACGAGACCATCCGCCGCGGGCACTTCGAGCCCGCCGCTCGCCTCGCCGACATGGACGCCGACGGCGTCGCCGTGCAGCTCCTCTACCCGAGCGTCTGCGAGGAGGGGGCACGCATGTTCGGCGACGAGCGCGCGCTGCAGCTCGCGTGCGTGCGCGCGTACAACACCTGGCTGCTCGAGTTCTGCGCGGCCGGCTCGGGGCGGCTGTTCGGCCACGCGGTGATTCCGGCGACCGGCGTGGACGACGCGGTCGCCGAGCTCGAATGGGCCCTGCGCGCCGGCTACCGCGGCGTGCTCATCTCGACCTTTCCGAGCGGAGCGGTCGAGCCATCGCCGGACGACGATCCGTTCTGGGCTCGCGCCCAGGAAGCCGGCGTTCCGGTTGCCCTGCACATCGGCAGCTTCCATGCCGACGGGCCTGTCACGCGGCGCCGCTTCGAGCCCGCCGCCGTGCTGCCGCGCGCCGCGGTGAGCAAATCCGGCGCGAACACGGTGCCGCTGGTGGCGCGCATGATCTTCTCCGGCCTCTTCGAGCGCTTCCCGCGCCTGCGTGCCCTGTTGGTCGAGGCCAACATCGGCTGGATTCCGGCCATGCTCGAGCAGACCGACGACATGTTCCTGCGCTACCGCTGGTTCACCGATACGGCGGCCCGCCTGCCGACGTTGCCCAGCCGCGTCTTTCACCGCAACGTCTGGGCGACGTTCATGATCGACACGGTGGGCATCGAGCTGCGCCACCGGCTGAACATCGAGCACCTCATGTGGTCGACCGACTACCCGCACACCGGCACCGACTGGCCGAACAGCCGCGTCACCATCGCCCGGCTCTTCCGCGGCGTGCCGCGCGGTGACGTGAAGAAGATGCTGCACACGAACTGCAAGACGCTGTATCGGCTCACCGAGGTGGCGGATCGCCTGCCGGACGGGCCGGCGGGCGCGTGAACGCGTGGGCGCGATGCGGCTGCGCGACAAAGTGGCGATCGTCACCGGCGGCGGGTCGGGCATCGGCCGGGCCATCGCCGTCCGCTTCGCGCGCGAGGGCGCGCAGGTGGTCGTCGCCGGGCAGCGGCCCGAGCGCCTCGCCGAGACCGCGCGGCTGATCGAAGGGGACGGCGGACGTGTGGTCGCCGTTGCGTGCGATGTCGCCGACGCCGAGCACGTGCGGCGCCTGGTCAGCGCCGCGCTGGATGCCAGCGGGCGCGTCGACATCCTGGTCAACGGCGCCGCTCGCAACCGACCCGACCAGCCGGTCGCCGAGCGGGTCGGGGAGCTGGCCGAGGCGTGGTGGGCGGCGACGCTGGACGTGAACCTCACCGGCGCCTTTCACTGCTGCAAGTACGCGGTGCCGGCGATGGCGCGCGGCGGCGGCGGCTCGATCGTCAACGTGGCCTCGACCTCCGGCGTCACCGGCAACTGGAACCAGAGCGCCTACGTCGCCTCCAAGCACGGCCTGGTGGGCCTCACCAAGGCGATCGCGCTCGACTACGCCGCACAACACATCCGGGCCAATGCAATCTGCCCCGGCTTCATCGAGACCGAGCGCTCGCTCGCCTTCGCGGCGCACAACCGCGATGCCGATTGGCGCGCCAAGAAGCTCGCCGAGATCCCGCTCGGCCGCCTCGGCCGCGCCGAGGAAGTCGCCGCCCTCGCGGCGTTCCTCGCGTCCGACGAGGCGGGGTTCATCACCGGGGCGGTGATCCCGATCGACGGTGGGACGGCGGCGCGAAGGTGACGGATGGGCGCCCTCCACCTAGCCCGGCGGCGGGCTGGGGGCCGGCAGCGGTTCCACGGTGCTGAGCATGAGCACGCGCGTGGTGCGGTCGAGGCGAAGGTAGCCCATGATGGCGATCGGCTGGCCCGCCGGCGTCGACGCGAAGGCCGCCAGTGCTTTTCGGTCGCCGGCCAGCCAGAAGGCCGGCCGGTAGGGCTCGAGCCGGCTGATGATGTTGAAGTACGCGGCCTGACCGCTCAGCACCCGCAGAACGGTGACGTGCAGTTGGTAGACGGTGCGCCCGCGGCCGACCTGCCAGCTCACCAGCGGTTTCAGATCCTGCGGCTTGGCGCCGACGAAGCCCTCGATCCGTACCGAGAGCGGATAGGCGACGCCTTGCTCGGCGCGCGCGTCGTGGCGCGCGGCGAGGACGAGCAGCGCCGCCGATAGCAGCGCGGCAGGCCGTCGACCGACGATCACCCCAAGGCGCCGGCCTTGCGCAGCGCGGCGATGCGGTCGGCATCGTAGCCGAGGACGTCGCGCAGCACCGCGTCGGTGTCGCGGCCGGGCTCGACGGCGGCTTGCGCCGGCGCCGCGAGCGTTTCGCCGAGCAGCTTGATCGGCGACGGCATGAGCTCCGTCCCGTGCGCCTGCCGGCTCTGGAACGGCAGGCGATCCAGGAACTGCGGGTCGCGCGTGATCGACTTGCTGTCGTTCACCGGCGCGAGCGGCGTGTTGACCTCGAGGCCGAACCGCACCCATTCGGCGCTCGTGCGGGTGGCGAAGATGTCGGCGAGCTGCCGGCGCAGCGCGACGTTGCCGCGCGCGTGATCGGCGTACTTGGCGCCCGGGTTGTCGTCGTACAGCTCCGGCCGGCCGACGCCGTAGGCGAAGTTCTTCCAGAACTCGCGCTCCGAGGCCATGAACAGGACGATGCCGTCCTTCGAGCGGTAGTATTGATACCGCACCGACTCGGTCATGCTGTTGTCACCCACCGGGCGGCGCGCTCCCTTGCCGTCGCCGTCGTTGCCGGTCACCTCGTCCTCGGGGCGCTCGTAGGCCTTGTTGCCTTCGATGCCGTTCCAGTTGAACGCCGCCGCCGCGTCGCTCTGCGCAACCTCGAAGCGGCAGCCGCGGCCGCCGGCGCGCGCGCGGATGATGGCGGCGCAAATGCCGAGAGCGGCATAGAGCGGCCCCGCGTTGATCCCGATGGTGGTGTAGCTCGGGATGGTCGGTTGGTCTTCGGCGTTGAACGCCGGGCGGGCGACCCCGGCCCAGGCATCGTACGCAATCCCGTGGCTCGGCATGTCCTTGTACGGGCCGGTCATCCCGTAGCCGGAGATCTGGCAAAAGACGATACGCGGATTGACCTCCTGCATCTTCTCCCAGGTGATGCCGCGCCGTGCCAGCGCGCCCGGGCGCATCGCTTCGATCACGGCGTCGCCGGCGCGGAGGAGCTCGAGGTACGCCGCCACGCCGTCGGGGTTGCGCAGATCGAGCACGATGCTCTTCTTGCCGCGGTTGAGGTGCCAGTGCAGCAGGGAGATCCCGTCGATGATCGGAAAGGCCATCTTGCGGACGTAGTCGCCCCCGGGGTTTTCGACCTTGATCACCTCGGCGCCGAGGTCGGCCAGCTGCATGCCGACGGCCCCCGGGCCGAGCAAAGAGCTCTCGATGATGCGGACGCCGGCGAGCAGGGCGCCGGAAGATTCGTGGGTCGCCATATGCTGTCTCGTATCCGAAGAGAGGCGGCTCCGCCAAGCGACCCGCGCGAGCTTGCGTTCGCGGACCGGCTTGGCTACCTGCCGGCCATCCGGGGGCGCAGACGTCGGAGGGAGGCTCGCGGAGGAGGAGGAACGATGAAGCTTTGGCTGCACGCGATTCTGGCCGCCGCACTGGTGGCGAGCGCCGGCTGTGCCATGCGGCCGTGTCCGGCGCAGCCGGCGGCGCCCGCGCCCACGCCGGTGTCGGCCTCACCGGTGATCGACCGCATCCTGCAGCGCGGCGAGCTGCGCGTCGGCACCTCGGGCACCCAGCCGCCGCTGAGCGCCACCACCAAGGACAATCAGATCATTGGCTTCGACGCCGACCTCGCCGCCGCGTTCGCCAAGTCGATGGGCGTCAAGCTCACCCTGGTGCCGATCCAGTTCTCCGAGCTGCTCGCGTCGCTCGAGCGCGGCGACGTCGACATGGTGCTCTCGGGTCTGACCATGACGCCCGAGCGCAACCTGCACGTCGCGTTCGTCGGGCCGTACTTGGTCTCCGGCATGTCGATCCTGACCAAGGAGAAGACGATGGCCACGCTGCGCAAGGCGGAGGAGATCGACACACCGAAGGTGCGCCTCGCGGCGCTGCGCGGGTCGACGGCGGAGACGTTCGCAAAGGAGACCGTGCCGAAGGCGAAGCTGGTGCTGGTCAACACCCTCGACGAGGGCGTCGTCCTGGTGCGCAAGGGCAAGGTCGACGCGTTGCTCGCCGACCACCCCTTCTGCATGGTCGCCGTCTATCGGTACAAGGCAGATCACTTCGAGACGCTGGAGACGCCGTTCACCTTCGAGCCCCTCGGCGTCGCCTTGCCGCCCAACGATCCGCTGCTGATGAACTGGACACAGAACGCGCTCGCCGACCTCGAGGACTCCGGGGCCATCTACGAGACGATGTACAACTGGTTCGAGGAGGACTCCTGGGTCAACCAACTTCGCTGACGGCGGCCGGCGCGTCGCCGCTTCGCGCCGTGCTCTGGGACCTCGACGGCACGCTGGTCGACTCGGGCGAGTATCACTACGAAGCGTGGCGTGAGACGATGGCCGGACTCGGTCGGGCGTGGAGCCGCGCGAAGTTCGCCGAGACGTTCGGCCAGCGCAACGACGCGATCTTGCAGCGCGTGATCGGCCCGCAGGTGAGCGCGGCCGAGATTCAACGCATCGGCGACGCCAAGGAAGCGCACTATCGGGCCCTGGTGCGCGCGCGCGGCATCAGCGCGCTGCCCGGCGTGCGCGAGTGGTTGAACCGCCTGCGCGCCGGCGGCTGGCGACAGGCGATCGCCAGCTCGGGGCCGCGCCGCAACGCCGAGACGATCCTCGCCGCGCTCGCCCTCCAAGACGCGTTCGATGCCGTCATCGCCGCCGAAGACGTCGTGCGAGGGAAGCCCGATCCGGAAGTCTTCAGCGCCGCCGCCGCTCGCCTCGGTGCGGCCGCGGCGCACTGCGTGGTGGTGGAGGACGTTCCGATGGGGATCGAGGCCGGGCGCCGCGCCGGCATGCACACGCTCGGCGTGCTCAACACGCATGCGCATCTCGATGCGGATCGGGTCGTCCGGTCGCTGGCCGACTTGGAGGCCGACGCGTTCGAGCGGCTGCTCGAGCAACCGACCGCGGGATAGCGCGCCGCGTCGGCGCGCGCGAGAGACGGCGGCCCGGACTGGAGTCACGGAGGAGTGATGGAGACGACCGAGATCAGCATCGAAGAGTTCGCCCGCGTCGACCTGCGCGTCGGTACGATCCGCGACGCCAAGCCGCATCCGAACGCGGATCGCCTGCTCATCCTCACCGTCGACCTCGGCGAAGCCACGCCGCGCCAGCTGGTGGCCGGGATCCGCGCCGCGTACGACGTCCGCTCGCTGCCGGGCCAGCAGGTCGTCGTCGTCGCCAACCTCAAGCCGGCCTCGCTGCGCGGCGTGGAGAGCCAGGGAATGCTGCTCGCCGCCAGCGATCCCGACGGCCTCGCGGTGGTCGCGCCCGGCCGCCGCTTCACGCCCGGAACGAAGATCAAGTGAGCCGCAAGGAGTCAGGGTTCTGAGGGCGGACCACGTGGGCGGCTCCCATAGCCTAGAACCCTAACCCCTGACCCGGCTTTGTGCGGCAATTCGGGACTGCGACTGATCCGCTCTTCTGAAGTGGCGGCGGCCGTCCCGGCCGCCAGACGCGCGCAGCGCGTCTGCGAGACGCCCGCCTCCACTCCAGAAGAACTCACCGCGATCCAAATTGCCGCACAAAGCCCCCTGACCCCCAACCCCCTTTGACCGCTCTCGACCGATCTGCCTAAGCCCTTCCGCATGAGCGACGCACCGGGATTGGAAGGGCTGCGCGGACGAACGGTGCTGGTCACCGGGGCCGCGAGCGGGATCGGGCAAGCAGTGTGCGGGCGCCTGGCAGCCGAAGGTGCCGGCATTGCGTTGGTCGACCGCGACGAGGGGCGGCTGAACGCGGTCGTCGAATCGCTCGGCGGCAACGGCGCGCGGCGGATTGCGATCAACGCCGACGTGAGCCGCGAGCCCGAGGTGGCCGAAGCCATCGAGCGCGCCGTCGCGGTGCTCGGCGCGTTGCGCGGGGTCGTGACCTGCGCCGGGATCTTCGACCCGAGCGACCTCGCGCCGGTGGCGGAGGTCTCGTTCGACACCTTCGCCCGCCTGTTGAGCGTGAACCTGACCGGCACCTTTCTCGTCGCCAAGTACGCTCTGCCGCACCTGGTCGCCGCGGCGGCCGACAGTGGCGGCACGCCGTCGGCGATTGTCACGGTGGGCTCGACCGCCGGGCTGCGCGGACACGGCAAGGGGGTTGGATACACGGCGAGCAAGGGCGGCGTCATCGCCCTGACACGGTTGCTCGCCTTCCAGTACGGCGAGAAGGGCGTGCGCACCAACTGCATCTGCCCGGGCTTCACCGATACGCCGATGACCGGCGGCACCGGTCGCGATCCCGTCCTGTTGCGGGCCCTGCGGCGCGGCATCCCCCTGCGCCGCATCGCCCAGCCCGAGGAGATCGCGTCGCTGGCGTGCTTTCTCCTCAGCGACTCCGCCTCCTACATCAACGGCCAGATCATCGCCGCCGACGGCGGCGCGACCGTGACGTAAGGGGAAGGTTGTCCGTTGTCCGCTATCCGTTGCGATCGAACGGACAATGGCTAACGGGCAACGTCCTTGATGGCGCGGAAGCGCAGGCGCACGTAGTCGGCCGTCCACTGGCCGTTGGAATCGCACAGCCGCGGCCGCAGCGCCTCGCGCACCTCGTCGATGAAGGCCGGACGCTCGGCGGCCGGCAGGGCGGCGGTGAAGCTCTCCGTGAAGGTCTCGAGCCATCCGGTGATGTCGCCGGGCAGCGGCGTCGGCCGTGGGATGAGGGCGATGTATTCGACGGCGAAGCCGCGCGCCGCCAGCCGGGCACCGTAGTCCTCGACGGTCGGAAAGTACCACGGGTGGACGGTGCGTCCGTCGATCCCGCGCCGCGCCAGCCCGTCCAGCAAGGCGGCTTCGATCGTCGCCACGCAGCCGGCCCCGCCGCACTCGGCGACGAAGCGACCGCCCGGGACGAGCGCGCGCCACACGCCGGCGATGACGACGTCGGGGCGCTTCATCCAATGCAGTGCCGCGTTGCTGAACACCGCGTCGAACGCCGCCACGAAGTCGAGCCGCTCGCCCTCCACCACGCGCGCGTCGAGGCCGCGCGCCCGCGCGCCGGCGACCTGCTCGGGGCTGGCGTCGACGCCGACCACACGGCACCCCGCCGCGGCGAGCTGCGCCGTCAACGCGCCGTCGCCGCAGCCGAGGTCAAGGATCCGCTCGCCCGCCCGCGGGGCGAGCAGCTCGACCACCGGCTGGCCGAGGTCGGATACGAAGCGCGCGTGGCGCGCGTAGCGCTCGGGATCCCACGATTGCCGCGCGGTCATGCCTGTTCATCGTCGATCGTACGGCGCGGTGCAATGCCATTCCACACTTGGATAGAGGCCCGTTTGGAGCGACGTCAGCAGGATCTCCCGAGCTGAGTCGCGATGACCATCAAGTCAACGAGGCTCACGCGTCCGTCTTGGTTGACGTCGAAGCGCGCATCAGACCGGCCAAACCGGAGAGCCAGCACTTCGGCGAGAACATCCCACAACGTGACCCGCCCGTCGCCGTCTACGTCGCCACATCCCGGCGCGTGTGTGGCCACTGCCGTCGGCATCGCCGTCGCCGTGGTGGTTGGGGTGGCCGGGCGCGTACTGGTGGGCGTGTGAGACGGCGTCTGGGTCGGCGTATCGGCGCGCGTCGCGGTCGGCGTCGCAGTCGGCGCCGGCGTGTTGGTCGGGGTCGCCGCGGCCGTGTCGGTCGGCGTACCCGTTGGCGTCTCCGTCGCGGTGTTGGTGGGTGCAGGCGTTTGGCTCGCCGTCGGAGTGTGGGTCGGCGTCGAGATCTCCGCTGGAGTGTCGGTCGGAACGTCCGCCAGGACAATGGTCGTCATGGCATCGACTTCCGGGGGACAGGCCTTCTCCTCGACCATGCCGACACGGTCACGGCTGAGGCTGCAGAACGCGTAGCCTTTGCCGACCTGGCCGGTGAACATCACCGACGTGTCGGGCGTGTCGCTGACCAGGGGTACGAACGGCCCGCTGTCCTCGGAGACGTAGACCGTGAAATCGGCGATGCCGGCGCCGTCATCCATGCCCTCCCACTGGAGGAGGAAGCTGGTCTGCGTCTGTGCGGCCGGCAGCGGCAGCACGCGGCTGTGCGGCGGTGTGACGTCCAGGGTGTTGCAATGCGGGACGGTATCGATCGGCGTATTGACGTCGAAGACGATGCTGGCCTGATTGCAGATGCGGGTTCCCGTCGGCAATCCGGCCCGGAGGCCGACCGTGAACGAGACGCTGCCTTCGCCATCCGGCGGCTTGACGTTGGGGGGCAGAAATCCAACCAGGGGATCGTCGGGGAGTTGGAGCGTCAGCGGATCGAGGGTGTCGAAGCGCCACTCGGCGATGCCCGTCGCCGGGTCCACCCCCGCCGTGATCGGCACGAGCAGAGGCTCGTCGGGACGGAAGTCGGCACCGCCGACGTAGGAGCTGGCCGCGCTTGTCGGATGCAGCACGTCGGCGCCGATCGTGATCGGGCCCAGGCGGAAGGTATCGAGAGCGAACGCGGTGGTGTCGAGCTGATCGGTGACGACGACTGCCTGCGCCGGTGCAGTGGCACCGGCCTGGTTCTCGAAGTGGATGACGTACCCGAGCGGCTTCGCACCGGAGATGAACTGCTCGCTGGTGACACCGACAGTGCCGCTCTTGTCGTTCGGATCGTGGCTGCGGCGGCGCCGGCGGAAACGACCGTCGCAGTCGTCGAGGAGCGCTAACAGGGGATTCTTCGAGGGTAGACAGTGCAACGGCACGCAACGTCCGTCGGGCGCCCGCACCAACGGCTTCGGGCATGGCGCTGGCGGCGGGGTCGGGGGGGACGGCGGCGTTCCCTGCGGTCCAGCGCTTGGTTGCGGCGTGGCCGTTGGCGGCGGATGTCCGCCCGGGGTGCACGAAGGCTTCTGCTTGCACGAGCAGCCGTTCGGTTTGCACGGCTTCGCGGGCTCGCACACCTTGCAGTTTCCACACTCGTCGCACAGCCAATCCGCCCAGGCGGCAGTCGCGCCGAAGGGCAGAACGCCCGACAGCCAGGGGAGGAAGCCGGGGGCCGGCAGCTCCGAAACGCTCACCGATTGCGCCGCGCGCACACGCGCCGCGGCGAACTCCGCGGCGTCGATGATCATCTGCGCCAGGCTGTAGACCTTCATCCGCGTGCCGACGGTCGCCACCCAACTGTCGTGGCCGGCGTCGATCGCCATACCCAGTTGGGCGCGCAGATACGCCTCCAGGTCCGGCAGCATCTCCTCGGGAACGACGACGCCGAGGTTCGTCTCCGCGTACGACTTGGCGTCTGCGAGAAGACCAGCGAGGTCCTGTCCATCCAGGCCGGGCGCGAAGAGCGGCGGAGCGATCCCGGCTGCGAGTTCGTCCTGAGCGGTGTCGTCTTCGGACGGAGGCGTGCTGACTGTGAACTCGATCGCGCCGATGTAGCCGGCAGGCACGAGCGGCAGGAGGAGCGGAATGCTGTGCATGCCGCCGGGACCCGCATCCGGTCCGACCTCGAGCGGAACCGTGCCCCAGTCGATGAGCACCTGTTCCGGTTGCAGCGGCGGCGGCGCGATCGCGGTGACCAGCCCGAGCGCCGCGTCGCCCGGAAAGGACAGCGACAGGGGCACGCCGCGCGCGTCGCTGTTGCCTCGGTTGCCGAAGAGGGCGACGTAGCGCTCCGTGGCGCCGGTGCGGATGTCCGACCGGCCGACGATCTGCACCCAGAGGACGGGTCGGCGCGGGTCCTCGATCGTGAATCCGCGCGCGAGCACGGCGCTGCCCTGCGGGTTCCTCACCACGACATCCCACGCGCCGAGCGATCTGCCGGCAAGATCGAACGTCGCGCCGATCACCGATGCGCCGGCGAACGTGACCGGGTTGCCGGGGATGTCCGCTTCGCCGGGCCGGGTGAGCGTGACGCTCGCCGCGGGATCGAAGCCGCTGCCGAAGATGACCGCGGTTACCGAACCGTCCGCCCCGCCTCGGTCCGGCTTGGCATCGGTGACGAAGAAGCCGCCGGTGGCCTCGTACGCGCCGACGTCGCAAGCCGCCCCTTGCTGTCGCACGATGCTGCGCTGATCGGTCCCCGCGCAGGCGTGTCCGCCGCTTCCCGCCGCAAGTGGGCTGCCCGCGTCGATCGCGGGACTGCCGGCGAGCAATGCGTGGGTTGCCGTCGGTCCGCCGTTGTCGGCCAGCGGTCCTAACCGCGGGTCTTGCCCGATGATGTTGCCGGTGGTGTCGCCGGCGAAGAAACAGACCGGAGGGGAATTGGGCACCACCGGGAAGATATTGCGAACCAGGTTGTGCCCCCCTGAGAGCAGGGTCGCTACGCAGTCCGGACCGGCGTTGTTCGCCACGATGGTGTTGCTCAGGGTCACGGGATGCGTGCCGACCCCCGAGTTGGAGGTGCTGATGCCGGCGCCGCTGTTGTTCACGATGGTGCTGCTGTTCAGCGTATGCGGGCCGCCCCCCTCATTGTAGAGAAACAGACCGGTCGAGTTGCCGCTGACCGTGCTGTCGGTGAGCTCCAGCGAGCCGGCCGGCATGTACACCCCGCCGCCGACGTTCCCGCTAATGGTACTGCCGACCACGGTCACCTGGGCGCCAAAGCCCGCGATTCCTGCGCCGGACTGGGCGACGTTGTCGCGCACCGTGCTGTCGACGAGGGTGGTGGCCCCCGACGCATCGTTGCCGATCCCCCCGCCCTGCTGGGCTTGATTGCCGATGATTCGGCTCCTGACGATTACCAGCGTTCCGCCGAGGGTCGCGACGCCGCCGCCGAGCCGTTCGGTCGAGTTGTTCTGGATGACGCAGTCGCTGAGCGTCAGCTTTCCGCTCGGGACCGTCGTTCCGAGGGTCTGCGTCGTACCCACAAGGATTCCGCCCCCGCGCGGCGAGACGAAGGAGATCACGATGGGCGAGCCATTCTGCACCGTCACGCCGCTGATCGTCACCTTGATGAGGGCGCCGCGGGGATCGACGTGGATCACGCGGTCACCGGACACGCCGCTGATGACGGTGGCGTCCGCGCCGGCACCGTTGAGGGTCAGGTCGTCGGTGATGTCCAGATCGCCACGCGCCGCGGCGTCTTCCCCGGCGCCGGAAACGGTCAACGCGTACGTCCCCGCCGGAAGGTTGATGGTGTCGGCGCCGGCGCGTGCATTGGCCGTGATGATCGCGCCGCGCAAGCTGCAGTCATTCGGCGTTGCATCATCGCACGCCGCGGCGGACGCGTTGTCGTCGGTGCGGTCGACGGTGAAAGTCGCCGCCTGGCTGATCTGAGCCAGCCCGGGACAGAGACCAACGGCAACGAAGGCAAGGACGCGGACGGCCCATCGGGCGCGACACGCAATCCTGGGCTCAACGGGAGGGCGCGCCCAGCGATCAACGGCTTTGCGATACAGGCCGCAGCACCCCATCTGACTACAGGACGAGGCAATCGATGGAACGAAGGTTCCATCGCCTGGAACATTTTGAATCGGCGATCAGTTGAGCCAGGAAATCGGCAGGCGGGGATCGGGTCTGTACGAGCAGAACAGGCCGGTCCTCACCGTATTGGTCAGATGGATCCCGAGCGGGCGATGGAGGCTCAGGAGCTTCTGGGTCACACGTCTGATCGCGCGAGTGACGTTCACCCGGGCTTGGTCGACGGAGGACGAAGCGCGCGGATGTTGCCGATTCAGGCCGAAGCCAGCCGCCAGCTCCCGGGAGAGGAACGCCACTTCCGCTTGCAAGCGTTCCACCCGGCCGCGGTCGTTGAAGTCCTTGGCTTCCTCGAGCTCGGAGCGGAGGTCGGCAAGACGGCGCTTGTACGCCGCTCTCGCCTTCGAGTCGAACACGGTCGCCGCATCGCCCGCCCGCGTGACATGCATACCGGTTTCGGCCAGCACGGCGGCAGCACGCGCACCCGTGGAGTGCGCTGCGCGGTTGGCAATCAAATCCACGAGATCGAAGACGTGCACGTCCTTGTGCGGATGCCGCAAGAGACAGCTGAGATAGCGCGCCCCCGTGCTGTCCTTGAGGCGAAGCACCGTGCCCTGGTACCAGACGGTCCAGTAGTCGCCCTCCAAGCGGAAGACCGAAGCTGATGCTTCTCCCGCTCGGGCCCCTTCGAGGTCGCCCCGGAGCTCCTGCAAGCGAACTGCGGACCCGGAGGCGAGAGTCGGGGCGATATGGGCCTTCAACGTCTCGATCTTCTCGGCCAAGCTCTTCATCCCCAGGTCCCGGGCGGTAACGAGCGCGTCTTCCAAGAGCTCGCCGGCCCTTTGAGCGGCATCGGACCCGCCACGAGCGAGCAGCATCTGGGCGTAGTCGTGTTGCGTGTGGGCGGTCCACGGTTGGGCGCCCATCCGGCGGCTCATCGCCAGCGCGGCCGTGAAGTGTCGCGCGGCGTCGTCCCAATGCGCGAGCGTGGCCGCGAGAAGTCCGAGGTATCTGGCAGCCGGTCCGTAGCAGATGGCCGCGGTAGCAACCACGATGTTCAGACCGGCGTAGGGCAACAGCAGCTGGTAGAGCCGCGCGGCGCGCGGCGCATCGCCGAGCATGCTGCATGCCTCGGCCAGGAGCGCGAACGCGGGCGGCCGGTTGGCGTCTTGCGGCAGGGCCGTGAACTCCCTCTCGGCCAGGTGCTCGAGCTCGCGACGAGCTGCCCCGTGGTTGCCGTGCTCCGCGTGGAAGACCGCAAGGCTGCAGCGCCAGATGGGCAGCGTGGCAAACTGCTCCGCGAAACCAGTCAGGGCCGGCTCCAGTTCCCCAAACCGCCCTTGCTCGCGGCGCAGCGTAAACAACTGGGCGCCGAAGAACATGAAGGCGTTGGCCAGCTCGCCGCCTTCGCCGCGAACCCCCGCGGCCTCGGTGGCCAGCCGCTCGCCTTCATCGAACTGTCCGGCCAGGAAGGCGCGGGCCGAGCGGACCAACTGCAGGTACCAGCGGTTGCGCGGCGTGCGCAGCCTCACGCTCTGGCGCGCGTAGCGCTCGATCTCCCGGTCGACCGCGTCGATGTCGCCGAGTTCGAACAACGCGAGAATGCGCCAGGCTTGCCCTTCCAACACGACCCCCGCGTCTCCCGCCTCCTCGGCCAACCGCACGACCTCGGTGGCGAGCGTCAGCCGCTCCTCGACCCCGCCCAGCCCCCACAAGACGAAGTGGCGGGCGAGCAGAGCGAACGCCAGGGTGCCCGGCTCGCCGACGCGCTGCGCCATGGCGAGCGCCTGAACGCTGAGGGCATTGCGGTGCTCCTCGGACGAAGGGGAGAAGTAGAGCGCCATAGCCAACCGCGCCATGACTCTCGCGCGCAGTGCGCTGTCGCCCGCTCCCAGCGCCGTCAGCGCCTCGTCGAGCAACCCGACCAACACCTGGTCGATCACGCCGGTCTCGGCGCGGACGTTCCCCAGTCCGAGCGCCGCCTGGGCCAGCAAGCCCGCCGCGCCGAGCGCGCGCGCGATTTGCGCAGCATGTACGAAGGTCTCGCGGGCTCGCTGACTCTCGCCCGCCTGCCAGAGGGCGTCGCCCAGGGCCAGCAGCAGCGCGCAGCGCTCCGCGTCGCCAGGCCGCCGCAGCTCCATCACCTGCAGCGAGCGCTCGTAGTGAGCGACGGCCTCCTCGTAGGCTAGCAGTCGCATGGCCCGGTCGCCGGCCCGCCTCGCATAGGCGATGGCCTTCCCTCCCGCGCCGCCGGGCGCTGCGTGGAAGAAGTGAAATGCCAACTGGGCCAGAGGTGGTTCCGCCTCGCTTCCGTGGATCGCTTCGAGCGCCTGTCCGACGAGGCCGTGCATGCGGCTCCGCTGGGCGGCAGTCAGAACGTCGTACAGGGTGTCGCGAATCAACGCGTGGGAGAAGGTGTAGAGCCCGACCGCACTCGGCACTGTGGCAACGAGCCGGGCGCTCACGGCCTCGTCGAGACGCTCCGCAACGCCGCGTTCCGTAGAGTCCGACCGACCGGCACTCGCGGCCAACACTTGGGCGCTGAAGTCGCGCCCGATGACTGCGGCGATGGTCAAGAGACGACGACAGTCCTCCGAAAGCGTTTGCAGACGGTGGACGATCGCCTCGCGCACGCGGCGTGGCAGACCGATGGCGGTCTGCGGGTTGGCAAGTGCCGCTGTGCGGCCCTCCGTCGTCAGCATGCGGACGACCTCGGTGACGAAGAATGGGTTGCCCTCGGTCTTCTGATAGACGGCGGTGGCCACAGCCTCGGCCGGAGGTTCATCCATGGCGAGCTCGATGAAGCGCGTGACGTCCGGCTGGGTGAGGCCCGAGAGCGCGAGGGTGCGGCTAGCGGGCGCGCGCACCAACTCACCCAACGTATCCGCCAGTGGATGTTGGCCTCCCAGCTCGACGTCGCGGTACGTGCCAATGATCAGGAGGGGAACGCCTTCCAGGTCGCGCGCCACAAATTGCAACAACAGCAGCGAGGGCGCGTCCGCCGCGGGTAGGTCGTCGAGGACCAGGACCAGGGGCCGAGCCCGGGCAGCGTTCGAGATGAACGTGGTAAAACTGTCGAAGAAGCGAAACCTCTCGTGGTGAGGCTCGAGCGGTGGGGCGGTGGGGAGGTCTGGCAGCCGCTCGCGGACCTCCGTCATGACGCGAGCGATCTCGGCTGCGCCAGCCCCCATGTCCCTGCTCAAAGACTCCGCGTCGCAGTCGGCGAGGTAGGCGCGGACGATCTGCACCCACGGCCAGAACGGCGGCGCCCCCGTGCTCTCGTGGCAGCGGCCGATCAACGTGCGCGCGCCGCGGCGGCGCGCGCAGGTCACCAATTCTTGGGTCGTCCGAGTCTTGCCGATACCCGGCTCACCCACCACGAGAACGAGCCGACCGTGACCGGCCAGCGCCGCCTCGAGGGCGGAGCACAGCTCCTCCATCTCGCGCTCCCGCCCGACGAAAATGTCGTCGCACGGCCGAGCGAAGCTCCCCTCATCGCTGCGGCCAGGCAGCATGAGACTCACCGTACTCCATCTCGACCCGACCGCTGTCTCGGCGGCTCCTCTCCGGGCGCTGGACCATGCCCCAAGGTTCCTCACGGCTCGGCTTGGGCCCGCTCCCATGCCGATGCGAGATGGTTTGGGGTCTCGTGAAGCTACGCCAGAGCTATCGAGACTGTCCAGCCCTTTTCAGATCGGGCACGCCGGCGCGTATCGCGGTCCCTCCGCCCGGGCCGTCCTGGTTCTGGACGGGCGGAGAACGGTCAACGGTAAACGGACAGCGAGGGCAGCCAACCACGACCGCGCCCGCCGCGCTAGTACACCGGCAGCGCGAGCTTCATCGACTCGACGTAGAGCGGTTCGGAGCCCGCCGCGGCGGCGATCAGTGCGTCGATCCGCGCCCCCGCCATCGGCGCGAGGTGCTCCGCCGCGGAGAAGATCGCGGGCCAGAGACGCACGTCGCCGGGTAACACCGTCGTGGCCACCGGATGGCTGAGGGTGAAGGCGAGGCGCTCGGCGACCCGGTCGGGCTCGTCGAACGGACGATACCAGGTCGTGTAGCTCGGCCGCGTCCCGTTCGGCCAGGGGCTGCGCGCCGTGGCCTTGATGGCGATGACGCCGACGCCGCGCTCGACCGCCGTCTGCAGGAGCGGGCGATAGTCGGTCGCGGGACGCGGGTCGGCGGCCTGCATCGGGTTGAGCGGGAACATCACGGTGTCGAACGGATGGCGCTCGATCGCCTGGCGCAGCACGGCGCAATGGTGGCCGGTGATGCCGACGAAGCGCGTCAGCCCGGCGGCGCGCGCCGCCTCGATCGCCTCGATCGCGCCGTGGGGCCCGAGCAGGCGCTCGAGATCGAAGGCGTCGGAGACGGCGTGGCACTGATACAGGTCGAAGCGATCGGTGCGCAGGCGCTCGAGCGAGCGCTGCAGCTCGTCGCGCGCCGCGTCGCGCCGCCGCTCGCGCGTCTTGCACGCGAGGAACATACGCGCCCGATGGCGCGCCACCGACGGCGCCAGCTTCGTTTCGGCGTCGCCGTACGACGGCGCCACGTCGAAGTGATTCACCCCGCGCGCCAGCGCGTCGTCGACGACGCCGTCCGCCTCCGGCTGGGTGAGAAACGACAGCGCGAACCCGCCGAACACAAGGATCGACGATTGATGGCCGGTGCGGCCGAGCGCGCGCTGCTCGAGCGGCATGCGGCGACTCTACGACCCGCCGGAGCGGTTGGCAATTGGCGCCATCGATTCCCGCGCGCGGGTGCGGCGTCGCGGTGCGACACCCGGATAGATCCCGCCTGCCGATTCGGATAGGCAGCAGGGATGACGACACTCGGCTACCGCATCTTCGACGCGGACAATCACTACTACGAGCCCGACGACTGCTTCACCCGCCACATCGAGGCGCGGTTCAAGGAGCAGACGGTGTGGATCGACCGCAGCGGGACGGCGCCGGGACGGATGTACATCGGCCGCGAGCGCTGTCACTTTTTCAGCGTCGGGGCCGGCGACAGCGTCGGGCCGCCGGGGATCATGAAGGCGTTCCTGCGCGGCGAGAGCGAAGAGGGCGGCAGCCCGAGCCTGAGCCCAATCAACGCGCTGGCGGTGCCGGAGTTCGTCGATCGACGCGCCCGCTTGGCGAAGATGGATGAACAGGGCGTCGAGGCGTGCCTCATCCTGCCGACCACCGGAGTCGGCGTGGAGCCGCAGCTGCGCGAGACGCCGGCGGTCCTCTACCCGAGCGTGCGCGCCTTCAACCGCTGGCTGGAAGAGGACTGGGGCTACGGGAGCGACGGGCGGGTCTACGGTGCGCCGCTGCTCTCGCTCGCCGACCGCGGCGAGTGTCTGACCGAGCTCGAGCGGCTGCTCGGACTCGGCGCCCGCTTCATCGTCATCACCGCGGGGCCGGTGGGCGGGCGATCGCCCGCCGATCCGTACTTCGATCCCGTCTGGGCGCGCTGCGAGGAAGCCGGAGTGAACGTCGTGTACCACATCGGCCGCACACCGTTCAGCGAGATGTACAACCCCCCGTGGGGTCTACGCCCGCACCCGCCGTCACACCGCCACTCCTTCATGGAGTGGGCACTGTCGTTCACCGAGCGTCCGATCGTCGACACGCTGACGGCACTCATCGCCGACAACCTCTTCGGCCGCTTCCCGCGCCTGAGGATTCTCAGCGTCGAGTACGGCTCGAGCTGGGTGGCGCCACTGGTGCGCAAGCTCGACCACCTCGCGCGCCTCTTCAGCAAGGACATGTGGCGCTTCGGCACGCCGCCGCTGACGCCGAGCGACACCTTCCGTCAGAACGTGTGGGTGGCGCCGTTCTTCGAGGACGATATCGTCGGCCTGGCCCAGCTCATCGGGCCCACCCACGTTCTCAACGGCTCTGACTACCCGCACCCGGAAGGCCTGCTGTGGCCGGTCGAGTTCGCCGACGAGCTCGAGGGGCTCGACGCGGTCGCCGTACGTCAGATCATGCGCGACAACCTGGCCGGGCTCGTCGCCCGACCCACCTGACCGCGATCACTTCTCTGCCGCGGGTTTCTGGAACAGTGCCAGGTACTGCGCGTACCCTTCGGCCTCGAGCCGATCGACCGGGATGAAGCGCAGCGACGCCGAGTTCATGCAGTAGCGCAGGCCGGTCGGCGCGGGGCCGTCGTTGAACACGTGGCCCAAGTGCGAGTCGGCACCCTTCGAGCGCACCTCGACCCGGCTCATGAACAGCCGGTTGTCCTCGCGGCGAACGACGTTGGTCTCTTCGAGCGGACGCGTGAAGCTCGGCCAACCGGTCCCGGAGTCGAACTTGTCGAGCGAGCTGAACAGCGGCTCGCCCGAAACCACGTCGACGTAGATCCCAGGCTGCTTGTTGTCCCAATACGGGTTGGCGAACGGGCGCTCGGTGCCTTCGTGTTGCGTGACCTGGTATTGCTCGGGTGTCAGCCGCGCGCGCAGCTCGGCGTCACTCGGCTTCTTGAAGTCATCCATCGGATTTCCCGGCGAACGCGCACCGCTTCGCAGTGCGCGAGCCGGGCACTCGAGCGCCTAGCCCGGATTATTCATGAGTTCGCTACTGCGAGCGCCGATCGCGCGCCATCTCTGGCCGTGCTCGCTCCTCCCTCCTCGACATACTGTCGAGTATGCCTGCGTCGGTCGTCGCTGCGCTTGGCCAGATCTGACGCACGCTCGGCGCTCTCGCTACGCGAACTCATGAATAATCCGGGCTAGCCGTGCCGCCTCATGCGGCGGACACCGAACAGGCCGACGAGCGAGAGGACCCCGAACGCCACCGCGATCATGGTCGTCGAGAGCGTGGGCGCGTGGTTGAGACACGGCTCGATCAGGT
>Ga0335069_10004741_pt1 | contig 20071 bp, 15 predicted proteins | sample Lox_Sample_11_FD_206714 | JGI IMG/M metagenome (GOLD analysis project Ga0335069, IMG submission 206714) | Soil microbial communities from Loxahatchee National Wildlife Refuge, Florida, United States - Lox_Sample_1.1 | ecosystem: Environmental > Terrestrial > Soil > Wetlands | place: USA... | reverse complement strand
GGAGGCTGCGCTCCTGGTCGACCGCAGCGACATTCAGGAGGAGCTGGTTCGCCTCGAGACGCATGTGAAGCACTTCCTCGGCCTGCTGGATGAGGGCGGAGAAATAGGCAAGAAGCTCGATTTCCTCTTGCAGGAGATGAATCGCGAAGCCAATACCTTGCTTTCCAAGACCTCCGGCCTTGCCGGCGACGCGCTGAAGATCACCGAGATGGGACTCTCGATCAAGAGCGAGATCGAAAAATCGCGCGAGCAGGTGCAGAACGTCGAATGAGTATCGTCTTTATCATTTCTGCTCCTTCCGGTTCGGGGAAATCGACACTGGTGAATGAGCTCCGGGTGCGGGTCACCGGCCTCGATTTCTCCATCTCCTACACGACGCGGCCCACGCGCGGCAGCGAGCAGAGCGGCCGGGAGTACTTCTTCGTCACCCGCCCGGAGTTCGAGGCCATGGTCGCCAACGACGAGTTCCTCGAGCATGCGCAATTTGACGGCAATTACTACGGAACCGCCCGGCGGTTTCTGCGCGAGGCCGAGGAACGAGGCAACGACCTGCTCCTCGACATCGATGTGCAGGGGGCGGCTCAGATCAAAGGCAAGATCCCGCATGCGGTCAGCATCTTCATCCTGCCCCCCAGCCGGGACAAACTCGAGAAGCGCCTGCGCAAAAGAGGCCTCGATTCGGACGAGACCATTGGCCGCCGGTTGGTCACGGCCCGCCGTGAGATTGAGAATTACGACAAATACGACTATATTTTGGTGAACGACCGCCTCGGAAAGTCCATCGATGAACTGCGCGCGATTGTGCTCTCAGAGCGCTCCCGGCGTGCGGGTAAGACTCTCTCCGGGGACGAGCAGGAGAAGATGAGCCTGGCGGAAGGATGCCGGCTGGTCAACGCGCGGTCCAGCATCCAGGGAATTCTCGACTCGTTCCGCACGTCGGGCGGCCGCTAAGAGCTCGGTTCATTTTGGGGGAGAGACCATGAAGTTGATCGAAGGTTTCGACAGCAATTACCGTTACATCCTGGTAGCCGCCCGTCGGGCCCGCCAGCTGCAAAGCGGTGCGCCGCCGGTCATTGAGACCAGTTCCCGCAAACCCTGCCGGATCGCGCAAGACGAGATTCGCGCCGGCAAGGTCAAGTGGATCATTCCCGATACCAAGGCTTCGGCGGAAGCGGTCAGTGAGGCGATCGAACAGAGCCTCGAGAAGGGCCAGGCGTAACTGGCAGCGCGGACGTTCCCCCGTTTTTCGCGTCCTTGAACATTGAACATCGCTCCCCCCGCGGCTTTTGCATCGTGAGCCGCGACCCCGCCATCAGAAGTGGCAGGAGCGGCAATTCCTATGAAGATCGCACTCGGCGTCTGCGGTGGCATCGCGGCCTACAAAGCAGCGGAAATCGTTCGCCTGCTGCAGGACCGCGGTATTCGCGTGCAGGTCATCATGACCGCCGCCGCGCAGGAATTCGTTCGTCCTCTCACCTTCGCCGCACTCTCCGGTGAAAAAGTCATTACCGGGATGTTCGAAGCCGGCAACGCCGATCCGAACATCGATTCCGCGGTCGAGCACATCGCGGTCGCCCAGTCGATCGACGCGTTGGCTGTCGTGCCCGCAACCGCCGACGTGCTGGCGAAATTCGCACAAGGCGTCGCGAACGATTTTCTCACCACGTTGTACCTGGCAACGACGGCTCCGGTCGTGGTCGCTCCGGCCATGAACGTCAACATGTGGAATCACCCGGCGACCCAGGCGAATGTGGAAATTCTCCATAAACGCGGGGTGAAGGTAGTCGATCCGGGCAGCGGATACCTGGCGTGCGGCATGATCGGCGCCGGCCGCCTGGCCGCGAACGAAGCTGTGGTGGAGGCGATTCTTGAAGCCCTCAACGTGAATCAGGATCTCGCCGGAGAAACCGTTCTGGTCACCGCCGGGCCGACGCGCGAGAAGATCGATCCCGTGCGCTACCTCACCAACCGCTCCAGCGGCCGCATGGGACACGCTCTCGCCGAAGCCGCTCTCCGTCGGGGCGCTCGCGTGCTGCTGGTCACCGGACCTACGAACCTCAGCGCGCCAGGCGGCGCCGAAGTTACAAAAGTGGAAACGACGGAAGAGATGCGCAACGCCGTGCTCCACCTGCTTCCGCAGGCGAGCATCGTGATCAAGGCGGCGGCTGTTTCCGATTATCGTCCCAAGTCCGTGGCGCCGCAGAAGATCAAGCGCACCGGCCCGACCTCCATCGAACTCGAGCCCACCAGCGACATCCTGGCAGAACTCGCCAGCCGCAAGACGACTCAGTTGATCATCGGCTTCGCGGCCGAGACCGAGAACGTCCTCGAAAATGGGCGCAAGAAACTGGCCCGCAAGAAACTCGACGCCATCGTGATCAACGACGTTTCGCAGGAGGGAATTGGCTTCGACTCCGACCGTAATGCCGTCACGATCCTCACCCACGACGAGGTCATCGAGGTTCCCGAAACCACCAAATGGGAAGTTGCGCAGCGCATTCTCGATATGGTGGCGAAGCTGCGTCATCGCCCTCGCGTGCCTGCCTCCTAGTCGATCGCCTGCCGCCGCTGCGGCGGGGTGCTGCCCTGCCTGCGCTGGCCGCCAGCCCGTGCAGCCCGGATTCGCCGTTTCCTACCCCACCCGAAGAAGTTTTTGATGAGTAAGACGCGTGCCTCGCATCCTAACCTCGGGAGGACCTCGATATGGTGGCGTGGGAACGGGTAACCCGAACTGAAGTGCAAGGCGCGATCCGTGAGTACGACCAGTTGGGCCCACAAAAGTTCTTCTCAAAACATGGTTTCGCTCCGACTACGACGTACGAGCTCGTCTTTGAAAAACGCAGGTATCCGCCGAAGGCTATTTTGGGCACGGCTTACGAGTTGGCTACGGGAAAGCGCCTCAATTCCGCAGACTTTGAGGGCGGAAAGACAGGCGCCGTGAAGGTTCTCGAAAACCTCGGCTTCAGCATTCAGAAGAAACGAGGTGCGCCCAAGTCTTAAGCTGGAAGAAGAACGATCCGTGGCGGATTGCGACAGCATCCCTCGCGAAATCCACACCCATGCACAAAAACGGTGGTGATACTCTGATGCTCGATGGCCCTTTCTGCCGAAGTGCGCCGCGCGCTCACCGAACGCATCCGCTACTACCGCGAACTGGGCATCTATGACTTCTATCGCCGCCCGCCGGCTGCGCGAAACGAAGAGGCAGTCGTCGAAGAAATCCAGAGCGCAGCAGGCAAGCTGGATCTCGAAAGTCGCATCTCACCTGTCCCGCAGGAGCTCATGCCACGAAAATCGGCTGTCGCTGTGCCGCTCGTTGAAGACGCCGGAACCTACGCCGAACAAAGCGTGACTGACCCCGTCGCAGCGCTGAGAATCATTCGCGAAGACCTGGGCGACTGCACGCGCTGCCGCCTGCACAAGCAGGGTCGAAAACAGATCGTCTTTGGTGTGGGCAATCCGAAAACCGAACTCATGTTCATCGGCGAGGCGCCCGGGGCTGACGAAGATCAGCAGGGAGAGCCTTTCGTGGGGCGTGCAGGACAGTTATTGAACAACATGATCAAGGCCATGGGCCTGGCTCGCGAGCAGATTTACATCGCCAACATCATCAAGTGCCGGCCGCCGAACAACCGGACACCCGAACGCGACGAGTGTGAGACGTGTTCGCCGTTTCTTATGCGCCAGATCGCTGCCATCAAGCCCAAGGTCATCGTGGCATTGGGTGCGGTCGCCGCGAAGACGCTGCTCGCGGTTAACGATTCCATGGCGAATCTGCGCGGGCGCTGGTATGACTTCCGCCCGGCCGGCGTGAAGAGCAACGATCCCGACTGGTTCAGCGCCAAACTTGCCGTGACCTATCACCCGGCCTTTCTTCTGCGCGATCCCCGCCAGAAAAAAGAAGCGTGGAAAGATCTTCAGATGGTGATGAAGGAACTTGGGCTGGTCGCTCCCGCAAAGCCCGCTGAGTAAAAATCTCAGCCCCCTCCTAAGGGTCCTGGCTTCTTAGCCGGGCTGCCGGGCCGTGCTTGCCAGCCCTTGCTGTTTTCCTGCGCGCCGCAGGTATCGCAGAGATTGATATCCCGAATCACATCAAAATACGCGGGAGCCCCGCAGATGCCGCATCCCGTTTCGTGATTTGTATTTTCACTCCGCCGCTGCAAGGGCGGCGAATCTTCATCGCTTGGATTCCGGGCTCGACGACGTGGCATGGCTGACGTCCGATAAGCAAATTGATACGACGGGCCCCGAGTTCGATCGCGGTCAATCTATGGGATTTGTCTGTGGGTTTGAATCAAGTTGAGGCGTTTTCAGTGACCAAGGTAATCACGCGTCTCAGGGTGAGAGCCGCGCTATGTCGTCGGGCGACCTGTTTGGTTGCCGCTTCTCTGACGGAACGTGCCCCGAACCATTCGGAGGCTTGATCAGATTCGGCCGGTGCCGATGCCTTGCGCCCAATCCTCTCGTCCCATGGCGCGCGCATGGTCTGCGGCTGCCATGTGATCGTAGGCGACCCGTTCGAGAGAAACATTCCAGCCGTGGCCGTTCTTTTCGAGGATGGCGTAACAAGCGTGCGGCGAGTAGGTCTGCATGCGGTAACGAACCGGCTCAACATCGTCATAGGCCTGCACGCCGATCGAGCCAGGGTTCACGATCAGTTGTCCGGAGGAAAGTTCGACCACGCGCGGGATGTGGGTGTGCCCGCAGAGCACGACAGGTTGCTGCACGCCTTGCAGGAGTTCGCGAATCGCGCCTTCCGAACGAACCTCGGGCAGCCCATTCATGACGTCTTCCAGCAGGTACGCGATATCACTGTTGGGCGTGCCGTGACAAAGGTACAAATCGTCGCCAACAATGGCTGTCTTCGGCAGATCATGCAGCCAATGGATCGGCTCTTCCCCCAGATCGCGAATCACGTAAGAAAGGGTAGGAATGGACGTGATGTCGCGGGCGGTCGCCTCGTAAATCATCCGGTCCTGGTTGCCCTGGATGGTGGCGATGACGTTCTCCCGTATCAGCCGGTCGTAAGTGGCATGCGGCTTCAGCGGGCCGTAAAGCGTGTCGCCCAGATTTACAAAAGTGTCGATGCCCCGATTTTTGGCGTGTTCGAGGACAGCTTCCAGCGCCCAGAGGTTGGCGTGGATATCGGCGATTATGGCGAGGCGAGTCTGCACGCGAACGACTTCTGAGTGACGACAGCCTAACAGAAACCCAGAATCCGCGCACGGTTCGCGGCGTTTTCATCCCAGGAAATTCACTCCGGGATTCGCCCGGTGAAGCGCTGGTTTATCCTTTACCCATTCCATGTCTGAATTCTGCGACGTTGCCTTGGCGGTGCCCCTCGACGCCGTGTTCACCTACCGCGTGCCCGAGGGAATGGAGCCGCAGGTGGGCGGCCGCGTTCTGGTTCCGTTTCGTGAGCAACGCCTGAGTGGCGTCGTCGTCGAAGTGCACGATCGCGAGCCCGATCTCAAGACGAAAAACGTGATCTCGGTGCTCGACGCCGAGCCCGCGCTCGATGAGCGTTTGCTCGCTCTCGGAAAATGGATCGCCGGTTACTACCTCGCGCCAGTCGGAGAAGTGTTTCGCACCATGTTGCCGCTGAGCGCAGAATTCCAGCGCACCATCACCTACCGGATCACGGAAACCGGCACGATGGCGCTCCACAATGCGAGCACCAAAGGTTCGTCGGGAAGAGCGCGTCTTACGCCCGAAGAGCAGCTCGTCGAGATGCGCGTTCTTGATTATCTTCTGGATCGCGAGGCAATGCCTGAGCGCACGCTGCGCCATGCGACCCGCGCTTCAAGAGCTTTGCTGGGCGGGATGGTGCGCAAAAAATGGCTTGAAAGGAAAGACGTCTCGGATGTGCGCGATGCGGCGCGGACCGTCAAGATTGCGGAGTTGCTCGGAGCAGAGGCGAGTTCTTCCACAGAAGCTTCTTCGCGCAGCACGAAGCTGAATGGAAATCAGAAAACCCTGATCGAGACCCTCGCCGCGGCCGGCGGCCGGCTTCCAGTAGAGACACTGCAGACCCTCGACGTCCCACGCACGACGCTGGGAACGCTCGTCCGGCGAGGATTGGTTGCCGTGGCCGAAGCACCCGCCGACTTTCACATTTCGCGCATTAAGGCGCGGCCCTCTCCATTCGAATTCGACTTCAATGCGGCGCAGAAAGACGCGCTCGCAAGAATCAAAGACGGTGTGGCGGCGCGAAAGTTTTCCGGGATCCTGCTGCACGGCGTGACCGGATCAGGCAAGACCGCTGTCTACCTTGCCAGCATGCGCGCCGTCCTGGAAGAGGGCCGCTCCGCCATTCTTCTGGTCCCGGAAATTGGACTCACCCCCGCGGTTGCGGCTGATCTGCATCAGATCTTCGGCGACGAAGTCGCAATCCTGCATTCGGCACTCTCCGATGCCGAACGAGCGGAGCAATGGCATCGCATTCGCCGGGGCGAGGCGCGCATTGTCGTGGGCACGCGGTCGGCGGTGTTCGCGCCGGTGCCCGATCTGGCGTTGATCATCGTCGACGAGGAGCATGACTCGTCGTACAAGCAGGAAGAAACGCCGCGTTATCACGGGCGCGATGTGGCCGTGATGCGAGCCAAGTTGTCGAATGCCGTGGCGGTCCTCGGCTCGGCCACCCCGTCGCTCGAGTCGTACTACAACGCGAAGAAGAATAAGTACGCGCTCGTCGAATTGCCGGACCGCGTGCAGGACCGCCCGCTGCCCGAAGTCGAACTCATCGACATGAAACAGGAGTTCCAGGAGACCGGACAGGAACAGGTTGTCTCGCGCAAATTGCTGGCAGAGATCCGGGAACGGGTGCAGCGCAAAGAACAGGTGATGGTGCTCCTGAACCGGCGGGGCTACTCGCCGGTCATGCTCTGCCGCGCCTGCGGGCAGACGCTGCAATGCAAGAACTGCGCGGTTTCGATGACGCATCACAAACGCGAACGGCGGATGGAGTGTCACTACTGCGGCTATGCCACGGCCATTCCGCAGAAGTGTGTGCATTGCGGTAGCGAATACGTCTATTTCCTGGGCACCGGCTCGGAAAAGCTGGAAGAGTTGCTGCACGGTTATTTCCCGCAGGCGCGGATCGCGCGCATGGACCGCGACACCGTGCGCGGACGCGAGGATTTTGAGCGCGTGCTCGGCGCGCTCGATGCGGGCGAGATCGACTTGCTGGTCGGCACGCAGATGATCGCCAAGGGCCACGACTTTCATGGCGTCACCTTGGTGGGCGTGGTGGGCGCGGACATCGCGTTAGGCTTGCCGGATTTCCGCGCGGCCGAGCGGACCTTCCAATTGCTAACCCAGGTCGCAGGACGGGCCGGGCGTGGGCAGTCGCCGGGAAAGGTCGTGCTGCAAACTTATTTCCCCGATCATTACGCGGTGCAGTATGCCAAGGCCCACGACTTCATCGGCTTCTACGAAAAAGAACTGCGCTTTCGCAACTGGATGCACTATCCGCCGTACGCATCGCTCGCCAACGTCCTGATCCGCAGCGACAAGTTAGACGACGCCCTGAAGTGGTCGGGCCTGCTGGGCAAGTGGTTCGAAGGGACAAAGCACGAAGGCGTGCGGGTTTTGGGGCCTGCCGCGGCGCCGATTCTGAAGCTGAAGCGCGATTACCGTTATCACTTCCTGCTGAAAAGCGCGAGCCGCGAGAAATTGAATGCGACGCTGCGCGGCATGCTCGCCGAAGCGGCAGCAAAAAAAATTCCTCGCACGCAGGTGATCGTCGATGTCGATGCGCTGTGGCTGATGTGAAGAAAAAGGTACGAACGGATGTAAACAAGACGATACGAATCTCGAAATCCCCAGTCGGTATAGGGCTTCCGCGTAACTTCAATGCACGAATATTCTTTAATCTTCCCGGCTACTTCGCTGGGGTAATTGACACCTATCACAGGTAGTAGCAGACTCGCGCCAATTCTGTAGCTTCCCCTTCAGACAGTCGGGGCAATCCTTTTGCCTCAGCAGTTGCTCGGAACGTGCCCGGGTCAGGTGCTGGCGGAATCTCGCTCGATAAAGCAAAGAAGTTGGTCCTTCGTTCAAGTACCGCTCTACAAACGCAGGCCGTGGGCTGCGAGAAAGTGGGACGTAAATGCAAACCATTCAACCGCTACGAACCATATCGAGAGCGCTGGCCGTTTTCGGCCTGGCCACTGCAACTCTGGCAGGGAATTGTGCGGCTCAAGGGAGTGCGGCCACGTCGGCTGTGCCGCTGTTCAAGGGGACGGTTACGTTGCAGCAACCCGCAGACTGGAGCCTGGTCAAGGGTTCTCTCTCCTACCAGTTGATCCACGCCACGTCGGCGCAACTGAAGACACTCTCCGCCACGGATCGCGAATCGCTGTCGAAGATCAACGTCGACCAATTGAAAATGAGCGACCACGCCGCAGCGATCACGCGCTTATCCCAGGTGGCCGCGGAATCGACGGCGCCGGTTCAGTTTTCGCTGATTGCCGGCTGGCCCGCGCTCGAGCGCAGCCAACTGATTGCCAAGCCGCGAAGCGGACCCGAAGCCGAACGTGCCGAAGCGGAGGACAGCGAACAACTGCGCCATGTGACGATCGCGATCGCTGCCGGCAACCTGCTCGTCCGGCTGGATGGCTTCGCGGTGCCGAGCGATTCGGCCGCGATCACGCAGGCGGTCGAGCAGATGGGCCGCGGCCTGCAGTTCCAGGTAAGCGGGGATCAATCGCGCGTGAACCAGGAGTTGCAGCAGTTGCGGCAGACGCCGCCTCCGCGGACCGCCGCGCCGGCGCCCAGCGAGAATGCCGCGCGAAGCGCACATCAGAGCGCGCCGACCACCACCGAACTGCGGGTGCCGGCTTCCTCGGCGCTTTCCGCCGGAGCTGCGTTCACCAACCTCGAGATCACCACCGAGCCCGAAGTAGCCGTTTCCACCGACGGCCAAAACATCGTGGTTGCTGCGCAGTGCGGCTTCTCCAACTCGCAGGATGGAGGAAAGACGTTTCCCTTCGGGGGCACAATGCCCCATTGCAACGGCGGTGATTCTTCGATGGCGTTCGGCCGGAGCGGTAACTTTTACGAAGCGACCATCGGGTTCAGCACCGGTTGTCCCACTGGCATTTGCGCCACGGCCATCAATCAATCGACGAACAAAGGGCAAACCTTCACTTTCCTGACCAACGCTTTTGATTGCACGGCGGGCGACCCCTGCGGCTTCGGGGGCGTCCCGGATCAGGAGCACCTGGTGGCCGACCGGTTTAATGCTGCGACCGGGGGAGACCAGGTTTATGTAGCCATTCGCGAAGGTCTTGGCTACGACCTGGCCTGTTCCGTGAATTCCGGGGCGAGCTGGACGATCAAGACCGGCAACGTGAACCATGGAAGTACGGACTTTCCTCGCGTAACCGTCGGCCAGGATGGCTTCCTGTATGTTGCGACCGTAAATGGCAGCAACGTCGAGATCGACAAGTACAGCTCCTGCTCGAATGGCCTTACCCTTCAATTCAACAAAGTGGTGGCATCGGGAATCAGCTTTGTGACTTGCCCCGTCCCGGGCCTTGACCGCTGCAACAACGGGAACAATCTTTCCAGCATCACGGCCGCAGTGGACGACACAAACGCGAAACACGTGTATGTCTCGTATGCGGTGAACACGGCGTCAGGATCGAACGAGAACATAATTGTGCAGGATTCGATCGACGGTGGTTCCACGTGGAGCCGGCCGCCAGTTCAGGTGAACAATGGAATCGTAGGCCGGCGTTACATGCCCTGGATCTGCGCGACAGGCGGCGCGGCGTATGTCTCCTGGTATGACCGGCGGGCGTCGATTCCGTGTCCATCGCCGCCGTGCGCGTCGAATAATGACCTCGCGGACTATTACGCGGCGTCGGCTTCGCTGGATGGTCTGGGCAACCTCGCACCCGGCGCAGAATTTCAGATCAACTCGCCCGGAACTTCCGATCCGGAATGCGCCGGCGGCGCCACTCCGGGGAGCGCGCAGAGCTGGGGATGCGGCACGCGCGCCAAGACGGACGCCTCTGCCTGCTCGTTTCAACCACAACTGGCCGGCCGCTGTTTCAAGACCGGCACTACCTGCGGCAATCCAGGGGGAGTGGGAAGTGGTCAACCCTGCGATCTGAACACGGGCTTGCCCGCCTGCCCATCCGGTGAGACCTGCTCGCTGGGCAGCGGTAATCCGAAATACGGAGACTACAACGGCAACACCTGCTCTGCCGGGCGCGTGTATACGGTCTGGGGCTCGGGCACGTCCCAGCCCGGGGCGACCCCAGCCAGTGGCATCAACCTGTTTTTCGCGCAGAAGCTGGTGTGCTGCGATCCGCAGATTCAAGTTCCGAGCCCGCTCACGCTCAGCGCCTGCACCGGCAAGGAAGCGAGCACGACCGCCAACGTCTGCAACACCGGGAAAGCGGATCTGCAGGTGAACTCGATCACCTTCAACGAACCTGAGTTCTTCGTGTCGAATCCATCCTCGGGCTTCCCGGTGACGGTAAGTCCGGACTCCTGTTTCCCCTTCCAGGTGAATTTCTTTGCATCAGGATCGACGACGGTAACCGGCACGATGACGATTACGTCGAACGATTCGGTGAATCCGTCGGCGGCGGTGCCCATCGTCGGCCAGATCTCAACGCCGAGCATCGCAACCGCGCTGGCGAATTCCGGCAACTTTGGCGGAGTTTGTATCGGTTCGGTGGGAGACTTGCCGCTCACCATCAACAACACCGGGCAGTGCTCCCTGTCGGTGAATAACATCCTGACCTCGGATCCGGAGTTCTCGACGGCGAACGTGATCAATTATCCGTTGGCGGTTGCCGCGGGAGCTTCGACAACGCTGCAATTGCAATTCAAACCGACACTGCCGACGGGAACGCGGAATGCTACGACCGATGTCGTCAGCAACGATCCGATAAACCCGAATTTTGTCATTCCGATGACCGGAATCTCAGAGGCTCCACTGGTGACGGTTACCGGCACCTCCAATTTCGGCAAAGTGTGCGCCGGCGTGGTCAAGGATGAGACCTTCAAGGTTTGCAACCTGCCAGTCGCGGGCACTTGCCAATTGAACGTCACCAACGTTGCGCTCAATCCGGGGTGCAAGGACTTCACTATCGTAAGCAATCCGTTCCCTGAGTACCTGGGCGCGGAACAGTGCGGCAATGTCACTGTGCAGTTCACGCCAACCTCGGACGGAACGAAGACTTGCAACCTGATCGTGACCAGCAGCGATCCGGCGACACCCACCGATGTCGTTCCGCTGACGGGCACCACGCCGATTCCGAGCATCAGCATCTCGCCGGCGCTCGCGTTCCCGCCCACGGTGGAAGGCAACGGCAAATGCGCGGTCACCCAGCCCTTCCCGGTCACGAACACGGGCATCTGCCCGCTCACCATCAACGGCGTGACGCTCGGCCCGGCGAATCCGGAAGACTACGGGCTCGTGGATTTGCCGAATCAGACGAACGTATTGCCGCCGGGAGGATCGTTGTCCGACGGTGGGTTTGCGGTCCGGTTCGAACCGGTCGAACTGAATCGCAACGTCGACAGCTCGGTGGATGTAACGTACATCTCCGATCCGATCCTGGGCACGAAGAAAACGGTCGACCGAAACCTGTGCGGCGAGGGTGTTTACGTCGGCGCACGCGTGTTGGTCACGTTGGGAGGCGTTCCAGTCAGCGCGGTGGACCGGATCCAGTTGATCCAGGTCTCGACCGGTACGGTGGTGGATAGCATTTCGAACGCGGCGCTGCACACGGTGACGCCGAGAATCGCGGCGTGCGCGCCCTTCCAATTCCATCGCGAGTACGGCACGGTCTCAAACACGAAGGGGCTGGTGCCAGGGTCGTATCAGGTGAAGGTGACGTTGACCATCGCGGGCAAGCAGCAGACCAAGACGGTCACGTTTACCGACAACAGTTGCGGCTTTGCCCACCCAATCGTCGTGGCCTTCTAAGCGTACGAAGCAGTAACTCGGGAGACCGCCTGCGGAAGATCGCAGGCGGTTTTTTTTGTTGCAGGGACCTCGGCCGAATGTGCGCAGGCGGTGACAGCTTCTTGGGGATGCTTTGGAGATTCGTTGCATGCGCCTGAGTCGCCGTGCTTAACTGGCTGCAACGGTCTTTGGAGGAACATCCTTGCGACACTTGGCTGTGGGACTTGTGTTTGCCGCTTTTTCTTTTCCGTCGTCGATTGGGGCGCAAACCAAGGCGCCCGATCATGCCTGGATTGCCACCAGCAACCAATACACGCAGATGCTGTTGGATGTTGAGCTGAAGCACGCGCCCGAGTCCGGATCGCGGCAGGGCTTGACGCAGTTCGACGAGCAGATCGCACAGCCCACGCTGGCGGATGAAGACCAGGAGCGCCGAGAAGCGGAACGGGTGCTCGCGAAACTCAACGCGGCCGCGCACGAACCGCAGCCGAAAGAAGTTGGGCAGGACTTGCAGATCCTGATCAAGAGGACGGAGCTCAACTTCAAAGAAGAGGATTTTGAGAGGGCCCACAAAGTCCCGTTCGACAACGCCAGCGAAGATATTTTTGAGGGAATCCGCACGCTGTTGGATGAGCAGGCGGCGCCGGCGCGGCACCCGGCCGCCGTCGTTCGCATCCGGAAATACGCGGGCCTCGAGCCGGGTTACAAGCCCTACACGGAAATTCTGAAGCAGCGGGTCATCGAGCAGATGGCGAAGCCCGGGGTCGTGTATCCCGCGCGGGTGGAAATTGAGACGGAACTCGGGAGGAACTCCAACTACATCGAGGGAATTGCCGACCTGCTCGAGAAGAATAAGGTGCAAGGCTGGCAGCAACCCTACGGGACGCTGAAGAAACAGCTGGTGGACTACGATGCGTGGATCAGGGCGACGGTGCTGCCCAAGGCGCGCACGGATTTCCGGCTGCCGCCCGAGGAGTACGCGCTGCAGTTGCTGAATTTCGGGATCGACATCCCGCCCGATCAAATGGCGGCGATGGCGCATGCGGGCTTCACCGATATTCAGAATCAGATGAAGCCGATCGCGGCGCAGATTGCCGCGCAAAGGCACCTGCCATCGAGCGATTACCGCGACGTGATGCGCGAGCTGAAGAAGAAGCAACTGGTCGGCGAAGAGATTTTGCCGTTTTACGAAGAGCGCTTGAAGCAGATCGAGAAGATCATCGTCGACCAGCAACTGGTGACCTTGCCCGATCGTCCAGCAAAGATTCGCATTGCGACCGCGGCCGAGACGGCGCAGCAGCCGGCGCCCCACATGCAATCTCCGCCCCTGTTGCACAACACCGGAGAGAAGGGCGTGTTTGTGCTGCCGCTGAATATTCCTGCGGCGCCCGGGCAGAAGGCCGCGGAGAAGTATGACGACTTCACCTTCGATGCGGCGGCATGGACGCTCACGGCGCACGAAGCGCGTCCGGGGCACGAACTGCAATTCGATTCGATGGTGGAGCGCGGCGTTTCGGTAGCGCGAGCGCGGTACGCGTTCAACAGCACGAACGTCGAAGGCTGGGGATTGTATTCGGAGTACATCATGCGGCCCTTCATGCCGCTCGAAGGACAGCTGGTGTCGCTCGATTACCGTTTGCTGCGGGCGGCGCGCGCGTTTCTCGATCCTGAATTGCAGTCGGGCAAGGTGACACCGGAAGAAGCGTTCCAAGTGCTGGAACACGACGTCGTGCAATCCCATGCCTTCGCCGAGGAGGAAGTGGAGCGATACACGTACCGCATGCCCGGGCAGGCGAACAGCTACTTCTACGGCTTCACCAAGCTGATCGCTTTGCGCAAAGATGCCGAGGCCGCTCTGGGGCCAAAGTTCGATCAGAAGAAGTTTCACGACTTCATCCTGGCGCAAGGATTGTTGCCGCCCGACCTGATGCGGCAGGCGGTGATGGAAGATTTCGTGGCAAACGAGAAATCAGTGGCGAGTCATTAGCCGCCGGCAACCACTTCGGCGCAGCCAAATTTTCTTTTTTCTCCCAATTTGGGTCTTCCTGTGGCCCATAGCTTTCAGAAATCACGTTGCGTTTAGAGCCTCCAGGAGTCCCGTCTGCGACTCGGCATGGCCTCGGGTACCATCCGAGCCCCATGGCGCGCTCTATGGGCTTCTAATCGCTCGCAATGGGCATATCATGAAGCGCCCGCACCCCGCTTTCGAGCCTCCCAAGCGCCGCTCGGCAGATTTTCAATTACTTAGCTTAAAGTGAACCATTTCGGGAAGGATGAAAAATATTTTTGAAAATCGTGTCTAGTCCGGATTACCCATTGACAAGATTTTTCGTGACGTTCGAGGGGGCGTGCCAGTTCGGGAACGGTCCGAAAAATATTTCTCGCAACCCTGTCCTATTCCTCTGCCCAAAAGCGGACCTTTTTAGTCGGGAATACGAAGGATGGATCAAGCGGGATTTCTTCATGCGGGCACTCGACGGTTTCGAGGATTTCAAAAACCGGTGAATTGCAATGCACCGCTTCGAGCCGGCCCCGAGGTAAGCTCGGAAGGCGGAATCAAGAATTGAAAACCCGGTGAAATCCAAGATCAGAGATCTAAAATCAGAAATCCAAAATCAGAAATCCAAGCTCCCAAATCTCAAAGCCAACCCCAGGGCAATCGCCGGCACAGCGCTTCCTCGATCACCAGATTTCCCAGTTCCTCAATTGCTCAAAATTACGAAATTACAATTTACAAAATTACACTTTGCCACTCGCTACCCGCGCAGCGTCCGATAGCTGTCGAGGCAACGTTTCGCGGTATCAAGTTCAGGGAAGCGGCTGCCTTCCTGCTCCATCAAGTAGTATTCGACGCCGCCAACACTTTCCGCGGCCGCGAAGATGTCGACCCACTCACCGGCGCCTTCCCCGAAGAGCACTTTGTATCCCTTGTCGGGGTCGGGAGACCAATCTTTCAAATGGAGAGACTTGATGCGGCCCGGGTTCAATCGAATCCATTCGGCGGGATCGGAGCCGCAAGCCAGGCAGGTGCCGACATCGAGCTGAAGCATGACGGTGGGCTTCGTCTTTTCCGCGAGCAATTCGATGGGCCGCTGCCCGTCGGTGATGGTGAACTCGGGCTCGTGATTGTGATAGCCGACCTTCAGGCCGGAGGGCTCGAGCTGGGCTGCGACGGTATTCAGATTTTCAGCGACGGCATTCCAGCCATCGAGTTTATCGATCTTGGGTGCGCTGGCCTGCACGATGTAAGAGCTTCCCAGGATCAGGTTCAGATCGCGCGCGTGCTCGAGCTTGCTGCCCGGCTGCATCACTTCGTATCCGTTGTGCGTCGAGAAGCAGCGAATGCCGAGCTCATCGAGCAGCTTGCGCATGTCTTTTGCCTGGTCGTGAGTCCAGTCGTAGTAGGGGCCGTAAAATTCCACGCCTGTGTATCCCATCTGCGTGACGGCGCGCACGGTCGCTTGTGGATCGCGCTTGAGTTCTTCGCGCACCGAATACATTTCCAGGCCGATGGGAATCGTTTTTTTCGGATCTTTCGGCGCGGGCGCGTTCTTTTGAGCCGGCTTCGCGGTCTTCGTTTGCGCGAGCATGGCGGACGGCAACATCGCGGAGAGGGCTAGGAACGAACGACGGGTAAGGGAAGTCATGGCGGTCTTTCCGCTCCCCTTTCGGAAGCGGCTCCAGAAAATTCTGCCTAAAGAATTTACACCGAACCGCCAAGCCGCACTAGAATGCTCGGTCAATTCTTTTTCGCAGGAGGCGATCATGGGCGGAATGAGGACGCGTCGGGATTTTCTTCGGATCGGAACGGGAGCCGTAGCCGCAGGCGCGATGGCCAAGGTGACCTTCCTGGATCCCACGCTATTGTCCGCGAATTCGATTCTGGCAGCCGGAACGGGCCCGGTGCGCTTCGCGTCGATCGGGACTGGCGTGCGCGGCTGCGAGTTGCTGAAGGCCTCTCTCAAAGTGCCGGGCGCCGAGTGCGTGGCCGTCTGCGATCTGTATGACGGACGGCACACCGCGGCGCGCGAGGCTGTGATGAAAGATGTTCCCGCCACGCGCAACTACAAAGAGATCCTCGATCGCAAAGACGTCGACGCCGTCATCGTGGCCACCATGGACCACTGGCATCGCAAGATCGTGCAGGACGCCTGCGCCGCGGGCAAAGACGTCTACTGCGAGAAACCCATGTCGCACACCGTGGAAGATGGTTTTGCAATCGTCGATGCGGTGCAATCCAACAAGCGCATCGCCCAGGTCGGCAGCCAGCGCGTGAGTTCTATCCTCTATGCCAAGGCGAAGGAGTACTACCAGTCGGGCAAGCTGGGCAAAGTTTACGCCATCGAAGGATTCTGGGATCGCAACTCAGCGAGCGGCGCCTGGGTATATCCGATTCCGCCCGATGCCAGCGAGCAGACGATCGACTGGAATACGTTTCTCGACGGCGCGCCGAAGCGGGCTTTCGATCCGGTGCGCTTCTTCCGCTGGCGCTGCTTCACCGATTACGGCGAAGGACTCGCGGGCGATCTGTTCGTGCACCTGATTTCCGGCATCCATTTCATTACCGGCACCAACACGGTAGCGTCGCGCGCGCAGTCGGCGGGCGGATTGTTCCGCTGGAAAGATGGCCGGGAGTTTCCGGACCTGATCGAAACGTTCTACGACTACCCGGATTTCCGCGTGACGCTGCGCTGCAACCTGAACAACGATGGCGGTGAATTCATCGCGTTCTATGGCACCGAGGGCACGCTCCTCATCAAGGACTCCACGCTGACATTCCGGCCGCAAGATACACGGCCGGAGCCCGAGGGATACTCGATTTATGGCTGGCCGGCAGCGTTGCGCGCCGAGTACCTGGCGAAGTTCAAGGCAGAGCACCCCAATCCGGCGCCGCTCGACTGGAAGGTCGACGACGAGTCGGAAGTGTTCGCCTTGCCTCCGGGCTACAGCGACCTGGTCGATCACGAAACCAACTTCTTCAATGCGGTGCGGACGCGCACGCCCGTGGTGGAAAACGAAGTGTTCGGCAACAATGCCGCGCTCGGCTGCCATCTCGCGAACTACTCGTACTTCAATAAGACGGCAGCAGTGTGGGACGCCGGCGCGAAGAAGATCGTGAAGGGCTAGCGGTGCTGGAAGAACTGTATTAAGAATTCGCGCACTGGATGCAGGACCGCTTTTAACGACGCTCCGGCGATGGGGGTCGGAGTGAGCGTGAGAGCGAGCATCAGCACGGCGAAGGCAGCCAGCCATCGGCGGCCGCCTGTAATTTTTGGACTCTCCGGCACATGCGGGTGACGCAGGCTGCTCAACTCAAGCAGCACCGCCCAGATCAACCACCCCAACCAGCCGTAAACCGCCATTGGAATCAGGCACAGGATCGTCAGCCGGGAGATGACGCGGTGGGCCCGCGGTGCGAGAGAGTAGACAATGTGGCCGCCATCCAGTTGCCCGCCAGGCAGAAGATTGAGTGAAGTCGCCAGCATCCCGAACCAGGCAGCGATGGCCACCGGGTGTAGATCGATGTGGTCGAATGGGAGCCAAGCCGTTGCACGGGCCACGCCCAGGCTGGAGAGCAGGCGATGCCCGAGTCCGAAGATGAGGGGCACGTTGATGACCACCTGTTCGCCGTCCGCGAAACTCGATGCGCCCGCAGGCGTCGCGTGGGAATGAGTCAGACCGATCAGCAGCACACCGCAAGCCACCACGAAGCCGGCAATCGGTCCCGCGATCCCGATATCGAACAGCGCGGCGCGCGAGCGAAACGGCGAACGAATGCGAATGAACGCGCCCATCGTGCCCACGAGCGATGGAAACGGAATGAAGTAGGGCAGCGTCGCGTCCACACCGTAATACAGACAAAGCAGGTAGTGACCCATCTCATGCGCAAGCAGAATCAACATCAGGCTCAGTGAGAAAGGCACGCCGAGCAGCAATTGCCTCGGATTTCGCCAGATCGAATCGAGCGGGAAGGGCGGGTAAACGCTGTCGCCGAAGTCGAGAGACATGGCGGAGTGTCCCGCGTTAAAGCTCGCCTGCAGGTGCGAGCCCACGACCAGCGTGGTGAAGATGGTGGCGAGCAGCAAGCCAATCGACAACGCCCAGCGCGGGCGCCGCGGCCGCGCGTAGAAGATGGGCACCGCGTCGTGGAATTCTGCCATGGAGCTTGATTCCGAAGCGGGCAAGGTTGGCGTGTGTTCCGACATGAGAACGGGATACAGATCGATTCTAAACTGGCGGGCGCCGTTTCGATTGTGAGGAAGCCCCGGGCGCCTTTATCCGAGTCCAGGACTTGAAGCTGGCTGCCTGTCCAGGTACATCCGGGCAACATCGGCCAGGGCCGAAGGTCCAATCGCCCCGATCAGGGAGTGACTTCGCCAAAGGCGAATTTTCCAAGCAGGAACGGATGCGAGGTCGGCGGCGTCGTGCCCACAGTGTTGACCGGGTAAGTGTCACCCGTGGTGGTCGGAAAACCCCACACGTTGCCGTCGCGCATATCGACTACGACGCGACCGTAGACCTGGCGGCTCCCATCCGGCGCCCGCAGCATTTGCACGCCGGGCTCTATATAAAACGGATGACCTTCTCCGGATTGAGCCTGGACGGGTGAAGGCGCGATGTATGGGCGGAAGGCGACGATCAGCAGCGCGACCGCGATGGCGAGAAGCAGGAGATTGGGGGTGAGGGCGGTTCGAGGCATGAGGATTCTCCGAAAAATGTGAAATCGGGAAATTGAGTGATGCGGAATTGTAATTTCGTAAATTGTAATTTGGTAATTTGAAAAACCTTCGCACGGGCGAAGGCGAAGAGTTCTTCTGAGCCTCTTTGAAGAAAACCCTGCACAGAAATCCCCACACAAGCAAAGAGCGCTTGTATGGGGCAGCATCGGTGACACAAGCTTCAAATTCCCAAATTACAAAATCACCAAATTACAAATTTAAGGCAGGGTGTACTCGAAGTCGTAGGAGTGCTTTCCCTGGTCGATCTGGATGTTCAGCTTGCCGGAAATTCCAACCAGCTGGCCGGTGCCGGAATCGGGGGCGACCATGATGGAGAGTTCGGGCTTGCCGCGGGTCATGACGCCGGTGTGGTACAGGATGAACGTGCCGTGCTTGCCTTCGAGCGTGCCTTCGACGCGCTCGATCGCCACGTAGACGCCCGAGCCCTTGACGGTCGCGCCGCCAGTCAGCATCTCGCCGTGACTGGTGGCTTCGAGGTCGCCGTGAAACTGTTTGTCGAGCAGCATGCGGCCGAGCGGCGTCTCGCTCTTGTCATCGCTGTTGTTGGCGGAAGGCTGAGGCGCAAGTTTCACGTCGAAGGTGCCGCGTGCGTGCATGGGAGGACCTGCTTTCTGGACCGCTGACGGGGCCGCTGCCGAGGATTGAGCGTGAGCAACCGTCGCCAGGAGCGCGGCCGAGAGGAGTGGACGAACGATGCGGCGAAGCGCGATTTGCAAAGAAATCATGAAAGCTGCAAATAGAACGCGAGTGGGGCGGAGGGTCCGCCGCCTGCACCGTTCGAAAAAAGCTAAGAGCTGGAAGCTAGCGGCTAAGAGCTGGACCTAATCAATCGACTGCAGCTCTTTGCCGGGCTTGAAGCGCACTGCCTTGCCGGGAGGAATGGAGACTTCCGCACCGGTGCGTGGGTTGCGGCCGATGCCGGTCTTGCGTGGGCGCACGTTGAAGACGCCAAACCCTCGCAACTCAATGCGATCGCCATGAGCCAGCGCTTTCTTCATGCTCTCAAAGACGGTTTCGACCGCCAGCTCGGCTTTGGTTTTGGTGATGCCGGTCTTGTTCACGACTTCGTTAATGATGTCGAGCTTAATCACGGTTGGCTCCGGATGGGGGATCTCGAATTGTGCACCAAGTGCTTGATGCTATGGGAGATAAGGGAGATTGTCAACGGCAGGGAGTGTCGCGTAGGATGACAGCAGTCAAGTCCAGCCGCTTGATCCCAGCCAAAAACAAAATTGTAATTTGGTAATTGGTAATTTGGTAATTTGAAAACCGCGAGCTCCTGCGAGACAGCCTAGCATCGATCCAAGGTGCGCGATTTTCAAAACGAGCATTCCGGGAAGTCTCGGCCATTCGCCCGACTGGGACACGTTTCGGGCAGTTAAATTACCAAATCACAAATCAC
>Ga0335069_10004739_pt1 | contig 20074 bp, 17 predicted proteins | sample Lox_Sample_11_FD_206714 | JGI IMG/M metagenome (GOLD analysis project Ga0335069, IMG submission 206714) | Soil microbial communities from Loxahatchee National Wildlife Refuge, Florida, United States - Lox_Sample_1.1 | ecosystem: Environmental > Terrestrial > Soil > Wetlands | place: USA... | reverse complement strand
AGGCACTTGACCATTCTACTCCTGCGAAACTGTTTAATAACTTTCCGCGGTTAATGTCCCAGATTCTTGAGGAGATCATACCTTCAGAAGTCTTGGAAAGCAGGAGATTCCCGTCTCCACTCAATTCAACAGATGATACCGGAAGGGAATTGCCAACAAGGTCGGCTGTGATTTTGCCTGTCAGGGGGTCAATGATTTTTACCGAATTTGAATTTTTAGGAACTATATAAAATGCTTTTCCGTCCGGGCTTAATCCGGCTGACGAAACCTTTCTCAGTGAAAAACCGGAGATATCTGTTTCCAATCGATTCTCGTATATTCTGACGACAGGCGGTTCAAAGGTACTGATCTGCTTCAGTGATCCCGCTTCTAAAAGTTCGACGGAGTTTTCATTTACAATGAAGATTCTCCTGCTGTCAGGTGTGTACCGGAGATCAAGAAAATCGCCGGGCAGATCGCGTACAGCAAGCAGTTTTGAACTTCCATGGTCCCATATCCTTAATTTATCCCAGCCTTGTACAACGCTTTTACCGTCAGGGCTAAAGCAAACAAAGTTCGCTATATGTTCATGGCTTCCAACGAATCCTGCCTCGCGATCAACAATTCCCGAATCGATGTACGTCTTCAGAAGGCTCCCGTTATACCTGTCAAAAACTGATGTAACAAATCCCTCAAACCCCGCATCGACGTCAAAAGAGGTTTTTACATCGGAGAGCTTCTTCCATTTGCCCTTATTGAAAATCAGCCTTGATGTTGCCAGGACCTCTGAACCGTCGGGACTGAAGACGAATCCATTACCAATGATATTATTAATTGAAGCTGTAAGCCTGCCGGAACTGGGGTCAATCAGGCTGAGAATTCCATCGGAGAAAGCCACAATACTTTTACCGTCGGGTGAGAAACAGGCATTTGACAGATCTGTTCCTGGAACTTCTTTGTTTATGATCCTTGCAATTTCCCCGCTCCTTATGTCCCAGATGGAAGCGGAACCGTCCTCTGCAGTGGCAAGGAGAGTCTTTCTGTCGAAATTGAAATCAAAGGTACTGATCAAAACACCCGGGAGACGGAAGGTGCGAAAGAGCTTAGCGGACCTGATTTCATAGACATAGATGGCAGAATCCCCGGTCATATATATGAACTTCCCGTCAGGACTGAATCTGCATATAGATGGACCCTTCCTGATTTGTCCGGGTGATACCCCGGGGTCCTTTCCTGGCTGAAAAAGAAGTTTTCCGTTATTGGCATCCCACACTTTGACCTGCCCGGCCTCGTTTGTAGTTAAAAGGGTCCTGCCATCCGGACTGAACTCAACCCTGCTAACTATATCAAAAACACTGAAACCGGAAAGTGTCAGTAAAAGTCTCCCGTTTACAGGATTCCAGATTTTGATGGTCCTGTCCTGCGATGTTGTCGAGATTTTTCTGCAGTCGGGGCTGTAGCTTGCATCAGTGATGGCGGCAAAATGTCCGACAGGCAGGACCATTGAGGGTTGCTGTGCGGAACAATTAAGCCGGGAAAGGGTCAGGCCAGCCAGAACCACGGCAACGGCGAGTTTTTTCATAGTGAGGATCCGTTAATGTTTTTAAAGAATCAGTATATCACCAATTATCCGAAAAACGGGCTTCTTCAAATTACAAATTTACCTTGAATATCCAAATCTGGTTTAACCTGAAAAAGCATGGTCACTCATTGCCATGGCCGAAAAGAGCACAGTTTGACAAAGGGAGAACCTGAAAAGGTACTTCCCAGTCTTGAAATAATGAATAAAATGATTAAGCTATCTGATCAGACTTTTTAAGAAGAAGGAAAAACTCTTTTATCCCTATTATCAGGGTAACCCCTGCAAGAAAGTACTTTAAATAAGATGCCTGGGGATACTGAGTATCATAAAAAATCAATAGAAATGAGTTAAGAAGAATTAAAATTATTCCGCATGTTATCTGAGCTGGTCTGTTGAAGGATAATCCCGATTTTTTCACAATTATTAAACCTGTGAGTGCGCATAAGCTTCCTATTAACGCCCCGGCCAGAACATCAAGTGGCCAGTGAACCCCGACAGCAATCCTTGAAATACCGACACTAAAAGCGATCAACAGGATCGCTGATTTTATGATCATGCTTCTGAAATAGAAAATCAGAATACCTGATACAATAAAGATTGTAACAGTATGGCCGGAGGGAAATGAGTGATGATAAAGGGTCGGACCAATTATATTAATTGATTCAGTGCCAAATACTAGTGGTGGACGTGACATGCTGAAGAATGCTTTCAGGAGGCTGACAATTACCACTCCAATAATTCCCGCTATCAAACCTGACCAGACAAGGTCTGGTCTTTTCCTGATAAAAAGTACAAGAAATGCGCACGCAGCAAGAGCGTCTCCGAGGAAAGTGAGGTTTTCCCATATGTAAGATGGAATATGAGTTGAGAGTAAATTAATCTTTCCAAAGAGGTACTGGTTTGTACCTGTAAATACTACAATTGCGATGAAAAGGGAGATAATACTTATCATTACTATAATTAAATATTTACTCTTCTTCATACCGTTGAGTAATAAAAATTTATCCGGAAATTAATCATCTCTGGACCCTTTCCCTTATCGGATCTTGTTCTGAAATGCGACTTGAATATATCAAGATACTCTGTAACTCTATCTTAATATATGGGTTATCAATAATTTAAAAGATCTCGTTTTTGTATTCAATTCTGCTTTATGTCTTAAATATAGCGAACTGAATCAAGTTTATTACCTGTTCAAAGAATACAAAATCAAAAGAAGAGATTGGTTTGGAAATTCTGCCTGTTTCAGTTTGAGATGTAACAATCTCTTTATGATTTGTTCATCATTTTGAAAACCTGTCTTCTTATTATTGAAACTAAAATCATTCAATGAAAACTTCAAGAAAAACTGTTGTTGTTTTAGCGCTTATTCCGGCGGTATTGACCATAATTATATCGCTAGGATCAGTTCTTAGCAGGGTCAGTTTATTCTCAGGCATTACCATAATCAAAGCATGCTCCTATGTCACATTTCTCTGGGTTCTCATTGTTGCATTTGTGGCTTTACTTATTTTCGCTCTGTTACGGTGGTGGCGTACTTTCATCATTTATTTTTCATTGATGTTTATTTTCAGCCTTTCTCTCTTCGACTATTCGCTCTATTCCCTTGAAAACGGAAAGTCTGACAATAAAACGGACTTTAAGGAACTCAGAGTGATGGCTTACAATATCAGGTATTTTTCCGGAGGTATTGAAAACATATGCAGGTTTATAAGGGGATCAAAATATGATGTCGTGTTTCTTTCAGAATGTGTGTTAAATCCCGGGCGGAAAAGGTATCTTCAGGAAAACCTGCCGGAGTATATTATGATCTCTGATGAAGGACACGATCTGTCCCTTCTGTCAAAATACCCGGTTGTTAATTCAAAAGTGATAGAACTTCCGACTTACATTGCTTCTTTATCTTCGGCAAATGACTTAACTCTTCTGTCTTCCAGCGGCATACACAGATCTTTTATACACGCGGTTGTAAACATTGACGGAGAATATGTGAATTTATTGTCGCTCAGGTTAATCGCGGGAAGGCCAAAGAACAAGACTATTTCTGAAGGTTTGAAATGGGGTGAGTACCTGATGGATGCCCAGGAAAAGGAAATTGAAGTGTTCCTGAAGTATCTTAGACAACTTAAAGGGCCGGTTATTTTTGGAGGAGATCTGAATATTCCTCCGACTGCCATTCTGGTCTCAGAAATTGAAAAATATACAAAGGATACCTATCTGGAGAAGAACGTTTTCGGTGGATTTACATTTAATACCGCTTTCCCGACAATGAGGCTGGACTATATTTTCCATTCAGCAGATCTTATCCCCAAAAGCAGCAGGATTTTAAATGTAAGATTATCAGATCATTTTCCTGTGGAAGCTGATTTCCTGATTAAGAAAGATAACTTTCAGACCCTGAATTAAAATGGGTCATTTCTTTTACTGAAAGGCAGGCTTACATCCTGAATTTGGAGATTGACAGAAACTCTGTTCTGCAGAAGAACAGCCTACCCGGGTCTTTCTGTATTTCACGATGGAATGAGAAGAGAAACAAATAAATATTTTTAGTGAAGATCATGAAGCAATAAAAATAAGTAGAAGTGTAATAAAAGAAATCATCCGAAAAGGCTTTAGCCTGGGAATTACAAAGTTCTTTACTTTATTTCCTAATCGTGCAACAAAAAAGGCCAGAAGAATGTATTTAAGAGCCTGGCTTATTAAAACGGTTATTATGAATATTGTAAGATCTATATCTAGAGCCCCTGCTGATATTGCGAAGAAACTGAATGGTATGGCGATAAACGATGCGGTAAATAATATCCAGTTGTGCCATTTAAGGAATAATTGCTGAATGCCATAAAATGCACCCGAGGAGAATCCGGGCAGGTTATTTAACAGGGATTGCGCCACATTTGAGAGTTGTCCCCCATGCTTTAAAAAAACCAGCCGACCAGTATAATAAGACAATATGGCTCCGATAATGGTTCCAAAAGTCGCAAGTACTGTATATTTCCATGCTTTTTTTTGGTAAGCTGCTGCAACCAGGAGAAAGAACGTCTGAGCTGGAAGAGGCACAAATGAGGCATCTGAAACGGCACTTAAAAAAACTGCCCAGGAGATCCAGACTGGATCTCTTTTTATCAGTTCATTTAAATGAATTCTCCTCTTATAAGTCATAATAGTAATAATCTCATCAGGAATTTCTTACTGCCGAAAGGTTGCAAATCATATGAAAAATAAATTGCGGTTCCGATTAAATTACCGTTAATAATTTGATTCTGCATGAAATATAAAAAGGTGATATTCTAACCTGAAATATCAGGGACCACCGATCAGAAGGGCTGAATTATCAGGCTCTGAGCCGCAACAAGTAGTTTTTATAGCTTTTAACATGTTAAGAAAAGATTTATCAATTCTTTCAAAACGGTTAAATTATTAATAATCAGCTTTGTTCGACTTTTATTAATAAAATCCTCTTTCGATATTTGAAGCGAAAAATCGGGTAAAATGCCGGAAGAGCTAGCAGGATATATTATGAAGTATGGCTATTTAGCCATTTTTATTATGGTATTCCTGCAGGAGACTGGATTTCCAAATCCTGTTCCCAATGAGTTGCTTCTTATTTTCTCGGGTTATCTCTCATCACGTGGTATTTTATCGTTTAGCCTGGCAGCGCTGATAGTAGTTATTGCTGACCTGACAGGAACATTAATTCTTTTCCACCTTTTCCGCGGAGCAGGGCAGATTCTGTTAAAGAAATTACACATATGGTTCCCTCGATCGGCGAAAGCAATAGAAAAAGTCAGGTCGGGAATTTCAAGGGGCGGGGTTGTAAGCATATTTGTATTCAGGATTACCCCATTCACAAGAGGTTATACTTCGGTGATATCAGGACTTACTGGAATCAGACCCCGCAAATACTATATCATAGCGATAATCACGGCAACATTATGGACCCTTTTTTATATATCGCTTGGCTATCTTCTAGGCCCTTCATGGGATTATTTAAACAACAGGACAAATGATTTTCAATCAATATTACTTATCATGTTAATTCTCACGACAATTCTTATTGTGGCTATGTTCGTTTCCAGGTGGTGGAAAAACCGTAAAGAGGAAGCTGTATCCTGAATCTTTAATAAGCTGAATATGAAAATACACGTCATTTCTGAAACCGATATGGTAATGAAGGCAACCGGGGTACACACGGCCTACCTCGATCATGTTGAACTTTTAAGGCAGGACAAGAGCCTGCAGGTAGTGATTAATAATGAAGGCAGGGGTGATATCTTCCATTCTCATACTTATGGGCCTTACTACCTGATTAAAGGTATTGGTTACCGGGGCAGGAGGGTATTCACGGCGCATGTTATACCGGATTCGATTAAAGGTTCCCTGCCGTTCTGGAAGTTGTTCTTTCCCTTTGTCAGGCTTGGGCTTAAGCTAATCTATTCTTATGCAGATGTGTGCATTGCCATTTCACCTGACGTTGAAAGGGCTATCATTGATTCAGGGGCCAGGACAAGAATTGTGAGGATCAATAATCCGGTGCACCCTGATACCTGGAAACGAACGGAAGAGATGAGATCTGAGGGGAGGAAAATACTCGGAGTAGGGGAAGACGATTTTGTCGTTCTTGGTGTAGGGCAGGTAATAGGAAGAAAAGGAGTTGATGAATTTATAGAAATATCAGAAAGGCTTCCTGGAGCAAAATTTATCTGGGCAGGAGGAAGACCATTCGGGAAACTTACAGAAGGCATAAAGAGAATTGATGAAAAATTTGCATATGCCGGCAAGAACCTTTTCAAGGCGGGACCTTTTGATATCTCTGAGATGCCCAGGATATATGCAGCAGGTGATCTTCTCCTGTTCACATCGTACCAGGAAAACTGCCCGCTTACACCGATTGAGGCAGCTGCATCGGGTATGCCGGTGATTTTCAGGGACCTGCCTGAGTACAGGTCTCTATATGAGAATCCTTATCTGAAGGCCTCCGATAAGGATGAATTTGTATTTCTTACCATGCGCATGATGAATGACAGGGATTTCTATGAAGAAGGCCTCCGGATTTCACAAAGGTTACTTTACCAGTTCGACAAAGACAAAATAAGAGAAACGCTTAAAAAGCTTTACTGGGAACTCAGAGTAAATTCAACAATGGAATCAATCTCCGGTAGGAGTGCAAAGAAATTGCAAATTGATTATCAGGTGTGAAAAAATCAATTCATAAAGCTAATTAAAGCCTGGAATTATGCCCTGGAAAAGCAATGTACAGTAAAGGATAAATAATTGAGAAGCAGAAACAATGTCCTGCTAACTGCCGGTAGGCTGTTGCATTGTACCTGAAATGAAGTTGATCTCTCTTTTGTTTTCAAAATACAACGACATTTTCTCTGCTGCGTATCCCAGTAAACTGAACTTGATAAAGCCAGACAGGAATACGGTTATAACGAATGAAAGATTATTAAGGTTGGCTATCCCGGCAGAAACTGAAAACAGGCCCAGAGGCAAGCCCGAGAACCTGGCGGGAAAAAGAATCCAGCAACCCCATGTCCTCAGATACGCATCAACCTTATGATAATTCGACACTGAGAATCCCGGACTATGTTCTATGATGTATTGTATAGCGGCAATATACCTGTCATTTCCGGAGGAAAGCACTAAATGACCGGCCAGAAATCCGGCAGCGGCTCCGATCATTGAACCGGATATCACCGGAACAGAATATAAAACCACTTTGTTGCGGTTGATCAGGATCAGGATGAAAAGAATAAGACCAACAGGAACGAAAACAACAGATGCTTCAAGTGCTGAGACAAGAAAGAGGATCAACGAATTTCTGACTTCAGCTGATGCAAAATGCGAATTGACATAATGTTGTTTATAAAACATTCAAGTCGCTTTATACTTATTATATTAAGCTTCTGACTTCTTCAAAATACTTTCCGCGATCAGCCAGTCTTCATCCTGACTGCTCTGTATGCCATTTGCAATACGTTCGTGATAAATTATATATGCCAGTTCGCGTATGACCTCCACGGAAGGTTCCTGATTATTTTCCCTGCTCTCATCAGTGTCAACTATCTTCTTTGAAGTGCTCCTGGCTTTTGTTTTAGATCCAATTTTAGAATTCATTGGTTTCCTTATTTAAAGTTTAATTCCTGACAAATCTATATTGAATGCCGTTTTTATCTGACAATTAAATATCTCTTTTATGTTAAAAGAAAATTTCCTGAATAAAAAATAATACTAACCGTACGTACTTATAAGAATCCGGAAGCTTGATAAAACAGGATTACTATGAAGAATCTTTTGGACTGTATTATTCCAAAGTTGTTTCAAATAAGCAGATTCCTGTAACATTTATTTAATGTGTTCATATATACATTTTTATCTAGCTTTACAATAATATTTCCTCTATGGAGACAAGACTGGTCTGGAAGACCAAATCATTTGGGAATTGTTATGAGATTTTCTCCAAAGGAGAACTGACCGGAGTTCTAAGGACGAACCAATGGGGACAACATCCGACTGGGCAGATAGATAATATTTCCCTTAAATTCATTACAAAGGGTCTGCTTAATCAGAAGACCGAAATCATCAATTCAGCCGATAATAAAATCCTGGGTATGATCTCCTATAATTATCAAAAAAGCAAGGGAGAGATCAAAATTGGTGAAAAGTCAGTTTTCTGGAAGTGGGAAAATTTCTGGAAAAATGAGCTTTTTATCCATGACCATACCGGGACAATAATTAAATACGCCATTTCACAGGGGATTGGTGAGATTACCTTTAAGGAGTACAGCGGATTGCTTATCCTTTCGGGCATGCAGATAATAAATATGCACCGGCAGTTATCAGCTTCTGCCTTATTAGTCTGAAAAGCTTCATGCAGACTGTAACGACTAACCAGCCTAAGTTATGAATGAACTTCAGGTAACTGATTATGATAAGGCTTATTCTGAGCTTGAAAAAAGTATTCAGACGGCCCTGGAGACATATTCAAACGTACATCGCGGAAGTGGTCATTATTCTGCCGTGACAACAGCACTTTATGAAGAAGCCAGGGAGATTGTTACAAGATTCATGGGTTTAAGGAAAAAATGGTATAAACTGATATTTTGTACAGCCAGGGGAGAAAGGTTATTAATTGACTGCCTGCATCCCGGGGAATTTTTAACTATAGGCAGTTCAGACCTGGGTTTACCTCTTGGGGTGAGGGCAATTGCCATTAAGAAAAAGCACTTGAAGGAGGATGTTCCATTTCTCAGAGGAGGAGGTACAGCAAAGCTGATTGCTTCTGACTGGGTGGTTTGGGAGAGTGGTATAAAAAGGTATGAAGCAGGTACGCCTCCTGTGATTAATATAATAGCCTTTGCAAGGGCATTGCAGATTTCTGATATATACGGAAGAAATATATTCAGGGGTAATAATAATCCTGAATGTCAGGGTTTTAAAAATGATGATAATGAACTTGAAGGATGTACAGGTCATGAACTTCTGGAGAAGATAAGGATTTCAATGACGGGGCAAAAAACAATGGTTCCGACTGCTGAAGGCGAATTGCCCTACGTAAACCTTGATCTTGCGGCCAGCACTCCTGCTTTTTTCCAGGCCTTTGAAAGTTTCAGAATGGCACTCCGGATGTCACCTGCCAGCAATAAAAGGATAATAAATGATGCAAAATCTGTATGCAGTACTTTTTTTAACGCCCCGGAGGATACTTATGACATATTCTTTACTTCCAACACAACTGAAGCGATAAATATTGTTGCAGAAAATTTCCATTGGATGACTCACGATAATAATGAGCCGGCTCTTTTAACAACAATACTTGAACATTCATCAAACGACTTGCCGTGGAGGAGTGTAAAAGATGTAAATATTATACAACTCTCGACAGATGAGAATTGTATAATTGATCCGAAAAAAGTGGAAGAAGTTCTTGTTCACTTTAATGAGAAACATAGTATCGGCAAGACTGTAATAAGGCTTGTTACAATTACAGGGGCATCAAATGTACTCGGCATTTACAATGATATTGCTGAGATTAGTAAGCTGGCTCATAAATTCGGTACAATGATCCTTGTTGATGCGGCACAGATGGCAGCACACCGGGAAATTGATATGAAAAAATGGGAGATTGATATCCTGGTCTGTTCATCCCATAAGATGTACGCTCCTTTCGGAAGTGGTGTTTTATTAGCAAGAAAGGGACTCCTTAGACCGGAGGAAAATGATCCTGAACAGGTCAGGATGCCGGCAATGGAGAATTATGCAGGTATTGCTGCCTTCACCAAGTCAATGATCTTACTGCGGGATATTGGATTTGATACTATCCGTGAAGAAGAATGTTATCTGACAGGATATGCCCTGGAAGAGATGAAAAAGATCAAAGGCATAAAAATTTTTGGTGTCAGGAATACCGATTCCATACATTTCAGCAGCAAAGGAGGGGTTATCTCCTTTTCAATCCGGAAACCATGGCCCCACCAGCTTGCAAATCAACTTGCCGAAAGAGGAGGTATAGGAATCAGATCAGGTTGTCATTGTTCTCACATGCTTGTGAAAAACCTCCTGGGAGTTGGACCAGGTCTGGAAAAGTTCCAGAGAATTATGGCGACTCTCATTCCGGGAATAACTTTCCCCGGTGTGGCCAGGATCAGTTTAGGGTTGAACAATACAAAAGATGATATAGACCATTTTACCAGAATGTTAAAAAAGATCATTTCTGAACCTGATTACGACAAGAAAAGCATCAGAAAAAAAATTGACTATTATACAAGGGACATTTCTGAGAAGGTTTATGGTGAACTTGAAATCGACAAACACTTGTTATCTCATTCGGGCGAGAATCAGCAGCACCAATAGGGAAGAAAACATTATTGAATGAATGTATCAGTGCCTTGAGTTCGCAATAAAAATCTGAGCAGTGGATCCGGTCTCCTCCCTCTGAAACAACAGGCAGACAGGTCTCGAAACTTCCGGTTCAGACAAAAATGTAACCTTATCGTAACAATTATTTCATCTTTATGATAAGTTCTCGTTTTAAATTTGTTAAACGGAGCGATTGAGTTTTTATTTAATAGATAATGAGCTACTTATACATTGTAATCGGATTGATCCTCGTTTTTGATTTCATCAATGGCTTTCATGATTCAGCAAATTCAATCGCTACAGTAGTTTCCACTAAAGTTCTTTCCCCGATTTCAGCAGTCGGGTTGGCCGCAGTTTTTAATTTTCTTGCTTTCCTTATTTTCCCTTTAAAGGTGGCAGCTACGATTGGGAAAGGTGTAATTTCTCCCCACATTATATCATTATCGTTGATCGCATCGGCTGTTATTGCCGCGATAATATGGAACCTGATTACATGGTGGTTAGGATTACCATCAAGTTCGTCGCACACGCTTGTCGGAGGATTGGTAGGTGCAGCAATTGCAGCAAGTGGATTTGATTCTGTGATCTGGGGGGGTGTTTTAAAAATTGTCATATTTATCGTGGTTGCTCCATTCCTCGGGATGCTAATATCCTTTGTGATTTCTGTATTAGTACTGCATATTGTTAAAAACTCGACGCCAATGGCGGTTGACAGGCATTTCCGGCGATTGCAGCTTTTGTCTGCATCTGCATTCAGCCTGGGACATGGCGGCAATGATGCTCAAAAATCTATGGGAGTAATCTGGGCTGTGTTAATTGCTGCTAATCAGGTTGCCAAAGATGCACCTATTGCACTTTGGGTCGTATTGTCCTGTCATGCTGCAATCGCACTCGGAACGTTATTTGGCGGATGGAGGATTGTCAGAACAATGGGACAGAGAATAACAAAACTAAAACCATTTGAAGGCTTTTGCGCTGAAACTGCCGGCGCTCTGACACTTTTTGGTGTTACACATTATGGTATACCTGTCAGTACAACTCATACAATAACCGGCTCTATTGTAGGAGTTGGAGCAACAAAAAGGCTTACTGCAGTAAAGTGGGGTATCACCACAAAAATATTTTGGGCATGGATACTGACAATCCCGGTATCGGCACTTATCGGAGCCGGGATGTATGACATCCTTAGACTAATTATTTAAAAATCTTTTCAAAATGGCTGATCTGATACGGGAAATCGAAAAATCTGATTTATATATTAATCCTGATGAATATTTCAGACAGATGCTGGAACTGTACACCATGTTGCCACCATCACCATTCAGGAAGTTGAAGAAAGAATCAGATTCAGACGGACCGCGCAAAGAGCAGGAGATAAATGAGAATAATTGATCAGGAATTCAATAATGTTCTGATTCTTTTCAGGGCTCCCGGCCTGTTGATGAGGTAGACACCGGCAAGGATTAACAGTACAGAGAGGAGCATATGCGGCGCCAGCCGCTCATTGTCTGACAGGCCCCACAATGTTGCCACTATAGGTATAAAGTAAACGACGACAGAGGCAAACAGAGGCGAGGTATCCCTGAGCAGGTAATAATAAATTGCATTTGCAAAGGCGCTTCCCACAATAGAAAGAACCGCTATGCAACCGAAGTTGAAAAGCCAGTGCGGTGTGTGAAAAGGTACGGTTATATCTGTACCCAGGAATATCGCCAAAGCGGCCGGGCTCATTGTAAAAAAAGCGAGTGCTGTAATCTGCAAGCCGGTCAATCCCTCCACCTTGCTTACCTCGTTATTGCTAATCCCGTTCATCAGGGTGGCAAGGACAACAAAGAGTCCAAAGTAATTGATGATCAGCGAACCGTTATAGAGAAGTCCCGCTGCACCGGCAAACCCCAGTATTACCCCCGCGATCTGCGATCGTATTGCTTTCCTTTCATAGAATAGAATCCCGATTACAAGTGTGAAAGCAGAAGTGAGAGAATTCAGCATGCCCGTGAGTGAGCTCTCTATCCTGGTCTCGGCAAGCGGATAAAGGAACGCTGGTATCCCGCTCCCAAAGAGGCCTATCAGTATTATTGAGATGAAATTCCTTTTGTTGAGTATTGACAGGCTGCGCAGTGCGACAGGCAGAAGGCAGAAGGCTGAGATGAGTATCCTGAGCGAAGCCAGCTGGTAGACGGAAAAGGAGCGAAGGCCTTTCTTCATAAGGATATAGCTGGTGCCCCATATAAGGGCCAGGAGTGCCACAGCCAGCCAGTGCCATATTTTTCTCTTCTCAGTCATGACAATGAAGCTGCAAAAGTAAAAAAAAGAATGAAAGTGATGTCGTCGTATCCGGCAGGCTTTACGGCGATGGAGAGAGGACTGGAGGTTCGTTATGAAAACTGGGAATTTAGCCTGGTGACCGGTAATAGAACTCGGGTACAGCATATAATAGTCTGGATACCAGGCGTTCAGGTATATTGCAAAACTGTATCGCTTCCTGGCCCGGTCAATTATTACAAAATAATCACAGGTAGTTGAAAAACTCCTTCAGGATAGCATTTGTCTCAGGAACATAAATACCTTTTGCCTTCAGATCCAGGAGATCCTTTATGGCTCCGTCTCTTTCCTGGTACGAAATACTGTTCATATCCTTTTTGAGACCGCTATAAATCTGGCGGGCTTTCAATATATCACCTGAACGCAGGTAAGCAAGGCCAAGGTTGAACCTGGCGAAGTATGCCGTCGAGTCGGCCTTCGTTGCTTTCAATGAATATTCTATGCATTTATCATTATCATTACATAGGTAGTATGACCAGCCTAAGTTACCTGTGTATGAGGCATTCGATGGATCAAAACGCAAAGCCTTTTTGTACATTTCAACCGATATTCGCTAATTCTTAAGTTTGTGCAAAAGACGGAAGGCTTGACCATCTTTGGCTGGTTTAAATGTCAAAAAGATAAGATATATGATAACAGATATTTACAAGCGGCAGGAGGTGGTCAATTATTTTCGGCGGAATGTCGTCAGATTAACCGGCGAATGCAATTATTTAAGATTTCCAAGGCGTTACAAGGGTCTAAAAATAAAAAAGAGGTTGAGTTCAACCTCTTGTCTATTTTGGCTCCCCAGGCTTGACTCGAACAAGCGACCCTCTGATTAACAGTCAGATGCTCTAACCGACTGAGCTACTGAGGAGTTTTAATCTGCTAAAACTAATTTTAGCGTGGCAAAAATAAGCGCTTTTAGTGAATTAAGCAATATCTTTGCGAAAATTTTTGAAATGAAGAAAATCCTCGGAATCGGAAATGCCCTTGTAGACGTAGTTACCATGATTGATAATGAGTCGTTGCTTGATAAATTTGCCTTACCAAAAGGCAGCATGCAGCTTGTCGACGGAGACAAGTCAGCACTGATCAAATCAGGAACCGAAGGATTTCAAAGGACCTACGCCCCCGGCGGATCGGCAGCAAACACTATACACGGACTCGCTATGCTTGGCACAGGTGCCGGCTTCATAGGATCGGTAGGTAAGGATGAAACCGGGGATATTTTTGAGAATGATTTTAAAAAAGCCGGCGTAAAAACAATGCTTCTCAGGAGGGATATACCAACGGGAACCTCGGTGTCGCTGGTCACTCCCGATACTGAAAGGACCATGGCAACACACCTGGGAGCAGCCGTTGAGCTCCATTCAGGCGATCTCAGGAAGGAGTACTTCGGGGGTTTCGATATACTGTACATGGAAGGCTACCTCATAATCGAAAAGGATCTTGTACTGAAGGCCAGCAAATTGGCAAAAGAAGCAGGCATGAAGATAGCCCTCGACCTTTCAAGCTATAATGTTGTAGAAACCAACCTGGGAGTCTTCAGGGAAGTAATTGCCAACTATGTTGATATTCTTTTTGCAAACGCCGAGGAGGCAAAGGCATTTACCGGCATGGAATCGGAGACCGCCCTGTACAGGCTTTCCGAACTGTGTGAAATTGCAGTCGTCAAGACTGGAGCCGACGGATCAATGGTAAAGAGGGGTGAAGAGGTTGTAAAGATCGGAACCCTCCCTGTTAAACCGGTCGATACAACAGGTGCCGGCGATGCTTACGCTTCAGGATTCCTTTACGGGATTGCCAACGGTGAACCGCTTGAAAACTGCGGACTGTACGGAGCCGTACTTGCCGGCTATGCGATTGAAAGCTCCGGGGCGAGGATTGCCGGCAGCAAATGGAAAGAAATAAGAAAGAAGATTTCCGAAATAAGAATAGGAAAGTAAAATAACCACTGAGGCTTCGCCAGCAGTTTACAATTTCTCTTACTTTGGCTGCGCCGAGCTCGTCAAGCTTTCGCCTTACTCGGTTCTTTGTTTTAAGACAAAGAAAGTAAGAGCTCTTTGTTTGGGCAAGCAAAAGAGCCGATCCGTCAGTTGGCTGAGAGCTCGACGAAGCCAAATGAACATTAACTTTAAAAAAGAGGGTGCCCATTTAAGACACCCTCATTCCTTAAGAACTTTAAATGTTAATAGTTCGGCAGCTTATATCCGTTGTTGTAAACAGGAACAATGAACTTGTTCGCACCGTCCGAAGTAAACTGCTGTTTCGCATCAACCCAGGTTACCTTTTCCCCGCTCCTGAATGCAATGTTACCCATCTGGGCAACCAGAGCAACATTCCTTGCAATATCAATGCCTGCATTCAGCCTGGCCGGGGTATTGTTCTTCATACAGTCGAGCATATTCCTCGTATGAATATCCAGACCGACACCGACATTTTTCTGCAGGGGAACAGCCTCTGTCCTTTTCATCTCCGGAAATACCTCCCATCCGTTGCGGTCGAGCACCAGTGTCCCGTTCTCCCCCGTGTATGCCATCCCGTGAGGTCTCTTCCAGTTGCCCAGGCCGATGCCAATTGTATGTTCCCAGGTCATGGTGAAATCCTTGAAATCAAATACAGCAGTCATGGTGTCGGGTGTGACCATATCATCATCGGGGAAGGCATATTTCCCCCCTAACGCCATAACAGAATTGGGGATCGATTTATTCATCCCGTAAAGGATGTAGTCGATAAGGTGAACACCCCAGTCTGTCATAAGGCCATTGCCATATTCCCAGTACCATCTCCAGGTAAAATGGAACCTGTTTTTATTAAAAGGTCTTTTCGGTGCCGGACCGAGCCACAGATCGTAGTTTACACCTTCGGGAACTGGCGAATCAGCTACTTTGGGTACGGCTCCTTTCCAGTCGACGAAGGACCATGCCTTTGTTGCGCGGATCCTGCCGAGCTTCCCGGTTTTAAGGTAGTTCATGGCGTCAAGGAAATGCGGCTGGCTCCGCTGCCATTGTCCCACCTGAACTATCTTACCGTATTTTTTTGCCGATCTGTGCATAATGTTGATCTCGGCGATTGAATTGCCTAATGGTTTTTCAACATATACATGCTTACCGGCCTCGAGCGAATCGCAGAAAGTCATACAGTGCCAATGATCAGGAGTGCCGATAATTACAAGATCAATGTCCTTGTTTTCAAGCATCTTCCTGTAGTCGATATATAGCTTTGGCTGGGGACGGTTCATTTTGATGAGGTCATTTGTCCTGTTCGAAAGCACGTTCTTGTCAACATCACACATGGCGACACATTCAACCTCATCATTTTTAAGGAAAGATACCAGGTCGCTCCACCCCTGGCTGTTGGCTCCGATAAGACCAACACGTATCCTGTCGCTTGCGGGTACACCTGATTTGCCGACTGAAAATGCTTCACGGGAGATCATAGCCCCGGCGGCTGCTATTGAAGCTGTCTTTAAAAAAGTTCTTCTGTCCGATTTCATTCTTTTTCGAGTTTTCACATAACCAGCAAATATAAAAAAAGAAGAATTTCAAAATTCATGCAGTCGACGGAATTATGATAACCGGGGACGATTTAAAGTTATTTAACGATTCTTAGCACCCCCATCCCGATAAATCGGGACCGCCCCCCAGGGGGGATTGTCACATAATAAGAATTAATTAGTTGTTCCGATTTATTCCCCCCTCGGGGGAAGAACGCAGGGGGCTTCAAAAAACATGCAGTGAATCTACTGGGGTCTGAAGACAATATCCGCCACATCGGCTTTAATGAAGAAATTCTTTGCGGCTTTCCGGATGTCATCAACGGTCAGTTTTTTCAGGATCTCACCGAAGTTTTTTTCGTCATTTGAGTCAATACCGGTAAGGTACCAGTTGTATATTGCACTGCTCCAGAAGTTATTGTGTTTACGTGCCTCGTCGCGTGTTTTAAGCAGGTTCTGAACTGTCTTGTCGAGATTATCCTTATCGGGACCGGAGTTAACAAGCTTGTCTATTTCACTGTATATTACCCCCTTGAGACTATCAGCACGTGCCGGGCTGCAGTCGAACATAATAAGGCTGGAGACACTCTGGTGCGGGTAAAGCTGCGACGAGATGTTTACTGAAACGCCATAGGTTCCGCCGGCCTCCTCGCGAACTTTTTCGGTATAAACAAGCTCTAGTATTCCGCTTATAACCTTCATACAGATATTGTTGTAGACGGTATATTTCATATCCGCAGAATGACTGACAAAAACGGTCGCCTTAGGTACCGTGAGCGGTATCCTGATGTCCCTGACAAACCTTCCTTTCGGCGCCCTGACGTTCCTGTCGATGAAGTGAGCATCCCTGCCTGCTCCCGGCAATGATCCAATATATTTCCCGGCCAGCGTTTTTACGGTATCCTCGCCAATATTTCCGACTATAATGAAATTATATCCTGATACATCGCTGAATCTTTCAGTGTAAATTCTTTTTATCCTGTCGAAGCTCACCCGTGAAAGCATCTCGTCGTTGAGGACAAGAGTCCTGGGGCTGAAGTCCGTCAGGAACAATGAAAGGGAATCCTGCATTATCTTAAGCGGATCTTTTGCCATGTTTGTGATAAAAGCCTTATACCTCGTCATTATTGCGTTATGGGCCGTACTGTCGAACCTGGGCTTTGCAAAACGCAGGTAAAGCAGCTGCATCATGGTCTCAAAATCCTTTGTTGTGGATGTGCCGCTGACACCCTCGGTAACCTCTCCCATGTTGATTGCCGCGGAGGCTTTTTTACCTGCCATCATTTTCTGGAACGAGATATTGTCGAAGTCACCTATTCCGTAAGTCGACAATACGGCCTGCATCATCATGGCTGAAGGCAGCATATAAGGCTCATAAAGTGAAGTTCCACCCAGACGGTAAGCGGTAAGGATCACGTTATCCTTCTCAAAATCAGCCCTGCGGTAAATCACCCTGGCATTATTGGAAAAGGTCCATTCAACGGCGCTGAACTTCGGAAGCTGGACGGTTTTTATTACCGGTGAGCCTTTAAGATCGACCGGTACAAGAGAGCTTGTGTTAACCTTGTCTTCATAGGGTGCCAGCTGTGATGACTCGACCTTCCTGATCACATCAAGGGCTTCGGCTTGCGAGATATGCCTGACAGTATCGGCTTCAAGGCCCTCAACCGTAATTGTCCTGTTTTCGGGAGACATAAGCGACCTGAACTTTGAGGACACTTCTTCGGGAGTTATCCCATCCACTATTTTTTTCAGGAACTCATAGTCAAAATCAGGCGAGGTCAAGGGTTCCCCGTTCAGGAAGTTCTCCTCAATCCAGTTTGCATAGGTGTCGCTGCTGATCTTGTCCTTCTGTTTCCATGTATTTTCAAAGCTGGTGATCATCCTTGCCTTGGCGCGATCGAGCTCTCCTTTGGTAAATCCGAATCTTTTCACCCTTTCTGCTTCGCGGTAAACCGATTCAAGAGCCAGCGATTCCTGGTTCATCCTCGCATTTGCATTTATGGTAAAGGCGTCATATCCTTTGGCAAGGTAGGTGCCGAGAGAAATGGAACCAGTAACAAAGGGGGGATTTGGTTTCTGAAGCAGCTCGCTTATCCTTGTATTGATCATCGAATTCATCAGGTTGTTGAGATAGCTGTCGCGCAGGTATTTAAGATCTTTCCTGTCAACCGGCACGGCCGGCAGGAGCTTTATGATTGAAACAGTGGTGTTGGGAGCTTCCCTGTCGGTAGCGAGCACAAACCGGGTATCACCATGTGCGGGAACCCCGAAGGAAGGTCTGGCTTTTGCGTCCCTGACAGGCTTCAGACCTGAAAAAAGATCCTTTACCTTCTTCTCGGTGGCATCGACATCGAGGTCCCCCACGACAGCAATTGCCTCGAGGTCGGGTCTGTACCAGTCGTGGTAGAAGCCCCTGAGAGTATTGTATTTGAAATTCTGTATGTTTTCAGGTTTACCGATAATATCCCTTACAGCATATTTTGAATCTTTCAGGACAACCGGCAATATTTTTTCAAACATCATCCTTGAGGAGGCATCGCGTCCCTGGCGCCATTCCTCGACAATTACACCGCGTTCGAGGTCAATTTCCTTATCGGTAAGGGAGATGTATTCCGACCAGTCGTACATTGCGAGCAGGCAGGTATCGATAAGATCCTTTCTTTCCATCGGCACGTTGGTGAGCTCATACACAGTCTCGTCAAATCCCGTGAAAGCGTTGATATTGTTACCAAATGAAACGCCGTGCTTCTCGAGGCCGCTTATTATTCCTTTCCCCGGGAAATGTTCCGTGCCGTTCATCGACATATGTTCCAGGAAGTGAGCGAGGCCGATCTGTTCATCATTTTCCACTATTGCACCAATGCTCTGGATGAAGTAGAAGCTTGCTCTTTTTTCAGGTTCCCTGTTATACCTGATATAGTATGTAAGGCCATTATCGAGCTTCCCTATCCTTACTGCGGGATCGGTTGGCACAGGGCCGGAAACTTCGTTTTGTGCAGAAGCATAAGCAAAAACCGACAGGAAAACAAACAGCGCCAAAAGCCTTGAAAAAGTTTTCATGGTGATAAAATTTATATTTTGAAATGCAGCAAAAAAAGACTAAACAAATGTTCAGAACAACCCGTGCAACTCGGCATTTATCTTGTCGATGACTTCACTCAGATGATCCTTGTTATTAGGGAAGTTATAATGGTCGGCTTCGATTATAAGCAGCTTGCCCAGGGTGTACGATTCGATCCAGGCCTCGTACCTTTCGTTCAGCCTCTTCAGGTAATCGATTCTTATCGAGCTTTCATATTCGCGTCCCCTCTTCTGTATCTGGTTAACAAGAGTCGGGACGGAGGCCCTCAGGTAAAGAAGGAGATCGGGTGGCTGGATAAGCGAGCTCATCAGTTTGAACAGGCTGAAATAGTTGTCGAAATCGCGGGTCGACATCAGTCCCATTGAATGAAGGTTAGGTGCAAAAATAAATGCATCCTCATAGATGGTCCGGTCCTGCACGATAGTTTTTTCCGATTTTCTTATCTCGAGTATCTGGCTGAACCTTGAATTGAGAAAGTAAATCTGCAGGTTGAACGACCAGCGCTGCATATCCTCATAAAAATCGTTCAGATAGGGGTTGTCGTCAACATCTTCATAATGAGGAGTCCATCCGTAATGCTTGGCCAGGAGGCCGGCGAGAGTTGTCTTGCCTGAACCGATGTTGCCTGCAATTGCTATGTGCATAGATTGGTTGTATCAAATATTGGTTTATAAAATTACAAAAATAAGATTAAGGTTTCTGGTTTTATCAGATTAAGTTAAGGGTGAACTAAAGTTTGGAGTGCCTGAATCCGACTCCGGGA
>Ga0335069_10004738_pt1 | contig 20076 bp, 14 predicted proteins | sample Lox_Sample_11_FD_206714 | JGI IMG/M metagenome (GOLD analysis project Ga0335069, IMG submission 206714) | Soil microbial communities from Loxahatchee National Wildlife Refuge, Florida, United States - Lox_Sample_1.1 | ecosystem: Environmental > Terrestrial > Soil > Wetlands | place: USA... | reverse complement strand
GTCGCCTTTACAGGCACCGCAGACACCACCAACCTCCCAGTGGAAATTCACAGCTTTGACTGGGAAATCCAGCCCCGCATTGCTGGTACTCCGGTGAGCATCTAATGAGCACTTTAGTCCAAGAAGACGTGCAGATCAGGTCTTATGAGAAGGGGGACATCATCGCTCACCTGCTCCCTGAGTATGCCAACCTCCAGCTCGATCCCAGTCTGTGCTGGGTCGCAGACGTTGATGGAGCGGTAATGGGGACTCTGGTCGCCACTTATGGCAGCCAGACGGCTTGCCTGATCCGCATTGCATCCGTCCCTGGTGCTCCTCATGGCTGGCTCCTGGCCCTGCTACGCCGAGCCATCTCCGACCTCAAAGGCCGGGGCTGTGTGGTGCTGATGGCCTGCCTAACCGCAGCCCGCCCGGAGGAGCTAAAATTAGCTAGACTTTTGCAGCGTGCGGGGGGACAATTAGCTAGCATCTCAGGCTTCGTGGGAGCCATCACCACGGAGCAGGCGGGGAGGTGGTAGATGGGATTTCTGGCTCCCATTGTCGCGTTCATTGCGGAGAACGCGGCGACCATTGGGGCGATTGCCACAGTGGCCGGAACTGGATTCACGGTAGGGGAGACCTTGTCCCATCAAGGTGGTGGGGCTACCCCCAGTGCCACCGCTCCAGGCTCTCAGTCCCAGCAGCAGGCCCAGGCCAATGCGGTGACTCAAGCCGAGCAGAAGGCTGCCATTGCCCGTCAGTTTCCCAACCTGCAGGAGCAGTTGGGAGGAGCCGTAGCCCCTGACTATCTCATCAATGAGGCCAGCACCATTGCAGGTGCTCCAGGCCAGACCAACGTGGGGGCCCAGGCATTTCAGCAGTTTCTGGGAGACAAGAGCTTGACCGCCTCAAACATCGCCGGATTGAACTCTCCCACCGTCCCCTCTTCAGGAGGAGGAGCACAGAACTTCTGGGAGAACATCCCACCCGAGTTGCTCAACCCGGCTGGTGGTCAGCAACCCGGACTGGTGGCCAGTGGAGGTAACGCTTAATGGAAGCCCTTAGTGGAGTGATGAAAGTCGTCCAGCCTGTCATGCAGGCCGCTGGAGTTGTCACCAACATCCTCCAAGGCAATCGTCAGTGGCAGGTACAGCAGAACGCTATCAACCAGCAGAAGCAACTCCAGGCCCTGATAAGTGATCCTCAAGCCTACGCCGCCAAGATTGCCCAGCTTCAACAGCCCCTCAGCCAGGGCCTGCAAAAGGGGGTTGCCAACGAAGTCCAAGGCTACCTGGGTGAGCGAGGTCTCAGCCTTAGCCCAGCCATCAGTGAACAAGTCTTGGCCCAAGCCCTTGGTCCCTATCAGCTTCAAGAGCAGCAGCTGGCCCAATCAGCATTCTTGGCCCCTTACGGCCTTGGGGGAAACGCCACCAACGCTGCCGTGAACGCCAGCCCTGGCCTGACCGACACCACTAACTTCTGGAACCGCTTCACTCCTCCCCAGAAGGCATTCCCTGGAGGTGTAAAACAGGTGATGGATACCTATGGCCTTACTCCTCCTTCTCCTCTCACCCCACCAGCCGGGCAGGGAGACATCCCCTACCCACCCGACTACACTCCTTACACCGACTTCCCAGGCACCTCTAACTATCAGCTTCCGAGTTAACTATGGGCGGATTCGTCAATGCGCTAGGTGGTATCGGTCAGGAAGGGGCCAACATTGGCCGTGCCCGAGAACTGGCTCGTGAGCAGGCCCGTCAGCGCATCCAAGACCTGCAACAAGCCCAGTTGGTCGGCCTGCAACTGCGCCAAGGTGGGGCCCAGATCGACCTGGAGAAGCAACGCCTGGAACTGGAGAAGCAGCAGTTTCAACGCCAGGGCCAGCGTCAGCCCTTCGGCAACCCAGTCAAGGCCGCCGATGGGAAGCTATATCAAGCCTACTTATCTCCAGACGGCAGGCTGACCTATGAACCTCTACCGATCACAGAAGCATCTCCTGAGCAGGAGAGACTGAATGAGTTCAGGCGGCTGTTCCCTAACTTCAAAGACACCCCTGAGGAGCGAGCTGCTGCAGAAGCTGCCGGATTCCGGCTGCCTGCCGTAGTGAAGCCTGACGAGGAGCAGAAGCTGGAATCTTACAAGAAGCATCTCAAGCTTGCCTACCCCAAGGCGACCGATCAGCAGCTGGAGAAGATGGCCCTGAGCTACATGCGTCCGGCTGCTACAGGGGCGACGGGAATTGTTAACCCACGTGCAGGCGGAGGAAAGAGTTCAGCCAGCCAAATCCTGGCCAACCTAAGACTCAATAATGCTGTCGTGGCTGCTCGTATCAGGCCAATGGTAACTCTATACGAGGCTCAGATCAAGCAAGCCGAAGCCACCCGTGACCGGCTGGAAATGCAGATGAACACAGTCATGGCCACAAATCCAGCCATAGCAGCGGACCCCAACTATGCCGACCGGATGAATAAGTTGATTGAGGCTGCCGACCAGAGAGCTACTCAGCTTGCTACCCAGCTTGCCCAGCTGGTTGAACAAGCCAACCAGCAGTATCAAACTCCTGGTATGACAACCCAGCATGGAGAGACTCAGCCTCCTGCCATAGACCCTTTGATCGACAGCATTAAGCAGAAACTCGAAGCTCAACAGTGAGATAACAAGTGGCAGACGAACTTGTAGATCGCATCCGCTCCTTAGACCCCAGCAAGAGGGATGCCTTCCTGCATTCTCTCAGCCCTGCCGAACTCACCCGAGTGAATCTGATGCTGGACGCTGAGAAGCTGTCCCGGCCCGGCCAGAACCCTTGGGCCAAGCCCCTTGGTGTCTATAAACCTCCAGTTGAGTTCGAGGGAAACCGTGCCAGCCGCCAAGTGGAGTCCTTCGTAGGAAAGTTCCCTTCGATAAAGGAAGCTGCTACCAACCTGCTAACGGGCCCCTTGGGCCAAGGAGGGTTAGTTCAAGAGCCTACCCCCGATGCCAACGACATGACCTTCTGGGCCTTGGTCAAGCAGGCCGAGGATACAGGGGCTCTTCCACGCACTTGGGCTAGGACTGCCAAGCCAGGGGTTGAGAATCAGCAGAAGGCCATCATGGACGCGGTGCGTAATAATCCCGCTCCTGAAGCCCGAGCCTTGGCTGGCTATATCAGCCGTAAAAGCCTGTGGGACAAACAGAAGGCCGCTCGTCAGGAAGCTGCCGCTCCAAGCGGTATCGAACAGACAGCTTCGGGCCTGGGTCAGGTCGTGTCCCAATTCAGGGTTATCAATCCATATGAACACTATAAGAACATTAAGGAAGGAGGAGAAGGGGAGCTGGGCTCACTAGCTGCTGACCTGCTGAACCTTTACCTGTTCAAGCGCGGTGCCAGCCGTCTGTCCAGGGCTCCTGGTGGTGAGACAGAAGGAGGCTTTCTACAGCAGATGAAGGGAGCTACTACCGAGGACCTTCCTGCCGTCTGGGAACAGGTCAAACGAGCGGTTGCCTTACGAGACCCTGAGAAGGTACGTCAGAGGTTACAGGAACGTGCCAACAAGGCTCTGGTAGATGAGTATCATCGTCTTCCTGCTGCTCCTGACGAAGTCCGTATCAAGCAGGGAATGCCCGGCTTCAAGCCCCGTCCTTATGAGTCTGAGCTTCCAGCTGACTATCAGAACTATCAGGAGATAGTCACTCGTGATCCTGACCAGCTGATCCCTTTGAGCTTACTAGACAGTCTCCCTCCTGACACCCAGCTAGCTATTCAGGATCATGCTGCCTTTGCAGGCCAGTTCAGTGAACACCTTCCTGAACAAGATGGCAAGCAGATGGAGTTTGCCTGGGTAGACCCCAACCAGTTCCGTCGTGGAGGCAAGCGCAGCTACCCCTTCTTCTGGCCCTCCGAGCCTAGCGAGCCCGCTCTTAAGCGCTTAAGTGGAGTTGAGGACAATATCCCTGTCAAGATACCCACCAACTCCTGGGTACGTTTCATCCTTGGCCGCCAGTCGATGAAGTTAATGGACCTGTTCCGTAAGAAGACGGGTAACTTAGTCTTCACTCCTGAGGGTTTCCTCAATCGCTTCTATCGAGCACTGGAGGCAGGTAAGCAACTCCACAACATCGCCTACATCACCGCTGAGTTCCTGACCCATGAAGACTTCAACGGCCTGACCAACCGTGAGATTGCCCGTCGTACCCAAGCTTGGCTGATGAACCTGGCTCTGACCGGCAATGAGTGGGTCCACCCTGAGACAGGCAAGACTCCAGTCACCAGCCTGATTGGGGAGCAGCTCTCCTTCATCAGCTATGACGCTATGAATGTGGCCCATCCGATTGAAGGGTATGGTGTAGCCCCACTGGATTTCACCAGTCCTGAAGAAGCTATCGAAGCTGCTCGTAACATGGGCCGAGGCTCCAACGATGTTCTGGTAGCCAAGGACTTAGCCAAGAACACCTATAAGCTCCTGGTTCGTAAGGTCCGTCACGTTCCCGATCCAGCCCCCCGTGCAATGACTCGGTTGCAGGAAGCCCGTCAAGTTATCAGTGAGGGTGGCATCTGGCACATGGATGCTGCTCAGGCTGCCCGCCAGCTGGCCGCCACTCGTGAGGTGCTGAAACGCACCCAGGAACGTATCAAGGCAGCTCAGGAGGGTATGAACAAGGGCCGAGGCAGCCCTAAGCGTATCGCCCGCCTGACCGAGCTGTTGCAGCAAGAGCAGCAGCGCCGGTCTGTGTTAGAGGGGATTGTAGCTGATCTGGAGCGCCGCTTGGATGACCGTACCGCAGCTGAAGCCAAGCTGAAGAAAGGCCGCTTCCCTGGCTCCATTGATCCAGAGGAGCGCCGGGCTGAGGTAGAACGCCGCAAGCAGGAGGCAGGCCAGCCAGTTCCTTCACGCTACACTGGAGGTGAAGCTCCTGAAGCCCCTGAGCAGCGAGTCATCTCCAACGCCTTTGCTGAGTTCTTTGACAAGGCCGTCCGCAAAGCCAGCAGCGAAGCCACTTGGGCCGACCAGGTTGACAAGCCCGCTGGCAAGATGAAGCGTGACTTGGGCTTCCTCCGTGTAGGCAAACTCACTGAAGCTCAAGTCAGTGAAATGGTCAACGAGTATATTGCCCGTATCCAGCAGGTTGCTCACTTGATTGGTATTTACAGAGAGTTAGGTAAGGAAGTACCCAATGGTACAGATATGCTGTTCAAGATTCGCCGGGACATGGCCAGCCTAATGGCTCAGGGAGTTACTGACCTGACCGCCCGGCCTGAGTATGCTCAGCATGTAGACACCATCCAAGCTTCCCAGCAGCTCATTGCCGAATATGCAGCCGAGCAGCAACTTCGCGGTAACAAGGGACTGGCAGGCTTATATCAACAAGTAACTGGACGTAGCTTGGAGGAGCAAACCGCTGCCTCAGCTGCTGCTGCTGAAGAGGCTCGTGTAGCTAAGTCCAAGGCTGCCGGTAACATAGCTGTTCCCCAAGGCCCCAAGCCCAGTGAGGTAGCTGGTTACTCCCCTGCCCGCCTGCCCATCGAGCGCAGGGGCAAGCTGATCGCTGCCCTCCGCAGTGAGCTTAAGCTGGATCGCCAAGCCGCTCAGGTTATGGCCCAGCGCCTCATCAGTGTAGCCCACGAGCGCCTTTCCGCCCTGAATGACCCTAACATGCCAGAATCCGTCAAAGCCCTCCTACGGGTCACTGTACGCGGTCCTGAGGTATCTGGCTTGGAGCCTCCGTCCGGTCGGGGTACCGTCGGCGCTCAACGCGCCGTCCCCGAGCCCGTCCTGCGCGACATGACCAAAGAAGGCTCCCCCTTCCTACGTATCATGTCCAAGTGGTACCGTATCGGCGGCCTCCGCAACCTCCTTGCTTTCGCCAACATGCCCATGTCCGATTACCTGAAGAAAGGGCAGAACTTAGCCTTCAACGCCGCTATAGCTTACCGCCTACGTCGTTGGGAGACCGAAAGCTTCCTGCGCGAAATCCAGAAATACGCCTCTGAAAACAACGCCACCGCTGATCTCACCATCCAACGCCTTGGCTACGCCCTCCAAGGCGACCTGCCGATGAGCGAACTCTCGCCAGCCGCCCAGCACATTGCCGTCCGCCTGCGCCAGTTCATGCTGGAAAACGATGAGATGCTACGTGACGTATACGGCACTGGTATCCCCCTCCAGGAAGCCAAGAACTACCTTACGCAAATATGGAAGTTCCCTGATTCCAGTGACGAGACTCTCAGCCGTGCCTACCGCACCCTAATGCACGATCCCTTCCTCAAGCGCAAGACCATTGAGAGCTACAAAGTCGGTATCGAGCAGGGCCTGATCCCCCGCTACGACAACGTGCTGGACGTACTCCGCCACCGTGCCGACTTCGCCACCCGAGCCGCTGTCAACCGTCAGACCGCCAACTTCCTCCGCGCTGGGGGCTTCATTCTCTCCGAAGCCGAAGCCAATAAGTATGGCGTGGGCAACAAGAAGACCCTGCGTGGTGAACACCGTCAATACTGGCCCCAGGCCGTTGACTCCAAATCTCTTGAGCAAGCTACTTGGATAGGACGTAAGCCTGCTGCTGAGGGAGAGGGACGCGGGGGCGATGTCTACGTCACCCGTCCTGTCCTTGTCCACCCTGACATGAAGATGGCCGTCGATACCATCTTTGGCCAACCCATCAACGCAAGCTGGTTTACGGCCCTTGACACCATCCGTGCCATCAGCAAGAAAGCCATGCTGATCGGCTTCTTCCACCATGTTGCCCTGAGCGAAGTGGCTCATGGTGAATACTTTACTCGTGCTCTGGACGTGCCTCACGAGGGCCAATCTCACAACATTGTCAAAGCTGTCCGGGGCACCTGGTTCCTGGACCCTGCCATGTGGCGTGGCGTCCGTGACGGCATCATCGAAATCCGCTCCGACGGCCTCAAGAAAGGAGACCCGCCTATCTTCAGCTGGAAGCCTGAAGTCGTAGCTGACTGGATCAAGGCAGGCTGGCAGATGGAGGTCAGCGACCGGGAAGCCTTCTCTGTCCGTACCATGCAACAACTTGGTAAGGGTAATCCCAACCAGCTGTACCGGGCCCTCGGGCTCCCTATGCGGGCCATTGGCCATACCATGGCCGTCATGGACCGTGGTCTGTGGGATTACTTCCTTCCTGGCCAGCAACTCACCTTCATGGAAACCGCCTTTGGCGACTTCATGCGAGACCACCCCAACGCCACTGTGGACGAGCAAGCTGCAGCCCGCAAGAAGATTGCCGAACACACCAACTACGCCTTTGGTTCTGTTCCCTGGGAACAGCTTCTAGCCAGTCCTAAGGCCCAGCAAATCCTCCACTGGATATTCCTTGCCCCAGCCTGGACCTACTCCAACGTGCGTATGCCCTTAAGCCTGATGGAGAAAGGCTTGGGCCGCAAGCTCGCCGCTCGCTGGATGATCGGGGCCTTTGGAGCTTGGTTCGTTACCAGCCAGCTGCTGAACTACGCCAGCACCAGGTGGTGGAATTCCCCTGACAAGGACGGTAAGAAAGGAGGCCACTTCACCTGGGACAACCCTGGTGCACCCGACCGGGTCTATGGCCACTATGTACCATGGAGCGAGAACGCCTTCAACATCTACATGGGCCACTTCAAGGAAGGCCCTGAGGAATACATCCGCTTAGGCAAAGCCTACCGTGAGATGTTCAGTTGGCCTCTTGACCCAGCCGGAACCTTTACCTCTAAAGTCAGTGTTCCTGTCCGGGAGCTTGGTACCCAGCTGACCGGCTACGAACCTGGAGGATACGAAGTATGGCGCAGAGATGAGCCTCCTAAAGCCAAGAACCTAAAGCGGGCTGCCCATATCCTGGACACCTTGAGTCCCTTCGCCCTACAGTACGGCCTACGCTCGGTGGAGCACACCGTCTTCCCCGACGTGTTCCCCGCCGATCCTGAATCCAGCCAGCTGTTCAGCCAGCCCACGGTTCGTGGTATGACCACCCACCGTGCTTCCGTGGCCTATGCCCAGATCAAGATGGATATGGAGTCCAAACTGGCTGACGACCTGCAGCCTAAACTCCAGGCCGCCCTTGCCAGTGGAAATCAAGCCGAAGCAGATCGGGTAAGGTCCCAAATCCAGTCCACGTTAGCTGAGGGCAACCGGTACCTCAATCAAATCGACCGGGCTGCCGTGGCCAACTTTGTGAACCTGAGAACCATGCACTCCGGGGCAAGCTCAATCATCCGCCGTTACAAGCACACCGTCACTCCCAAGCCGATGTGGGTGGACAACTATGGTAACGTACACTATGAGGCCAGACCATGACCAGGAAGCGCAAGTCCAAAAGCCCCGTCTCCAAGAAGATCAGCCACCTCCGCCATGAGGGAGTTCCACAAGACCAGGCGGTAGCTGAGGCCCTGAGCATGAAGCGGGCCCACCGTCTCACCAAGTCCGGTGGCTACATAAGGGCCAGCAAGCGCAAGAAACGTAAGGGAGGAAGATCATGATTCGCAAACTTCTGCTCATCCTGGCTCTGTTCAGTGGGTCTGTTTGGGCTCAGACCTACACCACCACCAGTGGAACGATCACTGACTCCAACGGCATCGTCTACGCCAACTGCTCAGTGAACATCACCCTGCAGAACACCACTGGGCAGCCTCCAATGTTGGGGACTAATCCACTCCCCCAATCCACCTTCAGCACCAAGTGCAACTCATCGGGAACCTTCTCTATCGTCTTACCATCTAACGCCGTCATCACCACAGGAGGCACAGCCAACCAGACCAAGTGGCTGTTCAACATCTGCGCCCAAGACCTGGTGACCTGCTTTAGCTCTGCCCAATCTGTCTCTGGCTCGACCACCAGCCTTACCACTGCCTTAAGCACCGCCTCCACTGCCCAACCCTGTGCTATCTATGCTACCAAGTCCGTTCCTTCTGGCTATGCCCTGACTGGTAACTGTGCCACGACCAGCGGTGGCCTTCCCGGTGGCGTCTCTGGCGACCTGCAAATGAACGACGGCTCAGGCGGATTTGCAGCAGCACACGCCAATGACAATGGCTCGCTGCTTACGCTCACTGTGCCGCTCACGATTGGTGGTACAGGGCACTACGTTGATATGCCGGAAGCAACACCTGGGTCTAACCCAGCATCGGGTAGTGAGCGTTGGTATGGCGATCCCACGTCGCACACCTTTAGCTGCCTGACGAGCACAGGAACGAGTTGCGCACCTACGAGTGTCACACTGCGCACGTGGCAATGGGATTACTACGGCGTGTGGCAGGCGGGCGTGTGTGGGTTCAACGTCAATCTTCCGTCTGCGAATGCGCCTACCTTTGCCGCTGGCACGAACTACTCTTGCGGCCTCAGCATCCCGCTCAGCAACACCAGCGACACCTGGTTCGTGAAGCTGCGCGTGCCGACAGGAGTGAGCGGCAACTGGACTTACTCAATCACGGCCCGGACAGCGACGGCGACTGGCGCGATCACCTTCGTCCCTTACACGCTCTGCGTTCCTGATGGCGCGAATCCTGATACCGGATCATTCACCACGACGGGCACCAGCGTCGTCTGGACGCCCGTGGGCGCGAACAATAACCTCACAGCCAGCGGAACCTTCACCGTCTCGTGCGCGGCTGGCTCGTGGCTTTACGTGCAAACGACAATCTCGGCCAACACTGCGGGCGCGGTCACCACGGTCAACTACAACGGCATCTCCGTACAGGCGGCCTTATGAAGCGTCTAATCCTTCTCGGCATCCTTCTGGCTGGCTCCGCGGCCTCGGCGCAGACGTTTACGGCGGCGGCTGACGGCGACTGGCAAAGCGCGACGACCTGGGGCACCACGCCCGGACTCGGCTGCCACTCGACCTACCCTTGCATGACGGATACCTACTCTGGCGGCCCGACGAACGGCGACACCATCGACCTTAACGGCAAGACGGTTACCTGCAGCACCGGCGAGACCTGCAGCTTCGGGAACAGCCCATCTTCTGCGATCACGGCCTGCACGATTGTGGGCAACGCATCGATGATTAATAACGTCGCCAGCGGCGGCCTCGTTGTTCAGACCGGAGCGACCTTCGTAGTAGCGGGACACGGCTGCCTGCTGAAAAACACACGAACCTTTCAGGCTGGCTCGACTATCTACGTCGATTCTTCGTGGGCCACTACTCCTACCGCGATAACCTTCATGGATAACCCCGGCTCGGGCAGCGGCGTGACCGGGTCATGGCTATTCGGCTCGTCCTTAAGCGGGGCGCGGATTACGATTGATGGCGATGCCTATGATTCGCCGCTGGCCTGCCGTCTGACGGGTGCAGGATGTAACACTCATTGCGCGACTCCCGGTGCTGCGGGATGCATCGGAGGGCAGTGGGGCGGAAGCATCTCGGTCGCTCCTTCGGGTACCGTCACGGCTTACAACGTGACCGTCAAGAACCTTGGCGGGACGGGAAACTGGTGGGGCTTTCGCCTTGGTTCCGCTGACGCCCTGATGGCCGGGATGGAAATTTACAACAGCGGAGCCATTACTACCCGCCAGGATGGAGCGGGGAGCTATACCCTTGAGAATAGCTATATCACCGCATCTTCTTCCTCGACCTGCCTTACGATCCAGAAGCCGGGAAGCACGGGTGTGTTCATCACGCAGGATGACGTACTTGAATGCTACGTACCGGTCACTGCCGTGACCGCCATAACGCAAGTGCAGCACTACAACACGATCTTTCGTGCTCCGTGGAGTGCAGGGTCTAAGTACACCGCAGGAACCTCGAATCTTTATCCCGGTTTAAATCCGTCGGCTTATTTTGCGAAGGAAGATCAAAACTTACACTTCTCTGATGGCTGGAATACCACGGCCAGCGAGAACGCGAATACGCGAGCCGGAGTAAGCTCGACTCTCACGAACAGCATTATCTGGGCACCCCGGATGACGCACACGGGAACTCACGTTCACTCGTTGACCGGAGCATGGGGTCTTAACGGCAACTTCGTTTATGCGAACAACGTCGGCGGCTCTTATGGCTGGCCTCTAACGACTCCGGGCGCAGAAAGTGGACAAAACGGTTTCCCAATTGGAGGCAGTCAGCCGAGCAGCCCATCCACGTCCTCATTCGACATTTTTGGCTGTGTGACCACCTGCTCTGCGTGGGGCTTGGGCAGCATGAGCCCAATTGGCGGATTTTTCTCCAGCACCACAATTGCGGTGACGACTTCTTATCTTCCCGCCGACAGTGTGCAGTATCACAACAACACGAACTGCGCGTCTCTGGCTGCGCTCAACACCACGAACTATGCTGACGGTTACCATCAGTGGGAGCAGGGCACCTATCCGGACCACATGATCGATTCCCAGGCGAACATGTACTACCGGACAGATGGCGTGGGCACTGGAGTTGTCGTAGAAGTGGCCTCGCCCGGTAGCGCACCGCCCGGCAATCCGATCTGGAACTACATGCAGGGCAATGCCGTTATTAACACGACTACAGGAGCAGCGGGCAGTGCACCGTGCGGGACTAATAATACAACCTGCAACTGGGCCACGAACCCACCTTCTACCTCAACCGAAGTAATTTTACCTGCGGTGCAACCTGCGCTAGTTGATCCATACAGAGCATTTCCCCTATTCTCTGAGTATCTCGATAAGTCGGGACTGTATCCTGTTGCGAACTACGCCAGCCCGCACGTCATCGACCTGGGCGTGACAACCGTGACGACGAATTACCTCGGAGCGTGGACCTCGTCAACGGTGTACGCGCCCGGCGACCTGGTTTACGTCGATAGCAGCGTTTCCGGTTACAGCAACGTGTACAATGGGCGTCGGACGTATTGGGTCTGCAAAATTGGACACACGGCTGGCGCAACAAACGCTCCGATTATCGGCGACGATGCCAGCAATCCTTTCATGGGACCAACGCCGTATTGGGAATCGGCATTTATGCCGCTGTGGGTCAAGCCCAACGTGATCGCCGGAACTCGCTACGGCAATGGCTCTTGCACCGACCCGAACCATTGCGACGATGGCGCATTGCCACCGGTGTACGGCTCCAATCCGGTTTCAGCCATCGGGCTCATCAATCAGTGGATTCGGCAGGGAATGATAAGTATGATTCCCCAAGCGTGGGGCGGAGTGCAAGGCACATCGCAATGCCAGCGTGCTGGCGTGGCGACAGAATGCGGTGCAGTGCCCCTTTCCATGGTGCGTCACATGAGTGTGTGGTGATGAAGAAATTATTGATCTTCGCTTTGCTGTGGGCAGCGCCAGCATTTGCTCAATGCGGCTGGACTGACGCGAACACTCACATTCCCTCGGGATACCCGAACACCTTCGTATATCCGGCTGTCGGTGGAAGCTATACCGATGCGACCGGATGCGTGGTCACCCGGATTACGAATGGCACGTTGAGTCACAACGGAAACGGCATCAACGTGGAGTACAACTGCTGCACCGCGCTGTCGGCGGATAATCAATATGTCCTGGGCTTCGTTCGCGGAAGCCCAAACGTTACGACTCAAGGGCCGGAAATCTATGATCGTCAAGGTAATATTATCGTCAAAGCTAGTAATGTGCCCGGAAATTTACAAGAGTTGAAGTGGGCAGGCCCATCAGGAACAGGGCAGGCGCATGATGGTCATACGATCTACTATCTGAGCTACACAACCAACAGCAGTTCTCTATACGTCGGCACCTTTTTGGACAATGGCTGCGCGCCCAATTGCACGGTCACTTCCACGTTGCTCCATACTTTTGCCGGTTATGGCTCGACCGGCAATATGAATATGGAGTTTGCCGGGGGCGAGTCTGACGTTACCAACGGCAGCGGAAACTACGTCTTGCTTGACGACGATGCTGGTGGCACTGCGGTCAATCCCACCTTTTTCAACTACAATCTTAAGACCGGAGCGCTCAGCACTTGGGACTTCACCAGCGCCGGAACGCATGCCGACGGCGCAACTCTGCTGCATGACGATTCGGTGATTGTGAACTGGACCTCAAGCGGAACCTGCAGCCCGACCGATTGCTACAAAGGCATCGAACACTATGCGATAGACTTTACCTTTGATAAGCAGATTTTTCCGAACACGGGACACTATACAACCGGATGGTATGGTGCGAATAATTACGTGGTTGTCATGGACAACAATCATGGGGTTTGTGGAGGCGGAAACGGGGTAAGCATCGCAGACGTAGCGACTAATACTAAAACATGCATCTTCAAGGCCGAAATTTCACCCGGCGCTAGCCTCGCTGGTAGTGTCAGTTCAAAAAACGGATGGATTATTACCTATCTGCAGGATTATAATTCGGCGTCCTATACACTTTCGGCGGCCTCCACAACGACGGGAACGACAACAGACTATACGGATACCTTTGGAAGCAAATGCACATCAAACGGTTGCGTGGGCTGGTATTGGGAGATTTCCGGCTTTACCCATTCGCAAAACAACGGCGGGCCATTTCTTACGTCCACTTCCACCTCGACCACAATCACCGTCAATAATCCCAACGGAATCGCGGAGACCCACTCCGGCACAGCCGTTTGGCTAAACACGAATACCTATCCGTTAAGTCCTAATTGGGCTAGCCTGTGGGCACCAAACTACAACGAACTAGTTTTGATTCCACTTTCGACCGTGGCAGACTATCATACGCATCCTTACTGGCGCGTGGTGCAGACACGCACCTGCTCCGGTGCGCAGGCGGATTATTGGAAGGAACCATTTGGAACTCTAAGCGACGATGCTACCCTTGTAGCCTTCGGTTCCGATGGCTGCCAGAATTCGACGCTCGATTACACCGATATTTTCGTGTTGCAACTTTATCCAAATGGTATTCAAGTAAACGGTGTCACTTTGTCGGGACTATCAATTCAATGAAACAATACCTTGTAGTCTTACTACTCTTCCTTACCATCCCTGCAGCTGATGGTCTGGCTCAATACACCACCGTATCCGCCCAAGTCCTGGACCCGGTAGGCCAACCCTATGCCAACTGTACCATGAGTGCTTCCTTTGTGAACCAGAACACCACTCCAGGGGCCCCTCCTCCCTCCCTGAGCGGCAGCCCCTTCCAGACCGACATCCCAGCCAGCTCCTGTGACGCCTCTGGCCACATCACTCTGAAGGTTGCCGACAACCACGTCGTCGCCCCTGGCCCCAGCCAGTGGCGCTTCAACGTCTGCAGCGCTCAGTACACTAACCCCAACACAAAGTTCTGCTTCAACTGGACCGGGACCATCACCGGCTCTACCCAGAACATCACCAGCAGCCTACAGGCAGTGTCAGCTCCCCTGCCTGGAAGCGGCAACTTCTTCAACCCCCACGCTCCGGGACCTATCGGCGACGTCACACCGAGTACCGGCGATTTTACCGTGTTGAACGGCGTTGTCAATGCCAAGGCGTACGCCAGCTTTGCTCTGGCTTGCGCCGCAGTGCCGGGTGGCGAGGTGGCTATTCCTCCGGGTACTTACAACGTAACGGCGGACCCGGCCTGCAGTACGCCGACTCGTTGGGTGGGCGCGGGCATTGGGCAAACGATCATCCAACCGGCATCTCTTTCGACGGCGCAGCTATTTACCTTTGGAAGCGGTGAAGGCTGGGGCTTGAACGATTTAACTGTGGACATGACCAGTGTACCAACGAAGGACGTGCTGACTAACACGACCGCTAACTTCGCCGTCGTTGAAAACGTGAGGGTGATTTACCCAACGAACGGCTCCGGCACAGGCAAGGTTATCAACAAAACGGGCGGCGGTGGTTTTCAACTTGACCACTTAATTGTGAAAGGTGCGGGAACCTGCGTGTACGTACAGGGCGACACAGGGCAAGAGGATACTTGGGAGAATGTTTCCTGTGAAAGTCCATCAGTCGCGGGATATGACTTAGAACGTACTACGACTACGGACGTAGGTGGTGAGTATCTTCACCAGTTTCGCGTGACTAATCCTTACGCCGTTAGTGGCGCTTATGGCTTTAAGGTCAACAGCACTACGATAAATACGGCGGAGCCGCTGTTTTGCCATGCCTGTATCAGCGATGCCAATACCATGCCCTTTTACGCGCACAACGTGAATGGCGTTTCTATCAATGGAAATTCTTGGTTGCGAGGCTCCGGTACGGTTGGGCTTTCGCTTGACACGGTTACTGAATTTATCGTGTACGGCGGGTCGTTATTCGGCTCTGTCGCCGACCTCTCTTTTGCGAACACCGTGACCACGGTGCGGCTGACGGACGTGAAGTTCGCCAATACGGCGGCGAACGGGAACGTTGCGGTAAACGGTGCTACACTCTCCGGGGTTGATATTATTCATCCACTTATGTCGGGAAGTCCACCAATGACAGTCGCAGACCAGCAGCTTATCGATGCCGCAGCTCCAGTTTTTCCTTATAAGTTCGGAGGTTTCATTCTTTATTCCTCGGATAGTACAGGTTCGGCTATGTTCCGGCTGAGTAACGATCAAGCCGGTAGCACGAACCCGAATAAGTTTTTCGTAATTAATAATACAGGCACTTATCTGATTAGGGATTCCGCAAACGCAAGCTACCTTTGGGGTTTGGGCGACAATGGCGTGGTAACGCAGTTCAACGATCTGCAAATGTCTAACCACGCAGTTTTGGGGTTCGCTAGTTTGACGCCTTATGCAGCTGGAGTCGCAAGTATAGGTACCACGGCTTTACCTCTTTACGGATTCAGTATTGGCAGTGCAGCTAACAATACTACGTCAATTACCTCCCTAGCCACTAGCAACACTAGCGCCATGTTCCCGGATAAAAGTGGCACGGTGGCTTATACTAGCGATATTACAACTGGCCTCACTACGACCGTTACGGTGACTTGTGGGACGCTCACATTCACCAATGGGGTCTTAACGTCGAAGGGTACTTGTCCATAATAGCTGCTTGGGCCGCCTGGTGCGGCAAAATCATAAACAGGGGGAGTACCGTGAATATGCGCGAACGTAGGAGCCTGTGCTGATATGGCAACCAAACCTTCAACGTCTCTGGGAGTGGTTACAAATGCCAGCTAACCGACTCGAATGGTTAAGTGTCATGGTAGTGGCCCTAACCTGTTTGGGATTGATAACGAAGGCATTGGCCATTATTGCCGAAGGTATAAAGACGATGTTCTTGTTCTCAGTCCACGTGAAAGAATCACTTGAGGAGATTGTCAGTGTGATTAAATGGTTCAAACCTATTCGTGACCGCTACCCTAACTCGGAGGATGTACTGCGCAAGCTGGTGAAGATGAATGGAGATGACCACAAACACGATGAATAATAGCTGCCCCGATACTGCCCTCGGGGCCAGGGGAACCGCGCTCGCCGCCCGGTCACCCTTAAGATGACACAAAAGGGCCCCAAGGTGCAACTGGGGCCCCCTTGGCTTATGGGACTGACACCGCATCGCCGGAGGAGAAGACGAAACTGGTCTGTACGTCCGATGGGGCAGTCGTGATCCTCTGCGGTACCGCATTGGGATGGGCCAGAAACAGTCCATCCTCCCGCTTGATGATGCGAGGACTTTCCTTCTTCAGCTCCGAGTAAACGGTGGCCTTGAAGCTGGCATCAGACACGTCCTTCATACCCGGCTGCTTCTTCAGGTACTTAAACATGTCGTCCATGGTTGCCGGACCCCCCGACAAGTAGGGCAGGACGGTGGTCACGAACCCCAGCCCACGGTGGGTCTTGGGAGGCTTACGTGCCTCATTCGGCTTGGGATCATTTTCATGCCCCAGCAGGCTGTAGAGGGTGCGCAGGCGTCGGTCGAGTTCCTTCTTCTCGGCCTCCACCTTCTTAATCAGGTTGCGGATGTCTTGCTCGTGTTTCATTCAGTTAGTCTCCTTAGGTAGTGAGAGTGTGGCCTGTCGAATCAGCTTCCGGCAGGCGATGCGGCGTTGATGGGAGTTACCCGGCTCCCCACCAGACGGCAGGAGATACCGGGCACGTTTACGGAGCACCCTTGGCTCCTTACGAACATGACCTTCAGGTTGTTTTCTCATGGGTGCCACACTTCCTGGTCAGCGAGGTTGCTGCCAACCTTAACTTCAGAGCCGATAGTTAACCCACCCAGCTCTGGGCGGGGACGTGATTGTACATTATACAGTGTCTGGCAAGCGTACTCAATCTCGCTGTCAGGCACCTCCAACACAAAGCTGTCATGGATGATGAGCCTGAGCCAATCCCCTACCCCCTCTATGGTGTCCAAGGTGAGCAGGTCCTCAGTCTGAATGGCGCTTCCATCCGACTGAGGCACAAAGGCAATACACCGCTTGCCGTCATTACCCAGCACCCACCGATTATACTGGCTGTCCCACTTGAATACAGAGAAGAAGTAGTGCCGGTACTGATAGTGATTATCGAGGTAGGTCTGCCACTCAGCCCTTTCCCTGGTAGTCCGCATCCACTCCCTGATCTCAGGAAGCAGCCCAAGATACATCTCCTGCATCTCAGCAGCAATCTTCTTAGTGGGAAACTCATCCGGGTACTCATCAGCCATTCCATAAGGAGTAAGCCCATAGTCGGTACCATGGATGCAGCGCTTACAAGCCTCCCGGATTTGCTCATGGGCAGGGAGGTGTTTATCGTACCACTTAGCCTCAGCACATGCCTTAACTAACTCAGGATAAGGCAGGTTGGGGTCTATCCCCCGGCCCCCATCCCGGCTGGCCCTGACGTGACTCATGAACCAATCATGCACGCCCGCCTTGGCCAGCCGGATGAGCCGCGCAGACCCAGCTGCATAACCAACCAGCACCGCCTCGATAGCCGCCGAATCAGCTTCCACCAGCTTGTGGCCAGGAGCTGCTATCAGGGTGCGCCGAAACAACTCCGCCAGGTCATTCCGCTTAGGGATGTTTTGTAGGTTTACGGATCGTGACGATTTCCTCCAGGTCGAGGGATGAAACCCGTAGACGGTAGTTGCCCTCATCTCCGCATTCAATGGCCAGTCGTAGGTCGTTATCAACTTCTGGCTCTGCCGGGCGTGGAGGATATTGAGGAAAACCTGGTGGCGCTTGCCGAACTGCTTCAGAGTCTTCGCTTCCAATGCCTCCCGATCTTCGCCACGCTTCAGCGGTATCTTCAGTCCTTTGGCTCGGGCCAACTCCTTTACCTGTTCGGTCGAGTTCCAGTTGAAGCGCATTGAGGTGCGCCATAAGGTTGTTAACCCACTCCCCTTGCACCGACGGCACTTTGGCGAGGGCGTCGAGTACGTCCCGTCCGGCTGCAAGGAACAATCGCATCTTGCGGTATAGCTCTCCCATTTGGCACGCTCCTCGGGGGGCAGTCCCTTAATGGTCCGGTCGGTCTTGAGCACCTTCCGGGGTAGGATCGAGTTTGGTACCAGTCCCTGAATCTCACCATCCAATCGAGCTATGTCCTGCCTCAGGGATTGTTGCATAGTGTCTCTAGCCTGCACATCGACCATCACCCCCAGCTTGCCCATCCTGGTCAGGATACGATCAGCCTCCACACAGTGGGCCTCAAATCTCTCCCAGCGCTTCTGCTTCTCCAGCCACTCCTTCAGCTTATAGAACAGCCGGATGGTAGCATCGTTGTCGATGGCGTTGTACAGGTCAGGCTGACCATTGTTCAAGTGCTTCCATGGGGCCAGGTCGGTGTAGAAGGGGGCAACGAACTCTAGTGACTTGAGCAGGTCACTCTGGAGGAAGTGCCACATCCACATGGTGTCATACACCCGCCCAGATACCATCACCCCGTACCTCTCCAAGCGGGGAAGATCAAAACTCTTGTTATGAAACACCACCACGCGCTGTCGCGCCAGCAGCCCCTGCAGCCAGCTGATGTAGGGCTCAGTCCAGGGGAACGTCACGGCTGTTCCGGGCCTCCAGCTAAGACCACAGCGGACGATGGTCTGCCCAGCCTTCTCCTCCAGCTCATCCGAATCTTCAGGAATCTTGTCTGACTCTGGGGTCTCAATATCGACTGCCAGGGGCAGGTCAACCGAGTAGCCTTGCTCTATCATATACTTCTCAACATCAGGAAGAGTCTGATCGAGAGAGTAAGTAACAGGCAGGCGGTCAAAGCCTCCCTTCTCCACAATCTCCTGTGCGCGACGGAAGGCAAAGTACATCGCTGGAGTGTACTTATGATTGTCCTGCATGATGAAGCTGGGGTGCAGAGTAGGAATAACCGGAATGCCATAGCGGCTGTCGTGTACATACGCCTGCCGTTTCATGACCCCATCTACCCCTACCAGCCTCCTCATGGCCACATTGCCCATAGCGATGATGACCTTGGGCCGGATGCGGCTGATGAGCTGATCGAGGTAGGGGGTACAGTGCATAAGTGCCTCCGCCACTTCTGGCCCCCCTCGATCAGTCCAGTTCAGGTATGGTGGCCTGCACCAGAGCGAGTTGGTCAAGGTAAAGTCCTGCCGCTTCACCCCCAGCCGCCTGAAGATGTGCTTGTCCAAGAACGCCCCCGCTGCACCAGCGAATGGCTTGCCCAGCCTGACTTCATCCTTCCAGGGGCTGTCGCCAACAATCATGATGCCACTGGTGCCGTTTCCATCCGGCTCAACCCGGCGCTCTCCCACAAACCTCTGGGGACATCCTCCACAGAACTCTCCCTCCACCAAGGGGGCCTGCTGGTCGAGGATGATGAAGTCATTTTCCACTATGGCACGTCCCATCACATCCTATGTGACCACACTTAGAACAGAACGCACACTTCTCAATATCCCCGGGAGGCATATCGTAGATGCTTCTCCCATGGCGCATTGCAGCTCTCATCTCCAAGTTCTCCAGGGCAGCCCGTAAATGCTTAATTACGTGTGTGTTAGTGAAATGTGGAATCTGGTTGTCAAGATACTGTACACGGTCGATACAAGCCCTGAGTACATCCTGGATGTTAGTCCCATAATGATGACCAACATTGCCGGGGTACCCAGGTCCCTCCCGCTTCACGAACACCAGACTCGGAGGGGGCTGTCCCTTATCGTTGTCCAGTGCAAACAGATCGTACACATGCCCACGATCAATGACTTTCATATTTTCTCCCAGGCGAAGTGTCGCCTGACACAATGATAATCGCTCATGGTTGCTACTCCTGAAATTCCTTCATCGACGCCAACGCCGTGACCATCTTGGTTACGTCACCGCTGGCGATGGCCTGCTCACCTTTGCTGATTTCCTGCTG
>Ga0335069_10004737_pt1 | contig 20081 bp, 15 predicted proteins | sample Lox_Sample_11_FD_206714 | JGI IMG/M metagenome (GOLD analysis project Ga0335069, IMG submission 206714) | Soil microbial communities from Loxahatchee National Wildlife Refuge, Florida, United States - Lox_Sample_1.1 | ecosystem: Environmental > Terrestrial > Soil > Wetlands | place: USA... | reverse complement strand
GGTCGCGCTCTCCGGCGCGATGCTGCCGCTCTGCTTCGACCGCGCGCGGCGCGAGCGCGGCGAGCTCGGCGACGCCGCCGGCCGCCTCTACGGCTGGAACACCGCCGGCTCGCTGCTCGGCGCGCTAATCGGAGGCTATGCGCTCTTCTACTGGCTCGATCTCCACCACGTCTACCGCGTGGCGCTCGTCGCGCTCGGCGCAGCGGCGGCGCTGCTGACGCCGCCGGTGCGCCGCCTCCCGCTCGGCATGCAGGCCGCCGCGCTCGCCGGTCTCGCCGCGATCGCGGTGGTGTCGCTTCCCGCCTGGGATCCCGAGCGCCTGAGCCTCGGCGCCTTCCGCATCCGCCGGCCGACGCCCCAGAGCCTCGACGGACCCGCCGCCTTCACCGCCGCGCAGTGGAGCAACGCGCGCATCGCCTACTACCACGACGACCCGACCGCCTCGATCGAGGTGCGCGAGACCGGAGGCGGCGAGCGGCGACTCCAGCGCAGCCTCATCACCAACGGGAAGTCCGACGGCTCGGTGACCGGCGACTACACGACGACCGCGATGATCGCGCTCGTGCCCGCGTGGCTCGCGCGCAGCGCCGAGCGCAGCTTCGTGGTCGGCTACGGCACCGGCGTCACCGCGAGCGAGCTCGCGATGCTCGACGAGTCGAAGGAGGTGATCGTCGGAGAGATCTCGCCCGCGGTCGCCGAGGCGGCCCCGCTCTTCGACTTCGCCAACCACGGCGCCTCGAAGAATCCGAAGATCCACGTCGTGCGCGGCGACGCCTACCGCGTGCTGCTGCGCCAGGAGGGACGCTTCGATGTGATCGCGTCGGAGCCGAGCAACCCTTGGGTCAACGGCGTCGAGATGCTCTACAGCGAGGAGTTCCTGCGCGCGGCGAAGGAGAAGCTCGCGCCCGGGGGCGTCTTCTGTCAGTGGTTCCATCTCTACGAGACGGACGCCCCTACGATCGGCCTCGTGCTCCGCACCTACGCCGCGGTGTTCCCGCACGTCGCCCTCTGGTTCTCGATCGGGACCGACGTGCTGCTGCTCGGCATCGACGACCCCGACTCGGCGCTCGACCTGCAGCGCCTTGCGCAGCGCGCGACGCGGCCGGACTTCCAGTCCGGCTTCGGGCGCGCCGGGATCGCCGGCTTCGCGGCGCTGCTCGCGCACGAGATCTGGCCGCAGGGCGTGCTACACGCGCTCGACATGAAGGGGTCGATCCACACGCTGCTGCACCCGCGCCTCTCGTACTCGGCCGCGCACGCCTTCTTCGCGGCGCAGGAGGGCCCGCTGCCGCCGTCGGCGTCCGAGGCCGCGGCGCTCGTCGGAGCGCGCAACTCGCTCTTGCGTCGCTATGCGACCTTGCGAGGCGGCCTGCAGGAGGTGGAGTGGGCACAGCTCGTGCGCGAGAGCTGTGACATGAGCCCGGCGGCCTGCGTCACCTTGCTGGCGGCGTGGGCGAAGGAGCGGCCGGACTCGTCGCAGCGGACCGACGTGCTCCAGTGGATCCAGTCCGGAGCTCCCGACGGTCCCTTCCGGCCGGTCGATCTCTCGCTGGTCACGCCGCTGATGCGGCTCTACGCGGACGACTACCCGGGTCCGCTGACGGAAGCCGAGCTGCCGCGCGTCGCGCGCGAGGAGAGTGCCCGCTTCCAGACCTACTTCCACCACGCGGTGCCCTTCCACCGCGCCGCGCTCGCGAGCCTCTTCGCGCGCTGCGAGGGCACGGAGAAGGCCGCGGAGTGCGCACAGATCCGGGCGGATGCGGAGACGGGGATCGGGCCGCTCGGGCCACCGAAGATGGCGGACGTGCCGGGGCCGCACTGATCATTCGATCGGTCGCATCTCGACGACGATTTTCTTGCTGCACGCTTCGATGATGCGGCGCGCCCAGTCCTTCCACGCGCGCAGCGCCGACGGGTCGTCGGCCGCGTAGGCGCGGAAGAAGCGCAGGCGGTCGGGAAGCGAGATGCAGACCGGCACGCTCGCGGAGAGCTGCGCCAGGTTCTTGATGCGCCGCCGCCGCGAGACCTCGCGGTCGAGCCGCACGCGGTCGTAGTCCGCGAGCACGAAGCGGGCGTCGTCGCCGAGCTCGCCGCGCAGGAAGAGATTCACGGCCTTGAGATCGGCGTGGTAGACGCCCGCAACGTGGAGGCGCCGCACCAGCTCCGCCGCGGACGCCACGAGCGCGCGCTTCTCGGCGCGCCGCGACGGCGCCGGCTTCCCGCCGTAGCGCGCGAGCGCGACGTGGTCCGCGCGCCGCGCGGCGCCGAGGTCCTCCATCACCAGGAAGGCATCCGACATCGCGATCCCGCGCCCACAGAGCGCGAGCGCGAGCGGCTCGGCGGCGTCGAAGCCTCGCACGCGCAGGCCGTGGCCCGCGACCCACGCGGAGAGCGCGCGCGGGCGCACGAGATTGCGCACGCGCTCCCACCAGAGGTCGCGATACTGCTTCACGACCACCGTGCGATCGCCGAGGCGCTGGCGCGAGAGCGACGAGCGGCGGCCGCTCTTCAGCACGCTCTTCGCGCCGGCGGACACGTCGCGCCGGTGCGCGTCGACGAGCGCCACGACCTCCGCCGCGTCGATCACGCGCCGGTGATGCACGCGCACGCCGCGCACGCTCGAGATGTCGAAGGCCGTCGAGCGCACGAGACAACGCGCGGTGCGGCTCCGCACGCGCACGCGCTCCACGCGCGCGATCGCGCGCTCGAGACGCGGCGACAAGGTTCCCGCGTCGAGCGCAATCGCCAGGACATCGGGCCCCGCGCTCGCGTAGCTCCGCACCAGCTCGAGACGCTCCTCCGCGGTCGTGTCGTTCCGAAGCGAGTGCAGCAGCTTCACGAGGTCGCGCCAACGCGCTCTCCGCGAGATGCGTCGCCGACGAGCGACGGAGTGGAGATCGATCACGTGGAGCCGCGGCCGCTCCGGCGGACCCGTGATGAGCAGGTTGCCGCCGTGGAAGTCGCCGTGCGCGAAGCCCGCGTCGTGCAAGGTCCGCGCGAGACGCGCGACCTCTGCATGCAGCGACGCGCGCAGCGCGTCGCGCGCGGCGTCACCGCGCAGATGGCGCTCGATGTAGGCGTTCAGGTGGAGCGCGTCGTCGATCTCGCGCGTGACGAGCGCCGCGTCGCGCAGCGCGTTCGCGCGGCGGCGCTCCGCGTAGGCCAGCGGCACCGAGGTCGCGATGCCTGCGCAGGCGAGCGCGCGTCCCACGTCCCACTCGGTTCGCGCCCGCGACCGCCGGACCTGGTACTTGAACAGCGGCGCGAGTCCCGACGCGCGGTAGCGCTTCACGATCACGCGCCGTCCGTCCGAGAGCGGGACGCGCAGCACCGTCCGCACCCGGTTCCGCTTCAGCACCTGCGCGCCCGGCGCGGACTCGAGCGCCTCGAGGCGCTCGGCGATCTCGGCGCGCACGAGCGCCGCGTCCGACGCTTCGGCGCGCCAGTCGAGGCGCGACGCGCGAAACGCGACGGCCTCCTCGCGCGAGGGCGCCGCCCCGCTCACGACGCCAGCGCCGCCGCGTAGACCGCGCGCGTCTCGCGCGCGGTGCGACGCCAGGGGAAGTCGGCCGCGCGCAGGACACCGCGCGCGCGAAGCCGGCGCGCCAGATCCTCGTCGCAGACCGCGCGCCGGATCGCCTCGCCGATCGCGACGGGGTCGTCGGGCGACACCTTCAGCGCGCAGTCGCCGACCACCTCGGGCAGCGCGCCGCGATCCGAGGCGACGACGGGCGTGCCGCACGCCATCGCCTCCAACGCCGGCATGCCGAAGCCCTCGTGCGAGGTCGCGAAGGTCAGCACGTCGGCGCCGGAATACACCGCCGGCAGATCGGCGAAGGGGACGTAGCCCGGCCGCACCAGCGAGACCCGCGTCTCGCGGACCGCGTCGAGCGCGGCATCGGCCCCGAAGGATTCCCTCCCGACGCAAACCCACGGCAGCGAGACGCCCGAGAGCGCGAGCCCGCGCGCCATCGCCGGGAGGTTCTTTCGCAGCGACAGCTCGCCCACATAGAGCGCGTAGCGCGCCGGCAGGCCGAGCCGCGCCTTCACCTCGGCGACGCGATCGCGTGTCTGCGGCGCGAACTCGCGCGCGACGCCGTGCGGCACCACGACCGCGCGCGACTCCGCCTCCGGAAAGAACTCGAGGTACTCGCGGCGCGCCGCCTGCGACGGGAAGATGATGCGATCGGCGCGCCGCGCGATGTCGCGATAACGATGCCGCTTGCGCGCGCGGAAGCGCGCGCCGGCGAAGCGATCCGAGACCAGGCTGAAGACGTCGCTCACGGTCGCGACGAGCGCGGTGCGCCGCGGCCCGGGGAGTCGGCTGTCGGGCCCGTGGAAGACGTCGGGCGCGCCGCGAGGCCCGACCCAGCCCTGGAACCAGCGCTGCTCCGCGTGCGGATCACCGAGCAGGGGCCGATGGCCGCGCCGCTTCCAGCGCGAGACGCGGGTGCAGAGCAGCAGCGCGTCGCGCGGCTCGAGCTCGGCCGCCAGCTCGCGCGCGAGATGCGCCGCGTACCAGCCGATTCCCGTGCGCTGCGGTCGCACGGCGGCGGTGGCATCGAAGGCGATCCGCATCGCGGGCGCAGTATACCCAGCGCGGCCCGCGCGATAGCGTCCGCCGCGTGAGCCTGTCGGTCGTGCTCGTCACGCAGAGCCAGGCGGCGCTGCTGCCGCGCTGGCTCGCGAACGTCGATCCGGTGGCCGAGGAGATCATCGCGGTGGACGCCGGCTCGCGGGACGCGACGGCCGAGCTGCTGCGCGCGCATTCGAAGGTCCGCTATGCGCGGCGCGAACTCGACACCGTCGGGCGGCAGAAGAGCTTCGCGATCTCGCTCGCGCGCTGCGACTGGGTGCTCGTGCTCGACTCGGACGAGCTGCTCTCGGATCCGCTGCGTGCCGCGCTGCCGCGCCTTTGCGGCTCGCGCCGAAACCAGTGGTACAAGCTGCCGCGCTACTGGCTGCTGTCGCTCGATCCGCCGCGCTACGTGCACGCCGATCTGCTCTACCCCGACTATCAGCTCCGGCTCTTCCGCAACACGCCCTTCTGGCGCTACGAGGACCTGCCCTCGCACGCGCGCTTCCCGCGCCGCGGTCGCGGTCCGGGCCGCAAGCTCCGCCGCGGTCATCTGCTGCACCTCGACTTCGCCGTGCACGACCGCGCGCGCCGCGAGCAGAAGTTCGCGCGCTACGAGCGCCTCCAGCCCGGCTACTCGGCCAACCGCGCCTACCTGTGGGAGGACCTTCCCCACGAGATCCGGTCCTGTCCGGAGCTGCCGCCGGAGGACTCGCGCACCTAGCGCCGATGGGGGCGAGGCAGAGGTCCCCGAGTAGGAACAGATGGCCGCCGTAGGAGACCTCTGCCTCGCCCCTCGGCGACCTGCCTAGAGCAGGTGCGAGCTCACGAGCGCGCCGCCATCGCACTGGATGCACGCGCCGGTGACGAACGACGCGCGATCGGAGGCGAGCCACACGACGGGCTCCGCGATCTCTTCGGTGCGGCCGAGCCGCCGCATCGCGTGGGTCGCGATCGTCTTCTCCTCGAACTCGGGGAACTTCGCGAAGTAGCGCGCGATGGCCGGGGTCTCGAAGCCGCCCGGCGTCACCGAGTTGACGCGCACCCCGCGCGCCGCGTACTCCGAGGCTCCGCAGAGCGTGAGCGTGTGGACACCGCCCTTCGCCGCGACGTAGGCACCTAGCATCGCCTCGCCCTTGAAGATCCCGGCGGTCGTGATGTTCACGATCGAGCCGCCTCCGCTCTCGAGCATCGCGGGGACCTCGTACTTCATGCCGTGGAAGACGCCCTTCAGGCACACGTCGAGCGTGCGGTCCCAGTTGCGCTCATCGATCCGATCGAGCGGACCGAAGTCTCCCGCGCCTCCGACCGCGTTGTTGCAGGCCCAGTCGAGGCCTCGAGCAGTCCCGCATGCGTGCTCATCGGCGCCACGCTACGACACTTACATTGTGTGCGCAATGTAAAAGATCTCGCGCGAGCGCGGGCTACCGTGTGCGCGGACGACCCGGAGGCGACGCGCATGCCCTACACCGACATCCGCTACGAGAAGCAGGGCGGCGTCGCGTGGATCACGATCGATCGGCCCGAGGTCCGCAACGCCTTCCGCACGCGCACGGTCGAGGAGCTGACCGAAGCCTTCACGCAGGCGCGATTCGACGGCGAGGTCGGCGTCGCGGTGCTGACCGGCGCGGGCGACAAGGCCTTCTGCGCCGGCGGCGACCAGAAGGAGCGCGGCGCCGGAGGCTATGCGAGCGACGGCTCGCGTCCGATGGACGTCGACGCGATGCACAACGCGATCCGGCGCTGTCCGAAGCCGGTGATCGCGATGGTGAACGGCTTCGCGATCGGCGGCGGTCACGTGCTGCACGTCGTCTGCGACCTCTCGATCGCGGCCGAGCACGCGGTCTTCGGCCAGACGGGACCTCGCGTCGGGAGCGTCGACGCCGGCTACGGCACGGCGTATCTCGCGCGCGTCGTCGGCGAGAAGCGCGCGCGCGAGATCTGGTACCTGTGCCGCCAATACGACGCGAAGCAGGCGCTCGCGATGGGGCTCGTGAACTGCGTCGTCCCGTTCGCGCAGCTCCGCGCCGAGACCGAGAAGTGGTGCCGCGAGCTGCTGGAGAAGAGCCCGACCGCGCTGCGCCTCGCGAAGCAGTCGTTCAATATGGACACGGAGGTGCGCGCGGGCGTCGGCGAGTTCGCGTCGACCGCGCTGTCCCTCTACTACCAGACCGAGGAGGCCCAGGAGGGCCGCAACGCGTTCGTCGAGAAGCGCCCGGTCGACTTCTCGAAGTTCCGGAAGTAGAGCGCGCGATGGAGCTGAACCTCGCGGGCCGGAGCGTGGTCGTGACGGGCGGCGGCTCGAACATCGGACGCGCGATCGTGCACGCGTTCGCGCGCGAGCGCGCGCACGTCACGATCGCGGAGATCGACACGGCGCAGGGCGAGAAGGTGGCGGCCGAGGCGCGCCAGCAGGGCGCCGCCTCCGCGCTCGTGGTCCGCACCGACGTGACCGACCGGGAGAGCGTCCAGCAGATGGTGCGCGAAGTGGAGGCGCGACGCGGCGGCATCGACGTGCTCGTGAACAACGCGGGCGGCACGGTCGACGCGCTCTTCATGGAGAAGCAGCGCGAGGAGTGGGAGCGCGAGGTCCAGCTCAACTTCTGGGGCGCGATCCACTGCATCCGCGCCGTGCTCGATGGAATGATCGCGCGCGGGTCGGGCGCGATCGTCTCGCTCGGCTCCGACGCCGGCCGCGTCGGCCAGTACGGCGAGGCCGTCTACGGCGCGTGCAAGGCGGGCATCGTCGCGCTCAGCAAGAGCCTCGCGACCGAGGTCGGCAAGCACGGCGTTCGACTCAACGTCGTGTGCCCCGGCATGACGATGCCCGACGACGACTCGGAGATTTCCCCGCGCAGCATGTGGACCGCGGAGGGAAACCGCCGCTGGCGCACCGACGAGCTGCGCGCGCGCATCGCGAAGAACTATCCCCTGCGCCGGCTCGGCACCGCGGCGGAGGTCGCCGACGCAGTCGTCTTCCTCGCCTCCGACGCGTCGAGCTACATCACCGGCCAGACGCTCAGCGTGAGCGGCGGCTACTCGATGGTGTGATGCGGGTCCCGGAAGCTCGAACGGGGCGACAGCCAGCGCCCTCGCCCCGTTCCGGAGGGCTCTGGAGCACGAGTCGGGACTCGAACCCGCGACTCCCACGTTGGCCGCGCCCGCCCCGTCCCCCCGAAGATTTCCGGACGGGCCCACGTCCAAGCATCGCGATCCAGTCGATCCAGCAGCCGGACGATCAGGATGGCCGCAACGTGGGAGGGTTCCGATGTCGAGGCGAATGGCCCGCTGGCTGGCGACCGCTTGGGTGACGCCGCTGCTCTTCCTGGCCGCGAACGCCGGAGCGGTCGCCCGCGACGACGAGGCGCTTGGCTTCGAGCGCACGCCGCCGCGCCTCAGCTTTGCGGACGGCGCCGTGTCGTTCATGCGGCAGGGCGCCCAGGACTGGACACCGGCGCAGGTCAACACCGCGCTCTCCTCCGGAGATGTGCTGTATACGGCGCAGGGCTCCAATCTCGAGGTCCAGGTCGGGCCCCGCGCCTACGTGCGCGCGGGCGAGCAGACCGAGCTCGGGTTCACGAGCATCGAGCCCGACTTCCTCCAGCTGCGCGTGACGAGCGGCAGCGTGTCGCTCGACCTTCGCAGCCTGACGGCCGGCCACAGCTTCGAGGTGGACACGCCGCACGCGGCCTTCACGGTCGAGCGCAGCGGCTACTACCGGATCGGCGTCTCCGACGAGCTCACCACCTTCACCAGCCGCCGCGGCGGTCGGGCGACGGTGACAGCACCGTCGGGCGAGTCGTCGACCATCGCGCCCAGTGAGCAGGTCGTGGTGCGAGACGGAAACGCCCCCGTGGTCGAGACCTACGCCGCGCCCGAGCTCGACGCCTGGGATCGCTGGAACTACTCGCGCACCGACGAGCAGCTCGACGCCGTGAGCGCGCGCTACGTGCCGTCCGACGTCTACGGCATGGACGACCTCGATCAGTACGGGGCCTGGCGCGTCGTGCCGACCTACGGCGCGATGTGGGTCCCGAGTGGAGTGCCCGCGGGCTGGGCGCCCTACAGCAACGGCCGCTGGATGTTCGACCCGTACTACGGCTGGACCTGGGTGGACAACGCGCCCTGGGGCTGGGCGCCCTTCCACTACGGGCGTTGGGTCAACGTCTCCGGCTACTGGGGCTGGTGCCCGGGGCCGCTGGTGCGGCGCGCCTACTACGCGCCGGCGCTCGTCGCCTTCTATGGCGGCGGCGGCTTCTCCCTCGGCGTCTCCTTCGGCTCGCCGCAGGTCGGCTGGGTCGCGCTCGGCTGGGGCGAGCCGATCGTGCCCTGGTGGGGCCCGGCGCACTTCCGCGAGCACCCGCACTGGGCAGGTTGGGGCGGCCCCCGCTACGTGAACAACGTCGAGATTCACAACACGACGATCGTCAACGTGAACGAGATCCACAACTACCGGAACACAGATGTGCGTAACGCGATCGTCGAGGTGGACCGCAAGCACTTCGGCCGTCAGACCGGGCGCGACGAGCCGTACCGCCGCGGCAACCCCGACAAGCTGAAGCCGGTCCACAACGACTGGTCGGTGGATCACGACGCCTCGAGCCTGGTCGCGAACGCCCGACCTGCAGAGCATCCGGGGCGCGACGCGGATCGGCCCACCGTGACGGCGCGGCGCGAGCCTCGCCGAGACACGGCTCGCGGTGCCGAGCCCGAGCGCACCTCCTCCGACCTCGTGAAGGGTCAGGGCGAGAACGGGCAAGCACACGAGGAGAACCGACCGGGTCACGCGACGACCTCCACCGCCGAAGCGACGTCGCCCGCGGCCGGCCAGGAGCGGCCCGGCCGGCCCCGACACGAGGACCTGTCACGGCGCCCGCCCTTTGGCCGCGACAGCGAGTCCGAGCGCCAGATCCCGCCGCCCGCCCCGCGCTTCGAGAAGCCGGAGCGACCCGCCCCGCAGCCGCCGGTCCGCCGCGTGGAGCCGGGTGCGGCACCGCAGAGCCACGAGGCTGCGGAAACGCAGGGCGGTCACGAGAACGACATCCAGAACCGGCACGCCTACGGGCGCGGCGCCGAGACGCCGAGCGCGACTCTTCCGGCTCCGCCGTCCGAGGCGGGCGCGCGGCCGGCGACTCCGGAGCCGCCGCAGCCGCGAGCCGAACGCGGCCTCGGCTCCGAGCGACACGAGCGCGCGTCGTCGCCCCCGCCGCCCGACCTCCCTGGCGAGCCCGCGAACCGCGTCTACCGTCAGCCGCAGCAAATGGGCGGCGGCGCCGAGCGGGCATCGCGCGCGGAGCCCCAGCCGCCGGCGGCGCGCGAATCGGGCCAATCCGGATCGAGCCAGCCCCGCGCGGAGCGCTCCAACGAGGGCCACGGCCAGCGCGGAAACCGCGGCGACCGGAGCTCCGAGGCGCAGCCCGGCGATCGCAACCAGTAGCCGTCAGCCGACAAGTGCAGTGATGGGATGGACTCCTCCCGCGACTCGAACGGCATCGACGTACCAGAGTCGCCTTACGCTCCGAAGTGACTCGGAGAGGAGGAGTCCGAGATGCACTCTACGACGATCGCAGTGGACCTAGCAAAATCGTTGTTCGAGGTGGCCGTATCGCGGCGGCTCGGATGGGTGGAAGAACGCCGACGCCTCTCGCGCGCTCAGTTCGCTCGCTTCCTGGCCGAGCGGGAGCCCGCGCCTGTGCTCGCCGAGGCCGCGCGCTAGATCGCAGATCTCGAGGGGCGCATCCGCGCGCTCGAGCAGCAGCTCGAGCAGCTGGCCAGCGAAGATGTGCGGATCGAGCGCCTGCGCACGATCCCCGGCGTGGGCCTGCTCACGGCCACGGCGCTCGTTGCCTTCCTCGGAGACGTCTCTCGCTTCCCATCGGGTCGCCACCTGGCGAGCTACCTCGGGCTCACACCCCGTGATCGATCGAGCGGATTGCAGCGCCGCCTCGGTCGCATCAGCAAGCGCGGAGATCCCTATCTCCGCATGCGGATGATCTACGAGGCGCTGAAGGGCATCCCGCCGCGGCCGACGCGGCGCTCGAACGCGCGCGTGCCGACGCTCGCGCATTTCGCGACGCGCTACCTCGAAGGCGACGTCGCGCACCTGGCGGAGACGACGCGCCACGACGTCGCCAACTACCTCGCGGAGACCGGCCTGCTCCCCGCCACCTCGGCGAGCGGCGCCTCGACGAGATCGATGCGGCGGAGCTGCGCCGCTGGTGGACCTCGCCGTCGAGACGCCGTAGAAGGACGCAAAGGGGCGCGAGCATCGACGCACGCCCGCGACGGGCCGGCGCTACCTCGACGTGCTCGCCGCGGTGCTCGGCTACGAGAAGGATCTCGGGATCATCGACGCGCGGCCGGCGGCCGACTTCCGCGAGTAGCTCCGGCGGCGCGACCGCACGAAGCGCGGCCGCGCGCAGTCGGCGCCCGATCGAAACATCCACCCGATCGAGGAGCCGCGCGCGCTCGGACGCCTGGTCTGCGAGGCGCGCGCCGGGGACGCCGAGGCGCTCGCGTTCGTGCTGCTCCAGCTCGACGCCGGCCTGCGTCAGGGCGAGGCGCTCGGGCTCAAGTGGGGCGCGGTCGCATGGGGAGCGAACTCGGGCGACATGGGTCGCCACCTCCGCATCGACGCCACGCGGCCGCGCGGCTGGGGCCTCGAGGACGAGGCGCCGAAGACCGGGCGCGCCCGCGACGTCGCCCTCTCCCGCCGGCTCTACTTCGCGCTGCGCCGGCTCCAACGCGAGCGCTTCAAGCCCGCGCCCGGCGCGCTCGTGCTCGCCGGGATCGAGCCCGGCAACTTCAGGCATCGCGACTGGCGCCGCACCCTCGAGCGCGCCGGCATCGGGCACCGCGCGATGAAGGACCTGCGCGACACGTTCGCGAGTCAACTCCTCACGGCCGGCGTGCAGCTCGGGTACGTGAGCGCCCAGCTTGGTCACGCGGACGTGACCGTGACCTCGCGCCACTACGCGCGGTGGTGCAGCAGCGACGGCTACCGGGCGCCGATGCTGCTGCGCGAGGGCGAGGTACCCGCCGACCTGCTGGCGCGCATCGCGGCCGAGATCGAGGCCGAAGTTCCCACGCAAGTCCCCACGCTAGTTCCCACAAGCAAACGGCCGAGAGGACGCGTGAGCGCTACCCCCCGGCCGTCATTGCGTTTTTTGGAGCACGAGACGGGACTCGAACCCGCGACCCCCACGTTGGCAACGTGGCGCTCTACCAGCTGAGCTACTCGTGCAAAAGCCGCAGGAATATCGCGGCCGGCCCCCGACCAGGCAAGGGCCGTCGAGGCGCGTTCGCGCGAGACGCCGCAGGCGGCCGCAGATCCGAGGCGCGGTTCCTTCGACCGCACAGACGTAGTGAACGTACGTCGAGCAGGCCGAGGGAGCGCAACGAAGCAGATGCGGCCGGATCCGGCGTCTAGAGGAGACGGATCTTCTCGCGGCCCTGCCGCACACCCTTCGTCGCGTTGCGCGTGTCGAACACGCGCGCGGCCTTCGCGACCACGCGCTCGAGGTCCACGGCCTCGTGGTCTGTCACGATCAGCACGAGGTCGGAGCCCGAGAGCACCTCGTCCGTCAGATCGACCGATTTCAGGCTGCGGCCGTCGAGGTCGAGCTCCGGCACGTGCGGGTCGTGGTAGCTGACCTCCGCGCCCTTGTGCGTCAGCTCGCGCATCACGTCGAGCGCGGGCGACTCCCGCACGTCCGACACGTTCGCCTTGTATGCGGCGCCGAGCACGAGCACGCGCGATCCGTTCACAGCCAGGCGGTCCTCGTTCAGGATGTCGCCGACGCGCAGCGCCACGTGCTCCGGCATGTGGCTGTTGATGTCGGTGGCGAGCTCGATGAAGCGCGCGGTGAAGTTCAGCGACTTCATCTTCCACGAGAGGTAGGTCGGGTCCACGGGAATGCAGTGGCCACCCAGGCCCGGGCCGGGCAGGAACTTCATGAAGCCGTAGGGCTTCGTGGCGGCGGCCTCGATCACCTCCCACACGTCGAGGTGGAGGCGGTCGCACATCAGCGCGATCTCGTTGACCAGCCCGATGTTGATCGCGCGGAAGGTGTTCTCGAGCAGCTTCACCATCTCGGCGCTCTGGGTCGACGACACCGGCACCACGCGATCGAAGATCGCCCGATAGCAGAGCGCCGCGAGCTCTCCGCAGAGCGGCGTCTCGCCGCCGACGACCTTCGGCACCTCGTGGACGGAGAACTTGCGGTTGGCCGGATCGATGCGCTCCGGCGCGAAGGCGAGCGCGAAGTCGACGCCGACCCGCAGGCCGGTCGACTCGAGCAGCGGCACAAAGAGCTCGTGCGTGGTGCCCGGGTAGGTGGTGCTGCCGAGCACGATCAGCTGGCCGGCGCGCAGGCGCTTTCGGATCTCCTCCATCGCGCTCGCCATGTGCGAGACGTCGGGATCCTTCGCGCGCGTGAGCGGCGTCGGCACACAGACGTGGATCACGTCGCAGCGCGCGAGCGCCTTGAAGTCGCTGGTCGCCTCGAACACGCCGCGGTCGCGCAGCTCCTTCACCGCCGCGGACGGCACGTCCTCGATGTACGAGGCGCCCTTGCGCAAGGTCTCGACCTTCGTGTCGTTCACATCGATGCCGGTCACGTGGAAGCCCTTGCGCGCGAACTCGAGCGCGAGCGGCAGGCCCACGTAGCCGAGGCCGATCACCCCGATGCGCGCCTCTCGCGATGCGATGCGGTCCCGCAGATCGTCCAGGCGGCTCACGAGCGTCCTCCGGATCCCGCGGCCGAGAGCCCGCGGAAGTAGTCGGCGAAGTAGCGGTAGCCCGACGCCAGGGTCAGGGCCGTGGCGACGGTCAGGAACACGAGACCGACCCGGTTCGCGTCGAGCCCGAGCGTCTCGTAGTGAAAGAGGAGTGCCCCGATCGCGATGTTCTGTGTCAGGGTCTTGAGCTTTCCGAGGCCGGACGCCGCCAGGACGTGTCCTCCGGCCGAGGCGAGCCCCCGCAGGCCGGTCACGGCGAGCTCGCGCCCCACGATCACGACCACCATCCAGAGCGCCCACAAGGGAATCCGCCCCATCGCCAGCAGCACGATCAGCGCGGTGGCGACGAGCAGCTTGTCTGCAAGCGGGTCGAGCAGCTTGCCGATGTGCGTGACCATCTTCCCGCGCCGCGCCAGCCAGCCGTCGACCAGATCCGATACGGCGGCAGCGATGAAGATCCACGCGAAGACCGCGCCCGCTCCCTTGCCCGGGAAGAGCGGCAGGAAGAGGAGCACCGGAACCACGCCCGCGCGCAGAACCGTGATCGTGTTGGGCGCGTTCCAGAAACGCTCGCGCGCGATCGCGGCGGACGTTGCGTGGAGCGCGTGGCGCGAGAGCGGAGGGACCGGACCCGACGAGGCGGTCCCCTCGCTATCGAGCGAAATCGACATGATAGGAGCGATAGTAGGTCAGAACCCGATCGACGTAATCACGCGTCTCGGGATAGGGCGGCACCCCTCCGTAGCGATCCACGGCGGACGGTCCCGCGTTGTAGGCGGCGAGCGCGCGAGAGAGATCGCCGTAGCGATCGAGCATCGCGCGCAGGTACCCCGCACCGCCGCGCACATTCGACTCCGGCTCGAGCGGATCGTCCACGCCGAGCGAGGCAGCGGTCTCCGGCATCAGCTGCATCAGTCCCTGCGCTCCGCGGTGCGAGACCGCACTCGGGTCGAACGCCGACTCCGCGGCGATCACCGCCTTGACCAGCGCGGGCGGCAGTCGATAGACGCGCGCGGTCTCGTCGATCAGCTCGTCGTAGCGAGCGTGGGATCCGGTCGGCCGCCACATGCGCCGCTCGTCGTGGAACACGACGCGCTGGTAGCGCGCATCCCCAAGGGGCCGATTCGTGTAGTGAGTGACGCCCTGCGCATCGGTGTACTGGAAGATGGCGCCGGCGTGCGCCAGCTCACTCACGCAGAGCGAGCCGACGCCGACCAGCCAGGCGATCACGAGGCGCGCGCGGGACGCACGCGAGGGACGTCGCGACCCCCTTCGGGGGGCTTCGCAGCGTCGCTGCGTACGGATAGAATGCGAAGCACCCATCGACCCGCGCTTATCGGAGGCCAGGGCAGAGGCCCTTTAGCCCCGGGGCGTACTCGAGACCCCCTGCTTGAGCGACCCGCACCGATTCGACGTCCTGGTTCTCGGCAGTGGAATCGCAGGTCTGTTCTACGCGTTGCGCATCGCCGATCGCGCCGATGTGGCGATCGTCACGAAGAAGCGAGCCGCCGACTCCGCGACGAACTGGGCGCAGGGCGGCATCGCCGCGGTCCAGGACCCCGACGACTCGTTCGATTCGCACGTGCACGACACGTTGGAAGCCGGCGCCGGCCTCTGTGATCCCGACGTCGTGCAGCGCGTGGTCGAGCGCGGCCCGGCGATGATCGACGCGCTGCTGAAGCTCGGGGCCGACTTCGACGCCTCGCACGGCGCAGGCCGCTTCGACCTCGGTCGCGAGGGCGGCCACAGCCACCGCCGCATTCTGCACCATCGGGACACGACCGGGGCCGAAATCGAGCGCGTGCTGCTCGCCCGCGCGCGCGCGCATCCGCGCATCTCGCTCTTCGAGGACCACTGCGGCGTCGACTTGCTGACGTCGGACCGCGCCGGCATTCCCGGGGCGCGGCGCGCGATCGGCGCCTACGTGCAGGACGCGCGCACCGGGCGGGTCGAGCGCTTCCAGGCGCGCATCACCCTGCTCGCGACCGGCGGCGCCGGAAAGGTCTACCTCTACACATCGAATCCCGACATCGCCTCGGGCGACGGCATGGCGATGGCGTATCGGGGCGGCGCGACGCTCGCGAACATGGAGTTCGTGCAGTTCCACCCGACCTGCCTCTACCACCCGAAGGCGAAGTCGTTCCTGATCAGCGAGGCCGTGCGCGGCGAGGGCGCGATCCTGCGCACGCAGGCGGGCGACGCCTTCATGGAGCGCGCACACCCGCTGAAGGATCTCGCGCCGCGCGACGTGGTCGCGCGCGCGATCGACGCGGCGCTGAAGCGCTCGGGCGACGAGTGGGTGCTGCTCGACATCACGCACCGCGATCCCGCGTACGTGCGCGAGCGCTTCCCGATGATCTACCAGCGCTGTCTCGAGTTCGGCATCGACATCACGCGCGAGGCGATCCCGGTCGTGCCGGCGGCGCACTACTGCTGCGGCGGCGTGCGCACCGACCTGCGCGGCGAGAGCGACCTGCCGAACCTCTTCGCAGCGGGCGAGGTCTCCTGCACCGGGCTCCACGGCGCAAACCGGCTGGCCTCGAACTCGCTGCTCGAAGCGCTCGTCTTCGCGGACGCGGCCGCGCAGGAGACCGCGCGGCGCCTGCCGGAGGTCGCGCCCGACACGCGCGACGCCGCGCCATGGCAGGAGGGCGACGCGAGCCCGAGCGACGAGGCGGTAGTGATCACACAGAACTGGGACGAGATCCGCCGACTCATGTGGAACTACGTCGGCATCGTCCGCAGCGACAAGCGGCTCGAGCGCGCCCGCCGGCGCATCGAGCTGCTGCAGACGGAGATCACCGAGTACTACTGGAACGTGAAGCTGACACCGGACCTCGTCGAGCTGCGCAACCTCGCCACCGTCGCCGAGCTCGTGGTCGAGTGCGCGCGCCGGCGCAAGGAGAGCCGCGGCCTGCACTACAACGTCGATCACCCGCAGCGCGACGACGTCTACTACCACCGGGACACGCTGGTGCGTCGCTGATGCGCCGAGTGGCGCGTCGCGCGCTTGCCGCGGGGCTCGCGTCGCTGTGCGGCGCCTGTCAGGCGCCGCGAGCGGTATCGGCGCCGCCGCCCGCTCCCGACCCGCTCGTCTCCCGGCTCGCGCTCGAGCAGGGCCGCGCGCTGCTGCGCGAAGGTCGCAGCGCGGACGCCGAACACGTGCTGCGACAGGGCATCGCGGACGATCCGGGCAACGCCGCGCTGGAAGGCGCGCTCGCGCGCACGCTCGTCGCGCAGGGCCGCAGCGAGGAGGCCGCGAAGGCGTGGGCGCGTGCCGATGCGCTGTCTCCGCCACCGCCGCCGCTCCCCGACGATCCGCTGCCGGGGCGAGGCGCCGGCATCCTGGTCGCGATCGTGCCGCTCGAGCCCGACCGCACCGCGAACGGCGCGCCCGAGTGGCCCGCTCCCGATCTCGAGCAGGTGCTGCGCGAGCGCCTGTCGATCCGACTTCCCGAGGCGCGCATGCTGCGCGCGGATCCGACCCGCGTCTCGGCGGCCGCGCAGTGGCTCGCGTCGCAGCGACCGCGACGAGTCGTCTCGCTTGCGCTCGAGCGGAGCTGGTGCGGCTTCACTGTGAAGGACGGCGATCTCTCGGTCGCGTCGCTGCGGGTCGCGGCCGCCTCACCCGGCGATCGCGACCCGACCGCGCACAGCGTGCGCGCCGCGACGGAGCCGCGCGGCGCGAGCGACTGCCGCTTCGACGCGCTCGCGCGCGCGCTCGAGCTCGCGCTCGCGGACGCGGCGGCGCAGCGCGCGCTGCCCGCCAGCTCCCCGCCGCCCGAGTGGTCGCGCGAGGCGTTGCGTGCCTTCTTTCCGGGCATCGAGCGGCGCCTCCACGAGGCTCTGCGCTCGGGGCGCGCGCTGCTCGCGGCCGGCGAGCTCGGCGACGCGCAGCGCGCCTTCGCGTCGGCCGCGGCGGTCGACCCCGGCGACGCGGACGTGCAGGACTACCTCGCCGACACCGCGCTGACGTTGGCGCTCGCGCGCGAGCTCGGAGCCCGCGCCGGCGGCGAGCCCGGATCCGGCGAGCAGCTCGAGCCGAGCCTACCCGCAGAGCGACGCGAGGCGGCCGAGCGCGCGCTCGAGGAGGAGCGCCACCGCCGCGACGAGCTGCTCGCGGCGCTCGCCGTGCTCGACGAGGACGTGCGGCCGCCCTCCGAGTCGACGCTCGCCGCGCTGCACGCCGTCGAGATCACCGACCCGGAGGCCTTCGGTCCGCGCCTCGCGCGCGAGCGCGCGCAGGGCGAGGTGATCGCGCGCGTCGCGTACGCGCCGGACGGCTCCGAGCTCGCACGCTACTACCTGCCGAAGTCCGGCGGTCCGCCCGTACTGCGCGAGGAGGACACGGACGCGAACGGCGCGCCCGACCGTTGGATCGCCTACCTCGGCGCCGCGCGCAGCGAGATCTTCGAGGCGGCGTCCGGCCGCGCGCCCGCGCTGCACTTCGTGTTCGCGGAGGGCGGCGATCCGCTGCTGCGCGTCGAGATGCTGCGCAGCGACGGCCTGCCCGAGCGCGTCTACCACTACGAGAACGGCCGGCTCGCGGCCGAGGAGCGCGACACCGACGGCGACGGCCGGCTCGATCGCTTCGACCGCTTCGACGCCGCCGGCCACGTCGCGCAGCGCGAGGAGGATCTCGACGGCGACGGCGCCGTCGACGTGCGGAGCGTCTACGAGCAGGGCCACCTGGTGCGACGCGAGTTCAGCGACCCGAAGCTCGTGCCTCAGTCCTGATCGCAAGCGCGGCCCGCAGGGCCGCGCTTGCAGCGAGGCGCAGCCGAGCGAAGTCCAGAAGATGAGACCCGGCTCGTGATGACGCCGAGCTACTCGGCCGTCACGTACGCCGCGGTGATCCCGCCGTCGACCAGGAACGTGGCGCCGTTCACGTAGGCCGACTCCTCCGAGGCGAGGAACAGCGCCGCCTGCGCGACCTCCCGGGCCTTCGCGAGGCGACCCATCGGCACGTGGATGAGTCGGCGCGCGCGCGCCGCCGGCTCGGCGAGGAGCTGCGCGAGCAGCGGCGTGTCGACCGGTCCGGGGCACAGCGCATTCGCGCGGATGCCGCGCCGCGCGTACTCGACCGCGATCTCGCGCGTCATCGCGAGCACGCCGCCCTTGCTGGCCGTGTAGGCGATCTGCGAGGTGGCCGCGCCCATCACGGCGACGAACGACGCGGTGTTGACGATCGAGCCGCCGCCGGCTCGCAACAGCGCCGGGATGCCATGCTTGCAGCCGAGGAAGACCGATTTCAGGTTCACGGTCATCACCTCGTCCCACACCGACTCCGGCGTGTCGACGGGCGAGCCGTCCTGCGCGGGGAAGATCCCGGCGTTGTTGAAGAGCACGTGCAGCGAGCCGAAGACGCGCTCGGCCTCCGCGACCGCGCGCGCGACGTCCTCGCCGCGCGAGACGTCGGTCTGCGCGAAGTGCGCGCGGCCGCCCGCCTTGCGGATCTCGTCGCAGGCCGCCCGCCCGGCCGTGGCGTCGCGGTCGGCGACGAGCACCGCGGCTCCTTCGGCGGCGAAGAGCAGCGCGCTCTCGCGCCCGATCCCGCTGCCGGCGCCCGTGATCAGCGCGGTGCGTCCCGCGAGTCGTCCGGCTCGCCCTTCCTGCACGGCGGCGCAGCGTAGCCGCGGCGCGACCCGCGCGTCAGGTGGAGAGCGCGATCAGACCCGCGTCGCGCAGCGCCTGCAGGGCGCGGAAGATCTCTGGATCCGACTCGGGGATCACGTCGAGCATGCGCTGCACCGTGAAGCCCGCGCGCGCGAGGTCGAGGATCGCCGCCTCGACCTTGGTCGGCGACTCGTAGCCGTCGACGTCGGCGCCGGGCACGAGCGTCACGTGCGCGTGGAGCGGGAAGCGGTCGCCCTCGTCCATCTGCCGGACCGCGTCGAGCAGCGCGGCCTCGAGCGGCAGCGGCGGCCCCTTGCCCTCCTTCTCCTCGAGCCGCGCGTGGAACTCGAAGCTGCCGTCGCGCCAGGAGAACATGTGGACGAGCGCGTCGACGCCCGTGCGGTTGCCGACCCGCGCGACGCGCAGCAGCCCGTGCTCGAAGCAGACAACGCCTTCCTCCTCGCCGTGGCGCAGCAGCAGGGTTCCCTCGGGCGCGGAGGTCGCGAACATCTGCACGATGTTCTGCGGGCCGAGCGCAGCGATCGGCCCCGAGATCCCGCCGAGCCGCCGCGCGTGCTCGATCTGCTGGAGGTCGGCGATGAAGCGCTCCGCCGCCTCGCGCTTCTCCTCGGACGGCATGAACTGCACCGCCACCGCGGAGACCTCCCCGCCGCTCTCGACCTGACGCACGACCCGGCCGTCGATCGCGCACTCGCTCCCGTTCGTCGGGTTGCAGAGCGTGAGGCGCACGCTCTCGCCGACGGGGATCGCGCCGCCGCGCACGCCGACGAGGACACCCGAGCGGGAGAGGTTGCGGGTCTGGCCGTCGACCAGCTGACTCCTGCCCGCGATGCGGGCAGCCACACGCACCGGTGTGCGGGCCGCGCTACGCACGCCCTTGTCGGCGGTCTTCTCCGGCTCACTGATCGGGAGCCCGACCTCGCGCAGCTTCGCGCGGACGGCCGAGGCGGCGTCCGTGAACTGCACCGCGACGCCGGGCGTGCCGCCCACACCGGCCATCTCGGCCGGCACGATGTGGACGACCTCGCCCGGCAGCCGCAGGGATTTCTTGATCCAGCGGAAGTCGAGCTGCACCTCCACCATCTCGCGTAGGGTGAACTCCTCGTCCGTGCGCAGGAACACGCCGCCG
>Ga0335069_10004736_pt1 | contig 20081 bp, 19 predicted proteins | sample Lox_Sample_11_FD_206714 | JGI IMG/M metagenome (GOLD analysis project Ga0335069, IMG submission 206714) | Soil microbial communities from Loxahatchee National Wildlife Refuge, Florida, United States - Lox_Sample_1.1 | ecosystem: Environmental > Terrestrial > Soil > Wetlands | place: USA... | reverse complement strand
GAGCACGCCATGACACCTCATCTTGAGAAAGTACTTTACACGGCCAAGGTCCATACCTCGGGCGGCAGGGACGGCACCTCCCGCAGCGCTGACGGGCGTCTGGACGTCAAGTTGTCGTCGCCGGGATCTTCGGGCAGCGGCATCAACCCCGAGCAGCTGTTTGCCGCCGCCTGGTCGGCCTGCTTTATCGACGCGTTGAAGGCCGAGGCCGCCAAGAGGAAGATCGTTCTTTCCGATGACACGAGCATCGACGCTGAAGTCGACCGCGGCACCGTGCGTGACGACTACTTTCTTCGCGTGCGGCTGACCGTCAGGTTGACGGGCGTCGAGCGCTTCATGGCGCGCGCTCTGGTCGACGTTGCGCACCAGGCATGCCCGTATTCCAAAGCCACGCGCGGCAACATCGACGTCACGATTAACGTGATGTGACCGACGGCCGTTGGCCGAGCAGCTGCTTCGCGGTCGACAAATCGACGGTATCGAATCCTTCGGTGAATTTGCCGTGGGTCGAGGCAAGGATGTCCCACCCTTCGTTCGCCCTACGTCCTGTAGACCACAATCGCGCGAGGCTCGTCGCCGAGCGCAGTTCCCAGGATAGCGCCGACTGCGAGCGACTCTGATCGAGCGACCGCAACAGGCACTCTTCGGCGACCTGCATATTTGGTTCTGGCATCGACGTCAGAATGTCTGCTTTGACCCGCAGCAGCTCCGGCATCACAAAGAGCTCGCCATTGCGTTCTGCCTGGGCGATCGCCTCGTCGATCGTCTTGAGGGCGTCGTCAAATTGACCGGTCATCGCCAGACCTTGCGCAAGCGCGTTGATGAACTCGGTCGTCAGCAATTCGTAGCGGCCGGCATGCAGGGCCCCCAGGCAGCCCCGTACCGCCAAAATGCCGGCCTGCGGTTCGCCGCGGCAGATTGAGAGCTGCCCTTTAACGCCGGCGCCCACCGGAATGTACGGAGCGAGGGAATAGCGCTCTGCGTGCGTGATGAATCTGTCGATGTTCTCTTCGACGCTGTCCCATTCGCGACGCCAGGTGAAGACGGCGACAGCCCAAATAAGGGCCATGCAGAGAGTGATCGGGTGCTCGAGGGTAGCGGCCTCCTCGACGGTCTTACGCGCGATCGCGGCGGCTTGGTCTGGATAGCCCCGCAACCAAAGGTTCCGCGCCAAGGTGATGCGAGCGCGATTCTGATAGTCGAAACCGAACTGGACCGTGTCGGCGCGTCGCGACATCATCGGAGCCGCTAGCGCGATTTCCAGATGCTTGTGGGCCGCCGCCTGATCGCCGATGAGATGATGCGAAATGGCCAGCCAGGAGTGAGCCGCGGCGACGCTTGTCGGATCGCCCCGTTCTCTGGCGACCTTTTCGCTCCGTTCGGCAAATATGAGGGACTCGGGAAAATTCCCGATTCTCTCGTGAAACAGATGCAAGGCGCCGAGGTGCTGAAGCCGGTACGCCGCCTCGCCCAGCTTTTCCGAAATTTCCAACCCCTTTAAGAAGGCTTGGCGGGCATCTTCGCTATTGCCCTTCGTAAACATCAGCGATTGCCCGAGAGCAGCCTGGAGCTCCATCTCGAGGCGCGTCCCCCGCGCCGTATGATCGAGCGCTGTAAGGGCACGTTCGCACCAGGCATGGCATTCGGTCAGCAGTGACATCTCAAGAAAGAGACGGGCCGCAGCTGCGGCCAAGGCGGTGCCGATCGCGATGTCGCCATTCTGGGAAAAGCTCCACTCCAGCGCCGCGCGCACGTTACCCACATGGATCCCATAGCGGGCAAAGCCCTTGGCGCCTGCCGCTTCGGAGGCGTTGACGCGTTGCAAGAACTCGCAGAAATGGATCGCGTGACGCCGAGCGATCGTGTCCGTTTCGCCGCTCTCAACGAGCTTTTCCAGAAGATAAGCGCGCGTCGTATCGAGCAGCCGGTACCGGGTGTTCCCCGTGCTCGTGTCGGCCGCTATCAATGACTTCGAAACGAGACCACCCATCGCCTCGACAGCTTCCAGTCCCGTGACGTCCTCGCCGGCCACGACGGCACGCGCCGCTTCGAGGGTAAAGACGCCGACGAAGACCGCCAGGCGGCGCAGGACGACCCGCTCGAGCTCGGACAGTAGGTTGTGGCTCCAATCAAGCGTTGCGCTCAACGTCTGATGGCGCGGGGGGGCCGCACGCCGCCCCTGCCACAGCAGCTTGAACCGATTGTCGAGCAGTTCCGCCGTTCCCCGCACGCCATAGGCCGATACACGGCCCGCCGCTAGTTCGATCGCGAGCGCCATCCCATCGAGCTTTCGACAGATGTCGGCGGCAATGGGTGCATCGGCGTCGGTGAGCTCAAAGCGAGAGCCGCTTGCGGTTATTCGCTCGACGAAAAGCTGCACCGCCGAAAACGTCAACGCGTCTGCGGCTTTCAGGCTCTCGCTATCGGGCGGACTTTCGAGTGGGAGGAGCCGATGGACATATTCCCCTTCGGCGCGCAACGGTTCTCGGCTGGTCGCGAGAATGCGGATCTCCGGCGCCTCGTACATGATGCTTTCGGTCAAGGCCGCTGCCGTCTGGATCACGTGTTCGCAGCTATCCAGGACCAGGAGCATCCGCTTGTCCCTCAGGAACGTGATGAGGCTGGGGATCGGGTTGCTGGATTGGACCATGAGACCGAGCGTCGATGCGATGGCACTCGGGACAAGCAGCGGATCGCTGAGCGGGCCGAGATCAAAAAAGCGTACCGCACCTCCGAAGTCCGCGAGCAACGAATGGCCGATGGCGACCGCAACGGTCGTTTTACCGATGCCGCCCGGTCCGACAATCGTGACGAAGCGATGCGTCGCCAAGTCTCCGGAAATCTGGCGGATGCTTTCTGCCCGTCCAACCATCCGTTGCAGCCGCGTGGGCAGTCTCACGACTTGATCGGAGATCAGGCCGTCGGTTTTCGCGGATGACTTCGGCGAGCTGGCATGCGAAACGGGCGCCACGAAACAATAGCCCCGCCCGGCGACGGTCGTGATGTAGCGGGCACCAGCCTCTCCATCGCCCAGCGCCTTGCGCAGGCTGGTCATGTGAAAGCGCAGGCTGCCTTCTTCGACGGTGAGGTCCGGCCAGACAAATCCCATGAGGTCCTTCTTGCTTACGACCTCGTTGGGGCGGGATATCAAGGCGATCAATATATCGAAGGCGCGCGCGCCGAGTTCCACCGGCGTGCCTTCCTTGACAAGAAGTCGCTCGCTGGCAACTAAGCTGAACGGACCAAACGATATAACGTCCCTCGTCGGGACCGCGGCTGTCACCATTGCGCGTTCTCTTGTAGCGGCCTGAGCCGGCTTCGTCGAGAAGCTAACCGCTCGAGATTTCCATATCCCGATGGCGGTCGCAATTGTACGACATTCACAATCTTACATGAACCGTAGCTCATTTTTAAGGCATCCGCGGCATCGTGATCGCCGCTGTGATCGCGCACGCCACATGCGCATTGCGGCCTATATGGCGCGCTCTTTATGTGCGGCGCGCGCCAACGGCGTGGCGCGCGGGACTATGCTACGGGGCTCGTGCTGGCGGATCATGACCGGCGTGCTCGGCCTACATCCTGGAGCCTAGCGCAGCACGGCCCGAGCGCCGACGAGTGCCCCGATTGCCTGTGCGGCGCTGATACCAAGGTATCGAGCGACACCATGGTCCAATAGCATCTTGTGCGATTTGGGCTCATTCCTTGCCTGAATGGTTCTCGCTCAACAAGCGGTTTCAGCCGAGGGTAATCATGGCCTTCACCATCAAGATCAACGGAAAGACACATACGGTCGACGTCGACGGCGACACGCCGCTTCTATGGGTTTTGCGAGACGTACTCGCGATGACAGGGACCAAGTTCGGCTGCGGCAAAGGGCTGTGCGGTGCCTGCACCGTGCATATCGACGGGGCGGCCACGCGGTCCTGCCAGACCTCCGTTGACAGCGTCGGCGCCTCTGCGGTCACCACGATCGAGGCGATCGGTGCCACGCCGGCAGGCGCCAAGATCCAGAAGGCCTGGCTCGATCACGAGGTCGTGCAATGTGGCTACTGCCAGTCTGGCCAAATCATGTCTGCCTCCGCGCTTTTGGCGAGCAATCCGCATCCGACGGACTCGGATATCGACGACGCCATGTCCGGCAATATCTGTCGCTGCGGGACCTATATCCGCATCCGCGCCGCCATCAAGCACGCCGCGCAGTCCAATGGAAAGGGGGCTTGATCATGATCTTCGATCGTATCGCGTCCCGATCTGCGGGCGATATCTCACGGCGCGGCTTTCTGCAAGCGGGCGCAGCCGCGGGCGGCGGCCTGATGCTCAGCCTGCGTCTGCCCTTCGCCGGCGATGAGGCGGAGGCGGCCGGCGCCGAAGCCTTCGCGCCCAATGCCTTCATCCGCATTCCGGCGAGCGGCCCGGTCGTGTTGACAATGCCTTATGTCGAGATGGGGCAGGGCACATACACCTCCATCCCGATGCTGATCGCCGAGGAGCTCGAGGTCGATCTGAAGCAAGTGCGCCTCGAGCATGCGCCGTCCAACGCCAAGCTCTACGGCAACCCGTTGCTCGGCGGGATCCAGGCGACCGGCAACTCGAACGCGATGCGCGGGGCGTGGCTGCCGCTACGCCAGGCCGGGGCGGTGGCCCGGACGATGCTGGTGGCGGCGGCGGCCAAGCGCTGGAACGTGGAGCCGGCGTCATGCCACGCCGAGCGCGGAGACGTCATTCATTCGCCGACGAAACGCCGCCTCGCCTACGGAAAACTTGCTGCCGATGCCGCCCATGTATCGGTTCCGGACAAGGTAGCGCTTAAGCGGCCGGAGGAGTTCAGGCTCATCGGCACGCCGGCCAAGCGCCTGGATGCGCCGGCCAAGGTGAACGGTACGGCTGTTTACGGCATCGACGCCCGGCCACAGGGGGTGAAGGTCGCAACCCTGGCGCAGTCGCCGGTGTTCGGTGGCCGCGTGAAGAGCGTGGACGACCGGGCAGCCAAGGCAATCAAGGGTGTGCGGCAGATCGTGCGGCTTGACGATGCCGTCGCGGTCGTTGCCGACCACATGGGAGCGGCGAAGAAAGGCCTCGAGGCGCTGGTGATCGAATGGGATGAGGGCCCGCACGCCAAGCTCACCACCGATCAGATCGTGGGCGAGCTCGAGCAGGTCATCCTGCAAACGGGCGCGGTCGCGCAAAATATCGGCGATGTCCCCGGTGCCCTGGCCAGTGCGGCGACCAAGATCGAAGCGACATACCAAGTGCCGTTCCTTGCGCACGCGACCATGGAGCCGATGAACTGCACAGTCGACGTCCGCCAAGATGGCTGCGAAATCTGGGTGGGCAGCCAGGCGATGGGGCGGGTCCAGGAGTTTGCGGCGAAAGCCGCCGGCGTGCCGGTGGACAAAGTCGTGGTCCACAATCATTTGATCGGCGGCGGATTCGGCCGTCGGCTAGAGGCCGACGGGGTCGTCCGCGCGGTCGAGATCGGCAAGCAGGTCAAGGGGCCGGTGAAGGTCGTGTGGACCCGCGAGGAGGATGTCCAGCACGATATGTACCGGCCGTATTGGCTGGACCGGTTTACCGCCGGCCTCGACGCGAACGGCATGCCAGTTGCCTGGAACCATCGCTTTGCGGGGTCCTCGGTTATCGCGAGATGGGTTCCCCCCTTCTTCAACAAGGGGCTAGACCCCGATTCAATCGAGGGTGCCGTCGATCTGGTCTACGGCTTCCCCAATCTGCACGTCGAGTATGTGCGCAAGGAGCCACCCGGCATTCCGACCGCCTTCTGGCGCAGCGTCGGGCCGTCGCACAACGTGTTCGTTGTCGAAAGCTTCGTTGACGAGCTTGCGGTGGCCGCCAAGCAGGATCCGGTCGCGTACCGGCGCGCACTCCTAGACAAGTCGCCTCGCGCCAGGGTTGCCCTCGATCTGGCGGCTGAGAAGGCCGGCTGGGGACAGCCGCTGCCGGCGCGGGTCGGACGTGGCGTGTCCGTTCAGTTCGTCTTTGGCTCTTACATGGCGCAGGTCGCCGAAGTTGAAGTGGCGAAAGACGGTACGGTGAGCATCCGCCGCGTGGTCTGTGCGGTCGATTGCGGCACCGTCGTGAATCCCAACACGGTTCGGGCCCAGGTCCAGAGTGCCGTCATGTTCGGCGCGACGGCCGCCCTCTACGGCGAAATCACCGTCAAGGACGGCCGCGTCGAGCAGAGCAACTTCGACACGTATCAGGTGATCCGCATGAACGAAGCGCCGGCGGTGGACGTCCACATCGTCCAGAGCTCCGAGCCCCCGGGCGGCATGGGCGAGTGCGGGACTTCGGCGATCGTCCCAGCGATCGCCAACGCGATCTTTGCCGCGACGGGGACGCGCCTGCGGAAGATGCCGGTCGACAGTGCGCTGCTGAAGCAGCCGGCGTGAGCAAGATGGGGCAGGCTAAGCATCGTCCGGCCGTCGGTACCCCCGGTCACCTATACCAAGGTATCACCGACACCATGGTCCAATGGAGCGGCCTCCGCCACGAGAGCACCTTGTGATCCGTCCATCCGGTCGCACATCGCGATCGACAATGCAGGAGGGCACTGTGTCGCGCACATCGATCATCGGGCTCGGGGCGATCGCGCTATTGGCCGTTGGTGCGGCACTCACCGCCCAGGCAAGCAGCCAGGACAAGTACACGGTGAGCGTGCCCGGTGGGCTCAAATTCGCCGACTTCAGGGGCTTCGAAGACTGGGCGACCATCGCTGTCAGTCAGTCCGGGGACAAGATCGAGGTGATCCTCGGCAATCCGGCGATGATCGAGGCCTACAAGGCTGGCGTTCCCGGCAACGGCAAGCCGTTCCCGGACGGCGCCAAGATGGCGAAGATCCATTGGCTCGCGAAGAAGAATGCTCCGGAGCCCGGTAACCCGACGATACCGGATGTCCTGCATGACGTGGACTTCATGCAGAAGGACAGCAAGAGGTTCGCGGACAGCGGCGGATGGGGATATGCGGAGTTCGAGTATGACGCCGCGTCCGATACGTTCAGGCCAGGCAACCTGGAGGACAAGCCGCCGCAGGGGCACGACGCCAAGTGCGGATTTGCCTGCCACACGCTCGTGAAATCGAAGGATTACGTGTTCACGGCGTATGGAAAGCGGTGAGGGCGCCGATCATGAATGAACCATGCCTCTCGCGCCGGCGCGCGCTGTTCAGCGGATCGGCGTTGGTACTCGGCGTCACCGCGGCCGCGATAGCGACCTCGCAAGCGAACGCGCAGGAGAAGCTCGGACAGGCGGACGCCCAGTATCAGATGACGCCGAAGGACGACCAGCATTGCGGCGTCTGCTCCAACTTCCGGCCGCCGAATGGATGCCAATTCGTGCAAGGCGACATCAACCCGAACGGCTGGTGCCAGCTGTTTACTCCGAAATCCTAGACCCGTCGCGACGACACAGGGGGTATGGGCGCATGCCGCTCGTTCGGATCGACTGAGGTGGGTGATTCACAAGCGAGAGGACCCGATCGCATGAGCACGAGCACAATTGCGACCAAGGATGGCGTCGAAATTTTCTACAAGGACTGGGGAACGGGTCAGCCGATCGTCTTCAGCCACGGCTGGCCGCTGTCATCCGACGACTGGGACGGGCAGATGCTGTTCTTCCTCAACCACGGCTTTCGGGTCATCGCGCACGACCGGCGCGGCCATGGCCGCTCGACCCAGACGGCCACGGGTCACGACATGGACCACTATGCCGATGACCTGGCGGCCGTCGTCGAACGGTTGAACCTGCGCGAAGCGATTCATGTCGGCCACTCCACCGGCGGCGGAGAGGTCGTGCGCTACATCGCGCGCCACGGCGACCGGCGGGTTGCCAAGGCGGCGATCATCTCCGCGGTGCCGCCGCTCATGGTCAAGACCGAGGCCAATCCGGGCGGGTTGCCGAAGGAGGTCTTCGACGGCCTTCAGGCGCAGCTCGCCGCCAATCGCGCGCAGTTCTACTACGACGTCCCGGCCGGGCCGTTCTACGGCTATAACCGGCCCGGCGCGAAGATCGATCAGGGCGTGATCTGGAACTGGTGGCGCCAGAGCATGATGGGCGGCGCCAAGGCGCACTACGACGGTATCGTCGCGTTCTCGCAAACCGATTTCACCGGGGATCTCAGGAAGATCACTGTCCCGGTGCTGGTGATGCACGGCGACGACGACCAGATCGTACCGTATGCCGATTCAGCGCCGCTTTCGGCAAAGCTCCTGACGAACGCCACGTTGAAGACCTACAAAGGCTTCCCGCACGGGATGCCGACCACACAGGCCGCGACGATCAACGCCGACCTGCTGGCATTCATCAGGGGCTAGGGGCGGCGCGATGGCACAGCCGATCCCGGTCGGTCGTATGGCGCTTATCGCAGCGGTCGTGGGCATCGGTGCGGCGGCATTCGCCTACACGGCGGGCTGGCTGTCGCCGCATCGGATCACGCCGGACAAATTAGTCGATGCGATTGCGCCGCCGTCCGGGCCCGCCCTCGGCCATCGGCGCAACCACGCCAAGGGCATCTGCTTTACCGGCGTATTCGAAGCCAACGGTGCTGGATCCGAGATTTCGCGGGCGCGGGTTTTTGCCCGCGGCGAGTATCCGGTCGTCGGGCGTTTCAATCTCGCCTCGCCCGATCCGCAGGCGCCGGATGGAGCGGTTCCGGTCCGCGGGATCGGCATACGGATCGCGACGCCGGACGGACAGGAATGGCGCAGCGCCATGATCGACGCGCCGTTCTTTCCGGTCTCGACCCCGCAGGAGTTCTATGGGCTGCTGACCGCCCAGCAAAGCGCGGATCCGAACGTGATCAAGACGTTCGTCGCCGCGCATCCTACAGTCGCGGCGTTCCTCGGGTGGCTGCGCGGCGCGCAGTGGACGAGCAGTTACGCCGAGGATCGCTTCAACAGCATCAACAGCTTCGTCTTCGTCGCCGCCTCGGGTAAAGAACAAGTCGTGCGCTGGTCGCTCAAGCCCATGGCGCAGCCCGTGTTCCTCTCGGCCGATGAGCGTGCAAAGCGCGGGCGCAACTTTCTCGAACAGGACATCACGCAGCGGGTCCGGAGCGCGCCGCAGCGATGGAGCCTTGTCGTGACTCTGGCCAACCCCCAGGATCCGACCGCCGATCCCACCAAGGCCTGGCCGGACGACCGGCGCACGATCGACGCCGGCACGCTCGTCGCACGACAGATAGAAGCCGAGCCAAACGCCCCCTGTCGCGACATCAACTTCGACCCGACGGTGCTGCCCAACGGCATTCAGACGTCGGACGATCCGTTTCCCGCCGCGCGCTCGGCCGCTTATTCCGTGTCGTTCAATCGACGCACGGCCGAGGCGGACAGCTATCCGCGGACTCAGAGCGGAGTCAAGCCGTGAGCGAACGGCGCGCATCCTTCACGGGACCGCAGCGCTTGCTGCACTGGCTCATGGCGGCGTGCATCCTGGCAATGCTGTTCATTGGCGTGGGCATGGTGTCGACCGTAACGCCGAAATATCTGACGCTCGTCTCGATTCACAAGCCGTTGGGTATCATCATCTTGCTGCTCGCATTGATCCGTCTTGCTCTGCGGGTGCGCTATGGCGCGCCACCGTTGCCGGCCGGCATGCCGGAGCCGATGAAGCTCGCGGCTCATCTCTCCCACTACGCATTCTATGCCTTCATGATCGTCATGCCGCTGCTGGGCTGGGGAATGCTGTCGGCGGCGGCCTATCCGGTCGTGCTGATCGGGAGCTGGCGCCTGCCGGCGATCCTCCCACACAGCGACAGGCTCCATACGTGGCTGTGGGATGCGCATCACTATCTCGCCTTTGCCTTCTTCGCGCTGATCCTGCTGCATGTCGCGGCGGCGCTGTTCCACGCGCTCATCCGGCGCGACGGCGTATTCGAGACGATGGTGCCGCATCCAATGCCCGACGATGCGGTGCCTGATTTGGAGGAGCGCCATGTCTGACCGTCCGCCACGGCTCGCGTGGCTTCTCCTGTTGCTGCCGTTTGCTGGCTTGCTCTGGGTGCCGTTTTACAATTTCCTGACCCCCGACGTGTGGGGGTTCCCGTTCTTCTACTGGTATCAGCTAGCCTGGGTGCCGATCACGTCGTTCGTGACATGGCTCGTGTACCGGAGGCTGCGCCATGACGACTGAAGTCGACGGCACGGCACTCGCGATCTTCATCGCCTGTTTCATCCTCGTCACCGTCATGGGCCTGATGGCGGCGCGCTGGAAGCGCGCCGGCAGCATGGCCAAGCTCGACGAGTGGGGCCTCGGCGGAAGGCAGTTCGGCACCTGGATCACGTGGTTCCTGGTCGGCGGCGACTTCTACACCGCCTACACGGTCATCGCCGTTCCCGCCCTCGTGTACGCCGTCGGTGCCTATGGCTTCTTTGCTCTCCCGTACACGATCATCGTCTACCCCTTCGTCTTCGCGGTCATGCCGCTCCTCTGGCACGTGGCGAAGAAGAACGGCTATGTGACCGCCGCCGATGTCGTACATGGCCGGTACGGGTCACGCGCGCTGGAACTCGCGGTCGCCACCACCGGCGTGCTGGCGACCATGCCGTATATCGCGTTGCAGCTCATCGGCATGGCGGCGGTGTTCAAGGCGCTCGGGCTGCACGGCGAGCTCCCGCTGCTCACGGCGTTCATCGTCTTGGCCGTCTATGACTATTCGTCAGGACTGCGCGGCCCCGCGCTGATCGCCTTCGTCAAGGACACCATGATCTATATCGCCGTATTTGCGGCGATAGCCCTGATTCCCGGCCGCCTGGGCGGCTATGCCGCCGTCTTCCACGCGGCCGATGCGGCATTCCAGGCGAAGGGGGCGGGCGGGCTCGTGCTGGCTCAAAGCCAGATGATCCCGTATGCCACATTGGCGCTCGGGTCGGCGCTGGCGGCGTTCATGTACCCGCATACCTTGACCGGTGTGTTTGCGAGTGCCAGCGCCAACACGATCCGCAAGAACGCGCTCTTGTTGCCAGCCTATACGATTATGCTCGGCCTGCTGGCGCTTTTGGGGTACATGGCGCACGCGGCCGGACTGAAGCTGTCCGACCCCAACGACGTCGTTCCGGCGCTGTTCAACGCGCTGTTCCCGAGCTGGTTTGCCGGCTTCGCCTTTGCCGCGATCGCCATCGGCGCCCTTGTCCCGGCGGCGGTCATGAGCATCGGCGCCGCCAATCTGTTCACGCGCAATTTCTGGAAGGCCTATGTCAATCCCGACGTCACGCCTGCGGGCGAAGCCAGGGTGGCCAAGCTCACGTCGCTGGCGGTGAAGATCGGCGCATTGCTCGCCACCATTTATCTGCCGACGCAGTTCGCCCTATATCTCCAGCTGCTCGGCGGCTTGTGGATCCTGCAGACGTTCCCGGCCTTGGTGTTCGGACTGTTCGTCGACTGGTTCACCGCGCCGGCGCTGTTCCTCGGCTGGGCGGCCGGCTTCCTCAGCGGCACGTGGATGGCGTGGTCGGATGGACTGAAGCCGCTCCATACCATCGGGTTCGGCGGAACGAAAGTGTCGCTGTATGTCGGACTGGTGGCTCTCGCGATCAACGTGGTGGTCGCGGTCGTCGTCAACCTTGCCGTGAAGTCGCAAGTAGCTCAGCCGCAACCGAGCCGTTAGAGGAACACACTATGGCAACCGTAGCCGACCAATTTGCGGAGACCCTGGCCGCTGCCGGCGTCAAGCGCATCTACGGGATCGTCGGCGACAGCCTGAACGGGATCACCGATGCGATCCGCCGGCAGGGCAAGATCGAGTGGCTGCATGTGCGCCATGAGGAGGTCGCGGCCTTCGCGGCCGGCGCCGAGGCGCATCTCACCGGAACGCTGGCCGTATGCGCCGGAAGCTGCGGACCCGGCAATCTGCACCTGATCAACGGGCTCTTCGATTGCCACCGCTCGCGCGTACCCGTGCTGGCGATCGCCGCCCACATCCCGTCGGCTGAGATCGGCTCTGGATATTTCCAGGAAACCCACCCCGAGAACCTCTTCAAGGAGTGCAGCCACTATTGCGAGCTGGTCTCCAGCGCCCGGCAGATGCCGCGGGTGCTCGAAATTGCGATCCGCGAGGCAGTCGGTAAGCGCGGCGTATCGGTGATCGTGATCCCGGGAGACGTGGCGCTGCAGCCTGCTCTGCCGGCGGCGCCGCCGCAATCGGCGTCCCTGCTTCCACCGCAACCGGCGGTCGCGCCGCAGCCGGCCGATCTCAAGGCGCTGGCGGATTTCCTGAGCCGGGCCGATCGCGTCACCGTGCTGTGCGGCTCGGGTTGTGCCGGCGCGCACCGCCAGCTGCTGGCGCTGGGCGACAAGCTGCAGAGCCCGATGGTCCATGCGCTCAAGGGCAAGGAGCACGTGGAGTGGGAGAACCCCTACAGCGTCGGCATGACCGGGCTGATCGGCTTCGCCTCAGGCTACTTCGCGATGAACGATTGCGACGCGCTGTTGATGCTGGGGACGGATTTTCCTTACCGCCAGTTCTACCCCCAGGGCACCGCCCACATCGCGCAGGTCGATATCCGGCCGGAGCAGCTGGGCCGCCGCGCGCCGATCGAGCTCGGTCTCGTCGGCGACGTCGCGGCCACGCTCGATGGCCTGTTGCCGCTGCTCAGGACGAAGACCGATCGCCGTCATCTCGACCGCGCGGTCGAGCACTACAAGGCAGCGCGCCGTGGCTTGGACGAGCTGGCTAGCGGCTCCGCCGGAACGAAGCTCATCCACCCGCAGCAGGTCGCTAAATCGCTGAGCGATCTCGCCACGGACGACGCCGTCTTCACCTGCGACGTCGGCCTGCCGACCGTGTGGGCGGCGCGCTACCTCGCCATGAACGGCAAGCGGCGCCTCGTCGGCTCGTTCTGGCATGGCTCGATGGCCAACGCGATGGCCCAGGCGATCGGCGTCCAGGCGGCCTTCCGCCGCCGCCAGGTGATCTCGCTCTCCGGCGACGGCGGGTTCACCATGCTGATGGGCGACCTCCTCAGCCTGGTGCAGCTCGAGCTGCCGGTGAAGGTCGTCGTGTTCAACAACGGCGCCCTGGGCTTCATCGAGCTCGAGCAGAAATCAACCGGGTTCCTGGACTTCGGCACCGAGTTCAAGAACCCGAACTTCGCGGCCATGGCCGAGGCCGTCGGCATCAAGGGCGTGCGGCTCGAGGACCCCGCCGATGTCGAGCCGGGCATCCGGGCCGCACTCGCTCATCCCGGGCCGGTGCTCATCGATGCCGTGGTCAACCGGCAGGAGCTGGCCATGCCTCCGTCGGTCACGGTCGAGATGGCTAAGGGCTTCACGCTCTACATGGTGAAGGCGGTGATGAGCGGCCGCGCCGACGAGGTGATCGACCTGGCCCGGACGAATCTCTGGCGCTAGCCGTCGTGACAGGAGTCATCCATGGAACAGAGATCGGTTGGCGCAGCATTCGTCCACGCCGAGTGGCAACGAATTCTCAAAACGCCCTGGGCTGTGCGCTTCGGGGTAGGCTGTACTGCTGCCGTCGTCGCGATCATCGCCCTGTGCTGGGTCGTGTTCGGGTTCGGTTCGCTCGGTCTCGACGCGACGGCGACGTTTGCCGCCGTTCTCGGCATCACCCTCGCGATCGGCCTCGGCGTCGGCTTGATGACGCTCGTCTTCTACAGCAACCGCAGCGGACAGGATGATGCGGTTCGCGACAAGACTGTCGACCATGAGAATCCGGCGCCGCGCGTCGGAGTAGGAGATACGAGGCGGTGATGAAAAATATCGACACTAGCTCCTCGCCGATCGCCGCCACGTCGCGGCGAAGGTTTATTCGCGGGACGGCGGCCTCGAGCCTTGGCGCCGTCGGCGCCGTGTGGGCCGGCCGGGCTTTGGCCGGCGACCCGTTCGACATTCCGCGCGGACCTGGCGATCCGCTGAGCGGCCACGGCGAGCGCTCGCAATACGTCAAGCTCGACCGTCTTCCGGCGGCCGGCCCCGGCGCCCGTCAGGTCGACCCGGCCGACGCGATCAACTCCAAGACGCCGTGGGACAAGCTGGTCGGCGGCATCACGCCCACGGATCTGCATTATGAGCGCGCGCACGCGGGCACGCCCGACATCGATCCCGCGCAGTACCGGCTGCTGATGCACGGCCTGGTGAAGCAACCGCTGGTGTTGACCTACGACGACCTGCAGCGCATGCCGTCGGTCTCGCGCATCCACTTCATCGAGTGTACGGGCAACGGCTGGGAGAACTGGAAGAAGGCCGACCCCAACCTGACCGTGCGGGACACCCACGGGCTGATGAGCACCAACGAATGGACTGGTGTTCCGCTGCGCTACGTGGTGGAGCTCGTGAGGAAGGACCCGAAGTCGACGTGGATGCTGGCCGAGGGCGGCGACGGCGCCGGCGTCGATCGCAGCATCCCGCTCACCGACGAGATCCTGGACGAGGCGATAGTCGCCTATGGACAGAACGGCGAGCCTTTGCGGCCGACGAACGGCTTCCCGGTCCGCCTGGTCATGCCCGGCTTCGAGGGCAACCTTAATATCAAGTGGCTGCGCCGCTTGAAATTCGGTGACCGGCCGTGGATGACGCGCTGGGAGACCGACCGCTACACCCAGCTGCTCGCCAACGGCAAGGCCATGCAGTTCCAGCTGCGCATGGAGACCAACTCGGTCATCACCTCGCCCTCGGGGACCATGCAGATCAGGCCGGGATACAACCGCATCACAGGCGTGGCCTGGAGCGGCCACGGCAAGATCGCGAAGGTCGAGATCAGCACCGACGGTGCCAAAACCTGGAACGCGGCGCAGCTAAACCAGCCGGTGCTGCCGCGGGCGCACACGCGGTTCCAGATGGATTGGGCCTGGGATGGCAAGCCGACCAGGATTGTCAGCCGCTCCACCGACGATCACGGCAATGCGCAGCCAGACCGCGCGTCCTTCATCGCGAAGATGGGGACGAACGCGCTGTTTCACTACAACGCGCAGCAGACCTGGAGCGTCGACGTGGAGGGGAAGGTGCGCAATGCGTTGGCCTGAAGCTCTTATCCTCGGCGCGATCCTCGCCGCAGGATTCATCTCCGCCGCCGCGCCAGCCCCGGCTTACCAGTTCGGACGGTCGCCGACCCCTGATGAAATCAAGGCCTGGGACATCGACGTGTTGCCGGACGGCACGGGGTTGCCGGACGGCAGCGGCACGGTGGCGCACGGCAAGCAGGTGTATCAGGAGAACTGCGAGGTCTGTCATGGCACCAACGGCGTCGGCGGGATAAAGGACCGCCTGGCCGGAGGGCAGGGGACGCTCGCCACGGACCACCCGATCAAGACGGTCGGCAGCTACTGGCCGTATGCCACGACCCTGTTCGACTACATCCGCCGTGCCATGCCGTATCCGTCGCCCGGCTCGCTGAGCGCCGACGACACCTATTCGGTGGCAGCCTACATCCTGAATTTGAACGGCATCGTGCCGGCGGACGCGACCCTCGACAAAACGAGCGTGCCGAAGATCCAGATGCCCAATCGCGACGGGTTCATCCCCGAGCCCGAGTTCGCGAAGCTCATTCCGAAGGCCAAGTAGGAGCTCCCATGACCGGCCGCGATCTGTCATGGCGCCGGCTACCCTCCCGGCGCGCCTTTCTCGGTCAGGCTGGTGCCGGGATCGTTCTTGGCGCGGCGCCGGTGTTCGCGGAGACGATCCTGAAGCTGCCGCTGCCCGGCGGGCCGCAGGAGCGCACGATCACGACCGCCTTTCCGCAGAAAGGGCCGATGATCCTGCAGCGCACGCGGCCGCCGCTGCTGGAGACGCCGATGGAGGTGTTCGACCGGGGCATCTTCACGCCGAACGACCAGTTCTTCGTGCGCTGGCACTGGGCGGTCATTCCGGGCGAGGTGGACGTGGGGACCTTCAAGCTCGCCGTGCGCGGGCACGTTGAGCGGCCGTTGGCCCTGTCGCTCGCGGACCTTCTCGCGATGTCGCGAATCGAGTTGGCGGCCGTGAATCAATGTTCGGGGAATTCCCGTGGGCTGTTTCAGCCGCGCGTCCCTGGCGGCGAGTGGTTCCATGGCGCCATGGGCAATGCCAGATGGACTGGCGTCCGCCTGAAAGACGTGCTCGACCGCGCCGGCGTGAAGGGCGGGGCGCTGGCGGTACGCTTCAACGGCCTCGACGAGCCCGTCGTCGACGGTGCCCCCGACTTCATGAAGTCGCTCGACATCGACCACGCCCTGGATGGCGAGGTCATGATCGCGTTCGCCATGAACGGCGAGCAGCTGCCGCTCGTCAACGGCTTCCCTCTGCGCCTGGTCGTGCCAGGCTGGTACTCGACCTACTGGGTCAAGATGCTGAGCGACATCGAGGTGCTGGACGTACCCGACCAGACCTACTGGATGGCGACGGCCTATCGCATTCCCGACACACCGCACGCCAGCATCAGGCCCGGCGAGACCGGCATCAAGACCGTGCCGATCAACCGCATGGTCCCGCGCTCGTTCATCACCAATTTGACGGCCGGCGCCGCGGTGCAGGCCGGTGCTCCGACGCTCGTGCGCGGGATCGCGTTCGGCGGCGACACCGGCGTCGGCAAAGTCGACCTGTCCACTGACGGCGGCAAGACGTGGCTGCCGACCAAGCTCGGCACGGATGCCGGCAAATACAGCTTCCGCCAGTGGGAGATGACGGTGACGTTTGCGGGCAAAGGCAGCCAGACGCTGATGGCCCGCTGTACGAACAATGCCGGCGTCACCCAGCCCGATATTCCCAACTGGAACCCCGCCGGCTTCATGCGCAACGTCATCGAGACGACACCGATCGCTGTTAATTAAGGAGAGGGTCATGACGCACCGGATCCTCACGTTCAGCCTGCTGCTTGGCGCCACGATTGCGTCGCAGGCGCTGGCTCAGGCGCCCTTGCAGCCCAAGTCGGTGAGTGTCGATCTGCCCGTCGGCGACCGGATGTTTCCGGGCGACACTGCGGCCGACGCCATCAACAACAACTGCCTCTCGTGCCATTCCGCCGGCATGGTGCTGAACCAGCCTTACCTGTCGCGGGCGGAGTGGCAGGCAGAGGTGGAGAAAATGCGCAACACCTACAAGGCCCCGGTCGCGGACGAGGACGTGCCGGCAATCGTCGACTACCTCGCCAAGCGAAGTGCCGCACGGTGAGCGTTCGCTCGCGATCTTTTGCCATCGCGCTATCCGGCGCGATCTATCTATCAGGAGTGCCTGCCATGGCCGCAGAGGGACTGATCAGCGTGAAAAGCAGCTACGGACCCGCGGAGACAATGAAGCGGCTCGAGGCCGCCGTGACGTCGAAGGGTCTGACCGTCTTCGCCCATGTCGACCATGCGGCGGGCGCCGATGCGGTCGGCATGCCGCTGCGGCCCACAGATCTTTTGATCTTCGGTAACGCTAAGGGCGGCACGCCTTTGATGCAGTCGGTGCAGACGATCGGCGTCGACCTGCCTCTGAAAGCGTTGGTGTGGCAGGACGTCCAAGGTACGACCTGGATCTCTTACAACGATCCCGCATGGCTCGCGAAGCGCCACGGGGTCGACGCCGACGCGCCCCTTAAGGCCCTGAGCGGAGCACTGGCCGTGCTGGTGAAAGCGGCCACCGCCGCGCCGTAACCCCCGGTCACACTCACGAACGGACCCGACCTCTCATGATCCCCAGCTACAGCGACCATGCGGCCAACGAGCGAACATTTCTCGCATGGGTTCGCACAGGAATCGCCGTGATCGCGTTCGGGTTCGTCATCGAGAAGTTCAATCTGTTCGTCTTGAGCGTAGCGATCATGGGCGGAGTCGACGCGGGGCGTCGGGCGCAGCTCGAAACATTGTCCCAAGGCGTCGGCCGCTACGACGGCATGGCGCTCATCCTGATCGGATTGGCCGTGATCGTCGTTGCCACTGCCCGCTTCGTCCGCACGGCGCGATTGCTCGACAAGCACGACGTGCAAGCGGCAGGTGGAGTCCGCGCGGGGGTGATCCTAGGGACGACGCTGGCGCTGCTAATCGGCGGCTTCAGTATCTATCTTGGCGTAGGGCGACACGCTTCGCCTTTTTCCGACCCACTGTTCGACTTTGACAAGAAGGAGAGTCAACCATGAGTCAAGAAGCTGCAAGGGCCCGCCGGACGGCATCGCTCCAGACGCCCGGCAATCTCGGTGCGAACGCGACGCGCGATATTTCCGGTGCGCTCACCGCGCTGGCTGCGGACCTGTTCGCGCTGTACCTCAAGACGAAGAATTTCCACTGGCATGTCTCGGGACCGCATTTCCGCGACTATCACCTGCTGCTGGACGAACAGGCCGAACAGATCTTCTCCGCGACCGACGACATCGCCGAACGGGTCCGAAAAGTTGGCGGCACGACTCTGCGCTCAATCGGCCATATCGCCCGGCTGCAACGCATCAAGGACAACGATGCGGACTATGTGACGCCACGCGACATGCTGGCGGAGCTTCGCGAAGACAATTTGGAGCTGACGGGTCGGTTGCGCGAAGCGCACGACCTGTGCGACGAGCACGGGGATGTCGCCTCGGCCAGCCTGATCGAGAACTGGATCGACGAGGCCGAACGCCGCGTCTGGTTCCTCTTCGAGGCCGCCCGCAATGGCAACGACGGCTAAATCCCCCAGCGGCGGGGGAACAGCATCCCAAGAACCAAGGAACGTGGTCGAGCCCGCAGCCCCTGAGCGGCGGGCCGACGAACTGTTGGACGAAGCCCTGCGGCAGACTTTTCCAGCCAGCGATCCGATCGCGATCAATCCGGGTTAGAAGGAGTCCAGTGCGGCTTGGTTTACGCCGTCGCCCCGGCCGGCTCGTAGGGAATCGCAAACGAAAAGGTCGCGCCGGGCCCATCATTCGTCGTGGCCCAAATGCGCCCGCGGTGGGTTTCGATGATCGAGCGGCTGACTGACAGGCCAATTCCCATGCCGCCGTCCTTGGTTGTGTAGAAGGCTTCGAAGACGCGTTCCGCGTCCTGGGGCGCGAGGCCGACCCCGGTGTCCTGGACGTCCAACCGGACGGAATGGTTGTCGCCAAGCTTCGTGCAGATCGTCAAGCGTCGGGGGCGATCGTCGATGCCATGCATGGCGTCCGACGCGTTCAGGAGCAGGTTCAGGATCACTTGCTGGAGCTGGACTCGGTCACCGATGACGGGAGGCAGTTCGCCACAGAAATCTGTGAGAAGGACGACTCGATTACGCTGCAGTTCGCTTAGCGACAAAGCGATGACTTCCCGCGCCGCTTCGTTCAGGTCCAATGCCCCAGCGGTTGGCCTCTTATTAGTGAACAGGCCGCGCAATCGCGCGATGACGTCGGACGCACGGTTGCCATCGCGGATCATCCGCCGCGCGGCATCACGCGCGCCATCTATATCCGGTGGATCATTTGCGAGCATCGCGTGGCAGAGGCTGGCGTTGGTGATGATGCCGGACAGCGGCTGGTTGACTTCGTGCGCGATCGACGCTGTCAAAGCGCTAAAGCTCGTGGCTCTGGCGACGCGCGCGAGCTCGGAGCGGACCTTCCCGAGCACTTCCTCGGAGAGACGCCGCTCGGTGATGTCCCGCACTGCGCCGACGAATTCGGACTGCTCATCGAGCGGACTCTGGATCGCATGCGCGACGACGTGCAGATATTTCACCGTGCCGTCTGCCATTCGGAGGCGGAACTCCGTCGTTACGTCTTCGCCATGCTTGGCGCATTCCAGCACGCGATCGACCAAGTGCAGGTCATCGGGGTGGGTCCGTGCCCGCATGAACTCGAAGTCCGGCGGCATTCTCGGATCTACATCGAAGATGCGATAGGTCTGGGCCGACCACCAATGCTCGCCGGTCAGGGGGTTCAACGAGAAGCTCCCGGTGGCGCTGAGCATCTCGGCTTCGAGAAGGAAAGCCTCGGTTCGATGAAGCCGCGCCTCGCTCTGTCGCAGCGCGGCGGCTTGCGCATGTCCGCGATGCGCCAAGTAGACCGTCAAGGCGAAGACCGCCACGATGACGCATCCGCCGATCAATACCGCCAGAGGCAGGAAATCGAAAACGCGTCGCGTCGTGTCCACCTCGGCCTGCCATAAGCCCACGGCAGCGGCGATAGCAGCGATTGCTACGCCGCCAAGCAACCAGGGTGGGCT
>Ga0335069_10004735_pt1 | contig 20083 bp, 16 predicted proteins | sample Lox_Sample_11_FD_206714 | JGI IMG/M metagenome (GOLD analysis project Ga0335069, IMG submission 206714) | Soil microbial communities from Loxahatchee National Wildlife Refuge, Florida, United States - Lox_Sample_1.1 | ecosystem: Environmental > Terrestrial > Soil > Wetlands | place: USA... | reverse complement strand
CGGCCATGTCGCCCAACATCCCTGCCCCGGCCATGTCGCCCAACATCCCTGCCCCGGCCATGTCGCCCAACATCCCTGCCCCGGCCATGTCGCCCAACATCCCGCTCCTGAGCATGCATCCAGCGTTCAACCTGCTCACGAGCCGGCTGTTCTCGGAGCAGCTCGCCGCGTCGGCGGCGATCACCCTCGGCGACTCGGGCGGCCAGCGCTGAGGCTGCGACCGCGTCAGATCGCGCGACTCCTGGCCGGATCGGTCGTCGTCCTCACCTGCCTGACCTGGCTGGACTCGCCGCTCCGACCGTCCGCCACCCGGCGGCTGCAGATGCTCGCCATCGCTCCACAGTTCTGGGGCTTCTTCGCCACGCCCCGGGAGGAGCGGACCGAGGTCTTCCGGCTCCGGAACGGAGCCTGGGAGCGCGCCGACGCCCCTCTGGCGGCGGCCGCGAACCTCCTTGGTCTCCGGCGAGCGATCGTCAGCCACGGCGCCGAGTTCCGGACCCTCGAGGCCCAGGTTGCCAACAGGTGGAGCAGCGCGACCCTCACCCCGGAGCAGCTCCCCGACTCGGCCGCCGAGCCGGTGCCGGTCAGGAACCTCGCACGGCACCCACAGCTCTGCGGCGAGGTCCTCCTCGTGGCCCGGACTCCCGTGCCCTGGGCCTGGGCCCGCTCGAGCAGCAAGGCCGCGCTTCCGACCCGGTTCGCGCGGTTGAACGTCCAGTGCTGACCCGGACTGACAGACCCTGGACCAACGTCTACGGCCTGGCGCGGTCGATGCTCGCGACGGCGACGCTCCTCACCCTGCTCGCCGATTCGAGCGAACGGCTGTTCCAGCCGCTGGTGGTCGATGATCCCGGCATCATCGACCGGAGCGCGATCGCCGGCGCGAGCCTGTTCTTCCTCGCCCGGAATCACCTGGTGGCTGCAAAGCTGCTGGCGGTCGCGGTTCTCCTGCTGGTCATCGTCGGGTGGCGGCCGCGCTTCACGGCACTGCCGCACTGGTGGATCTCCTACAGCTTTGCGGCGTCGGCCTCGATGATCGACGGCGGCGATCAGATCGCCGCGACGCTCTGCCTGCTGCTCCTCCCCGTCGCCCTCACCGACGACCGCTCCTGGCACTGGACCGGCACTGGCGCCGGAGGTCCCGCCGCCTCCATCGCTGCGCAGACCGGGTGGGTGCTCATCCGGGTACAGATGGCGATCGTCTATCTGTTCGCCGCGGTGCTGAAGTTCCCGAGCGAGGAGTGGGCCAACGGGACCGCGCTCTACTACTGGTGGCGGAACCCCGCCTTCGGCGCGGCGGGCCTGCTCCGTCCGGTGACCGACTGGATCGGACGGACCGTGCTCGTCGTGCCGCTCACCTGGAGCGCCCTCCTGCTCGAGCTGTGCCTGGCGGCGGCGCTGGTCGCGCCCCTCAGGTTCCGCAGCACGCTGCTTCCCGTAGCAGTGCTCTTCCACCTGGGCATCGCGCTCACCCATGGCCTCGTCACCTTCGCGGTGACGATGTCCGCGGCGCTGATCCTCTACCTTCGCCCGGCCTGGCGGCCCTTCGCCTTTCCCGAGCTCCTTCGCCGCCCGGCCGCGCGCTCCCCGGAACCCGTCGCACGCGTCACCGTCGCGCCGTGAGTCTCGCCCGACCACCAGGCTGGTTACCGCGGCGGTGAACTTCCGGGGTCCATCGGGAGAAGGAGCCGCTCCAGATCGTAGGATGGCCGACGGTGCGCCCCGAGCAGCCGTCCCTGCAGTCGACGACGATCCCCGAGCGTCATGGGTGGATGTTGAAGACGCTGCGCGCCGCCGTCGCCCGCACTTGCCCGTCCGACCTCGGCGCACAGCGCGAGGACCTGGTGCAGGCGGCCCTGCTCCGGGTCCTCGAGCGCGAGCAGCAGGGTGAGCAGAATCAGGTCCGGACTGCGTCTTACTTGTGGCGCGTGGCGTTCAGCGTCATCGCGGACGAGCTTCGCCGGCGCCGGGCAGAGGAGCTGCGGTCGCGGAGGTCTACGATGGGTGAGCGGTCGGGACAGCAGGGAGCCACGCCCCTCGCAGAGCTGGGGGTGGGCATCCGTGACTGTCTGGGTGGGCTGCCCGAGCCGCGGCGCGCGGCGGTCCTGTTGCACCTCGAAGGCTTCCGCGCCGACGAGGCCTCCCGTGTGCTCCACTGGGACATGAAGCGCGTGCAGAACCTCACCTACCGCGGCCTCGCCGACCTCCGGCGGTGTCTCGAGCGAAAGGGGCTCGTGCCGTGAGCGAGCAGGAGCTCGAGGCGCTCCGTGCCGCGTGGGCCTCGCGCCCGCCCGCCTCTCCGGGACCGGAGTGCCCACCGTCCGACGCCATCTGGGAAGCGGTGGCCGGGAACCGTGGCGAGGAAGAGGTGCGGACGATGCTCGCGCACAGCCTTGGCTGTCCCGACTGCTCGGCGCTCTGGCGGCTGGCCCGCGAGCTGCGCAGTGCCGGGGAGACGGGGGCAACCCCATCGGCAAAGGTCGCTCCGCTCTGGCGCGCCGGTCCCGCGCGCTGGCTCGTGGGCGCAGGCGCGCTCGCGGCGGCAGCCGCGGTGGCGGTGGTCCTGTTGCCGCGGACCGGGCACCGGCAGACCTCCCCGGTCATTCGCGGGGCGGAGGACACGGTGCTCGAACCGGATCCGGCCTCGAGGACGCTCGACCGGAAGCACCCGGTGCTTCGCTGGACGGGCGCGCCCGAAGGCAGCCGGTACACCGTCGTCGTCTCCACGCGCGATCTGACCGTGCTGTACAGGAAGAGCGGACTCGCGACGCCGGAGGTCGAGATTCCAGTGGAGTCGTTCGTCGGCGTGCCCGCCGGGGGCGAAGTCGTGTGGCGGGTCGAGGCCATCGTCCCTGGCGGCCGGCGGATCTCCTCTGGAGCCTTCCTCAGCCGCGTACAGTAGAGCCCGTGACGCGGTCGTTGCGCGGGTTCCTTCTGCTGTGGTGTCTGCTCGTGCCTGATGCCGATGCGGTACCACGCTCCACAGGGGAGTGCGCTGCCATGGTCCGCGCGCAACCCCGGGCGCTCGCCTCGTACCGGTGCTACTGGGACCTCGCGCACGGCGGCCGTCGAATCGAGGCCGAGCGAGCCCTGGAAGTGATTCTCCGGCGCCAGCCGGAGAATCCTGGGGCGCTGCTGTACCTCGGCCTGTGCCGTGACGAACGAGGGCTGGAAAGCCGGGAGCTGTTCCGTCGATCGATCTCCGCGTTCCAGCGCAGTGGAGATCCGGAGGGAGAAGGCTACGCGCGGCTCGCGCTCTTTGCCGTGGAGTGCATGGAGGGACGCAGCTGCGAGGAGAATCGCGACCAGCTCGACCAGGCGGACGCGCTGGCCGCCCGGTTCCATCTGGCCGACCTCCGCGCCCTCGCGATCGTCTGGCGAGCCCGCGACGCCTTGATGGCCGACGACCTCGGCGCTGCCGAGCGCCACCTCCGGAGGGCCGAGGTGGCGGTCGGCCCGGCCGGTCCCCTCTGGCTCCGGAGCTGGATCCTCGCCCAGTTCGGATTCCTCTTCCTGGAGGAGGGGCGCTTCGCCGAGGCCCTGGACACCTTCCGCACCCAGGCGAATCTCGTCGAGGCGGTCTCGCCCGCGGTGCACGCCATCGCGCTGGGGGGGATGGGTACCGCGGCGCTGGAGCTCGCCCAGCGGGGCGAGCTCGACCGTGGAGAGGCAGAGCGAATGCTCCGGAACGCGCTCGACGCCGAGGACCGCGTCGGGGTCGACCTCGGGAGCCGCTACGCCGGCTCGCTGGTCACCCGCTTGCAGCTCGCGTTCCTCCACGGTCCGACCGACGCGGCCATCGACGAGCTGCAGCGCCTTCGCCGCACCCACGAGCAGAGAGGAAGTAACTACCCATTTCCGGTCCTCTGGTTGCTCGCACGCTTCACCTTCGAACACGACCACTCGGCGCTTCCCGGGGCGCTCCGGTACGCCGACGAGGCGGTCGCCCTCTGCCAGCTCCGGTCGCACGAGTGGGAGCGTGCATACGGGCTCCTGGCGCGCGCGGACCTCCTCTGGCGGGGCGGCGACCGGGGGCGTGGGGTCGCCGACGCGCGTGCGGCGCTGGACAGCTTCGAGCGGCTCCGCGGGAGGCAGCCGGAGGCGACGGTCCGCGCCCGGTACGGAGCGTCCACCGCCTTCGCCCACCAGCTCGTCGCGGGATGGCTGCTCGACCCGGCCCGCGGGCCCCCCGATGCAGAGGCGGCGTTCGAGATCATGGAGCGGCTCCGGGCCCGGGTGCTGTTCGAGAACCTGCTCGCCGCACACGGCCGGCGCGAGCTGCCGCCCCACCTGCGCGAGGGCGGGGTCGACATCCACCAGCGCATCTCGATGCTGCAAAGGCGCCTCCTCGACTCCGGGCTGGGCGAGCAGCGAACGGAAGTCCAGCGCGCGCTCGACGCGGCCGAGGCCGAGGAAGCCGCGTGGAACGACGACGTCGCCCGGGCGCTCCCCGAGTTCAGGAGCCTCGAGTTCGCGCCGCCCCGGCTCGTCGACGTGCAGCGCGCGCTGGTCCCGGAGGAGGCGATGCTGCTGTTCCAGACATGGACGCGCGAGCCGAATCCGGAGGCACCTTACGAGGACGGAAGCTCCTGGGTACTGACGGTCACCCGCGAGTCCGTCCGGGCGCATCGCATCCCGGACGCCGAGCGGCTGCAGCCCGGCATCGAGCAGTGGCTGGCCCTGCTCGCGCGGCGCGACGGCTCCGAGGCACCGGGCGCGGCGCGGCTGTACCGGGACCTTCTCGGCCCGGCGCTGGAGGGCCTTCCGAGAAGGGTGACCCGCCTCGTCGTGGTGCCCGACGGTCCGCTGCACGCACTGCCTTTCGACGCGCTGCGGGTGACCGAGCGCGGGACGCTCCTGGCCGAGCAGTACGCGGTCTCGATCGCACCGTCCGCCACGCTCTGGAAGCACTGGCGGAGCACCGAGCCAGGGACGCGGACCGGTGCCCTCCTCGCGCTCGCCGACCCCGAGCTGCCGCACCGAGCGGGCGTGGGCATCGCGGAGGCCTGGCGGCAGACGGGAATCACGCTGGCGTCACTCCCGCGGGCGCGCGACGAGGCCAGGGTGGCGGCGGCGATCGGGGCGTCGGCCAGCAGGATGCTGGTTGGCGTGGAAGCCAGCGAGCACCTCCTCAAGTCAACCGACCTGCGCACCTACGACGTGCTTCACCTCGCCACGCACGCCGTCGTGGACGTGGAGGCGCCCGAACGGTCCGCGGTCGTCCTCTCCCCCGGAGCGGAGAGCGAGGACGGCCTCCTGCAATCGCGGGAGATCTCCGAGCTCGAGCTCGAGGGGAACGTGGTGGTCCTGGCCGCTTGCCGAAGCGCCTCGGGCCTCGGCCTCCGGGGCGAAGGAGTGGTGGGGCTCGGGCGCTCCTTCTTCGAGGCCGGGGCGCACGCGGTCATCGGGAGCCTCTGGGCGCTCCGGGACGACGAGTCCTCGGAGCTCCTCGATGCCTACTACCGTCGGCTCGGCCGCGGGGAGACGCTCGCCGACGCGATGGCGGAAGCTCGGCGGGCAAGCATCCGCTCCGGTGCCCCGCCGGCCGCGTGGGCGGGAATGGTCGTCCTCGGGGACGGAGCGCTCCGCCCCCTTCAGGCCGTCGTGCGTGGACGGGCTCGCCAGCGGCTGGAGCACCTTGCCGCCAGCGGAGCCCTGCTGCTCGCGCTCGGGCTGGGCGCCGGCGTGGTGTGGCGACGCCGACGGGCCCGGGCCTAGTGCTTGATCCGCGCGACGAAGAGCTCGTCGCCGTTCCCCGTCGTCGCCGCGAGGACGAACCGGTGGCCCACCGGGTCGTACGCCAGCCCGGTGAGGTAGTTGGGCTTTGCCACGTCGTCGTTCTGGGTGGAGTCAGGCATGGGCGCACACACCATGGACCAGCTCCCGGTGTCGGTCTGCTCGAACACCGCGGCGATGTCGTTGCTGGTCGACGTGGTCGAGGCGGCGAGCATCCCGGTGTCCGGATTGAGGATCAGCCGGTGGGGGTTGTAGGGCGTCCCGTTGTACTCCGGCACCACGACGGAGGTCAGCCCCTCCAGCGTGGTGCCCACCTGCGACCAGCTGCTTCCATTCCAGGTCGTGACCTCGAGGCCGTCGGAGGGGACATACGGAGTCGCGTCGGGGAAGTTGCTCCAGGCCATCGCCAGCTTCCGGCTGCTGTCGAAGGCCAGGGCCGGCCCTCCCTCGTAGTAGTCGTTGCCGGTGTTCGGAGAGGGAATGAGGCCAGCCCCGGGGCCGCTGAGCTTCTTGGCAAACGGCTTGAAGACCGCATACCCCCCGAAGGGCGGCACCTGCTCCTCCCAGGCGACGGTGATGTCCCCGGCGGAGTCGACGATCACGTCAGGGAGCGACACCAGCTCGCCGGCGGTGGCGTAGATCCCCCCGGTCACGACCCAGCTGCTCCCGTTCCACTGCGCCACCGCGATGTCGCGGTACGGGCTGGAATTCAGGTTGCGAGCCACGGCCACCACTGGCTGGTCGGACTTGAGCGTGAGGGCGAACCCGCTGTTGGAATTCCCCTGAGGGACCGGGGCAGGCAGCACGTTCCAGTTGCTGGTCCCATCCCAGCTCGCCACCCAGATCTCGGCCTGGTGCGAGGTCGAGTTGAAGGCCTCGTAGGCCACCACCGGGTGGTCGTGCGAGTCGATCGCCAGACCAGCCCAGAGATAGCCGCCAGTTCCGTTGGCAGCCAGTCCCGAGGAGCCGAGCAAGTTCCAGGCGCCGTTCTCGTAGCGGGCGACATAGGTGACGAAGGGCGCGTACTCGATCCAGACCACCACTGGCCGCCCCTGCGAGTCGACCTTGACCGGGACCCTTCCCACCATGGTGATGACAGTCTGGGACCCGATGGGCTTGATCACCTTCAGGGCCTCCATGCAGCCCACGGTGACCTGGACCTGGACGCTGTCCGAGACGGTGCTGTTCACCTGGCTGGTGGCCTTGATGGTGTACTTCCCGGGAAATCCCGACGCCTTGTAGTTCCCGTTGGAATCGATCATCCCCGCGGGGAAGTCGGTCCCGCTGATGGGGTTCTCCTCGATGGACCAGTAGACGCCGGTCGAGCTGAGGTTGCTGACCGTGGCATGGAAGGCAATCGAGCCGAGCGTGTTGACCGACGCGCTTCGCTCCGCGATGGTGACGCTCGGCGCTGCGGCGGCGGTGACGTTCACCGTTGCGTCGCCGTGCTTGGACGGATCGGCAACGCTCGTCGCGCGGACGGTGAACTGCGCGTTCGAGGTGACGGTAGGAGCGGTGTAATAGCCCGACTGGGCGTTGATCGATCCTCCGTACGGCGCCTCGACCACGCTCCAGGTCACCGTCGTGTCCGCGGCGTTGGTCACCTCGGCGTAGAACTGATGGCTGGTTCCGGAAGGCACCGTGACCGAGGACTCGGTGACCGTGACCGTCACGGGTGGGGCAACGACCGGAGTGACCGTGACCTGCACGTGTCCATACTTGCTGGTGTCGGCCTGGCTGGTGGCGCGCACCGTGAAGTGCGTCCCCGTGGCGACGGCGGGCGCCGTGTAACTGCCGTCCTGGGTGATCTCTCCGCCCCCCGCCTCCTCGACTTTCCAGGTCACGGCCGTGTTGCTGGTCCCGCTCACCTGGGCGTGGAACGTCATGTGGTCTCCGCTGGTGAGCGTGGGAGGGTTGTCGGTGATGATCACGCTGACGTTCGAGGTCGTCGCACTCGGGCACACCCTTCCGAGGTTGCAGTCGATGACCAGCGAGATGCCCAGGAGGTCACCGGAGGCGAGCGAGGCCTTCTTCGACCCGCTTGCCCCCGCCGAGATGCGCGTCGAGCTGGTGATGCTGAAGCCGGCGCCGGTGAAGTTCGCGTACTTGCAGCCGGTGACGTAGGCCGGTGCGGCGCGTAGCCACTGGCAGTTGGTCGTCTCCGCCTTGAGCTGTGCGCTCTCGTTGCCCGCGGTAGCCTTCCAGACCTGCCCTCCGGAGCCGAGCACTCCGATCGCCGGCGGGATCGGCGCCCCCGGGGAAGGTCCCGCGACGAGCACCCAGTCGCCTCCTCCGCGGAACGCCAGCACGCCCGAGAAGATCTGCGCCGCGCTGCTTCCGGGCAGGTTCAAGACGGTGAGCTGAAAACCGAAGGCCTGGGCGGAGCCGCTGGACAGCGCCGCCCGATCCGGCGGGCCCGCGAGGAGGCTGGCGGTGAGTGAGACGTCGTTCACCTTGACGTCGGCCTGCACGGCGAGGGCTGCTGCCTGCGTGGCCAGGGCCTCCTGGGGAGCCTGCGCCGCGAGCTCGGCGGCCCCGCTGGTCAGGCCTCCGCCGAGCTGCGTCGACACGCCGGGGTCGATGGATTTTTCCCCCGGCGAGGACGGAGGCGGGTTGTTGCCGCCTCCGCCTCCACACGCCACCGCGAGGACCAGCACCAGGGACACTGCGCATCGCCGGAACATTGAGGCCTCCCCGAGGGGGCCCAGCGCGCCGCAAGGTCCCCTCCTGCCGAGGAGAGACGCGGCACCCTGCCGGACCTGCTCACCGCACCTCGCAGATGGGCGTGGTGGACGCGACCCTGGCCCTTGGTGCCGGGAGGTCTCGACGGCGAAGGCCGAGCTCTTCGACTCTGCGCTCGGTGGCTGAGGCCACCCAGACGCAGCGGCGCTTCCCTGCAGGCCACGGTCGGCCGGCTGCAAGCCCTGCACCCCTGCCTTGCCCCACCGGGGCGGGCATGAGATTTCCCCCGCGTACCGCGAGGTTCGTCATGCGCAAGGACTCCCCGGTCGTCGCCTGCTCCATCGCCGCGCTCATCCTGCTCTTCGCGGGCGCCGCGCTGGTGCCGTCCTCCGCCTGGCGCGCCGCGTCCGTGGTCGCGCACCTCGCCCCGACCCTGGTCTCGACCACGACCGGCCACGGCTCCACCGCGGCGAGGGCGGCAGGGCTGGGCGTGCTCGCCGCACCCGGGCTGCTCCGCGACGCCCCTCCCGCCCGGGAGCAGCCTGCGCCTCAGGTCCGGGTGTGCCGGCGTGACCTCCCGCGGTCCTGCAACCGGCCGGTGGAGTGTCCGCGGCAGATGATCCAGCGGCTGCGCCTGGTCTTCCCGATCAACGGCTGAGCCGCGGCTCCCCGAGCCGCGCCGGCGAGGCCCGGGCTACGCTCGGCGACGGTGACGTTCGATCGCGCGCTGCTGCTGGTCCAGGCCGCAGCCACGGCCTACATGACCGGGCTCATCTGGTTCGTCCAGGTGGTGCACTACCCGCTGCTGCATGCGGTGCCACCGTCCGATCTGCCGGCCTACGAGGCCCGTCACCAGCGCCGGACTGGCCTAGTGGTCGGGCCGCCCATGCTGGTGGAGCTGGTGACCGCCGTCGCGGCGGTCCGCTGGCGGCCCCCCGAGCTCCCCGCGCTCTGGGCATGGGCAGGCGTGACCCTGCTCGGGGTGATCTGGGCCAGCACCGCGTTCGTGCAGGTCCCGCTCCACGACGCGCTGGAGAGGGCACACGACAGCGGCCGCATCCGGCTCCTGGTGGCGAGCAACTGGTTCCGGACCGTTGGCTGGACCGCGCGCGCCCTGCTGCTCGCCTGGGCGCTGACACGGCTGCTGCGCCCGGGGTAGGCAATGGTCTCCTTCGCCGAGCGTCCCCCTCCGGCCCAGATGTCCGCACTCCTCCGTCGCGTTCTCCTCGCCCCCATCCCGCGGCTCCTCTGGACCGGCGTCCTGGCCTGGGTGCTGGTCCGGCTCCTGTTCTGGCTCGCCCCCGAGCTGGCCCGGATGTCCAACCTCACGCTGGCGGGCTCGTTCCGGAACGCGGTGATCGCGCTGGTCGTGTTCACCCTCGGCCTCTGGCTCTTCGAGCGGAAGCGCCCGCGCGACGCCGGGCTCGGACTCGCGCGCGCGGTGCCGGACACCGTCCGGGGCTTCGTCCTCGGCGCGGCGCTGCTCACCGCGATCACAGCCGTGCTCGCGGTGACGGGCAGCTACCACCTCGTGGGCTGGGCCCCGCTGCCGGAGGGAACGACGCGCGGAGCGCTCCTCGGCCGGGCGGTGCTGCTCTTCTTCGCGGCAGCGGTCTTCGAGGAGGTCGCGATCCGCGGCATCGTCTTCCGGCTGCTGGAGCAGGGAATCGGGACCTGGCTGGCCATCCTGCTCAGCGCGCTCTTCTTCGGGCTCGGGCACCGGGGCAACCCCGGCGCAACCTGGGTGAGCACCATGGCCATCGCGATCGAGGCTGGAGCCCTGCTCGCGGCCGCGTACGTCGCGACCCGCTCGCTCTGGCTTCCCATCGGGCTGCACTGGGCCTGGAACCTCTTCGAGGGCCCGGTCTGGGGCTCGCTGGTGTCGGGCAACGACGTCGGCGTGCTCGCGCGAGCCACCTTCCCGGGGCCTGCCCTGCTGACCGGCGGCGCGTTTGGACCCGAGGCCGGGCTCCCGGCGATGGTGCTCGGGCTGGCGATGGGAATCGCCTTCATGATCGTCGCCATCCGCCGGGAGCAGATCGTCACCCCTGGCTGGATGCGGTGGCTCGCCGGGCGGCTGCGTCCGCCGCGGGTCGTTGCGCCGCCCGGGCCAGCACGCGCTCCGGCGCCGGTCGTGCCGCCGTCCGCTGCATGAGTCCCGCGCCGCGGCGGCCTAGCTGGCCTCGCCCAGGAAGCGGGCCACCGCCTTCCACACCGCCTCGAAGTGCTCGCGATCGAATCCGGTGCCTGAGGCGACCCAGTCGAAGTGCGGCGGGACGTGCCGCGGCTTGTGGAAGTGCCCGAGCACGTCGTGGTGGTCTGCCCAGACCGCGGAGACGAGCTGACCGCGCACCTGGCTCAGCGTGGGGACGATGCCGTCGTTCGCGGTGTGGTCGGGCACGTTGCCGTATGCCCGACGCAGGAACTTCCGGTGCTCCGGCGAGAGCTGGCGGGGCGGGTCGGTGGGGCGTCCGCGGGCCAGCCGGTACAGCACCACGAACAGAGCATGGGTCGTCTGCGCGTACCCGCTCAGCCCGGCCCGGGTGAGCGAGCGGATCCCCGGGGGGCGCGCCCGCGTCACCACCTCGCCGTAACGAACGCCCGGGCGGTCGGCCGTGGCGGCGTTGAAGAGCTCCATCGCCCCCGGCGCGAGCTGGGACACCAGCCCCTGGTCGCTGTGGACGCTGGAGAAGAACTCCTCGATGGCCCGGCGCCGCTTGCCCTCGAAGTCGGAGAGCAGCTGGAGGAAGAGCTGGTCCACCACGCCGGTGGGCGCGGCGTCCTTCCGGCGGAGCAACCGCGCCAGCCGGAGCGCCACCCCCACCGGGAGCCGTCCGGTGCGGAGCGAGTACACCGTGGCGAGCGAGAGCAGCCTCAGGAGCTGGCTCCCGAAGAGCGAGGTGAAGTGCTTGGCGAGCGGCGTCCCGTGGTGCGGGGCGGAGACGCCGACCACCGCGCGAACCGCCGCGGCGCACCGCTCGACGTCCACCTCGGTGGGGAGGACGGAACCCGGGCTGAGCATCAGCCGTGCGTCGAGCGCGCCGGTGGAGTGGCCGACGATGCTCACCACGCCACCGCGCTGCTCGAGCAGACGGTGGATCGACTCGGCGAGGAGCGCGGCGCGCCGGGGAAGCGACGACGAGGGCTCGGTGAGCACCACCCGGATCTCCCCGTCGAGCCCCACCGCCGGCCCGACCTCGGCGAGCAGCTCGCGCACGTGGCCGAAGTAGGTGAAGTCGCCCAGGTTGGCGAAGCCGAAGAAGCCCGGGACGAGGACGACGTGGTGAGGTCCGGCCAACTCGGGGACCGACCTTACCGAGCGCGAGAGGTGGATTCACCACTTCTGGCTCGAGGGTAGGGCGGGACCGGGCTCCCGGGACCCCGCGACGGACCGCCGGCGCTCGCTCGCCCGTGCTAAGCGAACGGCCGTGGCCCCGGGAACCAGACCCATCCGGAAAGTCCTGATCGCCAACCGTGGGGAGATCGCCGTCCGGATCATCCGCACCTGCCGGGAGCTCGGCATCCCCACCGTCGCCGTCTACTCTGACGCGGACCGCGTCGCGCTCCACGTCCGGATGGCCGACGAAGCCTTCCGCGTCGGGCCGCCGCCCTCGCGCGAGTCCTACCTGTCGTTCGAGCGCATCCTCGATGCGGCCCGGGCCTCCGGCGCGGACGCCATCCACCCCGGCTATGGCTTCCTCAGCGAGAACTCGGCGTTCGTCCGGGCCTGCGAGGCGGCGGGCATCGTCTTCATCGGCCCACCTGCCTCGGCGATGGATGCGATGGGCGAGAAGACCCGGGCGCGGGCCAACATGGAGAGGGCCGGCGTCCCGGTGGTTCCGGGCAGCACGGCGCCCTTCCCCTCGGTGACCGAGGCCCGCGCCTACGCCGAGAAGGTCGGCTTCCCGGTGATGCTCAAGGCGGCCGGCGGCGGGGGCGGCAAGGGCATGCGGCGGGTCGAGCGGGTCGCCGACTTCGAATCGGCGTGGCGCGCCGCCCAGAGCGAGGCGCTCAACGCCTTCGGAAACGACGCGGTCTACCTCGAGAAGTACCTCGAGGAGCCGCACCACGTGGAGATCCAGATCTTCGCCGACCAGGCGGGGAACACGGTCCACCTGAACGAGCGCGAGTGCTCGGCGCAGCGGCGGCACCAGAAGGTCATCGAGGAGACGCCCTCGCCCATCCTCAACCCCCAGATGCGGGCGGCGATGGGCGAGGTGGCGGTGAAGGCGGCCCGGGCGGTGGGCTACGTCGGAGCGGGCACGGTGGAGTTCCTCATCGACAAGCACCGCAACTTCTACTTCCTGGAGATGAACACCCGGCTGCAAGTCGAGCACCCGGTGACCGAGTGGGTCACCGGCCTGGACCTGGTCGCCTGGCAGATCCGCGTCGCCCGGGGCGAGCCGCTGGGGTTCCGGACCGAGCCGCCGCGGGGGCACAGCATCGAGGCGCGCGTCTACGCCGAGGATCCAGCGCAGAACTTCATGCCCAGCCCGGGACGCATCACCTACCTCCGGGTGCCGTCGGGTCCGAACGTGCGCGACGACTCGGGCGTCTACCCGGGCTACACCGTGCCCACGGTCTACGACCCGATGATCTCCAAGCTCTCGGTCTGGGCCCCTACCCGGGTCGAGGCGATCGGCCGGATGCGGCGCGCGCTCGCCGAGTACGTGGTGAAGGGCATCACCACCAACATCCGCTACCTGCGCGCCATCCTCGCCCACCCCGAGTTCATCGGCGGCAACTACGACACCGGGTTCCTGCCGCGGCTCCATTCGGCACTGCTCGGGCGGCATGACCACCAGCTCGGGGAGGTGGCACTGCTCGCGGCGGTGGTGGACGCGTACCAGCGCGATGCTCGACGCCAGCGGAGCGTCGCGCCGGCCGCGGGCCCGAGCTCGGGGCTGTCGCCATGGAGACTGCGGGCGCGCGGGAGCCGTCGGTGAGCGGGGCCAAGCGCTACCTCACCACCCTCCGCGGGGCGCGGGAGTCGGTCCCGGTGGACATCGACCACCTCGGGGACGGCAAGTTCGTGCTCAAGGTGCGCGGGGTCACCCACCGGGTGGACGCCCGGGTGCTCGAGCATGGCGCGGTGTCGCTCCTGGTGGACGGGCGGTCGTACGACGTGGAGCTCGACGAGTCCGGAGACGAGGTCCAGGTCCTGGTCGGCTTCGAGCTGCTGACGGTGGACGTGGCCGACGAGCGGTCGGTCCGCTTGCGCGCCGGCGCCACTGGGTTCAGCGTGAGCGGGAAGGTCCTGATCACCGCGCCCATGCCGGGCAAGGTGGTGCGGGTGCTGGTGGCTCCCGGCTCCCAGGTCGCCGAGGGTGAGGGGCTGGTGGTGGTCGAGGCGATGAAGATGGAGAACGAGCTGAAGAGCCCAAAGGCGGGCACCGTGGTCGAGGTGTTCGCGAAGGAGGGCAGCACGGTGGAGGCCAACGCCAGGCTGCTCACCGTGGAGTAGGCCATGTCCGACGAGCGCCGACGGTGGCTGGACCAGGTCTGGGCCAAGGCCCGGGCGAAGTCCCCCGAGCGGAAAGACGTCTTCCAGACCAGCAGCGACATCGTGCTCGGGCCGGTCGACGCCCCGGCAAACCCCGACGCCGAGTACATGAAGAGGCTGGGCTTCCCCGGCGAGTACCCCTTCACCCGCGGCATCCAGCCCACGATGTACCGGGGCCGTCACTGGACCATGCGCCAGTACGCCGGCTTCGGGAGCGCCGAGGACGCGAACGCCCGGTACCGGATGCTGATGGCGTCCGGGCAGACCGGGCTGTCGGTCGCGTTCGACCTTCCGACACAGATGGGGCGCGACGCGGACCACCCCCGGGCCCGCGGCGAGGTGGGCAAGGTGGGCGTCTCCATCAGCTCGCTGCGCGACATGGAGGTCCTGCTCAAGGGGATTCCCCTGGGCGAGGTCTCGACCTCGATGACCATCAACTCGACCGCGGCGATCCTCCTGTCGCTCTACGCAGCGGTGGGCGAGCAGCAGGGCGTGCCGCTGGAGAAGCTGTCGGGAACGGTCCAGAACGACATCCTGAAGGAGTACATCGCCCGCGGCACCTACGTGTACCCGCCCCGCGAGTCGCTCCGGCTGGTGACCGACGTGTTCGCCTTCTGCGCGCAGCGGGTGCCGCGGTGGAATCCGATCAGCATCAGCGGGTACCACATCCGCGAGGCCGGCTCGACGGCAGCTCAGGAGATCGCCTTCACCCTGGGGAATGGCATCGCCTACGTGGAGGCGGCCCAGCGCGCGGGACTCGAGGTGGACGGGTTCGCCGGCCGGCTGTCGTTCTTCTTCAACGTCCACAACAACTTCCTCGAGGAGATCGCCAAGTTCCGGGCGGCGCGCCGGCTCTGGGCGCGGGTGATGAAGGAGCGCTTCGGGGCGAAAGACCCTCGCAGCCAGATGCTCCGGTTCCACGCCCAGACGGCCGGCTCGACGCTCACCGCGCAGCAGCCGGAGAACAACGTGGTGCGGGTTACGCTGCAGGCGATGGCGGCGGTGCTCGGGGGCGCGCAGTCGCTCCACACCAACAGCAAGGACGAGGCGCTGGCTCTCCCGTCCGAGGCCGCGGCAAAGCTGGCGCTCAGGACGCAGCAGATCATCGCCCACGAGACGGGGGTGGCAGAGGTCATCGACCCTTTCGGCGGGAGCTACACCCTGGAGCGGTTGACCGACGAGCTGGAGCAGCGCGCCGACGCCTACCTCGGAAAGATCGACGCGCTGGGCGGGATGGTCGAGGCCATCGCCCAGGGGTACCCGCAGCAGGAGATCCAGGACGCGGCGTACCGCGCGCAGCGCGCGCTGGAGACGCGAGAGTCGGTGGTGGTCGGGCTGAACGAGTTCCGCGACGAGGAGCCACCGCCCGAGGGGCTGCTCCGGGTGAACGAGTCCGTGGAACGTACGCAGATGGCCCGGCTCAAGGCGCTCCGGAAGGAGCGAGACGGCGCCTCGGTGCAGCGCCGGCTGGATGCGCTCCGCGCCGCGGCGAAGGACGAGCGGCACAACCTCGTGCCGCTCATCTTCGACGCGGTGAAATCGCTGGCCACGCTGGGGGAGATCTCCGACGCGCTCCGCGACGTGTTCGGAGAGCACCGCGAGCAGGTGGTCCTGTAGGAGCGCGCCTCCCCATGAGCCGTGGGGGCGATGCCCTCCCAGGTCATCGGGGCAGAAGGGCTGGCCGCGGCACCGAAACGTCAGCGGGTGCCCCTCTCGAGCCTCCGATGCAGGTTCAGCGCGACGAGATTGAACGGATCGAGCTCCAGCACCTCGGTCACCTCCGCCAGCGCCTGGTGGGTCTTCCGCAGACGGTGCAGCAGCTCCGCCAGCTGCAGGTGCAAGGTGGGCGAGCTGTGGCCGAGCACCTCGGCGGCGCTCAGAGCGGACCGAAGCAACAGCTCCGCCCGCTCTGGCTCCTCCGAGCTCAGGTTCTGCGCGGCCTGCACCTTGAGCAGGATCTCGTCCCTGGTCTGACCCACGATCTCGCTCACCTCCTCTCACTCACCTCCGCCGGGCGGGGGGGCCCGCCCCGCCGCCCCCTCGACTCATGCCAGCGGTTTCCCCGGCACGCCGAAGGCGCCGGAACCTGCACCCCCGCCGCCTCGCCGTCGGCCTTCGCTGCCGTCGCCGCGTCTCCCTGCGCCCGGGCCCCTCTGGCCAGCGCCTCCCGTGCCCCATCTGCCGAGCACGAGCGAACGGTCCCCGCACGGCGACCGAGTGCCCCGCGCGGCGGACTCCAGCTCGAACGACGAACGCGGCGCGGTGGACCCCAGGACACCGATGCCCCCGGAAACCTCCGTCAGCGGCACGACGTCACGCCGCCACGACGGACGGAGCGACGCCGATTCACCTCGTCCTGGTCTTGTTCAGTGCCTCGAGGGCTTGAAGCTCGGGAGGCGCATCATTCGTGGCCTCCTTTCGAACACGGGCAGCCTCGGGGCCGGGGGGCTGCGGCGCGCGTCAATGCCAGAGCGCCGGGCTTGCTGTCAAACGGCCGCCGAAGTCCCCGGAACGGCTGGTGAGTGTGCCAAGGTCCCCCTCCGCCTTCCGCCACCGGACGATGGACGCCCCGCTCTCGAGCAGCGACGCCACGCAGATTCGATTCGCCTGGATGCCTCGGCCCGGCTCGGTGGGCTTCCACCTCATGCTCGCCGCAGTGGCGCTCCTCGTCCTCGGCCCGCTCGGCGGAGTCGCCGCCGCCTACATGAGCTTCACCCTGGGGATCTTCGTCCCCGGGCAGATCCTCGCCGGCATCCTGGGAAGCGTCGTCACCTACCCCTACGGCGCGCAGGGCCGCCATGGCGCCAACTACATGCAGACCATGGCTGCCTCGGTGGCCTCGCTCGGGGCGATGGCGGTGCTCATCCAGGCCGCCGTGTGGCTGGGCATGGAGATGCCACCGGCCTGGCAGCTCGTGCTCTTCATCACCTGCGTGGGCATGTTCGGCGTGGGGGTGGGGATGCTCTACACGCCCATCCTGGTCGACCGGATGAAGCTCGACTACCCCTCGGGCTACGCGGTGGCGAACATCATCCGCGCGCTGACCGACAAGACGCTCCTCCAGCGATCGGTGCGCAGCCTCGGCGCTGGCGCCGGGATCGGCGCGCTGGGCGGATGGCTCATTGACCGGGTGCCCGGGATTGGCGCCAGCGGCCTGTCCATGTCCAACGTGGGCGCCGGCCTCATCGTCGGCTCGCGCATCGCCGTGCCCGCCTCGGTCCTCGGGCTCGTCGGCTGGGTGCTCACCCCGTGGCTCCGTGGCAACGGCTGGCTGGGCGCGAACGAGCCGTTTCGCCGGCTCGGGTTCCTGGTGGGTCTCGCCTCCATCATGGGCGCCGCCCTGGTCGACCTCACGCTCATTGCCCGACAGGCGCTGGCCCGCGCACGCTCGCAGGAGGCCCCCAGCAGCGGCACCACTCCGGAGCGCGGTGGCTTTCCGACGCGGCTGCTCGTCACCTGGGTGCTGTTCTGGGCTGGCGCGGTGGTGCTGGTCGCCACCGGGCTCATGCACCAGCCGGCCCGTTACATCCTCTTCGGGCTCGGCCTCAGCCTCCTCTTCGTCTTCATCAATGGCATCTCCACCGGGGTCAGCGACCAGAACCCGATCTCCAGCGCCTTCGTGGTCGCGGTGCTGCTGATGTCGGCGATGGGACTCCGCAACCCGGTGGTGGCGATCACCGCGGCCACCGTGCTGCTCATCTGCAGCTCGGTGGGTGTCGACATGCAGCAGGACCGCTCCACCGGCTGGCGCCTGGGCACCGATCGCCGCGTGCAGTTCTACTACCAGGTGCTCGGCATCGGGATGGGCGCGGTGCTCTGCGTGGTGCTGGCCCGTGTCTTCCTGAGCGCCTATCCGGTGCTGGCGGTGAACAGCTTCGACCACCCCGAGGCCAAGGTTGGCCAGTGGCAGTCGGCCCTAACCTACAAGCTGGTGGGTGCAATCCGTGGGCTGGGACATCTTCCCGTGCACCAGCTGGTCGCGCTGGAGCTCGGGTTCGCGCTGGGGCTGGTGGTCGAGGTGCTGCGAAAGCTCCTCCGGGCCAGCGCTCGGTACCGTGCCTTCGTGGCGCGCCCCGGCCCGGGTCCGGCGGTCGGATGGCTCGCGGACTCGGTGCTCCTGCCCAGCCCGTACGCCTATGCCTTCGGCACCTTCGTCGAGCTGCCCACGGCGCTGTGGTGGGGAGCCGGCGGCATCCTCTCGTCGGTCTGGAACACGTTGGGGTGGAAGGCTGGCCCGACGGACCGCCTCCCGACCGACGAGCTCCCGGCCGACATGTCGACTACCTCCCTCGTCGGCGGTGGCCTCATCGCCGGCGAGTCGCTCTTCTACCTCGCGGCGGCGCTCATCGGTCTCGGCGCGCTGATCTAGAGACGCTGCCGCTCAGCCCCCGCCGGCTCCCGGTGGTGCCGCCGAGGTGCACCGTGTCCGGTATCGCTCGAGGCGGTCCTGGAAGCCCCGACGGGCCGCCGCCGTTGTGCCCTCCGTGAGGGCATCGATCGCCCGGGACTGGCTGGCCACGGCCTCCGAGCAGCGGCCGAGCATCGCCTGCACCGCCGCGAGCGTGTCGAGCGTGCCCGGATCATAGGGTGCGAGCTGGATCGCCTTGGTGATCAGCGGACCGGCATCGGTCGGCCTCCCCTGCTCCACGTAGAGCCGGGCGAGACTGTTCAGGGCGGTCGGATCGCCCGGACGCAGATCCACGGCCTTCCGGAACGCAGCCTCCCTCTCGGGAACGGTCTGGGTGTCCTTGAGGGCCTCGCCGAGCAGGAGCCACCCGCGTCCGTCGTCGGCGTGCGCCTCGGTGAGCCGGCGCGCGATCGCCGCACGGTCCTGCGGCGCGGCCAGCCGGAACTGCAGCACCAGCGCGTTGGCATCCGCCGGATCGAGCTTGAGCGCGGTCGCGAGCTCCTGCTCCGCCTGCCGCTGGTGCGAGGAACGGTCGCTGCTCGAGCGCGCTGCGGCGAGTGCCACCCGGGCGCGCTCGGCGTGCACATCGGCCTCGCTGAGCGCCACCTCGACGAGCGGGGGCATGGGGTCGGCGAACGGGGCGAGGTACTCGGTGTAGTTTCCGTGCTTCATGTACTGGTTCAGCGCCTCGTCGACGTCCGGCGTGTTCAGACCCGGGAAGATGATCTTCCATGCCTTGTCCGGGTCGATCCCCCGGGCCAGAAACCCCTGGAGCTGGGCGAACTGCGCAGGATGCTCATTGTAGAGCCAGTGCACCATCACCCAGCTCAGGCCATAGAGCCCGTGCACCGTGCCCTCGGGCATGGCGTCCAGCTGGCCCGACCAGGCGAGCGCGTCTGCGACCCGCAGGCTGCGAAGGGACTGGTACTTCCGCAGCGCCTCCAGATTTGCCGCCCCCACCACGACCGTCTTGCCGTCCTCGCCGGTCCGGACCGTCTCCAGGAACTGCGCCAGCCCTTCCGCGAACCAGTGCGGCTGACGCCGGTAGATGCTCGCCGCGAGGTGATGAACCAGCTCATGGCGGAGGACGGACGTGGTCTCGGGCGTGGCGACGCTCGCGCGGTGCTCCCACCTGTCCGGGTGGCCGTACATGACGGCGAAGGGGGGCACGTCGTGGAAGAAGACGCCCGCGACGGTGCGACCGAAGTGCTGCTCGAAGTCCAGCCCGTTGCCGAAGACGGTGACCTCGATCCGATCCGACGCTGGCAAGGTCGCGCGGGGCCAGGCGGCGGCGATGATCTGCGCGCGGAACCGCTCGACGGCAAGCGCGGCGTCCTTCGCCGCACCCGAGCCAAGGTCGGTCCGGAGCACCACGTGCGGTCCCCGGATCTCGCGCCAGCCGGAGTCTCCCCACGCGTCCCTTCCCAGCAGGGTCGAGAGGAGCATCGCCGCGGCGACAGCCTGTCTCATGCGCGTGCCTCCCGTGGGGTCGAAGTCTACTCCGTCGGGGTCCCGGGTCGGCAGCCTTCGAGCTAGAAGGCGGCTCACATGGTCTGGATCCGCAGCGTGTTCGCCGTGGCGGTGGGCTTCGGGGTGTTCCTCATCGGCTCGTTCATGCCCCGGGGCGCCGCCGCCGAGAACCTGGGGACGCCCCCCACGACGGGGTTCATCGTGGGGTCGATCGCCTACGGAGCCGTGTTCGCCGCGCTCGGCGGCCTGACCGCGGCCAGCCTGGCGGGTCGTCGGCCGCTGGC